>Ga0256840_1000351_pt1 | contig 47639 bp, 53 predicted proteins | sample 355202metaG_FD_185969 | JGI IMG/M metagenome (GOLD analysis project Ga0256840, IMG submission 185969) | Hydrothermal vent microbial communities from Mid Atlantic Ridge, Atlantic Ocean - 355-202 | ecosystem: Environmental > Aquatic > Marine > Hydrothermal vents | place: Atlantic Ocean: Mid...
CTACCGTCAGCTTTCTTAAGAAGCACGGCTTCAGCGAGGAAGAAATCGAACTTGCGTGGAATTATTTAGGCGGTAAGCCAGTTTATTTAGTGGAAGCGGTAAAGGAAAAGGACAGACTAAAGGAATTTTGCGAAGAGTTGTTAAGAATTAGAAAGAGACAGATTAAAGATGCTCTCTACTCCTTAGACGATAAATTCCGTAAATCGGTGCTGGACATCCTTTCCCAGTTCAAAGATAACGATTCCATTACCTACGAGAGGTTAAGCGAAGAACTAACTTGGTGCATCAAGAACAACATCCTATTCTTAGATCCTACAAACGAGATTATCAAACCTCAATCTCGCATCGACTTACTCGCTATTAGACGTGTTCTCGACGAAATAAAGGGTTAAAAAAACACCGCCAAGCCCTCGGCTCACCGCCAGCCCCAAACACCGCTCAAGCCTCTTCCACCGCCAGCCCTCCAAATAAATAAATTAGGTAGCTTCGAAATTCTCTAAGTCGAACCTGACCAACGTTGGCGAGCTAATGAACACCCTACCGTCCTCGTCGACCTCCGTGACCACCCAGTTGTATTCATAGGGATTGGTAGCCCTTTCTTTTAGCCCAGCCTTCGATGGGTCCACGACTTCTTCGAGTTTTATCAGTGAATACCTCCAGTGCGGTAGATTCACGTCCTCTTCGACCTTGCGAACGACCTCTTCTCCGTTCGTCAGCTTAGCGTATTGTACTTTGCTTAGCTCAACGTATCCGCCGTCGACTCTGAGACTTCTGCCAACCCAGACGCTCATCTTCAGCCCTTCCCTCCTTATGATTACCGTTCTGAACGCAGGCATCGACTTAGCCTTGTAAACGATCTTTATTCTTTCCCTTGACACTTTGTGTATCCTACTTATCTGCAGCCTTAGACCTTTCAGACACGCTAACGGTAGTGGTTCTCTGTTCGTCGCGTCCGCAATTTCTTGCAAAGCCCTTATCACCGTCTCGATCTCGCTTTCCTTCGCAACTGAAGCAATTACGTATATCAGTTTGGTGATCCCTTGCTCTAACTTCACGAACTTCTCGTTCTTCGTTCTAACGAACTTCTCTGTCTTTAGCATCTTGCCGTACTTCTTGAGGTCTCTCTCCACGATCCTTAGCAGTAGTTCCTTGCTTCCAACCTTCACCAGCCCACCGCTCCTCAGTTTCTCCCACTCCCTCTCTATCACTCTCTTCACTACTGCCTTCAGCACCTCGATGCAGTCGTCGATACTGCCCTCTACCTCCACCCCCACACAATGTCTCATTTGCCGACACCTCCGACAAGAACTGGCAAACCGATCAAATTAAAAATTTCGTCCGAGAATAACGACTAACGACGAATTAAAATTGGTCAATTTCTTAACTCCCAACCGAAATGTTAATATGAGAATAAATCGACAGTATGGACAGCCCCCACACAATGTCTCATTTGCCGGCACCTCCCTACCCCCTTCCACCTAAATTCCTTAATTCCAACTGTAAGAGCTCACGCTTCTCCTTCTCGATTTCTCTAAGCCTTCTGGAAATTTCTTTAGCCCTCTTAACGTTTCGGAACTCCTTAGGAACTTCTTTTCCCAAGTACTTCCACTTGGTTTTGCCACCTTCTTTGTAAACGAGGTAATAGTAGGGGCCGTGAGGACACCTACTACACTTCCCGCAGTAAACGTACTTCGCCACTACGCTACCCTTGTACCCACCGAGCTCTTTTAACTCTTCTAACAACTCCTTCTCCTCTTCCTCTAATTCCTTCAACCTTCTTTTCCGTTTTTCGACCTCCTCTAACGCCTTCCTCAACTCCTCCTCAATTCTTTCCAACATATTCTTACCTAACCGCCAACGTATTTACCACTTGTGGTTTGGTAAGAGTCTTACCTAACCTCGAATGCAAAGTCGTTGGTAAGAATCTCACACTCCTTGCGGGCTGGAAGTCTCGTCCGTTCCGAGAGTTAGCACCTAAATGAAGTTATTTTGCTTGGTTCTTTTATCTGTTTGCCAAATATTGCACTTTCGGATCTACAAGGAGGAGGATAGCTAACTTTAGCTTGGTAAGAACGATACCTCAAATGCAAGTCGAATTGAAATACGAAGAGGTATTCAACTGTATTCGACGCTTGCTTTGTCAGGTGATGTATTCTCCCAAGATTTCAGCTAATTTTTCCGTGAATTCTTTGTTTTTTCTTAGAATATTTGCTAATTCTTCTTTCTTTAGCGGTTTGTCATCTCTATCCCTAACTTCAACGGACAAGGTTGGAAATTTAGACGCTTTCGCAAGCACGATTACTGCGAGAGAAGCTATCTTCTCCTCGTGATCGTTCCAAATATCCATTATTAGGTGTTGAGCTTCTCCACTCGCGTAAACTCGCAAAACTTCATTACCACATTTCGGACAAGTCTTCAAATCTTCTTCCACTATCTCCCCAAATTCAATGTGCAAACAGTTAGGACAGAGATAAAAATCAGCAATCACGTCTTAACCTCCACGAGAACGTTTCTCATCCTCTCACAAACTTCTTTAACGTTCTCCTTGGGGTAAACCCTACTCAGATCTTCTATAGCCCTCTTAATAGCTTTAGCAATCTCGGGATTCTTCGAAATCCTATCTTGTAAAATCTTAACCCACGCCTCAACTATTACCTCGCGGGATTCTCCCTTTTCGATCTCTTCACGCATCTTCTCGTCAAATAACCCTTCTGGAATATACCTGATCGGATAGAGACGGACTCTCGACTCCTCAGGATGATCCGCAATCGCTAATAGCAGAATGAAGGCCGAAGCTGGATTATTTTCTATCGGCAAATCTCCGTATAACTCCTTAATCTTTTCGAACACCTCTTCGTCGACCTCTGCAAGCATTATCATTCCACCGTCTTCGCACTTCAAACAGTAAACGCTCCCTTCAATCTTGTCGAAGTATTTCCTTCCCCTAAACGCTGAATATTCGTAAATTACTATTTCCTCTTCATAACAACCGAATGTCATGCAGTTTAAACAGAAGTTAGCTTTGATCATAGCAGCAATAGCTATAGAAATCTTAAAAAATTTTTCTTAGTATGAGCAGTAAAGAGGTGTTAGAAAATGGAGACGTTTGTTTATGTAATAGATGAGTATATCCCAACCGATCTGACTAAGAAAGAGGTTTTAGAAGCCTTTAAAGAGACAAGCTGAAACCTTTTGAATTCGTAAGAGATATCGTTGAGGATAAAGGTGTTGACGGAATAAGCGGTATAACGTTCTACGATGCCTATTTTAAGCGTGATGAGTTTTTAATCGAATACTTAGTTGATTTTAGTGCGGGTACAATTGCCGTTAAAGTCATAGGTTCCAGCGATCCAAGAAGAATGCTCGTAGAGTACTATAGATATATTAAACAAACTAGGGCTTAATCCATTTAATCTTATCCTCACCTTTAGTCTTCTTAAAATACTCGATCTCTTCTCTCATTCCTTCTGTAATTTCGTCTCCAAAAACCCACAGTTCGTCACAGAACTCTAACAACTTTTTGTTCATTTCTAAAGCCTTCTTTCTGTCTTCTGGATTGTGATCGTCCATGAATTGGCTAAAGTAGACGTGAGGAGCTATTGGAATATAGCCCATATCAACAATCATTCTGCAGTACTTCTTTGCCTTCTCGATGTTCTCTTGCTTTCCCTGAAAAGGAGAGCAGACAAATACAATCTTCATCGTTGTTTTCTAATTGGGATTAAATATATAACGTATGCTTTACGAGTGAATATTAATGGAAGAGATATCCGTCAAAGTTCCTAAGGATTTGGTTAGGATTCTGAAAGTGAGAGATGAGGACGTTCCGAAACTCGTCAGGCTCTATTTAGCTATTGAGCTTTATAGGGAAGGAAAGGTCAGCTTAGGAAAAGCCGCTGAGATAGCTGGAGTTAGCAAGTGGGAAATGATGGAAATCCTAGCATCCAAGAATATTCCGATCCAGTACAGCGTAGATGATTTAGAGAAGGACATAAAGACATTGGAAGAGATATTATGATCGTAGTTTCAAATTCTAGTCCTCTAATTGCCTTAGCTAAGATCGGGAAATTGTATATTCTAGGAGAACTCTTTAAAGAGATTATAATTCCGAAAGCTGTTTGGAATGAGGTTGTTGTTAAAGGTAAGGGAAAACCCGGAGCTGAAGAGGTAGAAAAAGCGGAATGGATTAAAGTTAAGGAGGTTAGGGATAAGCTTAGCGTTGAAGTTCTAAAGGGGGAAATAGAGATTGGAGAAGCTGAAGCGATAATTCTCGCAAAAGAGCTTAATGCTGATTTACTCATAATGGATGAGAAGATACCAAGGATTATTGCCGAATCCATTGGCTTGAGAGTTATTGGTTCTCTTGCAATTCTCTATATTGCTAAGAAAAGAGGATTGATCAAGGAAGATTTCGACGAAATCGTTAAAGAATTGAGAGCTAGGGGCATTAGATTCAGCGATGACGTAATTAATAGACTAAAGCAAAAGTGGAAGGATAAAAACCTATTCTAAATTCTACACCACCTAACCTCCGTATTATCTGACACGACAACAAAACCTGAAGGATCAGTTTCCAAAACTTCATAAAGAACTGGAAGATCGGTTGATAAACCTCCAACGGCTATAACTTCGCCAGCAGATAATACTCTGCCCTTTAAAACGAGCTTTATTAAATCTTCCTCCGTTCTTGCAATTATTCTCGGAATCCACGTATGCTTTGAGAGCTCTTCCCCCGCTAAAACTACTCTCTTAGCTATTGCAGGCTCAAATTTCTCAACTTCAACGTAATCACCAATCTCTATACCAGCATTCTTCGCTGTAATCTCATCGAGCCAGACAAGTTTAGCATTACTGTTCTTAGTCCAGACCTTTGCAGCAGTTTTCATCTTCCCTGAAATGAGCACATATTCCCCAGGTTGAATTCCTACGCTCTTACTAATTCTGACAATACCCTTATACTTCTCCTCTTCCTTGAGCATTGCTGTTTTTAGCTTCATAATAATCTTCTAAGGGTATCTTTATCGATTCTTATTCCAGCCTTCACTAATTTTTCAATTTCAGTGTTCAGATCTTTAATTAAACCGAGTTTATATGCTTTCAGTAAGACACCTAAGGTTCCAACGATCTTAATACCCTTTCTCTCGGCTATCTTTCTTCCTTTTCTTTCGTCAATTATTAATGGTAATTTAAGTTTTTCAGCTAACATTATAGCTTCAGCCTCTCCTCTTCCCAAAATTAGCTCCAATTCAGGGCTTATTTGAGCTGTTTCCACCTTAATCCAGCCATTCTTTACACCCTCTTCAACTTCTTTACTACCGGCCCTTCCAGCCACAACCTCACGATAAACGGATTTAGGAATGTATACAAGCTTAAATAAATCCTTGAGTAGGCTAAATCTGTCTATTTTGGCGAGTAAAATTAGTGGTGATGAGTTAGATACTGTCGACATTTTCGATCTCTTTTTTGATCTCCTCTTCCGAGTATTCGAATATGGGAATACCTCTTCTGTTTAATTCATCGATAAAATCAGCTATAGGCATCTCAGCTAACTTCGAAGCTTGCTCAAGTGTTAAATAACCCTCGCTAAACAGTTCTACCGCAAGTAGAAGCTTAATATTTCTATCTAACCTCCTATCGACTTTATAGAACTCCAAGACATCGTATATTTCCTTGGGAATTCTAATTCGAACAGTCTTCTCCATATTACTTCCTCCTCAAAAAGTTTATTTAACTATTCCTTAACATACTGCCCTCCAACTGGAATAAACCTCTTCGGCTTTATCGGCTTGTCGTATTTCTTAATATCTTCGAGTTCTATGACAAGCCACTTTTTTTTACCCTTACCTCTTCGACTCCACCTACTTCTGAGATTTGACGTATTCTCTAAGCTCCTCTTTTGTCAGAAATACTCTATCTCCGTAAAGCTCAAAGACCTTCATAGGATCGTCGATCAGCTTGATTTCCTTTATCTTAGCTTCTCCCACAAATCCTTGATCTTCTCTCGATTGGTAAAACACGAACTTCATCCCCGGCTTTAGCTCCTTGAAGCATGTAGCAGGCTTGACGAATACATCCTTACCCTCTTTAAAGAACCTATCCATGAACCGTTTTGGAATTGGGAATGCTACGCCTACAATCTTTGCCATGAAATCACCTCACAAACATTCTATAACTTTCCTCGCCTTCTCATACACGTTAACACTTAACCACATAACGTTTGCAAGCTTTTCTAAATCTTTCAATCCTTCATCTTTTGAAATTAATCCCAACCTAACCGCTCTGATTATTACACCTACCGAACCCACCACTTCTAATCCTAAGCCCAAAGCGAATTTTCTCGCATCTGAATCGTCTAATAGAACTGGAACGTTCAAGGATTTAGCAAGCAGGATTGCACAAGCTTCACCACGATGTATTCCAACCTTCTCAGCTAACTGATCTGCATTAGATGGATCATCCATGACTCTAATCCAATCAACAGAATCGATCAGGAAGGCGTCAGGTTTCCCTTTCTCCTTTCCTTTATCGATCACTTCCTCCTTGACGGTTTTAGGTATCACGATTTCGTTGAATATATCTTTGAGCAGATTTAGCCTTCCGATCTTGGCTAAATGGATTAATGGACCAGCGTTGCTAACTGCTGTCATTTCATAGCCCAGCCTATATCAACTTCAAGATCCTCCAAATCGTATCTGAACGGTATGTTCTTCTTTTTTAGCTCTTCCAACGCTTCTCTGTATGTTATCCCAGCCATCTCAGCAGCTTTCCATAACGAAACTTTACCCTCCCTATACAGCTCTAAAGCCCTCTTAATCTTGTATTCTCTAAGCGATTCCGCTATAAGCTTGCGGATAAGTGTTCCCTTGTCTATTCCTTCCTCTTTACTCAATTTCTCAATCTCTTCAACCATATCCTTTGGCAGTCTAACTGATGTAGTTACCATCTTCACAATTACATCTTATTATGAAGTATACTTAAAAATTTACCTAAAACTATTCGAAGAAATCAAGAACATTACAGTTTCTGGGATCATTTAGTCGTATAACTCTTTTAGTATAGAAATTATCGAAATATAGTTTCTTAAAATTAGTGATATCACCATTAATATCTAACTGTTTGATAAATTTACTACTAAATTCAGAAATTTTCCTTTTTGGGAAGAATTGAATCTGCTGTTTTTTTGTAATAATGGTAACTACTGTTTTTATTTCACTGTTTTTATTTCTTGGATTTTCCATTAAACGACGAAGAAGAGGTTTAATAATTAGCCCAAGTTCAACTTTCTCTTTCCTCGTAGCAGAAGCATGTAAACAGCAGTGTATACTTCCAAGAATGAGATCAATAAACTGGATAAGCTGAGATTCCTTCCTAAAATCTACACCATCGTTTGTGGAATATTTTCTATGATCAGAATCTATGAAAATTATCTCATTTCCAATGACCTTGATCTTATCATCATCGAGATTAAGTCTATAAGGTGTATGCCAAGGAAAAATATTTATGCTTCTCTTGGCTTCCCTTGTCATGATAAATGTTTTCGATGATTATTCTCTTATATTCGCTAAAGAAGAACTTTGCCCCGCTCGCTATAAGCGTTCTGAAAAATCTATTATAGATGTTTAAATCTCGACCCTTGTCTTCACCAAACCTTTCTAAATCCAGTTTGGTTAAATCAATTCCGAGAATATTAAAGTAAACAAGACCCAGGTTTCTCTTATTATTTTCCTCCACCAAGAATTTTAGCCAACGTTTGGCAATTTCGAATTTACTACGGTGTCTGTGTATCTCCGCAAAGTGAATTTCTGTATTATTCCAATTATGATAACCACATTTGTTAGGGCAGTTTTTCTTATCCCAGTGCCAAGAATTGTATTTGATGCAACGTAGATCTAATAGCTTATCGATTAGCTCGTCTTTTTTGGAAAGCGGAACGAATAAAGCGCCGAGATACATCCAGATGCTACCATCGTAGTCATCCCTAGCTCTGATAATTTCATCACAGTATACTTCGATACGAATTGAGTTTCTGGTGGATGATCTGTCTCGAAGGGCATAATCTACACCCTTCAATTAGTTTCACCTACTCACATTTCTCTAAGTTCATAATTACTTAGATTCTTACAATTTAAAATTTTCTATATTGATATTTATATACTTAATACGAATTACCACGTTCAATTTCTCTAACTTTTATTACTGCGTAGGGTCCGAGTAAATATGAAACAAGACTGAAAACAAACCCGACTATAAGTCCTAAAATTCCAGAACATATGAGTCCGATTATAGGTGAACCAAAGGTAATTCCAAGTAGTAATATCTTGATTTTTGGATTTTCCTCAAAGAATTCTCGCCTACGTTCCCAAAATAATGAATCCCTAATTCCTAAGGAGTCTCTAATTTTAACATGGACTGTTTTTCCTTCTCTTCCACATTTTGGGCATGGCCCAGTATGATCACTAGATAAAGATTCTCCGCACCATTTACAAAATGCGGACATCTCTACATTAGCTTCATATTTTTCGTTCATTCTAATCGACCTATCTTCTATCGTGATTTGCGACTATTCTCCTTCAATAACTCCTACCCACTCATGCTGTTTTATTCTTTTCAATTACCTCTAGTTTTCTGTTCTCATTTCTTTGTCATAATCTATCAGATACTCTATTTCTTCATCGTCTAGGCCATATATTTTTCCGATTAGCTTGTCAATTTCATTAACAATACTTTTACACCTGTTTACTTTAAATTCGAGAGATTTGTAACCTTTCCTTTTCTCAACGTAATACGAATTTTGCCTGTAACATTCCATCAGTTTCTCAGCCATTTTTTTAAGTTCATTCAAAATATCAGGAGTTAGTGAATCTTCTGGTGGAATTGGGAATTGCTTGATAGTTTCTTGTGTCAAATGCCTACAGTCCGAGACCGTCAACCAGAACCAGTAAAATAGCGTACTATTTATTGCACATAGGACAAAATCCGCATATTCTGGTTTTACTTTGATCGCAAACCATTGTGAAGCTCTTACCTCTTGACCGTTTCTGATTCCTTTTGGCTCATAATTCAGCGCCTTTGTCCAATATGATTCCCCACTATCGTGATAATAAATTGGCACACCCTTTTTGTCGTCGATTATGTCTTCCAATTTCATCGGATTCGAAAATAATTTGCTAAAAATTCTGTAGTCGATTTCATTTCCTATTTTTGGAATAAAATCTTCAAATTGAAAAGCAAACTTGCTTGAGTCATATATTGGAGGATTCCTCAGTATAACATTTCTATTCTCTTCAGTGAGTCTTATGTATCGAGAAGTTTTAACTCTCTTTGGTTCGGATGGGTCTTTTCTGCATATCGTTATTGCTGTCCTCTGCATAACTCCTTTGAAAACAGGTTGAGGTCGAATAGCAAAGTTAATGATAATAAAATCGTTAGCATTCTTATATAGGAAATCTCTTAGCTTTTTAAATTTGGGCTGACAATAAGCTGAGTTTGCATGAATAAATCCAAACATACCCCTCTGTTTAAGTAGATTAATTGATAGTCTAATAAAGGCATCATAGAGATTCCTAACATCTTCTTCAAGAAATTCTGCATAATCTATCTCATTTAGTTCTACATAAGGCGGGTTCCCAACAACAATGTCAAATCCACCCTTCTCCAAGAACACTTCGCTAAATTCCATTATCCAGTGGAAATAACCAATCTCTTTTAATTTATCCTCATTTACTTTCAATTTTTTCTTAGCAAGAATGTATGATATGTATTCTTTGTTTAATCTTTGATTAAACCTATCTGTTATCTCGTCAATTAGCTTCTTAAGCCTAATAGCATAGTCTGTGTTCAAAGACACAAGTAAAATCTTGATTAAATCGCTCCTCAGCCTTAGAACCTTCTTTAACCTATCTTGAGTTAGCTTTTGACCAAAATGATCTCTAACTTCAGCAAGAAGTGCATAAGCGTTCGTGCCGATTACTTTGTCCATCTTCTTAATGTAGTCTTCAAGTTCCTTATCAAGCTCAATGCTTAAGGGTTCTCCATCTTCACCAGCAAAAAACTGCTCCAAAGTAGCTTGACCTTCTATCTTTTCAAAGGCATTGAGATCTGCAAAGCCTATGAGAGAGTTTCCAACTCTCAGATTGAAGTGAACATTAGGAAATCTTATATGCGTTCCTTTTCTTGCATCAAAATGCTTTGCCAAGCTCAAAAACAATCTGGCTCTTGCAACTTTTATCGCACTTGGTAAGATGTCAACACCGTATAGATTCCTTGAAATTATGATATGGAACTTAAGCTTGAGTATTCTTTCATTCTCATCATCAATAGTTAGGAGAGGCTCTTTAATTATCTCTCCTTTTTCATTAGCAGTTAAAATAACGAAGTTTTCGTAAGAAAATCCAAGCTCCCTTGCTCTTTCCCAAATTTTCTCATAAATCTCTACAAGGACATTAATTGCTGTTTCGAGAAAGTGACCACTACCACAAGCAGGATCTAAAATTTTGATGTTTTGCATCTCATTAAATAAGAATGCGTAGCGCTCCTCATTAGTATCCTTTTCAAAGAATTCGTCTAAGCTTTCGTATTTTGTGCCAAATTTTTCATTTATCCTATCAACAAGATAAGGCTTTATCGTGTTGTTGCAGATATATTCCGTTATAGGCTCTGGAGTGTAGTAAGCTCCTTTCTCTTTTCTGTCCTCGGCTGTCATTAACTTCTCAAAAATAGCACCTAACACAAATTCGTCAATATTTCCTTCAGTCCAATCTCTACTTTCGAATAAGTTAAGAATTGGAACATCCGATGGCTTTACATTTTTAGGATCAACTCTCTTAAGAAGATCAGTCTTACCTTCGACATAGAAGACATAATCTGGAATCTCTACATCTTCAAAATCACCGTTAAGGAAGGGTGCAGGTCCGGTAACTACAATCCTACCAAACTTATCATCTTTGTAATAAATTCCATCATTAGGCTCACTCATCATTGCCTTGAAGAGTTCTCTCAAGAACTCGTAATAGCTATCAAATCCAAGTTCTTTGTACTCTTTAAATTTAGTCACTAAGTAGCGAGGATCGTTGTTTAGGAAACCTTTCTCTTGCAGATACCAAATTATCAATAGCTGCATTAGCAAGTCGTCGGCAAATTCTTCCTTTCTCTTATCATCGGCTATACCTTTGATATTCTTAAGCAGATTCTCTCTCGCCTTGATATAGAGCTTGTAAAATTCCTCTATAACGTCACTCCTATCGAATAGCTCATTCCAATATTGCCAATTTCCAATATCCTTCAAAAGTTTCTTAAACTTCTTTTCGAAGGCCGGGGAAATCTTATCAAGTGATTTTCTCAGAATAACAACCTTTGACCTCAAGCCATCTGTAACTCTTCTTAAGAATATTACATAATTATTGACGAATAGAATACCATATTCTTTCCTTTCACCCTCTACAATGGATGCTGATTCTTCTATTTCTTTCTTTAGTTTGCTTAAATCTTCTTTGTAGTTTTGACCTTTTTTAACCACTAAGACATCAGCAATCTCGAATTCTTCATCTTCGTTAACAATAAATTCACCCTCTCTTATTTCCCTATAACCTTTTTTTCTTAGGTATTCAACTAAATTATCATAATTTAGCAGATTTTTGCTCATTAATACCACCACCCTACTAATTTTTCATGTAACTTCTTGTCAATATCACCTATCTTGAAATAATCATAAATAACATCAATTAGCTTGGCTGGATCTAATACATCTAACTTGTTACCTTTCTCCTTGATTACACCCATCTGTATAAGATGTTCCTTAAACTCTTTTCTCTCATGAGAGGTTAGCTCAGACCACGCTAAATATGTCAGCACTTTCTTTAACTTACGTCTATCAATTGTTGATGTTAGTTGTTTTTGTCTTGAGAGATTATAGAGATAATTCCATAGATCTCTGACTAAACCTGTTGTTTTCATCGAACATCTATGCTTCGGTAATATTTCTTCTTTGAACTCCTTTTTAACTTCAGAAATCAGTTCTGCAAGCTCTGCTAAATCTATCCCTTCAGTTTGAGCTTCTGAAAGATCCCATAATCTAATAAATTCCCTACAGGTAGATTCAACGAGCTTACCGTTTTCGTAAACCACAACCTTCTTTCCAATTTTTCTGTTACCACGATAAACTTCGAACATTGAAATAACCCTACCTTCATTAACCAGGGTATACACAGGTTTCTTAGACGATACTAACGGTAGAATATCCTCAAAGTCTCGCTTCTTTAAGCCTAACTTATTCTGCACAAAGTCCAATAGTTCAAACTCAGCTAAAACTTCTTCTGGAATGCCACCCTTTATTAACTTTAAGTCTTCACTCGCAGAAACTTCTTCTAATTGGCTAATACTCAATTCAGCTAAGCTCTTTAGTTTTTCTCCAAATGTTTCGATGGAGATTTCTTCTTCATCTGCACTGAGGATGTAGAATTCCTTCCCAACTAACAAAGTAATATCCTTAATCTTCTCCTGCAACTTAGCAAGTATACCCAAAGAAATTTCAATCTCTTGAACTGGAACGAAATTCTTCACAAACACATCCTTTTCATTTCCTATCCTACTAACTCTACCGACTCTCTGAACTATTATCATTGGATTCCAAGGCAAATCGTAGTTTATGACCCCATCACCATCTTGCAAGTTAACTCCTTCACTCAAAGAATCGGTTGATACAAGAATCATCAATTCTCCCAGCCTATTAACCACATCGTATCCATCGTTAGCATCTGGGGCAAACCTCTTTATCATTCTCTCTTTTTCTTCGACATCTAAGTCTCCGGTTACTAATCCGATCTTTAGAGAACCTCTTTTGGTATCAAAGAGATACGTCAGTGTTGTTTTTTGATCTCTTATCCAATTCTCAAGGTTGCGATAGATGTACTCTGCTGTATCTTTGTATTGTGTGAATATTATATACTTCTTACCAACCAATTCCGTATACATTAACTGCTTCAACTTTTCAAACTTGGGATCTTTGTAGGTATAAACAGGATATATGTCATCTCCATCACGGATTTCACCCAATGTAATTGGATTTCCTTGTTCGTCTTTTATCTTAACCTTTTCTAATTCTGCCTTTATCTTTTCCATGATCTCCTTATCTCTCTGAAGATCTTCAACCATCAGCTTAATACCTTTCTTTAAGGCACTGAGTATTCCTGGTTTCTTCTTCAGCTCTTCAAAGAGTTCTTTTTCATCTCTGAACTCAGGTAATGGTAACGCTTCAGTTCCAAGACCTTTTGAAATGAAGTTGATTAGCATTCTAAGCTTTGGATTGTATTGATATTCAGCGGGTAGATCTTCTTCCTCAGTTAATTTTCTAATAATATCCTCTTTTTCAGCAATAGCTATAAACTGATCCCCAATTTTCTCCAACTCTTTTATGAATTCGTCTAGAGATAATTCATCAATTTTCGTGCTAAAATCTTTGAGAATGTTGTAAAACTTCAGATTCTTAGAGTATATCTTATCTAACGTCTTCTCAAAGGCGAATATGCTGCTCTCTAGCCTTTTTGATAGCAATAACTTAAGAATTGTATCAATAGGGACTGCAACAGTCTCCTCTTCAATTTCCTCTGGTTTTTCTTCGAACGACGAAGAGCTTGAATTACCTATGACGACGAAACCACTCGTGTAAAGTTTAGTGTATGCAAACTCTAAGTTCTCAAGGAGCACTCCTACTTCTTTTAGGAAATTCCAGTATTCCTTACAGTTGGTTATATCATCATAGAAGACTTTTTCGGGTTCTGGCTCTTTGAATACAAGTTCTTTGTCTCCAACTTTGATTTTACCGTCTTTTCCAAATGTTTCTTTGATATATCTCCTCGTTCTAAGTATCATAATTTCATCCAAGACCTTCTCCTTGATCTCTTGCGCCTTGATACGTAGCTCAGATTCATACTTTGGATTCTCTTTCCACTTTTTCTTCAAATCCTTAAACTCCTGGAATAGTTGAGTTACATTAACTCCCTCTGCTTTAAACGTTGAGAATAGATCGTCCGAAAATAGTTTAATTAAATTGTATATATCCCATATTGTATTGTTGAGTGGAGTAGCTGTAAGAAGGATGAATTTGTTCTGGAAGAGACTAGGATTCTCATGGTCTTTAAATCTTAACATTCTTGCATTCTTCCATCTGTTAGTCTGACGATTTCTGAATTTATGGGCTTCATCTATCAGAATCAAATCATAGTCATAGTTTAGACCTAGATCTACTATGTCTCTCTCACTGTAATTGCTAAAGATTCCAAGGGACATTAAAGCAACTTCTCCGAGCTTTAATATTCCATCATCTGTCTTCTTGTAAATTTCGTATATTTTGATTCTTTCAGTAGTTGTTGGCTTTTGCTTGGAGTAAATCTGACCACTAAAGAAGTAGCCACTCTTAAATAACAAGTGTTCCCATTGCGGGATTAAAGATGGTGGTAAAATCAATAGAGCCTTTCGATCCTTGCTAATACCATACTTATTTGGATCCCAATCGGGAAGTTTGCCAACGATATATTCCTCAATAATCGACGCACCAATAAAGCTCTTACCAAGACCTACAGAATCTGCAATTATAACACCGTTATGCTTGTTTATTATATTTATAGCGTTGATAACTCCAATTAGCTGAAATTCTGCTAGGATATCTTTCTTCTCGATGGGTTCAACTCTACCATCGAACCATTTCCAGACAAGTAATTTGAATAGCTCTCTTGGAGTAACAAATTTGCCCAAATCAATCTTCTTCTCCTTAGCGAGTTCAAGTATTTTCAGAAGTTCTTCTCTAAAATCCTCACTTTCTGCCCAAAGATCATCAAACCACTTATTCAGCTCAATTATAGCGTTTCTATCCGTTAATAAGACATTTAGCTCTTTATTTTGCGTTAACCCTCTTGCTGTAAAGTTTGAGGATCCGACTATGGCCAGTCCGGGAGATTCACCAAATTCATTAAATAGTTCCTCGGGACGCTTTATAAACAAATATAGTTTAGAATGTAGCTTTGATCGAGTATAAATCCTTATATCGATCTTGCCTTGTCTTATTAGCTCGTATAATTCCTTTATTTTTGAGGTGTCTTCCAACCCTGATAGCTCTTCTAACATTTTTAGCTTAAGGTTGTAACCTTTTGCAAGTGCCCTTTTTGTTATTTCTGTTGTTTCATCACCTATAACAATCTTAAGAAATCCATTTTCTGCGTTTTCGGGAAAGTCATTTTTAACTAAATTCCAACCACTTAAGAAGAAATAGCCTATCGCAAATTTCGCTTCTTTGCTATTTTTAATATGAGTCCTAATATAGTCAATAACTCGTTTGCTCGTATTATCTATAATCTCAACCATATATCCCTCACCAGATACTATCCTAAGCTTAAAATTAACCTATAGTCATCCTCTGGTATCTCTCTCATAGCCTTTCCCATGAGATGTCCTGACCACTTTTTCTTGTTCGTAATAAATTTCAGCTTAGGTATTAAAGGCTTGAACTCAATTGGTCTGTCAAATATTTTAATCGGTTTGATCTTAACTCTCCAAGGAAAAGTCTCACCGCTACTTCTCATACCCTTAGAACTGAAAATTCTCGTAGAATCCTTAAACGGCTCGGAAACGACTTCATAGACAGCTACGATTCTTGGCTCTTTAATCTCGTCATTAGCTCTCTCCTGCTTGAGATATATAACAAGCTTATCTCCCGGCTTCACTTTAGCAATCGTATTTTTATGCCTCTCAGGAACTCCCCAAATGTTCTTCTCTCTTATCACCTTCCAGTTAGCTTCGTTTGTAATACAGAGCCAATAAGCCATTAAATCACCTCTTCACTATAATTTTTCAGTTTCAGCGTATTTATCTAAGTTTTTCTCTATTTCCTTTAATTTTTCAATGAATTCTGGTAACTTCTTACTATCGACAAGGATTGCTCCAACATCTTCCCATTCGTTAGTACCGGGAATTCTCTTAGACTCCTTGATTCTAACGAAAGGTCTTCCCCACGGATTTACCATCGCGTCTATGAATAGAACATGATTATCACTCAGGAACACCTTATACTGGTATTTCTCAACACCGTTCCAGATATAATACGTTGATCCCTTATACGATTCCGTATGAACTCTACCGATTGAAATTAACTTTTCGAGGTGTCTTTTCACGGTAGAAACAGGTAGATTTAGCTCTCTTGCAATTTCTGTAAGTGTCATACCTTTTTTTGCTGTTGCAAGTAGCTTTTCAATCCTTTTTCGATTTTCTACGGCCTTAGATATGAGATCTCGTCTCATTATTGTTATTTTTTCATGTCCTCTTCCTAAAAACTTTTCGAAAGATTTGTGAATATCTTTTGATAGCTTTGCCGTAAAAACTATAAGCCATGATAAGGAAGTAGTTAGAGAGAGTTAAGCATGACATGGGGTGTATATTATGGCGTTTGAAAGGTTGAAGAGGTTAAAAGAAAAAATACCGAGCACAGATCCTCTTGAGAGAGTACTATGTAATGGCAGTAGAAATTGTGAAATTATACCAACACCCTACGATTTGGTAATTAAGGTAACAGATGACCAAGTTTGTTTATATAAAGTGTCTGAAGTAACAGTAACCACACGTCAAAGAGAGAAACTGACTCTTTCAGGAGGTGTAGAACTAGACCAAGAAGCCTCTTATAGGCTTACTCCAATAGGATGCCTTAAGCGTCAAAATGTGTCTATAGACGAATTACGTGAGAATCCATTAAAGATACTTTTACAGCTACAAGCACAGAAAAATGACGTTTGTTCTTGTACTTTCATTAATAAGGACAGTCAGCGATTGGTTAGTAATATTGACGAACTATTTGGGCTATGAGCGGAAGAAATGAAGATCAAGAAATTTAGAATTAGAAACTTCCGCTCTATAATAGATACTGGAGAAGTAAGTTTAGACAGGAAAATCACTCTTCTACTTGGAAAGAATGAGCAGGGAAAAACTAACATTTTGAAGGGCTTAGAATCATTTGATAGAGAATATAGGTACAGTGAGGATGATTTAAGCTATTTAGTAGATATTGATAAAAGTCCGCACGAAATTCCCATCATTACACTATGGTTTGAGCTAGAAGAGGAAGACAAGAAAGTTCTTGCATCTATAAGTGAGAATTTCAAAGATTTGGATGAATTAATGATAACGAAGTATTTTGATGGTCATTATGAAGTTGAGAAGCCAAACCTAAAAGAGTTAGGTGATATTAAGCCGATCGTAGAATCCATTCTCAATATCTTGAGAGATAACCAAGAAACCATTGACAGAGCTGTTAGACTGCTAGACAGAGTAGATAAACAAAAACATGTTAACTGGATCAAATCCTTGCAAAGACCAGATGGTGGATTTAGTCATGCTCCAGGCCAGCCATCGAATCCATTTAGCACATATTTTGCAGTGAAAACATTAATTGAGCTAGGGGCTTCAGATCAAATAGATAGAGATAAGATTATTCAATTCATTCTGTCGACTGAGCATCCAAATGGTGGTTTCGCCTCGACGCCCGGCCAGCAACCCGACATTATAAATACAACTTATGCTATCAAATTATTAAAAGAATTAAAAGCTTTAAATAAAATAGATAAGCAAAAACATATAAGCTGGATCAAATCTTTGCAAAGACCAGATGGTGGGTTCAGTAATGTTCCTAATCAGACATCTCACATGTCCTACACATACCATGCAGTTGAAGCGTTAATAGACCTTAATGCGTTAGATCAAATAGATAAGAACAAGGCTATTCAGTTCATCATCTCGGCTGAACATCCTAATGGTGGTTTTGGACACTTACCGAATCAACAACCTCAATTAGCTCATACATGCCAAGCAATCATTCTATTGAAAGTATTAGGCGGACTGTCGAGAATAGACTTAAACAAGCATATAAGTTGGATTAAATCTCTACAAATGCCCGATGGTGGATTTTGGTCAGGAATTGGAGCACAACGATCAGACATCAATCTGACTTACTTAGCCGTTAAAGTTTTAATGGAATTCAATATGTTAGATAATATTGATATGAAAAAATTAATTGAGTTTATATTATCTCTACAACATATAAATGGTGGCTTCATACAAGCATCGGGGACTCAACCTCATCCTCAGCCCACCTATTATGCCATTCGTCTGCTGAAGGATCTCCAATATAAACTTACAGAACAGCTTAATCAATACATTCAGGAGTTAGAGAAAACGTCTGATCCTGTTAAGGTATATGAGTTGTTAGATGCTATTTTAGATGTGTTAAAGAATTCGCCCGAGAATATACCCGAGTTAACCACTCTAATAGAAAGGGAGAAAAATAGGTTGAAAGAATACGGCAACTATAGCAACATTCTGGAGAAAGTCTTGGAACTGATTCCCTCGTTCGTATATTTTGACTCCGTAGACATCATAGAAGACTCAATATCTTTAGATGAGTACTTAAGAAATAAAGATAAATACAAAACGTTTACAAATCTCTTTAGATTAGCAAATTTAGATGTTGAAAAAGTAAGAAATATTTCAGATCCCTTCAAAAAGAAGCGATTATTCCGAGATGCTTCGGCATGTATTACTGGTATGATCAATGAGTTTTGGGAGCAAGAAAGAGTAAATGTGAATCTTGATATAGATGGTGATCAAATATTAGTGTTTGTTGAAGACTATGCTGGAGCCCGGGCAGATCCACCAAGTAAAAGGAGCGACGGATTTAGATGGTTCTTATCGTTCTACATAAACTTCATGGCAGGAACCAAGGGTGAGCTGAGAAATGCAGTATTATTATTGGATAACCCGGGCTGGGTTTTGCATCCCTCTGGGCAGAAAAGTCTACTAAAGATTCTTGAAAAAATTGCTGAAACAAACCAAATTATCATTGCCACTCATTCACCGTTCCTGATAGACAAAAATAAATTGGAGAGAATAAGAATTGTTGAAAGAAGACCAGGTGAAGGCACAAAAGTCTATGAGAAGTTCTGGGACTCAATGTACGACTCTTTGGCGACAATAAGAGCTGCTATTGGTGTTGATCTCTCTGACTCTTTATTCGGACATAAAAATAATATCATAGTTGAAGGTTACTCAGATAAGGTGTATTTAGAAGCCATGGCAGAATACCTTAAAAAGAAACGTAAGGAGTCAATTGATCTTGATAAGGTAATGATTATAGGCGCTGGCGGAGCGGATAAAATTCCATATCTCTTAAAGTGGTTTAAAGCAGAAAAATATAATGTGCTTGCAATACTTGACTTTGATAATGAAGGTAGAAGGGCCAAATCAGAAATAGAAAGCAAGCACAAGGAAATAGATGTGGATAAGGAAGTTTTAATGCTTAATGAAATTTCTGAAGAGTTTAAGAGTAGAGATGTAGAAATAGAAGATCTCTTCGACGAAGAATTTTACAATTTAGCAGTTAATAAAGCATATCGAGAAATTTTTGAACATAAGTTAGGAAAACCAGGAATCAAAGTTGAAGAGTTACCTTCCGATGGATTAACAACTAAACGATATGGTAGATTCTTTAAAAGTAATGATTTAGGAGGATTCGACAAAATTAAAGTTGCATTAGAGATTAAAAAGATCCTATCAGAAGATGTAAGTGAAGATATAGAGAATATGCTGAAGAAAGCTATTGAGAACTTTGAGAATCTATTCGCTAAAATCAAAGAGAAATTCAAGGATAGAGCTAACTTATGAAGACCAAATTAATCGGTAATTTGGGGGGCATAACTATGCAGGAAGATAAAGTTATTGAAAAATATAGAGAGATTAGAAGAAAATATTTGACTAGGAGGATAAGGGGGAATACGGTTTTAGGGCACATACCTGGTATTGTAGAGAATTTAGCATCTAAATTAGAAGTAAATAAGGTTAAAGCAAAAGAACTCATGCAAAAATTACCGTTTAGTAGGAAGTCTTACGAATCTTTAAGAGATTGCAAAGTTTTAGAGATTTCATTTGAATCTGGTACTCATGGTTCTCATATACTGAAATCACTTCTTAGAGAAGCTAGTAGAATTTATCTTGTGTCTCCTTTTTTAAATGCAAATGATGTAGAACATTTATATGATTTAGCATGTGATTATGACTACCAACATTATCAACGGATTGATAGAAAAATAGATTTTAAGATTATAACAAATAGGAGAATAAAAACGAATATAGCGGAGATTAGAGTTATGGACGTACATGCTAAGTTTTTAGTTACCGATAAGGTAGCATTGCTAGGATCTATGAATTTCAACGAGAAGGGTCTAAAAAGTAGCATATCTCATGAACTAGTGTTCATTACTAGAGACCAAGCATTTATTAAAGATTTAACTAAAAGGTTTTTATGGTGGTGGGAATTAGCAGAGGAAATTGAAAATCTTCAAAAATTAGCTGAAGTAATACCCTCTGCTCTTAATGACTTACTAGATGATTAATAATCTCGGTAAGAGGTATCAAGATAATTCGTAGTGGTGTATGTTAAGTTATACAATGGTGCAAATGATTTAAGCCAATTTAAAGTCATTTTAGCTCCAAGACTTCTCTTATTCCTCTTGAAAACCTTATATCTCTTAGCTTAGTCAATATTAACAAATTCTATTTTAAACTTTTGTCTTAATAGTTTCCACCACTTTAGTAATTAAGTGAATCAGATTATGAGTTAACGAAATCAGTTATTCTCCTATCTTTGAGCTTTCTAGGTTCAGACTTTCTCTCAGATGTATTTTCAGATTTCTCTTTGCTCTTAGAATAGTTAAGGTATACTTCAACTTCAACGTTAATATTTGAGAGATATTTTTCAATAAGACTTTTCACCTTCTCCCATTCGAGATAACCATATCCAGTGCCTATTTGAGGCATTGCAATCTTTCTAACCTTCCTCCCAAGCTTTTCCGATAGTAGATCGATATTATCCCTAAGCCATTTAAGCCCGGCTTCTATTATCTTATAATCGCTCGGAAGATCCCAGTAAATCTTCGTAGGAAAATTTAGCACAATGAACTTCCTGCCATCACGTTCTCCAATCCATATATGAGGTTTCCAATCGTAGATTTCATGGACGATCAATTTTGGCTTTTTCGGCTCTTTTAAATCAACTTCAAATCTCGCTAAAACGTAAATTTCACCTCTCCTGCAGGCTCTACTGTATTCTCTGTACATTTCAGGAAATCTCTTCCTAAACTCCCTAGCAATTCCGGCGCCCATGATGCCCTTAACATTAACAGAGTTGACTAAAACATCCGCGTTGGATTCAAAGATATCTCCCTCTACATACCTTATGTTCTTCATCATGATCGTTCACGCTCTAGCTGGATGATGTATTCCTTATATTCTCTGGTATTGATAAAGCAATATGGTCTCAGTTCATGACTTAAGACCATACCACATCACATGGGCAGAAAATCTTGAACGAATACTAAGTATTAGAGCGATTCTGTCTATGAGAGAGTTAGATAGGAGGAAGATAAAGTATTCTAGACCTGGATGTTACGATAGGGAAAGAGTTGGTAAGAAGCCCCTATTTTATGGATTTAGCCACCAAGAAGAGATAAAATATAGGTGTGACATCGTCGAAATTGACCTCAATGAGTATGTACCGTTTTACCTGTTCTCGGGAGAAAATCTTGTACCTCCGTTCGTTTGGCGCATGCTGAAAGAATGTCTTAACGGAACTAAAGACGGCGTGATATTCTTCTTAAAACCTCTAAAAGATTTACCTTTAAGTGAGATTAAACATTTAATATGCTACGGACCAGGTGCAGGACATGGTATTCTCTTTAAGAGCTTAGACGATTTTTGTAAGTATATCGAAATACCTACGCCAGATCCTATGAAGCCAGCTTTACAAAGTCTACTGAGAAGTGGAGCAAACCCTTACTCAGATTATCACAAAAAGATCATCGAATCTGAGTTCCTAATTAGAGAGGGGGTACCTATTCAATTCGTAGACAAGGTGATGTTCATTGGTAAAATGAACAGTTTCAGAGAATTGTACTTACCAATGCTTAACGAGAAAGGTCTACTAGATAGAATACCAGACTTCTCTACGATAGATGGTGAGGCAATTTGTGTTGTTTTACCGGATTCGGAAATATTCGAAGCTAGAGAAAAACAAGTAATCAGAGAAATACACTACCTGAACTGGAATAAAATTGTATACATTTTTTGATTATATATTAATATATATTTATTATAATACGCCATATATAATTCGTGGTGATAATCCTGCTACATGCTATTAAGATACTCTCTGTTAAAGCAATCATCCCAGTTTTGTGTCTTCTTTCTTAAAATCTCTAAAGACCATTATTGTTTTTCATAGGAAAATGTTTAGCGAGTATTTGGCTTATTCCTTTTGAGATTCCCATCCCGGTTCTCGTTAAGACATCTTCAGTCATCAAAATAACCTCTCTTTGGCTAAGAAAAAATAATGAAAAAGAGAAAAATCAAATTAGACATCTTCACATACTTTTAGAATTCATAAAACTACCTCATAAAACTACCCTACCTGATAAATTTTCGATTTCCAACTTTGGAATATTGAATAACTAAATTTTCATAAGAGATAAATATAATTGAACGGTTTATTTCAGCGTAGTCTTTTTAGTAAATGTCTAAGATTGTGGGATTTATGCCTATAGTGATAAGATCTACACCACCTGATTACATTTACTTAAGAGCATCCATGTATGTGGATTTATCGAATTTCATAGGAGTTCTTCGCAATATACTAGGAATAAGGGAAGGAGAATTAAGGGATAAAGAAGTAGCTAATAACTTAGCTTCAGGAATACACAGTCTGTTTGTTGAATTATCCCATACTATGCTAACAAATATTCGTAGTATCAGATTTACTCCATTTAGATTGTACTGTTATGGGACATACAAAGGAGCTGAAAGGGAATTTTTCAGAACTTTTGAAGAACGTTTAAAATCTCTAAAGGATGTGGAGACTCATTTATATGAGATAGGGAAGGGCAAAAGAGAAAAGGGTATTGATGTAAAACTTGCGACGGATATGTTAATACATGCCGTTTGGGATAATTATGATGCTGCTATTTTGATGTCAGGTGACGCTGATTTTGAACCAGTTGTAAGAAGAGTAAGAGATCTAGGTAAGAAGGTATACGTATACTTTTACTCGTTTAACACGGCTGATGAGCTTAAGAAATCATCTGATGGTTTAATAGATATCCATCCTGGAAAATTAGCTGAGTTTCTGAGTATTAAAAAAGTCGTGGAAGATCTGCTACCAAACTGTATCGATAAACTGATTGAAGAGCTTAAAGCAAGAGAGTTCTACTCTAAGATTAGTGAACATGTGAGATTTATTGAAAATAATGTATCGAAATTTGAAGCAATAGTAGAACCATTGAAAAAGATGGTGATGGAGATTGCACCAGCATCAGATAAAAAAGATAGAGAAATAATATTTAAAGCACAATTATATTGGATGATAATTGAAAAGTTTTATAGTAAATCTTAACTAAAGAAAAAAATTGCACTTGATTTCTTAACGCTTTCACTTTTCTGTCATTCATCAGACAGTCTGAAAGATGCGTAACCTTTGAGGTCTACGAACTCATCCTTATCTCTTTGAAATCTCTCCCATTTTTCTTCAACGTATTCTTCTAACTCTTCGTATGTTTCTAAGACTCTTTACTTCAACTTTTCTATTACCTTCAATACATTCTCGTCTATCACAACTATCGCTGCCATCATCATATCAAAACTTAAGAATTGAACAAGGAGGTTTGCCATAGCGAACCTCATTTCCCCTATCGATCGTATTTTAAATTGTGACGAAAATTTATGGAGTTTAATAATGAGGACATGTCTTTAAAACTGCATCGTTAAATTTTAGTTTAATTTTCCTGAACTTAAGGTATATGCCTGAGTATAGAATTCCTGATTTAGTTAGAATGGTAGAAAGAAAGGAAATAGACATCCCGGAACTTCAACGTGAATTTGTATGGTCAGATAATCAGGTAAGAGATTTGGCTGAATCCATCTACAAAAATTATCCGATAGGAGTAATAACTTTATATAAGGTACCTGAGGAGTGTAGACGTGAAAATGAAAGATATTGGGTTTTAGATGGTCAACAGAGACTTCTATCACTCACTTTAATAATGAAAGGCCATGTAGAAGCTTTAATAAGAGGACGACTACAGACCAAGAGACTAACAATATATTTTGACCCTAAAAATGAGAGATTTGAGATAAGACAGCCAAGAAGAGGGGAAAATTGGATAGAATTATCAAAACTTTTGCAGATAACTGATCGATTTAAGCTTGAAGAGTTTCTTAGATCAAGAGGTCTGAATATAGACGAGCAGATTAAGGTAAGTACATTATGGAGTAGATTCCGCGAAGATGTTAGAATTTTTGTGCATGAACTTCCTGAAGATTTAGATCTTGATGATTTAGGTAATATCTTTGTAAGAACGAACTTTGGAGGAACTCAAGTTAAAGGTTCCGATGTTTACTCAACGATGATTGCTATAACTCAAAGAGATTTAGTTAAAGAACTTAGAGAATTCTGTACCAGATTACCTATCGATATAGACTATGGGATCTTAATTAGAACGTTCATTGCATTCTTAACTCAAGGAAAAGTAAAACTTGCAGGTAGAGTTTTAGATCAAGCAAGAAAATTGAAAGAGCTATTAAGGAGAGAACAAAGTCGAATACGTACTATAGCAGAGAGTGTAAAAGCATGTACTGAGGAAGCCATTAGATTGCTAAGAGATGAGATGGGAATCATGACAAAGCGCTATTTACCGACTGAAAATGTAATACCCGTAATGGCATATTACATAAGCAAGAAAAAGAATCTATCGGGAGAAGATAAAACAGGCCTACTAAAGTGGTTCGTATTGGCATCATACTTTAGAAGATATAGCACTAGTGCTGAGACAAGGCTAAATGAGGATTTATCAACAATTGAAGGCGGTGGAGATTACAAAGACCTAATAAAGAACATAGAAAAGACTGAGGGCGATCTCAAAGAAAGAATTAAGAAGGATATAGCTGAAGGAAAAGTAAACGAGCTACTGCTATATGCAATACTTAAACAAAACGACGCAAAAGATTTTGAAACACGTGAAGACTTAAATACGGGCAACATTACAATTCATCATATATTCCCAAAGAGCTTCTTAATTAGTTCTGGATACGAGAATATTGTGGATGATATTGGCAATTTAACACTTATAACACCAGGTACTAATCAAAGACTATCTTCAGAGTTACCAGAGAATTATCTAGGAAGAATTCCACCAGAAATAAGAGAAGCTCATCTAATACCAAATGACGAAAAATTATGGAGATCAGAAAATTGTAAAGATTTTATTAAAGAGCGTAAGAAGTTGCTGGAGAAATCTGTAGAGGAATTTTTCCAAGGATTATACTAATTTTTGTATTCGTGTATAAAGATCGTGAATGATTTATCGAATATGTCCAAAGTACAACTTAGATTGCCAAATATGCGCCTCCCGTAGGATTTTTTCTTAATTATTATATTTATTTTATTCATTTTTTAATAGCTCTCCTATGTACCTAATCGAAGCCTTAGTTACAATTAACAAATTTTTTACATCAGCTCTTTCAATTTTAACATCCTTTGGCTTTATTCCTTTTTGAGCTTTAATCTGCTCAATAGGAAGTAAAATTCTTAAATAGTTTATATAGTCTTTCCCACCTTTCTTTATACGTAAAACTATCCTTACCAAACTTTTCTCTTATCAATCTATCGAGCAGAAAACCTACTTCACGGCAATTTGCGTATGCTCCCTTGGAATCCCAGTTTCTATAGCACTCTTCAGCTTTTTAACATATTCCCAAGCTTCTTTAATAACTTCCTCATCTTTTGGAATCTCGATGACCTAGGCCCAATTTTGGGACAAGGACTAATACTACGAATCTTTCGATAAAACCTTTTCGAGCTGTACTACCATTTTCTAAACCTTAAATCCTTAAATCTATCCATTGCCAGCGAAACTTTCCTTGTAAAAGACCTCAATTAAAAGACCTCAATTACCTTAGTGATTCTAAGTAAATACCTTAGAGTGACCATATCTGATTTTTTAATCATCCTCCCTAAATCATGCTAATGGTGAAGATAGGCCCGTTTGATGCCACGTTAGTTCCGAAAAGTAGCTGGTACAAGAGTTTAGCTAATCTGCTGGATAGAGAGACATGGAATAAGATAAGAGAAAGAGAGCTGAGAAGAGCTGAATATAAGTGTGAAATTTGCGGTTACAGCGGGAAGGGCTTGCACTGTCACGAGATATGGGAATATGACGATGAAAGAAAGGTGCAGAAACTCGTAGGCTACAGAATATTGTGTGAAAGATGTCATTTAGCCCATCATTTGGGCTTTGCGGCTGTTTCCAGCAGACTCGAAGAAACAGTAGAGTGGATATCCAAAATAACTGGAATGAAAGAAGGCGAAGTATGGAAGTTGGTTGATAAAGCTTTTGAGGAGTGGGAAGAAAGATCAAGGTATACTTGGAAAATTGACTACTCTTACGAGCCACTCATATCAGATAAGAGAATTACCAAAAAGAACTCAAAAGGGCAAAGTACGTTAGACGATTTCATATGAGTGCTATAGATTCTAAAGAATATCAAACTTCATTAGAACCTAAAGAGATAGGACTTTTGAGGATTCATAAATCCGCACAATTTCATTATAATCTCCTTCTCCTCATCAGAACAAGTGCTCATAAGTTCCTTCTCAAGTAAATCTCTCAAGAATGCTAAAACTCTATGTTCGTTCCTTACGATTTCGTCGATCCAATCTATTACAGCTGGGAAGCCAGTATCGGTGCTCATATTTGCTAAAGCGTTGACTATCTCATTGACTCCGATTCCAGCCAAATCGAGAATTTCAACCTTCGTGGCAGAATCGTATTGTGTTGGCTTTTCAGTCTTGTAAAACACTAGCTCTACATCTCCCAGCGGTAACTCCTTACATCTCTCTTTGAATCTTCTTATGTAGTCTTTAGCCCTATCCTTGTGTGCAATTTTTAGGTAATCGGGAAGAAAATCTCTAAACTTGCCGAGACTAACGTATTCACCGTTCTTCAAGATAATACTTGCCAAAAGCTTGTCATTCACTGGAGATTCTCTTCCAAGGAGATACGAGAAATACTTCGATCTAACACGCTTTACGATGCCAACCAAAGACACACCCTTCTTCTCAGCCAAGCTGATGAGAGATCGCATTACGTCAACTACGCTTGCCCAATCCTTCCAATCCCTTGCATAAACCATCGGAAATGGAAAGATGTTGCCGTCGAATATCAGCAGATCTGCATCAACTTTCTCTAAAATCTCAATCGCCAGCTCTCTTTCGAGTTCGACAGATCTTCTCCATACAAAGGAGCTGAAATCCTCTCCAGCGTAGACTATAGGTTCAGCTCGAACTTCTCTAATCTCATTGCCCAAGCAACCGTAGAGAATTAGAGCACAATCCCCGTATAGAAGCTCTAAATGCGGAGTGGTCCAAGTTGAGTCTATCCCAACGCATGAGAAACTCTTAGACGATTTACCAATCGTCTTTATCTTATCCTTTAGATTTTCCCTTAGCTCCTTTGAAGCTTTAACAATCTCTCTTACCTTTTCTCTTATTTCACTCCTTGCAATCTTCTTAACTCCTTCTATAGCGCCTAAGAAGGCTGGAGGATAGATGAAAAATAGCAGATCCTCCTCCATCAGGACACCTCTCTAACCCTCAAAAGCATGGGAACTCTCAGAGGATTCATTAAACCGGCGACGAAGAAGTCTCTACTCTCAAGCAGTGCCAAATCGTTCTCTTCAATTCCACCGATATCAAGAAATCCGCTGATCTCTCTTAAATCGCCAGTAGCTTGAAGCTTCGAGAAGAATACAGTGTTTATGTTAGCTCTTATCGATGCTGAAATATCTCTCGACACCCTCTGACTTGCGAGGATAACGAACAACCCCCACTTCCTTCCTTCTCTTGCAGTCATCTCTATGATCCTATTTGTCGGATATGTGTATTCCCCAGCGTAGTTCTGAGCTTCGTCAATGACAAATCCTAAATTAAGGGAATTCTTACTTTCTTTAACGATCTCCCACGCTGCGGAAATGATATCGTAAACAATTCCTCTCTTTACAGCAATTTCGGTATCGTCTCCCAAGTTTATTACAAGCGGAGATTTACCTTTCAATTCTAAGGCTTGCTGAACTATTTCTTTGGGAGACTTCTTTCTTTTGTTAACTACCTCGTCTATGAAGTTCTTATCTATATATTCACTCAAGAAAAGCCTAGCTTTTACTCTAGTCGTGTCCCTTGCACCTAAGATTGCCATAACGCCATCTGCAACACTGATAAACCTTTCCAAGGGGTCTTCTGTGGAATCATCAACCCTAAATGACCTTCTTCCTATTTCAAGCTCAACCTTTTCACCCTTTAACTGCTTTAGAAACACCATGCACGCTACATCCATGTAAGTTGAGTAAGTATTCCTATCAAGCCTTGCCATATCTAAGACAACTGAAGATAGAACATCTGCACTGATTTCAATGTCCTTGGAGCTGATAATGTGATCGTAAAACGGCGTGTAATCGACGCCAGTATGATCGAATATGATAATTGCATAGTTCTTGACGAGTTCATCTACTAAGGCCTTGACAAGTCTTGATTTTCCCATTCCAGTAGCTCCAAAGACTCCAATATGGCATCTGGCGTAGTATGCGTTTAAGGGCAACTTTAGCCCGCTGTACTTCTGCTCACCGACGCAGATTTCCTCTTGAACAGTTCTCCTTATCGCCTCTTCGATTTTGTTCAGTATCGATGCTCCTTTAGTCATCACGTATACCTTTGAATTCGGATGAGGAGCAATTCTACAATTCTCGATGTTCTTGTTATTGGGATCGATTATGGAGCATAGAGAAACGTAGACATTGGTGTAACTCATCTCAGGATATGTTTGACTCCAATACTCGTGATATTCAACATACGGCGTTCTAACGTTTCCTCTCAGAATCGGATCCAGCCTCTTAATCCCTCTAAGAACTCCTATGAACAACTTTCCCGGATACTTACTGTCCTCTATAACAGCAAGTTGTTGCTCCTCAACCGTATCTTCAACATCTTTCCTCAGCTGAACAGGGGCATATGATGGCGTAGAACCTCCGAGAACAATTCCAACCTCTTTTAACTCAGAAACAATATCATTCATCGAATACAAGTATCAACACACAATGTATTTTACATTTTTTACAACTACTTCTTAATAAATTAAAAACCGTAAAATCTCTTCGAATAAAGGCATAAATAAACTCATCTTTTCTTGTTCCTTTTAAATACCTTAAATCTCTTGGCTCTCAATTAACTCATTAACAAAACATCAATTCTTCTATTCTTTTGTCTTGATTGTCTCTACGGAACCATACCACTCCTACATTGTGTGATAAAGTCTAATAGCTTTAGAATACCAGGACAGATCGTATTTACCAAAGTAGATATCATTGAAAGACCAGCAGGAGTACCGTTGTCGAAAGAGGTATTTGAGAAGATGGAAAAGTCCAGTCAATGAATTAAGTTTTCAATTTCTTTTAAGACTTCGAGAAGATTTTTCTCCTTAGAAGGTAAAATCTTGTCACCTACGTGTTTATGATGAGGGAAAGTCTCGATTTCTTTGTGATGAGGAGCGTTATCATATCTGAAAATGAATTCATTACCTTTCGTGTATTGAAATCTGTATTTTAGTCTCTCCAACCCCTTATCCGTCTCTCTAACGAGTTCCAAGAATTCTAAGGTAGATCCGTCTTTGAACATGATGTTTCCATGCAATAGGACTAAGGTAGATGACTTAACATCAACTTCTATGTCATAAGAGACGATGATAGGATCTCTACTTAATGTGTTTAAGACGCAATTTACGTACTCCCTCGCTCGCACGATCTCAGCATCCTCTCTACAATCTCCTTATCCTTCTTAAGTACCTTAAGAGCCTCATATTCCGCTGCCCAGAGCATGAACTCTTGAGAATCTCCCAATTCTCCCTTCTCAAATTTATCATAGAACTCTTCACTGCTCATACTATATTTCTCCTCAAAGCTCTTCAGCTTCTCTGTAGTCTTTCTAATGCTGTGCTCTATTATCCTAAGTTCCCTTTCCAAGGAGTTCCTTAAAATTACAAGCTCCCTCCCACTATAGGCCATTATCCCAACTTACGCTTTCACTCAAATATATTTTGCTTGACTTTATCACCAGCCACGAACAGCAATTCAACCCTACACCCCCTTAGATAAACTGGTTTCTCTATACCTATAGCTAGCACTTCACCCCATCTCCTCTTTAATTCTCTCATAATCCAAGCTGGCTCTGGATATCCGTCGATAGCCCAAGAGAACAAAATAGCTTCACACTCACATGTTTTAAAGAACTGTTTCAGCATTCCTTCAGCATTAGATCTCTTGAATTCTGGATATTCCTTGCGAGACAAGCATTTGAGTCTGTTATTTCTGTCTATTAGATTCTCCCACTCGTCCCATCTTGATAATCCCTCCACGAAATGATACAACTTGAGATAATCAACATGATAATCTCTACCAACGAATGGGGGATCAGCATAGATTACGTCAGCATCTTTATCACATGAGAAGCAATCATCTCTAATAACACGTATATTACACCTTTTCCTTGCATTTCTTATCTCATTAAGGAATCTAAGGTATAGCTCTCCGAATTCCTTATTCCATGTTCTCCAATTGTTAAAGGATCTCTTTCTCCTCCTTTTTCTGAAGTATAAATTGGCTCTATGAAACGCTCCGAACGGTCTTTTTGCTATGCAAGCTTGAGATATACAAGCTATCGCTATATCTCTTTCAGGCTGCTTTAGCTTCCAAGCTTCTGCTATAAAACCATCTAACCACTCATTCTCCCAATCTTCAAAATACATCTCCTTAAATTCTCTCGATATCATGTCTTGAACTGGTATAATATTAGCAAGAGCTTCTAACTTCTTCCACGAAATGCTAACGCCATTAACCAAAGCTCTCATCCAAGTACAGCAAAATTCAAACAGATCAATGTATGTAACCTTACGGAAATCTGATATAAGGTATGATATCACTCCAGTGGTTGCCCGTGCTTTATACTACAGATATTTTGGAAACTACGAGCACGGAGCTTCTCCCTTAGCTACTTCATCCTCATCAGTGGCACATCGGGAGCGACATTGACGGGCACCACTAAGCCCACCTTACGGATTAGTAATCTCCCGTGCCTAATAGCCAAACGGCTGTCATCAGCACGGGAGATTAAAACCCATTTTATTCCAATCCATTTAAACGTTTTTGTTTCCATTTGCTCAAATACTTGTAATTATCATCCTTGTGAATAGTCTACACACTTGCTAAAGTTCATCTATCTTCAACAGAGCACCAGTTTTTTCGTCAAATTTAAGCCATACGTACTTAGAGAGTGCGGATTCCAGATTTCGTAGGATCGTGTGGAGTCCAGATAAAAAGATTCACCACACAGTCCCAAATTCAACCACTTCTCTTAGACTCCTAGGATAGAACACGGCTGTATATTCCCCTACGAGACTTGGTCCCATAGGATAGGTCAACCCAACTAAGAGTACATCTCCAAAGTTCGTCCTGATAATCCTACTCCTAACGAATTTTCTAGCATTGTAATCAATACCCTTTTCGTTCAATACTTCCAGTAAATCTCTCAAGCAGTCGTCAAGACCTCTCCTGCTACGTGTTACACAATCGAATTTTAGTAATCCGTAAAGGAGAATTACTCCCTCAGCCGTAAAGAAGTATATCCAGAAGATACAAAGACCCAACAGAATCCAAAAACCGGGATGAGAAAATCCCCAACGGGCAAATCCGAGTAATATCAAGTACGTGAAAAATACAAGAGGTGGAAGTCCTATGAGGTTTTGTATAATAGCCCTAAATACCAGTTGCGACCTATGACTGGTCATTTCTCCCTATCTCCTCCCGCTCTTAGTTGGTACTTAAATCCTATCAGCCCACGAGCAAGGCCAGAATTATTTTATCTCTATGAGCAGTATATGCTTCATGAGAATCAAATTCTACCTACTGGCAATTCTTTTACTGCTATCCATACCTCTCGCGGGTTGTGTTCAGCATGGGCCACCAGCGCCCGTGACCACTAAAACTCCTCTCATTACAACCCCTTCAACGACTACGCCCGTTACCACTCTAAAAACCCCACCAAACATAACCTATGTTCTAACTCCGACTACAGCGCCCACAAAAATCCCCACTCCACCACCAACACCCATTACCTTCGAGTTTGGCAAGAAGTACAGGGCTAAAGTTGTTCAAGTAGTAGACGGAGACACGATAGACGTTCTAATCAACGGTAAGACTTACAGGATTAGACTTTTAGGTGTAGATTGTCCTGAGACTACTGCCGAGAAGAACAGGCCCTACGAATACGATTCGATAACCGACCTCGAATATCTTGCCGAGTGGGGCAGGAACGAATAATGTTGCGTTCGTAACGTATGAAGACTTTTGTAACGTCAAAATCTTTATAAAGATGAATAATTCAAGGGAAAGTAGGCTCCGCTCAGGATGTGGGATGAGTGGCGAAAGGGAGGGTAAGCCCGAAAGAGCGGAGCTAAAAGCCCTGAAGATGTGGGGAGTCTCCGTTCCCCCCGAAAGCCCTCCGATGAAACCTGAGGAGGGAAGGTTCTCCGCTACGAATGTGTCGAAAGTTATAAAAGTAGCGGAGAACCAGAACGGCTAAGGAGGAATTAGATGGAGGAGCTACAAGTCGACTACGTCGACGGCAAGTTCTACGTTTACCTAACGCTCACGGAAAACCTTGAGAAGGCCGAGCTAACGGACGACGGTTACGGGATAAGGGTACATCTAAAGAGCAGGAAGTTCGAAGTGAAGCTACCGCACCAGTGCAAAGAGATAGAGAAGGTCGAGGAGGTCAGCCCGCTAATGTACCTGATAGTAGCTAAGCCGAGGTACCCAGAACTCCTCCCCTCGAAACCATTCACTTACGAAGAGGACGAAGACGACTTACCTTCCTTCGGACCTCACGTCGTCGAAGTCGAGGAAACCGTCCAAATCGTTAATGAGGAAGAAAAAGCACTAGATGAGTGGATAGAAAAGGAATTAGAGAAGTTCGAAAAGAAGTTAGAAGAAGAGGAGAGCAGAGAATTAGAGAAAACCCTACTCGAAGAAGAGGAGGAAGAAGAGGAAGGATACGAATTCTACGAGAAACCCTTCGAGGACGACGAAGACGAATGGGATCAAGGCGTAACCGAACTCGGCTACGAGGAAGAACCATGAACCCGTTCTACGTTTTCCTCACTTACGAATCGTTTTTGAACTTAGTTAGGGGTGGAGTTTGCTACGAGGCTAAAAGTAGAGAAGTTATGTCACCAAATCAAGTATAGACCTTAGGTACAACGGAAAGCTCGTCGGAAAAGGGCACGAAGATTTGGATCGTTCATCAAAAGCAACTGCTCGAGAAAATCGAGAGGGAAATACCAGAAAAATTCCGCACGTACGTCAAAAAGAGATTCAACAAAAATCGTAGAACCACCATAATATAAATTAAACTCGTTCGTGCACTTCGCAGTGTGATTAACTCCCTTCTTCCAACCGATGAGGATTTCGAGGTTGATAGTAGATCACGTCCTAGAGCAATCGAAGGGACGCCCTAAAGGCGAAAACGTCTTCCACGCCACAGACCTCTGCAGGTGTCCGCTCAAAAGGATTTACGAGCTACAGTTTCCTGAACTCGCAAGGCCGTTCGCACCTCAGCTCGTCACTGGACAAATCGTTCACTTGGGATTGCAACACCTCTTAAGAGAAAGAGAATTCAAAATTGAAGTCGAGAAAAGCAGAAGAATTGGGGAATACACGATAATCGGAAGAATCGACGCTCTAAACGAAAGAGATAGATTAGGCGTCGAAATCAAGTTCAGCAGAGATGACAAATATCTTCCTTACGAACACCACGTCTTGCAAGTCAAAATCTACAACTGGCTGTTTGACCTCGACAAAACTATTCTCGTTTACGTTACGCCAGAGAGGATAACCGAGTTCGAAGTTCACGAAGCTCTTAGAGAGAACCAAGTTGAGTCGTTAATTCTCGACGAGAAAACACCGAAGTACGATTGGGAGTGCAGGTACTGCGAGTTTTCTGTAATCTGTCCTAAGAAGAGGTGTTAGCATGAACGACTTCTCGTTCGCTTTGCTCTACGCTCTCCTCGCACCGATCGTCGTTCATCCTTTGTGGCCAGAAGTTCCAGAGAGGCTCAAAGAACAGATAAAGATCTACCGTCTCCTAAATTGTCTTCAAATCGTTCGAGAGGAAAAAGCACACGAAATCGAGGCTTTAGCTTATCTCGTTTCCGCGAGCATGGTAGCACCGCTTAGAACTGAATTCGCAAACGTCTACGCTTACTTGTTTGTTCAGCAAGTACTTCGACCGCATAGCACCAGAGAACCTAAAAGCTCCAAAGGAGCTGAACGACTACGAAAAATATTTACTCGACGACCTAAGGAAACACATTTATAAAGCTCAAGTAAAAGCTCTAAAAGAGAAACTTAAGAAAGATAACTAAATTCGAGCAAAACTTAAGATTAACCGACTTCATATTCCCGTAAGGGGGTGATGTTGTGAAGAAATTGTTTATCCTAGTGTTGTTAGCGACTTTAGTTTCACTCGGATGTATCCAAAACAAAAATCCTACGAATACGATTCCAACACCCGTGAAAACGCCGAAAACAATCGTAGAGAAGGTTTTAGCAAAATACACTCCACTGAGACACTACATCTCAAAGATCGTTTTCAGTACTCCCGAAGGTAAGGAGGTCGTGTGCACTATCAAGTACAACGGTGGAGCCTACTACGCGATCTGTTCCAACGGAATGATAGTGTTTTCCAACGAAAGCGGAACTTTGGTTAAAGAGAATACGTCAGAATCCTTTTCAGATAACTACGAAGAGCCTCCTCTCGAGAAAATACTCGACTACTTAAAGCAAAATCCCAACGCAACTACGTATTTCGACGAAGAGAAGCAGTTATACGTCGTAGAAATGCCAAACTTTGGAGGATCTCCGGCAAGGTGCTACGTAAAGCCAGACGGAACGATTGTATCTTTAGTGGGAGACAATGGTCGTTACTTAAAATTCATCGAAATCGACACTTCCGCAGTACCTAAGATAACGCCTCCACCAGAATTCCTAAAGCACTTAAAAGGATCGGCCGTTGAAGCTCCAAGAACGAACGAAACCGAAGTATTCTTCTACTACAGCCCAGATTGTCCACATTGCCACGAAGTATTCCCGCTCGTTCTAAATTGGACTAAATACGTAAAAGTCCACATCTGCAACGTCGAGAACCCAGCAGATCCAGCTTGCAAAGTCTTCATCGATAGGGTCAACGCAGTACCAGTTGCCTTCGTCGTTAGAAACGGTACAGTTGAGAAATACCTTGGAACTTACGAGATCAAAGAACTAAACGACCTCATAATCAACGGAAAGCTTAGATAGACTCCTTTCTACTTTTCATTCTTTACACTTTTCGTTAACTCTTCAACTCTTAGAACTCGTCTTGAGCACCTCTGCGTAATAACCAGAGTCATACTCTTCGATTATGCAGGTTTTAACTTCTTCCGTTAGGTTAAACGGTCTCGAAACGAGGCCTCTAACGAGCTTAACTTTAGCCCCCTTTTCGTAAATGTACGGCAACATGTCTAATTGTGAACCATAATAGCTACTGTACTTCAAGGCACAAGGGCTATGCTGACGCTTGAACTCGACTAAGTAAGCCAAACCGCAACTCGTATTAACGTGCGGAAATTCCTTTACGCCACTACCGGTTAAAACGTACGTAACGTTCACGACGTCGTATTCAAGGTCTGTGCCGTTCACGTAGATTTCTTCCGTTTCCGTCGTATTCGTTAGCAGACCCATGTACATGTACCTTTGCAAAGCACTCAATCCCCACGACGGACATTCTCCAGTCATCAGGCACTTTAGGCACACTTCACTGGGCAGGCCGTGTATAGATTCGTTAAGCCTAATGTAACTGGCAAGCCACGTTATCGCGAAGTACTTGTTGAAGTCAGAATAGTTGCTCATAGCCTCGTATGTTCTGTTGAAGATCGCCCACAAGATCAGCTTTGAGAGATAGTCGTCCTCTCTCTGACACGTTTGAGGATAATTCCCGCACGTAATCTCCTTATACGCCCAGTCTGGCAAAGGTGGTCTTTGAAATACCTTTATTACTGTTTTGTTAAACTTGAACTCGGTTGTACTGTCCCACCTTCCAAGAGAGCCGTTGAGCGTCAGTCTTACGGTGTAATTGAACAAAGTGTATCCTCTCCTCAGCCTCATTCCGTATAAGTTCACGTCGTCACTAACGTTTACAAGCAATGTTACGTTAACTACTCTTAACCCGGATCTTATCATATCTATTGAATCCACCGTCAAGTTGAACTCATCCAAACTTACGTAAACTCCTTTCTTACCTACCAAATCCTTCAAGTAGATCGTTTCGTTTTTGACGATTTTACCATTAACCTTTGCTATTAAGTCCAGTCGAGTGTCATTCGATCCAGAAATCCAAGCGAGATAAGGATCGAAAATGAAGTGTTTTATTGGCAAAATTAACTCCCTCGAATGGACGCTCCACGAGTCCACATACGTAGTGTTATCCCTTTCAACCACTACGACCCTTTCCCAATATAATGGACCAATCCCCAAGTAATAGCCACCTTTAAACTCGTAAACTCCAGCCTTATCCAAGTCCACGACGAGACTCCCACACTTAGTTTTATTCGACCCTACGTTGAGATAGTAATCTATTACGTATTTATCTCCAAAGCTATGGTATTCTGGAGTAACGTAAACATAGACATAGTCGTCGTAATCGTAGTAGAACGGGAAAAAGTCCACAGAAGGAACGTAAGGAATTCTTTTATACTTCGGATATTCAAGGTGAGAGATTTTCAGAAAGTATCCGGTAGTGCCGTTGTAAGGAGCTAGAAAATAGGCGGATTCGTTGTTGCAGACCGTCACACTCTCGTTAGCTATTCTATAAGTCTTGCACAAAGATCCTTTAGCGTCCTTGAGAGTTAAAATTCTTGCCATGTCCGTGAAAGCCATGTAGTCGTCGTAGGTCACGTTCCAAGGATCTGCAGTCAGAACTCGCCACAGAGTATCGTTAAACGTTCCATTCCCAAACGTAATCCCATCGCTGACGTTGTAAGTCAGGTTACTCCTCAGAACGTAATTCTTAATGGTAGTAGCGTTAAAAACCAAGATTTCAACGTTTAGAGTCGTATTCGTCTTATTATTCGTAAACACTATTGGGCCAGATAAAGAATTCGGAAGTTGGGGTAATTTCCATTCTGGTAATTCGTTTAGCACGACGAGTAGCATTACGACTAAAACGAGTCCCCAGAACGCAATCTTTAGTAACTTCATATCTTTTTAGACATTGGCTTATACTCTAATATTTCCTCTATACTCATTTGATTTACGCTGACATCGGTGCCAATATTAACGTTGACTAAGATGGACTCTACCGGTCTTTCTCCCTCCTTAACGTCCACTCTTTCGAGTATTATCTCCCTTGGCTTTTTTCTGCTATTGTACGTTACCATGTCTAGTAACGTCATAACAAACGCGAACAGAGTCGTTTCTAGAGACATGGCTTTTGGAGGATAAAACGCACACGCGAGAGTTAGAACGGCGAGAGTTACACAGACGTAACTCAGCAGTGGCACCTTGTTACCTATTCCGAACAAAAGCAGGGAGACCATCAAAGCTAAGAGGTGCTTCAAAGTAATTGGACCAAACACGTACTCGTTCAGAAGAGACGGTTTCCTAACTGTTACGAACCTAAAAGTCCTCGCTTCGTAGGTGAACGCGCCCTTATCGTTACTCATAGAATCACCATGCCGGGAACCTAAGGGACTAACAACTTGTTAATCAACCGTATGGAGTAGCTCTACTTGATTTTTGTGGATGTATACTTCCTCAAAGTTTTTCGTAGGCAATTGAATTTTCCCTCGAAGTTCGCAATCCTCGACCACCACGAATCTATCATCTACTCCTTTAAATTTACCAGTTACGACTAAGCCTCTTAATAGATATACTTTTACTCTTCTATTGACAAAAACGTCTAAAGATTTTCCTTCGACGTCACTTTTCTTATTACTGGCACCAGCTAACAAAATCTGATTTTTGTGGACTGCTACGTATTTGGCATCGTTACCCTCCACGAAGCCGTCTTTTAAGACTACGAATTTGCTATCATCTCCTACGACCGAACCTACTATCAGTTTACCAGAAAGCAGAGAGATCGTGACTAACTTACCTTCAAGCATTTACCGACCCTCCGTAGAGTATTATGAGATCTAACGAAAGCCAGAGACACAAGTTTGCAAGCTGAAAGAACCGAAGCACTTTTCTATCTTCTTCACTAAAGTTTCTGGGAACCAAGCTCAAGAACTTAGAAATCGTGAGGACTTTTCCCGCCGACGCGTGATCCAAAACTATCTTAGCCATCGTCTTTAGCAGACCGTTTCTATCGCAAAGGATAAAGTACGTTCCATCTCTTCTTCTCGCTACGATGCACTCTTCGTCCTCGTAAACGAGGCCAAAGTTCGGATAGATTTCGAGATTTCCGTCGAGTTCAGCAACTTTTTCTTCTATGGGATCAAAATCGTGTATTTTATACATGATCCCTTCTCTCATCACAGTAATTCCTTTAATCTTACCAGTCTCCACGCTAACTTTATGCTTAGACCACTCCAAATCTCTAATAAACTTCGCTTTAACGATGTCTACGCTACCTTCTTTCCACCTGGGATCTAACACACAACGCTCGACGAGCACTTCGACACCTCCACAAACCTTCGTAAGAACCATTTTGGAAATAGGAACTTATTAAGAAACGGTCGTCGAGAAGATAGACAATTCTTCTTCGTCTGGAAGAACTTTTATCCTTATTTTTTGACCACCCGTCTTAAAGATTCCTATCCCGGGTTGAGCTACCGCTAACATGTTTATTTCGGCAGGTGTTAACTTGAATATATTCGTCAGAGTCTCTGCAGACTCCTTTTCGTGCTTCAATATGAGAGTCGTAGACGCTTGCTCCAGTATGCTTCTACCTTCTGGCATAGACGCTATGTCCTCTACCCTCTGCGTTACGTAAACAAAGTTACAGCCGTACTTCCTTCCCCTCTTTGCTATGTTGTCGAATAGGCTTAGTATAGATGGGGTTTTCATGAACAGCCACGCTTCGTCCACGAAGAAAATACTCTTACTACTTTTAGACAGTAGTTTATTATAAATGTATGCAGATAATAGTGCTGAAATCAGTAACTTAGTAGTGTTAGACCTTACATGCTTCATTCCGAATATCGTTGATCCCTCGATAGAAGGAGTTTTACCCTCGTAAACGTATACGTCTGGAGGCGAACTTACGCCAGCTAAGTATTTCTTAAGTCTTTCGTCAGACAGAGATTCCACGAAATCGATTAAATTGTCGACGTTACCACTCCTTTCAACTTTATTGTAAAGCTCACCCTTCAGAACCCCCTTTAACTCTGACGGAACTACATACAAATCGCAAAGGAGGTCTACAATCTGACCTAACGTAATCACCGCTTCTTTTTCGTCCTTCGATTGCAAGTACAGTCTTATAGGATCTAAGCCAAGCTTTTGTCCCTCTACGATCTCGATTGGAGTAGCTCCAAAGTACCTTGCGACTTTGGTGTATTCACTCTCGGGGTCTATTCCTATTATCGGTAACCCGTGTTTTTCGTACATTCTTCGCAAGTATATCTTTGCAGTCATGGATTTTCCAGACCCAGAAACGCCAAGTATGACAAACAGGTAATTTGGCCTCGTGTAGACGTTGAAAATAACGGGACGCCCACTTCCGCTCAAACCGAGCAGAACGCCATCCTTATCGATGACTTCCTCAGTCACGAAAGGCATGAATACCTTTGCCGATTCAGTGTCTGTTATTCTCTCTTCAAACGAGAACAACGACGTGAAGACCACACTATCGAGAAGATAATACGCCTCCGCGTGATAAACTTTCAGATCCTGAACATCTATACCTATTTGTTTCAGAGCGGAAACGAGCCTTTTGCTCTTATTCTTCAGACTAGTTTCGTCTCTACTCTTAACGACAAAAATGAGATGATAGATTATTAAGTCCTCACCACTAATGACTCTACTACCGAGTTCACTCAAGTATTCAAGCTCTTTTACGTCCCTAACAGACTCACCTTCCGCTCTCCACATCCTCGCTCTGTCTATGAGATTGGTTGCACCCACCGGCGACATCTTATACCATACGAAGAAGATTTCGTCAGCGACCGCGTAAAATTCGCTCAAGAAACCTTCTGGCAGAAATTCTGGAAACCTATAGGCGACAAACACTTTCGCGTAACTCCCGTCCGACAGCCTCAACTTACCTATATCCACTCTTTCAATCTTTGGTCTCTTCTCAAGCGGATTATCCACGCTTCTCGCCGAAAAGTAGAACAAGTCCTCGCCCTCCACGCCAACATAGTATTTCGTGTCTCTAACGTTAATCACGTACCTATCTACTTGAACTCTACTGTCGTCATTTTTTACGTATATAATACCCCTACGAGCTGACTTCAAAATAGCCTTGAATTCAGCCAGATACCTGTCCCTTTCCATAAAATCTTGAGTAAAGTGGCTAACTCCCAAGACTTCAAACCACTTAAACTTCCCCCTTCTAGAAGCAGTTTCCTTGACCTTAAACTTTGAAGTAGTATGAACGGCATCCTCTATTCGCTGAACTCTCCTACTCTTAGCAATCAAGCTCTCTACCAAGTTTTTTAGCATCAAAACACATTTATTGACTTAACATTTAAAGGTTAAGCATGCGTCACGTGGTTCCAAAAGACTTCGTCGATAAGGAACTGTTCAGATGGTCAGTTTACTACAGGGAGTTCGACTACCCTCTTTACGAACTATTCGAACGCTCTAACGACCGAATAGAACACCACCCTTGGATTGCCATAACACCACTAAGATACGCCAAACTAACACAGCGAATCTCTAAGTTAGAGGAAAAAGAAGACTACGTGAAAATCGAACTGGTCGACGGTAACGTAGTGGAAATCTACTGCCCAATCCTTCGAAGGGTTCTTAAGACTGCACTCGAATGCAAAAACTATCACGAAATCGAGTCTAAGTTGAAGAACTACATGAGAATTCATTTCGGGGAGTTTTGCATTAGCGCTTGCGCTTGGTTGGTCTCTTACCTTATAGGTCTTGAAGTGTTAGATATAGACTACCTTTTATAACCATTCTCTCCTTAAGGTGGCTTACTTCTTCCTACGTCTATGCCATACCGGCCCTACTAAGCATCTATGTGCATCGTATAGGCTTTCACGGATCTCTGTACTAAATTCCTTTAAGTTCGTTTTAATGCGATTGCCAACTTTACTATCTGAGAGCCCTCTCATTACTCTCCTAACCTTACCTAACCTCACCTCGTCTAATCCTCTAATGGATCTAAGGTCAGACTTCTCTCTAACGGCATTCTTGATAGCTAACGCCTTTTCCCTATCTCCCGCCAAAGCGTCGTAAACCTTCTCCTTATAGTAGTCTTCTAACTTGCTCACGAACCACTCAGCGTCTCCATACTTATCAACAGCAGAATCAACGTCTACGCCTAAACTCGAAACGACGCCAGCGTAGGCTTTGGCTTCGTTCTCGCCAACACCCTTTCCTTTCAGCCCTTCTACGACTCCTTCATACGTGACGTTGTCTTTCGGTTGCGCATCACCCTCTACTCTGAAGCTATCACCTTCGACGAGAATGTACTTCAACCTTCCTTCGTCGGCGTAGTTTCTAACGAACTCTTTCATGTAATCTGAATCCTTTTTAATAACACCAACCCCCTTCGAGAGAGCGTTCGCTAAGAGAATATCGTCTACATTAATCGATCCTAAGCCTTTCTCCCTCTTAAAGTCTCTTATGTCCGCGAGAATGTTCTCCCAAGGAGCGTTTACTCGTTCTGACATTACTATAGCAGTCGTAACAGTTCTACCGAAAGAGGACGACGGTACGTGAACAACGAAGCTCGAAAGCCTCTGACCAAGTTTTCTGAGACCCTTAGCTGGATTAGACGTGTAACTCTTGAGCGTGTCTGCAATTCCCGCATATACGTTGTCCCCTTCGTCAGAGTTTATGACGTCAATACCTACGCTCTCAAACGGATTGTCTACTCTCCTAATACTGGTATTCGACGGAGAATTGCTAAACACTACGCTTCCACCACCACTACCACTGCTCGCTCCAGACACAGTCTTAACACTTCCCAATCTGTCAGCCAAGCGATTCACCAACCCCAACGTCAAGTAAGACCCAACACGAGCAAGGGCAGATCCTCCACCCATCACGTTGCCCGTTAAGCCCATGCTAAACCCAATGGGCAAAAGAACTACGAAGAATGGAGCGAAGATGAATTGACCTATGCTGAATGGACCGCTCAAATTAATCGTTAGGGCATACAGCATACCCGCTATGACGGGACTCGCAAGCATTAGAGACGCTAACAGTCCAAGAAATTGTCTAACAGCTCCTCTAAAGGCTGGATGAAGGTAGCTTACGGCTAAAATAGGAGATACAGTTACGATCGCTTCAATCAGTAGATACCTAGCGAAACCGAGCGCTATGAGTAGTATGAAACTTATCAAGACCAACGCCATGAAATGCGCTACTAAAGGTATAAAGTATCCTGTAAGCACAGCGCACACGATCCACCCAGCCAAACCTGCGTATATTGCACCTACATTCAGGTAGCTGGCTATTTGAGTACTTATGACGTTCAGAATCCCCGCAGATAAGTTGTATACGTAAGGCCCAAGAACTATCACGGCTAAAACTACGAGAGCTTCTTTGAGGTTTTCAATAACGCTTTGGTCTATTCTTTCACTCGTAAACGAAACCCAAACGAGGTTTATCGCAATGTACAAGATTAAAGCCACCAACGCTATACCACTAACCCACCCATACATTTTCATGAATTCGTCGTTTTCGCTAAACATCGGTAACTTGTACATGGGATCTATGGGAACCCGAAGAATGTCAAGGAACTTATCCAAAGTTTTTCCTGCTACAGCCTGCAAACCAAGTAAAAACCAACTAACCATGTCCGGGACTCTATTTTCACCAACTACAACACACGTTCCTCCAACACCCCTGATTAAAGAGTCGTCAGACCTCCAAACTACTACAGTAATCGCGTGAGATTTCGAGCCGTTAGTTACAGGGTCAAACCATAAATCGACGTCAAAATTCTTACTCGCCGTAGATCCGCTAATAGCTTCTGCACCATCTACTTTAACGACGTAATCCCAACTGCTTCCACCAGAATCGTCGATACTCACGTGAATCGTGCTTTTTCCACCACCCGAACTCAGCAACACAGGATTTGCGGTGACCGTAACCTTAATACTACTTAACGATATACTTGACGGATCTACGCCAACAGCATTGAAGATAGCCGGAACGAGCATAAGAAACAAAATTAGTAGAAACGTGCTCAATATGTGCTTAGATCCCGCTTCAAATTTGCCCGTAGCATAGTAAACCACCGCCGAAACGAAGCAAGCACCTATCATCAACATGTAAACAGTAGACGTTTGACTTCCCGCTACGTCTAAAAACTTCGACGTATCTACTATGCTCCCGATCATCGCCCACCCGGTAAATCCTAAGACTATCGCAAAAAGACTGGCTAGCAAAGGCTTCGTAGTCCTCCTACCGATTAACCTCAAGTATACATAGTAAACCGTGTTCACGCTGGCAAATATTACCGCACCGTAAAGTATCCAGCACTCGAAGTTTTTTAGGAAATCGATCATCGTATCGATGCCTGCCATCCCTTATGAACTACAAGCAACCTTTAAATTAATTTTTAGCTTAAGCGTATCTGAATGGCTTGGTTCGAGATAAGAGGAAGAATAGACTTAGACGAGAAGATTAAGATTCCAGTTAAGGTTTACGGCTCATCCTTCGTCTTTCTCCTTCTAAGAGACGAGAACGGAAGCTTAAAGACATACGTGAAAACAAGTGTTAGCAAAGATTCCCTGAGTAAATTCTTTCAAGTCGACGAACGAGAGCCAGAAATTCCAGATTCTACCTACTACTACCTCAAATCGCAATGTACGAGACGTAGTGACCTCTTCGAAAGAGACCTCAAAATTTCAGACTTACCGTCCATAGTAGATAGCTTGCCTCCAAACAGCGGAGTTGCCATAGCTTGTAGCTTAGACGCAAACTTCAGCAGAATGCTTCACCACGAACTAAAGCACGCTATGAAGAAGAAAATAAAGTACCAGCGAGTGGTTGTTAAAGAGAAGGAGACGGAAGTATTCAGCGATGGCTATCCTACCTACGTGGAAGCCCTCAATAGAAGACTGAGCAAAGGCGAACCAATCTACCTCGTAGAAGTAATAATCTTCACCCCCTCAAAGGAAGAGTTGAAAGATTTGGAAAAGACCGCAAGTGCACTCATCTTCCCACCGCCCAACTGGAAAAGTGATATAGCAAAGAACGTCACCAAGCTCCTCAACGAGCTTAAACCCCCTAAGCTGTCCATCGGTAGGATGTTCTTGGACGGTTTGGATCTCTTTGCAGAGATAGCGGACAAAACTATATTCGGTATTAAGTACTACAGCGTTCTCGAAAGCGTTTTAGAAGAATGGTTACAACCACCAGATCCACTCGTCCACAAGGCTTACTACGGAAGAGGCTTGAAAATACCAAATCTACCGCCTAAGAGACACGGGATAAAAATCGGAACGCTCGAAAACGGGGAAGAAGTTTGGATCGATCTAAAGGATTTGGAGCGCCACGTCCACGTGATCGGAGGTTCTGGCTACGGAAAGTCCACCTTTCTGAAGCTATTAGTCCTTCAACTTCACAAAAGATATCCGGAATTGCCTATCTTCGTCATCGACCCACACGGTAACTTAGCAGACGAATTAGCCCAACTCTTACCAAACGCATACTACTTCCATCCCATCAAAGCACCCTTCGGAGTCAACCTGTTCGAAATGCCAGAAGGTATCACAGACAAGGACAGCCTTACCCTCGCAAGAAGCTTCGTAATAGACATCTTTAGTGACGTATTAGAACTGCCAGAAGAAGCACAATACGTCAAAATGATCCTTAGAACGGTTATCACGCTCATCCACGAAAAGGGCATAAAAGATCCAACGATCGGTCTGATTAATAAGGTCATATCAGAAATCAGAAAGGGTAGCGACAAAATATTGGTAAGTGATGACTTGAAACCCTTTGTAGAAGAGTTGAGAAGGCTCGACAAAGAAAATCCTCAGTCCTACATCTCCACGTTAGCGAGGTTAGAGATGTTTGCTGGCGACAAGCTCTTCAGAGAAATGACCCGCAAAACTACTGTTCCATTCGAAGACATAATCCTCAACGGTAGAGTGGCTCTCTTCTCTATCCCAGTCACGATACTCGGGCAAAGCGGAGCATCTCTAATTGCGAGTACAATTCTGCTAAAGATCTGGTTTAAGGTTATCGAACTTTACAACAAAATGCGAATTAAGTCACCCATTTTCGTAATATGCGACGAATTTCAGCTATTCAAGGGGGGGGAATTGATAGAAACTCTGCTTACCCAGTCGAGGAAGTATAATTTGAGGTTAGTAGTCAGCCATCAGTATAACTTTCAATCCTCTTTTCATCGAGCGGGGCGGGGGGTCACGTTCACTTTAGTAGTAAAAACATACTCTTTCAATCCTCTTTTCATCGAGCAACTGTCTATTATGCGGCTAGTATACAAGAGAGAACTAGACTACTTTCAATCCTCTTTTCATCGAGATGAATATACAGCATACAGGAGTCGCAAGCAAGGTGTATACATCTTTCAATCCTCTTTTCATCGAGACATATTTAGCCAGATGTCTTTAGCCGACCAGAGTGATAGTACTTTCAATCCTCTTTTCATCGAGATTCAATGAATACACTAAACGCATAGAACATGAGCCGACCTTTCAATCCTCTTTTCATCGAGTGAAGGACATTTGTAAAATATATGGCTACAAACATGTAGGCTTTCAATCCTCTTTTCATCGAGAAGTGCTGAATGAACTCGAAAATTGCCTAAAAACGAACAACGTCTTTCAATCCTCTTTTCATCGAGTGAGGCCGAAACCGGGTAGTGATGAGATAGAGCTGTTAAAGACTTTCAATCCTCTTTTCATCGAGGAGAATGGTAACTGAACAATTGAATGTTGGATTTATAACACTTTCAATCCTCTTTTCATCGAGTTACATTTGTGTGTCCGCCGAGGGGCAGAAGCTTAGAAGCTTTCAATCCTCTTTTCATCGAGTTATGGTATTGTAGAACAATCGGATGAAGTTGTCTATAAACTTTCAATCCTCTTTTCATCGAGGACTCAAAGCAGCGGCTTAGTTATTTGCTCAAAAGCACATACTTTCAATCCTCTTTTCATCGAGCTAACACCAATCCAACAACCTATATCAACTGGCATGTGTTTCACTTTCAATCCTCTTTTCATCGAGACAGTAAATCGACAGCTAACCAGATTGTGAGAAAAGTAATAACTTTCAATCCTCTTTTCATCGAGAAGTGGGTTACATGGACAAGCAGTATGAACTGGAGAGAAGAATCTTTCAATCCTCTTTTCATCGAGAGGCATAGTCACGAGAGTGGAGTATTGTCCGAAGCACAAGACTTTCAATCCTCTTTTCATCGAGAGCAGGAGTCAATTTCACATACTTACTTCTATACTTCTTAAAACTTTCAATCCTCTTTTCATCGAGTGTAATCTTCGCCGACCCGCCTTTTCTTGGGCTTTCTGGGAACTTTCAATCCTCTTTTCATCGAGCAATAAAGAACCTAAAAATCGATAACGTTAAAGTTCATATCTTTCAATCCTCTTTTCATCGAGCGCACACTTATCTGCCACAGGACACACTGCACAAGAAAACTTTCAATCCTCTTTTCATCGAGGATGGATTTTTGTGCAATGTATCCGAGTATAATTATAAACTTTCAATCCTCTTTTCATCGAGCCAGAACGCCAGCCCGACCAAACGAGAGCCTGCGAGAGAGTCACTTTCAATCCTCTTTTCATCGAGTGTATCCCAGTACGTAAAAGCAGCTAACAAGCTAACACAGAACTTTCAATCCTCTTTTCATCGAGGGTATATCTCGAACATAATTTAAGACAATAAGAGGTATATAAGCCTTTCTTTTCAAACCCCTCTCCCGAACATGCATAATTAACCAAAAACCTTATAATTGAATTCTCAATTGTTCGAGGAAAAATTTATATATTACTCACTAACTCCCAAACTCTCCACAACCCATTTATAAACATGTTCGAGAAGTCTAAGAATATTGGAATAGATAAGTTCTGAGAAATCTAAATGAATAACAACCTATTATAGCTTTAAAAACCATATCAATTTTAATTGAGTCTTTTCTACTGAGTTCAAGATATAATCTAAAACATAAACACAAATTATTCTAAAAATTTAACAAAATTAGAAATAAAAACCAATAAGAAATTATAGGTGCATAATTATAGTATTGGTTT
>Ga0256840_1000352_pt1 | contig 47446 bp, 39 predicted proteins | sample 355202metaG_FD_185969 | JGI IMG/M metagenome (GOLD analysis project Ga0256840, IMG submission 185969) | Hydrothermal vent microbial communities from Mid Atlantic Ridge, Atlantic Ocean - 355-202 | ecosystem: Environmental > Aquatic > Marine > Hydrothermal vents | place: Atlantic Ocean: Mid...
TCGTTGGGTGAGAACCATACTCTTCTGCTTTTTGTGCCATAAGACCAATGTTTTGCATTGAGCCCATAGTTGTTACATCGTATTGACCGTTCTTCACACAATCTGCTACCATTTCAGCATGGAACATACCATAAGTACTATCAGGGATAACTGCTACACACTCTACTGCTGCACCTGTTCTGTCCCACTGTTTACCACCTTCACGAACAACCACTGGCATAGAAGCATCAATGATTACATCGTTAGAGGCGTTAAAGTGTGTGGTTCCTTTATCTGAATCAACCATTGCTAGTTTTGGAGAATCAGACTCTAATACCGCTAGGAAGTCTGCTTTAATCTCTGCTTCTTTTGCATGACCTGCTATTTTTTTCTCTAAATCTGACATACCTTGGTTAGGGTTTACACCTAGCTCTGCAAACGTATCTGCATGTTTAGCAAATACATCTTCAAAGAATACTGTAAATGCATGACCAAACATAATAGGATCAGAAATTTTCATCATTGTAGCTTTAAGGTGTAGTGACCATAAAACATCATTTGCTTTTGCATCTTCAATTGTCTTTTTCAAGAATGACTTAAGTGCCGCAATTGACATAAATGTACCATCTAATACTTCATCAGCTACACAGTCGATTGTTGTAAGCTCTTTACCATTAAGTGCAATGGTTACCTTTTGGTCTTTATCTAAAGTTACTGATTTTTCATGTGCAAAGAAATCGCCTTTTCCTTCCATGTGAGCAACATATGCTTTAGAATTTTCAGAAAAATCTTTTAATCTATGTGGGTTTTTTTGTGCAAAGTTTTTAACTGCTTTGGCTGCACGTCTATCTGAGTTACCTTCTCTAAGTACTGGGTTAACCGCAGAACCAAGACAAACACTATATTTAGATTGGATTGCTTCTTCTTCTGCATTTGATGGGTTTTCAGGATAATCTGGAATATCATACCCTTGACCTTGAAGCTCTGCAATACAATCTTTAAGTTGTCCCACAGATGCTGAAATATTTGGAAGTTTAATGATGTTTCCATCTGGTTGAAGAACTACTTCACCTACCTTAGAAAGCTCATCTTCTGCTAAACCTTGACTCGCAAGTACTCTACCTGCAAGTGAAATATCTTTCTCAACAACTTCAACTCCTGCTGCTTGTGTAAATGCATTAACGATTGGGAGTAATGAATACGTAGCTAAAGCTGGTGCTTCATCGATTTTTGACCATATAATTTTTGGTAGTTTTGACATGTAGATCCCTTACAATTTTAAATTTTTGTAGGAAAATTGTAACACTTATTGTGTTTTGTAAAATTGAAACAGTATGTTTTCAAAATGTTATATTTATTTTATGTTTCTATACTACACAATCATTTATTCTAAATAATAAAATATCCACTATTTAGTTAGCCCTGAAAAAACTGCATAAATTACACAAATGTATTTACAAGATTTTTAAAGCTAGAAATAATTAATAATTACTTTGTAATAAACAAGTAATTTAAGATTGCAGATTTTTCACTCAATCTTAAATTTATATTTCAAAGAAAAAAGAGTTATTTAAGGGGTTACTCTTCATCGAGTGCTGCACCTTTTTCCATCATAGTATACATACCTGTTCTAACTTCATTTGCAAGTGCAAGTAGATCATCAGGAAGTGTATACCCACCATTTATCATAAGTTCCATACTCATAGTGTAAATATAAATATCACCGTTTGGTTCTTCTATAATACCTATTCTACATGGCATAAATCCAATAAATTCTGATGAATGAGATAAAAATCTATCTGCAATACTTGGAGAACAATAAGAACGTATATGTGTTAATAATCCACCATCTCTAAATTGTTTTCCACCTCTTGGCATCGTTTTGGCATCTACCATGGCCAATCCATACTCTTCCCCTACCTCATCCATGATTTCTATAGCGTTTTCAAATGCTTCTGCCTTAGTCATGCCTTCAGGTATATTCATTTTTACTTTACGAACCATACCTTTTGCTGGGTCTCCAGTGGTTAAAACTTTATCAAACATTTTCATATATTCTGGTAACGCTTGAGAATCAAGCTTTGCCACTTTAGAACCGAACATCACAGCACCAATGATGCCCCCTATTACTACTATAAGCCCAATAAGTGTGAGTAAACCTTTAATTAAATTCATACTATCTCCTTTAGAATTGATAATTTTGTATTATAATCTTTATAAATAAAATTAAGTTTAATTGATGAACCTTAACTAATAACTAAGTTTTCTTCTAAAAAAGCTCCTAACTCTTTCGCCTCTTCTACTATAAGTTCACTTACCTTGAATTTACTCTCTATAATGACATCCGCAAGCTTGGACTTGATGTGCAATTCAAGAGGACGTTTACCAGGGTGACGTTCAACCAAACACATCAACTCTTCGACTGTTTTAGCATCAGGCATGAGATTAAGTGCTAATATCAATGGTGGCTGTTCTGGTTCAAGTACATGCTTGATCTCTTTTTCTACTTTGACTTTGGTTTTTTTGGCATCTTTGATGTTCGATATTTTCATAATATTCATACGTGTAAAGTCACCATCTTTGGTAATTTTGACTTTAAAGGCGATAGGCTTTGTTAGATCAAAATCTTCTTCGAGTTCCTTCAGACGGTTTTCAAAAAGCATTAATTCGATATTACCATGTAAGTCCATGATATTGGCGATACCAAACTTATTTCCTTTTTTAGAAATCTTCTCTGTAATGTTCTCAATCTTACCTATAAACATTGCCTGTGAACCATCTGCTAAGTCGTCTATCTCTGAGCTTAGTGTGTAGTTTATACCATCAAGTTGTTCACGGTATTTGTCAAGTGGATGCCCCGATACATAAAAGCCTAAAGACTCTTTTTCCATCTCCAAAATTTCCATCGCTTCAAACTCTGGCATGTTTGTAAGTTCTATGCTCACTGAGGTCATCTCTTCATCATCTCCCCAGAGTGAATTGACAGCTTGTTTTTTAGCATCCCCTGCTTTTTTCGCCATATCTATAATATCATCTATCTGAGAGAGTATCGCCTTACGTGAGTACCCAAAGCTATCAAATGCCCCTGCTTTGGCTAAAGTCTCTATAACTCTTTTGTTTACTTTAGACGAATCTATACGAGAAACAAAATCAGAGAGGTCCTTAAACTCCCCCTCTTCTCTGGCTTCAAGCATAGAATTGATAGCGATATCCCCTGCACCTTTGAGCGCACCCATACCAAACATAACCACCTCTTCACCATCAATGTTCCGTGCTTCAAACACAAGTCCTGACTTATTGATATCTGGTGGAAGTAGTTTCATGCCCATACGTTTGACTTCATCTACATATCGTACCACTTTGTCCGTGTTGTTTTTTTCAAGCGTCAAGATAGCCGCCATAAACTCCGTAGGATAGTAGTATTTCAAATAAGAGGTATAGAAGGTTATCATCGCATACGCAGCAGAGTGTGATTTGTTAAAACCATAGCCTGCAAACTTCACAATGAGGTCAAACAAATCAAAGGCTTTTTGTCTGTCAAAACCTTTTTTCGCTGCACCATCGGCAAATTCACCTTGGAGTTTGTCCATCTCTTCTTTAATCTTTTTACCCATCGCACGACGTACCAAGTCTGCACCACCAAGGCTGAAGCCCCCGATGGTCTGTACTATCTGCATCACCTGTTCTTGGTAAACGATAACCCCATAGGTAGGTTTGAGTATAGGCTCTAGTTCAGGAAAATCATAGCTAATCTTTTGGCGTCCATGTTTGCGCTCAACAAAGTCATCGAGCATCCCAGACTCCATAGGACCTGGACGGTAGAGTGCGAGCATCGCGATGACATCTTCAAAGCCATTTGGTTTCAACTTCTTAGCCAAATCTTGCATACCTGCTGATTCTATCTGGAACAGTCCAAGTGTTTCACCTGTAGCGATGTACTCATAGACTTTGGGGTCTTCAATGTTCTCTTCTACGAAGTTAATCCGTTTTCCATGACGACGCTCTACGAGTTGCAATGCCTCTTCTATGACAGTAAGTGTTTTAAGCCCAAGGAAGTCAAACTTAATCAAATCCACATCTTCAACATACTTACCAGAGTATTGGGTTGCGAGTGTATCGAGCCCTGTAGGTTTAAACAGTGGTGTCTTTTGCCAGAGTGGTTCATTGGAAATCACCACACCCGCTGCGTGTGTACCTGCATTACGATTGAGCCCTTCGAGTGCGAGTGCATACTCCCATGTACGTTTGGCTTGAGGATCATTCTCTAGTAGTTCTTTTATCTTTGGCTCTTTTTCATAAGAACCTTTAAGGTCGATGCCCAGCTCATCAGGGATGAGTTTTGCCATCGCATCAGCCTTAGAGTATGGCATATCAAGCACACGTGCCACATCTCGTATGACACCCTTAGCGAGTAATTTACCAAAGGTGATAATCTGTGCCACATTCACACGTCCATACTTCTTTACCACATAGTCAAGTATCTCTTGACGGCGTGCCTGACAGAAATCCATATCTATATCTGGCATGGAGATACGTTCTGGATTAAGAAATCTCTCAAAAAGCAGTCCATAGGGCATAGGGTCAATATCGGTAATCTCTAAGGAAAAAGCTACCAGTGACCCCGCAGCAGACCCACGCCCAGGGCCCACGGGGATACCCATCTGTTTAGCAGCATCTACAAAGTCCCAAACAATAAGCATATACCCAGGGAACTTCATTGAGTTGATGATATCCATCTCTACTTGCAGTCTATCTCTATACTCTTGGTGTTTTTCAGGTGGCACAATTTTTAGACGTTTTTCTAAACCTCGTTTAGACTCTTCTACAAAAAGTACGATGTCATTTTCTAGCGAATACTCCACATCAGGGTGAGGCAGTTCTATCCCTGATTGTGCCGCTCTTTCTCTGGCAAATTTGAAGTTAGGTGGCGTAGGGTCACCTAGCTTTATCTCGAGGTTACATTTGTCGGCTATCTCTTGTGTGGCTTCTATCGCTTCTGGTATATCTGCAAACAGTGCTGCCATCTGCTCTGGAGACTTCACATAAAACTCATGCACAGAATGACGCATACGGTTGGGATCATCATAGAGTTTGTTCATTGCGATACACATAAACGCCTCATGTGCATCTGCATCTTTTTTTTCTGTGTAGTGTGTATCATTGGTTGCGACTATCTTTATGCCTGTCTCTTGTGAGAGCTGTATAATTTGCTTGTCGATACGATGCTGATCGCCTATACCATGACGCATGAGTTCTAAATAAAAGTCATCTCCGAACACCTCTTTGTAACGTAAGGCAACTTTTTTTGCCTCATCATAGCCTTGCGCTCCAAACTTGATATTACGTTCACTCAAATTTAGATGCCAATTCACCTCCCCTTGCAAGCAAGCAGAGGAGCATATCAACCCTTCAGCATTGTTTTTAAGCAAGTCCCAATTGATACGTGGATAATAATAAAACCCTTTTATATAGGCTTGTGAGGAGAGATACATGAGGTTCTTGTAACCTACATCATTTTTAGCATACAAACAAAGGTGAAAACGCTGACGCACAGACTTATCATCTATCTCTTCTTGGTTATGCACATAGGCTTCCATCCCTATGATGGGCTTTATGCCTTCTTTTCGCATAGTATTATAAAAATCAATGCACCCAAAAAGATTGCCATGATCAGTCATAGCCACTGAAGTCATACCCTGCTCTTTTATTTTTTTTGCCAATACTTTTATCTTGTTGGCACCATCAAGCATGGAGTACTCTGTGTGCAGGTGGAGATGGGTAAACTGTGGTATATTTTTGGGTTCTTCTGACATGCATAACCTTTTGTGTATATTGATTCTAATATAGCAAAATTTGACTTATTATTTGTATATTTAGATAAAATAATAGTATGAAAAAAATACTCATCATCGGCTACGTATGGCCTGAACCCAACTCTTCTGCTGCAGGCTCTCATATGATGTCCATTTTAAGACTTTTTAAAACCCAAGGCTGGCAAGTAGAGTTTGCCACACCTGCTCAAACATCTGAACATGCCATAGATTTAACAAAAGAAGGCATAAACACAAAAAGTATCACCCTGAACTGTGACAGTTTTGATGCCTACATAAAAACTTATGAGCCTGATATAGTACTTTTTGACCGCTTTATGATGGAAGAGCAGTTTGGATGGAGAGTAGAAAAACACTGCCCAACAGCTCTTAAAATACTCGACACCGAAGACCTACAGTGCCTACGTCACGCTAGACATCAAGCCCATAAAGCAAAACATACCATGACAAAAGAAGATTTACATTCAGACATAGCCAAACGCGAGATAGCAAGCATTTTACGCTCGGACATCTCACTCATCATTTCTTCGTATGAGATAGAGTTACTGCAAAGTGCATTTAACATAGATGCTTCCCTGCTCCATCACTTGCCTTTTATGGTGGATTTGTCCAAAGTACCTAAAAGTACAAAAACATTTTCCCAGCGTCAACACTTCATGACCATAGGTAACTTTCGTCATGCCCCTAACTGGGATGTGGTCTTACACCTACAAGAACTCTGGCCTCGCATACGCAAACACCTACCTCATGCCCAACTACACATCTACGGCTCCTACCCTCCGCCTAAAGCCACTGCACTACACAACCCTAAAATGGGTTTTCACATCAAGGGTTGGGCAGAAGATGCTTTTGAAGTCATGCAAAACGCACGCATTTGCCTAGCACCCATACGTTTTGGGGCAGGCATAAAAGGAAAACTCCTAGACGCGATGATAGCCCAAACCCCTAGTATCACAAGCTCGCTAGGCAGTGAAGGCATGTGTCTCAAAAATGAACCTTGGGGAGGAGCCATAGCAGATGAGGCAGAAACATTTGTAGCAGCCGCAGTCACACTCTACCAAGACGAAAAGGCATGGACACAAGCCCAAAAGCATGGCACAGCACTTTTACATACACACTATGATGACAAAGTCTTAGGCAAAGCACTCATAAGAAAAATACTCGATGTTCAGAGGAACCTAACACAACACCGCCTAAACAACTTCACAGGAACCATGCTCAAACACCACAGCATGATGAGCACAAAATACATGTCTCAATGGATAGCAGAAAAAAATAAAAAGTAAACGCTTACTACTTCGTAAGTTTCTTAAAACAACAGCGTTTATATTTGTCACCAGAGCCACAAATACACGGGCTGTTACGCAAGAGCTCCACCTTGTCCTGATATACTTCACCATCGACATACTTCCACATGTCATTGACCTTTAAAAAGCTAGACGTTTCATGGTGCATATGCTGCTTCCCCTTGAAGATATAATAGGCTTTAAACTCCACCATATCCTCGCTACTTTGAAGTACATCTAAGTGCTGCCAAGTACTGTTGTCTGCCCAGTCTTGTATGAATTTTAGCTCCTCATCACTCCAAGTATGGTCATGCGTAGTAGCCTGCAAATAATTCACATCTCCTAAACAGTACGCAGAGTAACGCGACCGCATAAGCTCCTCTGCAGTGCTAGGTACTTCTAACACACGTAAGAATGCTTCGCAGCATTGTGAGAATGGTTTGTTTGATTTGCAGTGGCAGGGTTGGTTCATGTGGGGTTCCTTTTTGTTAGGTTTCCATTTAGGTACATAGATAGCAAATACATTTTCTTCTCATATTGCCAAATTATATTTTTCAATAGCTTTTTCATCTATTTTATTTACAATATTTAAAAAATATTCAAGTTTTTCTACAATGTCATTTATTGAGATAATAAATTCACTATTCAATTCTGATATAGCAGGGAAAAACTTTAAAAACTTCTCATCTACTATACCATTTCTATGAGAGTATAGATGTCTAATCTGTAATAATTTATCAATCTCTTTAATCTCATTTTTTTCTAAAACATTTAACTTTTTGATTTGAGGAGTGTCTTCAATAAAACCTTTCACGCTTCCTTTTTGAAGTTTTCCTATTTTTTGTTTTGCCCAATATTCAATAAAATCTTGCAAGTCAGTACAATTCAAAACCTCTTTTACTGTTACTGTTTGTTCAGACTTTAGTGTTTCAGGTTTTGCCAAAAATATTTCATATAATAAATCAGACATATACGTTTCAAAATTATCTGCAAAAGATGAATATAATATACGACTAAGAATCTTTCCTTCTTGATTAGAAGTAGGTGTATTTATATTATCTGGGTACAAAATTCTCTCTAAGTCGTCCATAATTTTCAAAATACTTTTTATATGTTCAAAATATTTTTTCTTTGACTCTGTAGAATTTTCACTTTGCAGAGTTAAATCTAAATACAACTCTGAGAGCCTAGGATAAGTTGTAGATGAAAAAGATTCAGTTTCTACTGAAAAAAGCATTGTCTTGTCTTCTTCTCTAATATACTTATCTGTACCAAACAAAATATCATTATCAGACTTTTCAACTTTGATAGCAAATATTCTTTTGTCATTAATATTTAAATAATCATAATTAACAATTGGTTTAGGGTTTAATAGGTCAATCGCCTTATGTACTGTATCTGTAGCATAAAAATCTCCACTTAATCCTTTTATGTTATTAGTATCTAAAACACCTAGAAGCAGATATCCACCTTTAGTATTTGCAAATGATGAAATTATTTTAGCAAGTAATCTTGATGGAGGTAAAACAGCTTTAAATTCGAGAGCATTATCTTCAGTTCTTGTTATTAACCTTTCTACTTCATCTTTATCTATCATACTGGTATCCTATTTATTTTAGTAGTTTTAAGCATTTTCCCTAAAGTCATTCTTTTAGGAGAAGGATTTCCGTTTTCATACCACAATTCACTACCATCAAGCTCAAGAACAGGTATCTCAGATTCATAGTAACCAATAACTATTTTCCCAGAGTCTGAAGGTCTAGCTACAATACTTATTTCTTGACCATATTTTACAATTCCACGCAAGACTGTTGGAGCAATTGCCTCTATATCTTCACAATCATACTCATCTAAAGTTTTCAAATGTTCTTCTATATTTGCCATTGCTCTAGATATAAGTATTTGTGCAGCGTCATACATCTCTTTAGTAGGTACATTGTCATGAAAAAGTTCAGGGTGTGATTTTTTTGCAATTTCAAAATCATCGGCATTAGTTATACCTAAACTAGCCAATACTTCAGATGTAGCTTCTCTAGGTACTTCTACTGGGGCTACAGATACTATTGTTGCTTCTATTGGAACATTGTCTTTTGGACTCGATATAATTAATTTTTTTAGTTCTTCTATTGATGAAATTCCAAATTCTTTATACAATGCATCTAACTCTTTAGCTTTTTGCATACTTTTTCTAACCTTTGCAGGGTCTTGTCGAATCATCTCTGCAATATCTGCTATTTTAACATCACTTCTAAGTATGGAATATAGGCTTTCCTTGTCTTCTATAGTATCTACAAGTAGCTTTTCTTTGTTACTATATAATGAGGAAAAATATTCTTTCCCTTTTTCTTCATTGTTTCCAAACCATTCTATTAGCATTGTAATAGCTTTTTTTCTATCTTCACTATCACTTTCTTCATTGATAAGGGTAGTAATTTTATTTGCTATCATCTCTGTATTAATTTTTGATATTTCAAAGTCATAAAACAAATCTTGATGAATTAAAATCTCATAATAATTAAAACCTACTAATTTTGCTATCTCTTTAAGTTCTTTATCATCTATCTCATCCAGTTTAAGGCTATTGTGTGATTTGAAAACTCCTTCTTGATTAGGGATTATCTCATGACTAGAATATCCATATTCATTTTGCTCATGGATAAAGGTTAAACACTCTTTTAAGCATTCGAAGGTTTCAACTTTGCCAACAGATAATGTTTTTTCTAACTTTTCTATATTTTCTTTACCTTTTAAATTATTGACTAAATCTGCAATATCAACCTTTTTACATTCGCTCCATATTACATCTGCCCATTTTTGAATATGCTCTTTTATAGGTAGTTTATTTACTTTTAAATCTGATGAGAATTGCCAAATTTTTTCACGAGGTTCTTTCAATAGATTTGGGTCAGGGAAATAAGTATCTTCAAGTTTTACTCTACCACTAGATGTCTCTACAATTTCTGATTGCATTAAAATTTCTCGTAAAGTTTTTTGTATATTTTCACTATACCAATCTTTATCAAAATACCTCTCATCTGTATTAGGATTTTTTGTATTAGTCATATTGTATATATCTGTATAGTTGTTATTGGCAATTTTTTCTAATAATGTCTTATATAATTCAACAGATGATTGAAGTAATTCATAATTAGTTGCAACTTCATCATCATTTGAATCTTTTAACCAAATTCCATCTCTTTCTGTTTGTGGACTAAAATAAAAACTATTTACTACTACGGGAAAATGAAACTTCTCAGTTCCAATAAGAGGAAAATCACAAAATATTTTAGGAATATCTTCAACCCCTTTTACAGAATATGTACCATTATGTTTCTCAATTTCTGTGGCAATAGAGACTCTGTCATTTTGTTCAATAGCGATTAAAATATCGCTACTTTCTTCATTTATTGTTTTCTTTATTTTGGTTAGAATATCATCTATGATTTCATCCGTATTTTCAAATTTTATCATTTTATTAGATGTATTATTAGTAATAGTTACTTCTTGTATTTTAGGTATAAATGCTAATACAAAAGGAATAAGTTGTAAGAACTCAGTTATACCTCTCTTGGCAACAGATTTTTGATTTTCTGATTCAAGTAAATATTTAAAAGAAGTATTAAAAGCTTTATCATCGTAGTCTATATCTAAAGGTTTAGCCGAATCTTGAAATCCTTTCCATGACTCTTCAACTTTTTTGGCGAGTATTTCAGTGGCAGAACCATCTCTATCTAATAAAAAGCTAAAATCATGAAAACCTTCAGTAGCTTTTACAATCCCTGATATTTCTACTTTCTTAGACAATAAATGTGTGGTTAGGAAACCTGTTCCAAAACGACCAGTATTCTTTGTTTCAACTCCTTCTTCTACTTCTTTAGATGATATTTGATTAATTAATCCTCTTATATCTAAATCAGTAAAATATAATCCATTATGCTTAAAAGTTACAGAATTAGTATCTATTTCAATCAAAACTGAAACTTTACGACTTTCATCATTTGAGATACTGTCTTTAGCATTCTGTAATAGCTCCCATGCCCAACGACCATAATTACTTTAAACAGTTTTTTCCAAGTCATGTAAACGACCCTTAATTTTATTAGCAATCGAACGATTACCATCCTCTTTTCTTCCCTGTTCTATTGATTCAATCATATTTCTATGCCCTCATATTTATTTTTTATTTTGCAACGTCCAAAATACTCAAAATCAAACACAATCAACCTTCTTCCACCAACATATTCACAATCAAAGCAATCACCGTATCTTTCTGCTGAGGCAAAGACTTGCAGTCATAAGCGTCAAAGCCACAAGAGCATTGTCATTTATCTTCGCTTCTCCATTGGCTCTGTACAGCATATTGTTTTTCTGCAAAAACAATATAAACAAAAACGCACCTATACGCTTGTTGCCATCTATAAAAGGATGGTCTTTTATGGTGTAGTAGAGTAAGTTGGCAGCCTTGGCTTCGACACTTGGTATGAGGTCGTCACCTCCGAAGGTTTGGTACACGTTACCCACGATACCGTCAAACTCCCCTGCTTTTTCTTTACCAAAAAGCTCACTCGCCTCAGACTTTTTCATAAGCTCATTTTTGAGCTGCACTATGGCATCTTTCGCTTCGCCATACCCCAAGACAAATTTATGTGTGCCATACTCACTAGGCATGGCAAGATTGTCTTCATCATAGCCCTCTAGTAACGACCAAGAACGCCCATAACCTACGATGACGTCTAACAAACCTTTAGCCTCATCACATGCCAAAGTATCTTGTTTGATAGTAGTCTCTAGTAATGCAATGGCTTCTTGAAACTCTTTCATGCCTTTTTCTTGGAGGCGTTTTTGGTTGAGTGAGTAGCCATCTATCAGATAGCTTTTTAAGACATTGGTTGCCCACATACGAAACGATGTAGCTCGCTTGCTGTTTACTCTATAGCCTACAGAGATAATAGCATCCAAGCTATAGTGTTCTATGTTTCTTTTGACCTCTCTTTTACCCTCTTTTTGAACTACCGAAATTTCCTCGGTAGTTGTTTTTTTCTCTAACTCTTCTGTTTTATAGATATTTTTTAAATGGTAGGAAATCGTATCACTATCTACATCAAATAGATGACCCATCTGTTTTTGGTTTAGCCATAACGTATCTTTTCCCACAGTAGCTTTTAAAGAAACTACCCCATCTTCATAAATTACAATCTCACTCATCATACACCCTCATTATATTTTATACTAACGCATTACATCGTTGCACGTGGTAACGCATGCTTAAACAAACTCAAATAACGAGAACGTCAATAATGATGCCGACAAGAAATCACAACAATACGCTTCTCTTCTACCACATACACCAAACGATGCATCTCATCTATACGCCGTGAATGAAAACCTGACAAGTTTTCTTTCAAAGCTTCAGGCTTTCCTATGCCCTCAAAAGGCTCACGCAGTGTAACCTCTATGAGTTTGTTGATGCGTTTGAGTGTTTTTTTGTCTTGGGTTTGCCAGTAGAGGTAGTCTTTCCATACTTCGGCAGTCCATGTTAGCAGTCTTTTACTCATCTAGTAGCTCATGAGAGGTAACTTTTCCTTCTCTATACTGGGCTATAGACTTTTCTAAGTGACGTACATTTGCAGGCGATTTAAGTAGGTGGAGCGTCTCTTGCATCGCATTAAAATAATCTAACGACATCACCACAGCATCATCTGCATCTCTTCTACTGATGATAGTATAATCTGCATCATTACTCACATTATCAAGTATCAACTTCAAATTGTTTCTAGCTTCTGTGTAGTTTACAACAGTCATGAAAACTCCTTACATGTTCAGTTTATTGTACAAGTATAGCATGTTTACTTTGAAATGTAAATTGTAATGCGTTATTGGAGGCTTTTTAGTTGAGTGAAAAGTACTAATACTTTTCTTTTAACAGTAGTCTAAAAGCATCCCATCTTTCACTGCTTGCATACTTTCTTTACCTACCAAACGCTCCACGATAGCAAGTCCAAAACACAAGGCTGTACCTGGTCCTTGTGAAGTCATGACATTACCATCAGTCACTACTTTTAAGTCATCTCTGTAGCCTGGATGGTCTATCTCATCTTTGGCTCCTGGGTAGCAAGTATAGTCGTTGCCTAAAACCCCTGCTTTTTTGAGTACAAAAGGAGCTGCACACATAGCCCCTATAATTTTTTTGGCTTTAAACTCTTGCACGAGTTCTATGACATGTTTATGTTCTGCCAATGCATAGGTACCGTCCCACCCACCTGGGAGCACCATCATATCGAAGTCATCATAGATGATATTTTTAAGAGCAGTATCTGCTTTAACACCTATACCATTTGCTCCTGTGACAACTTTACCATGAGATAATCTATCATCTATATACGCTATGCGTACTTCTATGCCTCCACGTCTCATAACGTCTATGAGACCTACTGCTTCTACCTCTTCAAATCCTTCTGCCAACGGTAATAATACTGCTGCCATAGCTTCTCCTTTATCAAGTGTAATTAAAGTTTTACAGGGTTAAATTCTGTTGACGAAACCTCTTTAAAGCCCATTTCTTTAAAGATTTCTACTATCTCTTTGTCAAGTTTTTTATTATATTCTATGCGAGCTTTATCTTTTATGTCAAACATACTTATCCAGTTTTGAAGTCTTGGCATACCTACAACTAATTTATTTGTACCTTTTTGTATGTACATATACATCGTACATGGTGCAAATACTGCTGCATCTGGTCTCGCTCCTGCATTGTCAAAAAATGCGTAAGAGTATTTAAAGTGGCAAAGCGAGAACGTCCAAAACTCATCCATTTGTGGAAGTAAGTTTGAGCCATCAAATGTCTCTTTAAAGTTAAAGAAACCAGCCATAATGTAACCTTTCTCATCAAAAGTATCTTCTACTTTTTCTTGAATCTCATCTATAAAGTCCATGAGTTTTTCTGGCCTTTTAAACTCATACTCGAAGTTCATCATGGTATCTTCTGCTGTTTTTTCATATGTTTTATAAGATATTTTTGCATTTGGAAAGTTTTTCATCACAAGTGCATCTATTTTGTTCATACTTTTTACATACCCATCTTTCACCTCTTGGTTAGATGTGCCAAGCATGTCAAATACTGCGTCCGTAGTCAAGTGAGAGATGATTGTCTCATTTTTATCTTTATGCTTATACATTAAAAGATTAAAAGGGTTAAATGCTGCTATGGTTGGATCTATATTAAGCAGTGGCTTGATACCCTTTTTATCTACTATCGTCATAAATGAGAGCCCATCAAGTGTGGTTTTACCATACATTTTTTTATATACCTTATTAACTCCAGACCTTGGATCTGGTGCTAAAAAACCTATGGGTTTGAGCTGTTCTTTCATCATCTTATTATATTTCTCTTCTACATTTCCTTTTATGGTATATACAATCACTGATTTTTTAGTACTATCTGCTACGGTACTCGTCTTAGCTTGCTCAACTGCAAAAATTTCCATGCTGCACAATGCAAAGAAAAGTGTAATTCCAAATATTTTTTTCATGTTTATTTCCTTTTTTAATAAATAATAATTAAGTATAGCATGAATTTAACATAAAATAATAAGAAGAAAGAAAAATAATAAAAGATTATAAAAAGTGATATAAAGATGAGAAAGAGTGATACTTTCCCATCAGTTTTAATATAATAAATTGATTACCATGATCTCACAGTTTGATGACAGGACAAACATTTACTTAAAACTTGTAGATAACCATTAGCAGCATTATATTGATCCCCTTTTTCAAAGGAAAGCAAAATTTCATCCGCAAGTACAGTAATACTTTCAGTTTGTTTTTTAGCATATATTAAATTGTTAATACCTTTTTTTGATACACCTTCTTTAATAAAAGACTCTGTATGGGATACTGTTCTCTTCAAGTCTTTCACTCCATTTTTTACTACATTAAGGTTATTATATAAAAAACCTTTCTGTATGGTAGACATTGCCACTTCCATATCTCGCATGTTCTTCATTCTATCTAGTTGAAAATGCTCCTGAGCCAGTATAAATCCACTGAGTAAAACTATTACCCCTAATACTATATTTAACTTCATAATCTTTTACACTCCTTACATTGTAATAACATATTCAGCAAGTGTAACAGTTAAATTGTCAATAAATATTGATATACATCAATTTTAATGACTACTATATTGTAATTTTCGCATACATCCCTGGGAAGATATTTTCATTACCTCTATTAAAACGTATACGCATTTTAATTTTGTGTGTCATAGGATTGACATCTGGCACAATAGCATGTATGACACCCTGTGTTACATATTTTAATGATGGTATCTCAACGATAACTTTTTTCCCGACATGTACCTTAGATACAATACTCTCAGAAATAGAAACATCAATCTCTAAACTTTCCATATCCACAAGCAGTATAGTAAGCATGCCAGGCATCACCATATCGCCTACTCTAATATTGCGTTGCACCACGATACCATCTGAAGGTGCTTTCATTTTGATATAATTATATGTACTTGCCATTTGTTTTGCACGTATGGTGGCTTCTTTTACCATAATTTGCATAGACTCAAGCATTGTCTCTGCATTTGCTGCTTGTGCATCTAAATCAGCTAAATCAAAAAAATCTATTTTATTGTTGTGTTTATATTCAAAAGCTAAACGTCTTTTTTTATTATTGACACGGGAAAGTTTGTCTCGCCAAAATTCTACCATTACCTTGCTCTGCTCTAACATAAGGTCAGCTTGCATTTTCATCATGTCAAATTCTGCAGACTCCATCTCATAAAGGTCATCTTCACGTTTTACTTTATCACCAATTTTTACAAAAACTTTTTTAACATACCCCATAAATCTAGAACCAATCATTTGCTGACCATCAGAAACAACTGTACCTGTAAGTTTAATGTCACTATTCTTTATATCTGTGCTTAATTTAATCTCACCCGCAGACAAAAGTGTACCCAGTAACAACACAAGAAAATATTTCTTCATAACTTTCCTTACCATTTTCTCAAATTTGTATGACATTTTAAACATTCTGCCGTTATTCTATTATATACATTTAAAGCTTGTTTCACATCACCATCAGAAAAACGTTCTAACATTGTGTCTGCATACTTTTGTATTCTTTTTTGTGTTCTGCCTGTCATTGCAGAAGCATTGTTCATCCATTTTTCATACACATCTTTTGTAATCTTTTCTGCTTTCGTAGCTCTTATATTAATGACAGTCTCTTTCAAATCTTTTGCCCCAGCAGTTACAATATCTAAATTATTGTAAAAAAAACCAGACTGGATATCTTGCATCGCTTGTGCCATCTTTTGCATATCCAATATTCTATTTGCTTGGCTATACTCTTCTGCATATACTATGTGAGAAAAAAATATACCTAGTATTAAAAAAAACTTCATCTATTCAACCTTCATAATTATTCTTAACTGTAATCATATACAAAATAAATCAAAATAATATAAAAATCACAATATAATTTATCATTATAATACCTATTTGTTACTAAACAACGCTAAATTTGTACATAAATTCATGTTACCATATCTAAAAATTATATTAATATTTTTTATTATATTATATAGTATCATTAATTGTAAGTGATGTTTAATATTATTTATTCTATTATTTTCATATGAAGGAAAGGTATTTACCCATATAATAAATTAGGGTATTCTTCTCTCACAAAATTAATTAAAAAGGTTCTACCATGAAAAAGATGATTACAACTTCACTTATTACAGCCGCATTACTCACAAGCGTACAAGCAGACTTTAGCTTTGGAGATATGTTTAAAGATATGAAAGATGCTGCTGTAAGTATGAGTAAAGATGCTAAAGACTCTGTTGTATCTATGAAAGACGGTATGGTTGAAACTTCAAAATCAGCTGAACGTACAGTAACAAACGTAAGTTCTGATGCTAAAGACTCAACTGTAAAAATGTCAGATGACCTTAAAACTTCAGAGATATCTACATCTAAAGATTCTAGAGATACGGTTGTATCAGTATCTACTGATACAAAAGAATCACTTACAAATACAACAAAAGACATGAAAGACGCAGCAACTATTACATCAAAAGATATGAAAGATGCAACAATCTCAGTATCTAAAGATGTAAATGACGCAACTAAAACAGTTTCAACAGATGCTACAACTTCAGTAAAAACAGTGAGTGACAATACAAATACAACCGTATCAACTATATCTAACGACACGGTTACTTCAGTAAAAACAGTCAGTGACAATGTAAATGATTCAGTGAAAACTATCTCCGCTGATGACTATGCTGAATATATGAGACTAAAAAATGCAGCAAAATAACTCTAGTTTTAGATAAAAGGAAAAAATAATGAAAAAAATGATTACAACTTCACTTATTACAGCAGCATTACTCACAAGCGTACAAGCAGAGTTTAGCTTTGGAGATATGTTTAAAGATATGAAAGACGCTGCTGTAAGTATGAGTAAAGATGCTAAAGACTCTGTTGTATCTATGAAAGACGGTATGGTTGAAACTTCAAAATCAGCTGAACGTACAGTAACAAACGTAAGTTCTGATGCTAAAGACTCAACCGTTAAAATGTCAGATGATTTTAAAACGATGGAAGTCAATACATCTGCTGATGCAAAAACAGTTGTCACTGACGTATCTTCAGATACAAAAGAAGCTATAAACAGTACCACAACTGATTTAAAAGACTCAGCAAATATAGCAACCACTGAACTCAAAGAATCAACAACTACTGTTTCAAAAGATATGACAGACACAACAAAAACACTTTCAAACAATGCAACAACATCAGTAAAAACCGCAACAGATAGTGCAACAAGCACAGTAAAAACAATTTCAGATGACACAACATCATCAGTAAAAACAGTAACAGATTCTGCTACTGATACAGTTAGTACAGTTGTTCATGATGCACCAACAGTTACAAATAATTCAGATAAAACTATATCTATAGATGAATATAATGAATACCTAAAACTTAAAGCAGCTGCAACAAAATAACATATAGACATTCCACTTACACGAACGCTACCTTTTCTTTTGGTAGCTTTACTACTCAACACTTATTAAATTTATAACTTTTATTTATTATATATATAAACTTTATGCTAAAATACTTATACAAATTATCAAAGGTTGTTTATGATTCACTTCTTCAAAAACAGATTTATACTTTTTCCCATGCTCTTCCCTGCACTACTCTTTGCTACAAATATGAAAAAAACAGATGCAACAGATGCCTCATCACAAAAAAAAGGGCTAGCTATTTATTATACATTTAAAGGAAGTATTGAAAAAGAATACAATGCGTTAGTAGAAAAAAAGTTAAAGCGTATCGGGTTTAACTTAACTGATCCTCACAAAAGAGTCAATGACCAATACGAAGTAAAGTATGGTTCAACAGTACTTGATGTACTCTCTTTTATGCCTGTTGTAAAAGACCGTGCCATACTGCCCTTGCTCAATATTGATCCACGTATCGCTGGGTTTGCACCATTTAATATTGTCATACACAAAAAACTTGATGAAAACATTACACATATAGGTCATCTACTCCCTACAGTGATGTTGGATATTTTGGGCATCACAAACAAAGAAGTTAGAAGTCAATTTTCCTCTACATTTAAAGCTTTAGATGAAACAATCACACAAGAACTTGGAGGTCATATAGCCACCATTCCTTACAAAAAACTTCCTAAAAAAAGAATGATAAATTTCGAATATGAATTTAATGCACCTGAAGATATGGATGACTTTATTGATGAATTTCAAAATAGTTTTGAACTAGCATTTATTGACAAAGGCTATCTTATTGCTGGGTTTCATAACTTTATGGAGGTAACAGATGATGCCGAAGAGATACTCTCTCAATATAATGCATTTTGGACTTACTCTCTTTGTCATTTAAAGTTTTCTTACCATATGTTTGACAATGAAGGAGGCAGACCAGAAGCAGGTCTATTTGCACCATGTACAATGTATATGTATATTAAAAAGGGAACAAATAAACTAGTCCTTGGAATGTACCGATTACATAATTGGTCTGATGCTCTTGATATCACTGATAAAACAAGATTAAAACTTATAGAAAAACTTGATAATGAAATTCCAGAAATATTAACAAAATTTGGCATGAAAGCTGTAGAGAATGTAAATCCATTAACAACAAAGAACCGAAAAAATCAACAAATTACTCAAAATAGCACGCTTACAAAAAATAAAAAAGATATAAGTACCCCACAAAAAAAATCAGTAGCACAGATAGATAAAAAAAATTCTGCTAACAAGGTTATCACATCAGCACAGTATATTGACGTAGCAGGAAAACGCATTAAAATAACACTTCCCCCTGTACCAAAAGCTATTAAATGTGCATCATCACACAATGCGTATACAGATAGAAGTATAAAATTTTCCAAACGTGTGCCACCTGGGTATGTACCACATGGATTTAAAAAATCTCATAAAACAAAATCTACATCAAATACCAATATTGGAGAAGTACATAATGGAAAAATTTCGGCTTACCTTCGTGGTGCCTTAATATCAATAAAAGAGGCCGAAGAAAAACTTAAATCAGCTGGATTTGAAATCATTACAAAAACACCCCTAAATAAAGCCAAAGACCTTATAAGTATCGTATTTACAGACAAGTCTCTACAAAGTATGGCAAACAAAGAAAATAGAGGCTTCATGGCATCCCTGCGTCTTCTTATCGATACCAAAGAACAGCGTATAAGCATCACTAACCCTATGTATGTAGCAAAAGGTTTTTTACAAAGTGATTTTAATGAAAAAAATGCAAATAAACTACTCATACGTCTCGTTCAAGCTTTTAATGACTTAAAAAACTCCAAAGATGCCTTGAAATTCCAGCTCTTACCAAAATACCAATTCATGAAGGGTATGCCAAAGTATCAAAATATGATAGAAGTTGCCTCTGGCACAAACCTATTAGAAAAATTAAAAAACAATGACAAGGTAGTTTTTACCCAAAAATTGGAAAATGGTGCAACACTCATAGGGGTAAAACTAGGTAAAAGAACAAGCAAGTTTACTAAAAGAATTGGTAGAAACAATGCGGCGATGCTCCCTTACCCTATTCTTATAGAAAATGGAAAAGCCAAAATACTCGACCCCAAGTATTACATATCATTTATGTACCCTCTGCTTACTATGTCAGAGTTTATGACTATTGCCACTGTACCAGATGCTATGGTGAAGGATTGTGAGAAAGTGTTTAAATAAAAATTATAAGGTAGTTAAAATACACCTTACTTAGCTTTCTCCAAATACTTACCTTCTACCGTATCTACCACGATTTTCTGTCCTTCAAGGATAAAGAACGGTACCTGTACCACGGCACCAGAGTCAAGTGTTGCTGGTTTTTTACCGCCTTGCGAGTCCCCCTTGAAGTTTGGTGGGGTTTCTACTACTGTGAGCGTGATAGTTTGAGGAATTTCAACTGAAATTGCTTTACCCTCATGAAATAAAATATCTGCTTCCATGCCATCTATCATATAAGCAAAAGTGTCTTTCCCTACTTGTTCATGTGTGAGTCCTATTTGGTCATAGGTTGTTGTATCCATAAACTGTAACATTTCGCCATCATCATACAAGTATTGCATTGTTTTTTGCTCTAGTTCTGGTACATCAAACTTGTCCCCTGCATGTACTGTTTTTTCTATGACTTTACCTGTTTGAAGGTTTTTAATCTTCATACGTACAAAAGCTGCACCTTTTCCAGGCTTTACATGATGTGCCTCTGTTACTCTATATGGTGTTCCTGTTACTTCTAACCTTGCACCCTTCTTTATATCACCCATTCCAATTGTCGCCATCATAACTCCTTAAAAATAATAGATGATTATAACAGATAGATGATTTAAGGGGGTTAAAGAAGGAAAGTATTACTGCAAGATTAAATTCCTACAGTAACCTAAAGAGTTTATTCTTTTTTATTATCTGGATTATCAAAATTCATTGCTTTTGCATTGTCCATCAGTACAGGTACAAAAAGAAGTGAAACAAATACTGCAGCTACCGTACCAGAGATAAGTGCTACACCTAACCCTCCAAAGACAGGATCACCCGCAAGCAATGCAGATCCTAAGATAATAGCTACAGCAGTTAATGCAATAGGTTTTGCACGTGTAGCCGCAGCTACTGAAATAGCTCTACGCTTTTGCATACCTTGTATCTCCATGAGTTGTTTTGCAAAGTCAATAAGCAACAACGAGTTACGTGAAGAGATACCAATCAATGCAATAAAGCCTATGAGTGATGTCGCAGTAAGAAAGAAAGTCTCAGTAGTAAACCAATTGGCTACCCAATGTCCCACAATCACCCCAATAAGGGAAAGAAATGACCCAAGTAATACAATACCTGAAATAGCAAAACTCTTATAGTATATGACAAGCAATAAGAAAATAAGAATAAGAGCAGAAATAAACGCTCCTCCTAAATCCCTAAATGTATCGAGTGTCACTTTCATCTCTCCATCCCAACGTATGAGAAATTCTTCTTTTGTCTTTTTGTCTGTCAATGCAAAGTCAAACATATACGTAGAAAATCCTGCCTTCGTGATAGTATAATTTTTTTCAAATTTTTCTAACATCTTCTCACGTGCATCCAACAAAGGGTATACTTGAGAAACCATATCTGTCTCAGCAATGACATTTACCATTCTTGACAAGTCTTTGTGCATAATCATTGGGTTAGATTTAACTTCACGTACAGTAACCATCTCAGATAAGGGTACCATCATCCCACGTATATTCATAAGGTTAAGTGAAGAGAGTTTACTCTCTAATGCTTCTTTACTTGATGTTGATATACTCTTACTTTCATTATCTAGAAGTAAAAATATATTTATTTGGTCTGGTTTATTTTTAGAATTTTTATGTGCTATTACCATACCTTCAAATGCCAAATAAAGAATATTATTTACCTGTTTTACACTCAATCCAGACCTTGCTATCTTCTCTTTATCTGGCACCAATTCGTATTTTATAAAATTTTCATCTGCCATTATATCAACATCTACCAAACCTTCTGTATCAGAAAGTGCGTCTGCAACATCTACAGAGAGTGATCTTACCTTTTCAAGATTCTCTCCATGCACTTCTACTACTATAGATGCCAATGTAGGTGGACCTGATGGTTGTTCTATAAACTTAATATTTGTACCTCTTAGCAAAGGAACACATGCATTTTGAATGACTGGTCTTAAACGTTGTACCATAAGAAAAGAGGGTTCATCTCTATGATGTTTATCTGTAAGATTTACAGATATTTCTGCAACATTTTCAGTCTGCTTCATACTAGCACCTTTCACAAGTCCTGCATAATCAAGAGGAATACCTTGCCCTAGAAAAAGCTCTAAATGCATCACCTCTTTTTCTTTCTTCAAAAAATTGAGTACACATCTACTTACCTCTTTTGTTTGTTCAATGGAAGAACCTTTAGGGGTGTCCACATAAATAGAAAAAGTATTATCGCTTTTACCTGGCAACATTTTAGCTAGTACCATCTTTGTCGGAAACATCAAAAGTGAAAGGAAAAATGCTACTACTGTAGCAAAAATCATCAATCTCTTTTTTGTCTTACTATTAAGGATACTATAAATAAGATTTTCTAAATTTTTCATTATTTACTCTCCTTTATATCTATTTGTTCATCTACATTTTTATGTTCAGGCTTTTTCAATAATTTTAAAGACAAATACGGCGTAAATATATAAGCTACAAAAAGAGATGCTATAAGTGCTACAGGTACATTATAAGGAATAGGTTTCATAAATGACCCCATCATCCCTCCCACAAATGCCATAGGTACCATAGTCAAAATAATCGCCAAGGTTGCAATATTTGTAGGTGCCCCTATCTCATCTGTAGCTTCTATAAGTAATTCACCCATCTCTTTGTCTTCTACCCCATGAGAATGCAAATGTCTATGAATATTTTCTATCACAATAATAGCAGCATCTACCAACAACCCCAAAGACAGAAGTAATGCAAAGAGTGTAATACGGTTCATCGTTTGCCCTGTCATCCATGCTGTAAATAGTGTCACTGCTAAAATAGCCGGTACAGAGAAGGTAACAATAATCGACTCTCTCCAACCTAAAGCGAAAACCAACATTATAGCTATAATGATGATAGTTATAAGTAAATGACTCATAAGTTCATTAACCGCTTCATTTGCACGCTCACCATAGTTTCTTGTTATAAGATACCCTATACCCTCTTTTTCAAACTCTGAGGCATAAGACTCCAGTACCTCTTTGACCTCTTCAGAAACAAACACTGCATTAGTTCCAGCAAGTTTGGCAATAGTCATTGTAATTTGTTTTTTATCTTTTGAAAGTTCAGTAGCATTTTCCTCTTTAAGTAAAATTTTAGCTGTCTTAAAGTTTTGAATATCTACACCTTTGCTTACCTTGGCAACATCTTTTAAATAAATAGGCGATCCCATATATTGTGCAACGATTACATTCCCCACGTCTTCCACACTCTCAATAGCATTCTTTACACCAAATATCATAAGCTTATTGTCTTTTGTCCGACCTTTTACATCAGGAACATCCACAGCAACTGATTGTACTGCTTGCATAATTTGCCCCAAAGAAAGATGATATGCTGAAAGCTTGCCAATATCTACTTCAATGTTATATTGTGCTTTTCTAGCACCTTTGAGTGTCGTTTTTGCTACATTTTCAACTGCATTAATACGTTGTTGTACCTTACGTACTACCTCAAACATTCTTACTTCATCAACACTAGCTCCTTCTTTTGGATAAAATGCTACGGTCACTATAGGTATATCAATATCAATATCAAAAGGTTTTACAATAGGTTGCATGGTACCTTTAGGCATGCTATCCATATTTTGCATCACTTTATCATAAAGTTTTAAGTTAGAGTCTTCTCTATTCTCTCCAATGTAATACATCACATTTACAATACCCACATTATCCATAGCCATACCATAAATATGTTGGATACCATGAACTTCTCTTAATTTTCTCTCCAAGGGATTTACAATAATATTCTCTATCTCTTGAGGACTTGCCCCTGGTAAAACAACCATCACAACGCCACCAGAAATAGCAATTTGAGGGTCTTCTTCTCTTGGCATTGTATTGAGTGCCAAATACCCCATGATTAATAAGGAAATACCTAATACTGAAGTAAGTGGATTACGTAAAAAACCCTTTGCCAGCTTGCCCGCAATATTTATAACTTCGTACTCTTTTTTCTCTTGCATTTTATGTCCTACTTAATAAGAATTTTGGCATACATACCTGGATATACAGAACGACCTTTATTATCAAAGTGTATCTTAATTTTAAACTTATGAGTCATAGGATTAGAGCTAGGTATTAGTGCAGAAATTTCACCTGATGTTTTTAATCCTAAAGAAGGTACTTCAATCTCAACCTTCTTACCTAAATTTATATAGCGTAATTGTGTTTCGCTTATCTCAGCAACAATTTTAAGATTACTTAAATCTGTCAACACCACTGCAGGCATCCCAGGCATTGCCATTTCACCTTCATTCAGTTTTTTCGAAACGATAACACCTTCATTTGGTGCTAATATTTTCAAATAATGATATTGATTGAGTACCTCTTCTTTTTTAGCCTCAGCCTGCTTTACCTGTTCTTGAGATATTTTAACCATATCTTTTAAATTCTTGGCTGCAAGTTGCAATGTTTCCAACTCATACTTGGAAACCATATTTTTTTTATAAAGTCTTTGATGCCTTGCCAAATTAGTAATCACATTGTGATACTGGTTTTTATTCATCTGTAAAGCAAGTCTTGCCTGAGAAATACCTAAGTCAACTTGACGTTCCGCTGACTCAATCTCTTTAGAGTCAATCTCATATAATAGTTGACCTTTTTTAACAATATCTCCCTCAGAAACAGCCATTTTTTTTACATAACCCATATATCTGCTTGTAATCATTTTTTGGTTATCTGACATAACTGAACCAGATAAATGTATCTCTGTGGCTAGCAATGATGTAAATGTCATTACACATATCAATAAGTATGTTTTTATCATCTTCATATCTTGTTTCCTTTATTTAAAATACTCTTTAACTCAAATACTTTTGCATTACGTTTATTTTTTGCTGTTAAAAGTTTGAGTAACATTTCTAACTCTTTGGACTGTTTCATTAAGACATCAGAAACTGAAACTAACCCTTCTTTATAGCGAGCACTGTAATTTTTATACACTTTTTTTGCAAATTTTAATTGTTTGGTATAGCTACGAATATCTGCATCAAAGGAAAATACCTCTGTTTTAAGTTTTTTTACCTTCAATGCTATACCTTTTTTTGCTAAATCTACCTGATCTTGTGTTTTCATATAATTTACTTTTGCACGTTCAAGGTTTGCCGCATCTATTCCACCATTAAAAAGATTCCATTTTACTTGTACTCCAACAGTATATGCCTCTTTATCTCTAAACTCATTCCATAGTTCATTATCAGCAGAACCATATTCTGCAAAAGCCCCTACAGTTGGTAAAAAATTTGATTTTTCTACATCGATTGCCATTTGTGCTACTTTAAGACCTAAACGTGCTTTTTGAATATCTATATTATTATTTTCAAGTTCAATTTTATTAGCCTTTGGTAAAGATACCATATCATTTACTTTTTTAATGCCACTTACTTCAGTATTAAGTAAAAAAGAAAGAAACTGATACGCTAAATCTTTGTTTAATTTTGCTTGATTATGCATACTTTGTGCTTCAGCTAAACGTGCTTGAACTTCTAGCAAATCTATCTCTTGTGCATAACCTTCTTTTTCCATAGTTCTAACAATAGATTCCAAACGGTTAATATTTCCTATAATTTTAGAAAGTTTAGAAATATAATTATCTACTAAGGAGATGTCATAAAATGTTTTTTTAACCTGAAATACTTTTTCATTTACAAGTTTTTTTGTATCGTACTGACTCATGCGATGCATAGCCTCACTTATGCGTCCATACTCTGTAAGTTTTCCGCCTGTATAAAGTGGCAGAATATAAGATATTTTTGTTTTATAATGGTTACGTACATCAGGATAGTTTAAAGATTGTGGTGCAACAGGTAGAGGATTTGTCTGACCTGACATATCAAACTCTGCAAAACCGAAATCACCAAATGTTGCTTCTCTACTTTGAAGTTTAAAACCAAAAACATTCCCCGCATCATTTGATCGCATTGCCATTAAAGTTGCATCAATTTTACCAAAATGATGCCCGTGTGCTACTTTTTCCTCATAGGCTTTCATTTGAGCGTTGAAACGAGATATTTTTAATTCAAGATTGTTTTTTTCTAAGATTTTTAGAGCCTGAGGAAGTGTTAAATGTTTCATCCCCGCAAAAAGATATAATGGCAACAATAAAGATATCAATAGTATTTTTTTTACAGACATATAAGTACTCCAATATTAGTAATTATTATAACTAAAGACAAAAGGTTTTCCCATTATCTCACATTGTTTTCTACATGTTATTGTGAGATTCTACATTATATAACATTAAATTATCTTTAACATTATAGTAGTTTATAATAAATACAATTGATTATGGTATCAGGAAGAAGTAACTCCTGATATGTATTAAAAACTAAATACTTGCGTAAGAGACACTGATGCAAGCTTCAAGTGATTGTAATGCAAATATTACTTCTTTGGTAACCTGTCCATCTATTCTCACAACAGCAAGGGCTTGTTGTTTATTGTCACGCCCTAATCTAAAATCAGATATATTTAGTTTATTGACTGCCATAATGTGACCCACATCACCAATAACCCCAGGAGTGTCTGTATTTCTAAAGAAAATCATCGTACCCTTAGGTTCCACATCTAAAATGTAATCATCAATCTCAATAATACGTTGTACATTATCATCAAATACTGTCCCTGCTATCGAAATAGTACCTTCAGATGTCGTAAGTTTTACGCAAACTTTGTTTATAAATCCAGAGTTACTTGGCTTGGCTTCTGTACTTATCTTTATACCACGTTCATCTGCAACGAATTCTGCATTAACATAATTGACCTGATCTCCGACAGATTCTGTAAGTACACCTACTGTTACAAAAGTACTCATAGATTCTAGATGCTCAGATATTGGTCCAGAAGCCATAATTTTTATGGATTTCACAGCACTTTTTGTTACTTGGGCAGAAAGATGACCAATTTTTTGTACAAGTTCTAAGTATGGTCTTACAAACTCAGGTAATTCATTCTCTTTTATAGGTAAGTTTAGCGCATTAGGATACGAAATACCTTTTGCTGCCGATATAGCATTTTCAGCTGCCTGTATAGCTATATTTTTTTGAGACTCTTTCGTATTTGCACCTAAATGGGGTGTTACCGTAACATTATCTAAATCTAAAAATGGGTGGTCAGTTGCAGGTTCTTTATCAAAAACATCTATTCCTGCCATAGCAATCTTACCAGAAGTAAGCCCTTCTAAGAGAGCATCCTCATCATAAAGCCCACCTCTAGCACAATTAATAAGTATCACACCATCTTTCATTTTAGCTATCTCTTCTTTACCTATGATACCAATTGTTTCACTATTTTTAGGTGTATGTATTGTGATAATATCACATGCTAATATATCTTTAAAATCTTTTGTATATCCTACATCCAAATCTGTTACTTTTACTGGATCTATATATGGGTCATATGCAATGACATCCATTTCAAATGCTTTAGCACGTTTACCCACACGTGAACCAATATTTCCAAAACCTATGATTCCAAGTTTTTTATCTTTCAGTTCAGTACCATACCAGTCTTGTCTTCTCCATACACGGTCTAATTTTAAATTATTATGAGCATAAGGAAATTTACGTACGCAAGAGAGTAAGTGTGTCATTGTAAGTTCAACTGCTGCAATAGTATTTGCAGTAGGTACGTTCATAACGATTATCCCTTGTTTAGATGAACCAGCGATATCTACATTGTCAACACCTACTCCTGCACGCACTATGGCTGTTATTTTAGAAGCAACAGCTAAAAATGCATCATCTACATCTGTCGATGATCTTGTAATCGCCACATCTGCCAGAGGTATAATATTAGAAATAAGTGTGTCTTTGGGTTCATCCGCTGCATTTATTAATTCTATTTCATTATCATCTAATAAAATATCTAATCCATCTTGATGTATGTGATCACAAACAACAATAGTTTTTTTTGACATTTATTTAACCTTTGTAAGTTTTAAGTATATAAAGCAGGGGAAGTCATACGATGAGTCGTATTTCCGACTACTGAAGTAAAGAAAGAGAAACATCCAAGTTTCTCTTAGATATAGCACATGATTTAGCATATACTACCTTAAAATTATTTTTTTAACATATCACCAAAAGCATCTCCAAGTGTCATGCTATCATCTTGCTCTAAATTGAGTTGTTCCATCGCTTCTCTTTCTTCTTGACGCTCAAGTTTTTTTACAGAAACTCTAATTCTATCATTGTTTCCATCAATAAAACTAATAACACCTTTTATCTCTTGTCCTTTTTCAATTTCATCAAACTTTAAAGGATGTAAATCTTCTACCCTAATAAGCGCATCGACATTATTTTCAAGAGAAATAAATACACCAAAGTCTTTTTTGTCTTTAACTATACCTGTAACGACTGTACCATTTTTGTTATTTTCTGCAAATGCTTTGACTGGTGAAGCCTCTAATGCTTTTTTAGAAAGTGAAACTTTACCTGCATCTCTATCTATTTTAATAATTTTAACTTCTACTTCATCGCCTATAGAAAGTTCAGATTTCGCATTCTTAGACTTATCCCAAGATATCTCTTGGTTATGCAAAAGTCCTTCTATTACACCTACTCTCACAAATGCACCAAAATCAGTAATAGAAGTTACAGTACCTTTAACGATGTCATTTACTTTATTTTCAGAAGTAAATGCATCCATAGGTTTAGGAAGAAGGTTTTTAAGGCTTACTCTTAATCTTCTTGCTTCTTTATCTATTTCTATCACTTCCACATTAATATCTGTATTGTTCTCCAAATAGTCTTTAGGATGCTTTACATTTTTATCCCAAGAGATTTCAGATACATGTAAAAATGCTTCAAGGTCTTCACCTAAATCAACAAATACTCCATAAGGTTCAATGTTAGATACAGTAGCAGTGACAGTATCACCAACACCTATGATTGCATCAATATCTTCCCAAGGGTCAGGATTCGCATCTTTGATAGATAAAGAAAGATGTCTTTTCTTTTTATCGTATTCAAGTGCTATCACATTTACTTCGTCACCCTCTTCAAAATACTTAGAAGGATTTACAGGTCCCTTGTGTGAAATCTGTGAATAATGCACAAGTCCATCCATGCCACCAACATCAACAAACATTCCGTAAGAAGTAATTTTTTTAATAGTCCCAATTACTGGATCTTTATTTTCAAGAAGTGCCCCAACTATTTCATCCGTTTTAGCTTTATCACGCTCTATAAGCTCTTTTCTAGAAACGACTACAGAACCTTTTTCTTTGTCTACTTTAACAATAACAGCTTTCACTTTTTTACCAACAGATTCTACACCTGGTTTAGAAGAGAGATATGAAAGCGTACGAGGCATAAAGAATTCTAAGCCATCAACCTCAACAACATACCCACCTTTATTTTTCTTAGTAACAATACCTTCAATGATGTATTCTTGCTCTTCATCATACTCGGCTATAAACTCATTTAATGCAACACGAGCTAAGGCTGCTTTATATGATATACGTCCTCTACCCATAGTAACAACATTAATGGGGTCATTTACTGAAAACAATATTGTTCCATTTTCATCAGTAATTTCTGTTAGATCAAGATTTGCATCTCTTCCACCACCTATATCCACTACCACTAAGTTGTCTTTTTCATCTATCTTAACAATTGTACCTGTAACTAAATCACTTTTTGATTCTGACTTTTTAAACGATTCCTCGAGCATCGCTGCAAAATCTTCTGTTTCATCCATTTCGAAATCTTCGAACTTCATACCTATCCTTATATACACACAAATTTTGCGACATTATACCTGTTTAAACATAAATAATTCTTACAAAAACAACTGTAATTTTATCCATATAGATATAGCATATAAGGATATCAAGAGATTATTGAGATATACTTTTTAAAATGTCAAAATAATTTGGGAACGTTTTAGCAGTACATTCAGGGTCATTAATAGTTACAGATGCATTATTTAATGCTAAAAGAGAAAAACACATTGCCATTCTGTGATCATCATAAGTATCTATAGATGCATGCTTGAAAACTTTTGGAGGTGTTATTGTAAGGTAATCTTCTCCCTCTTCTACCTCTGCTCCTACTTTACGTAGTTCTGTAGCCATTGCAAAGAGCCTATCTGTTTCTTTTACTCTCCAATTATAAATATTTCGTAAGGTAGTTGTTCCTTTTGCAAAAAGTGCTATGGTTGCAACAGTCATTGCTGCATCTGGTATATGGTTAAAATCCATATCTATAGCATTTAATTCTTTTCTGCTCACAGAGATATAAGTATCGTCCCACTCTACCTCTGCACCCATTTTTTCTAAAACATCTACAAATCTAATATCACCTTGTATGCTATTTTTACCTATACCTGTTACTTTAACCGTTCCACCTTTTATTGCCGATGCAGCTAAAAAATAAGAGGCAGAACTCGCATCACCCTCTACCATAAATTCATCTACTGATTTATATCTTTGCCCTGCTCTAATAGTGAATGTTTCGTAATCATGGTTAATTACTTTTACACCAAATTGCTCCATCATATTCAAAGTAATATCGATATAAGGTTTAGATACAAGTTCGCCAATAATTGATATAGTCATTGTCTGATTAGTCAAAGGAGCAGCCATAAGCAAAGCAGTAAGAAACTGGCTAGAAATAGCACCATCTATCTCTACTTTACCACCAACTAGTCCATTGGCAATAATATGAAGTGGTGGATAGCCATCATTTTCCATATAGTCAATCTCTCCACCTATTTGACGTAGTGCATCAACCAAGTGTCCTATAGGTCTTTCTTTCATTCGAGGTTCACCTGTCAGTATAAAACTCCCTTGACCCAAACACAATACTGCACAAAGAGGACGCATAACTGTACCTGCATTACCTAGAAATAATTCCTGTGGTACATCCGAAAAAATGGGTCCAGCATTACCAGTAATTGTGCATTCCGTTCTATTTTCACAGAGACTAAATTGGATTCCTAATTGTTCTAAAGCATTTAACATATGACGGGTATCATCACTCACTAAGAGGTTGGTAATTTTTGTTGTACCTTCAGCTAAGGCTGCTAAAAGCAACGCACGATTTGAAAGACTTTTAGAACCTGGAAGATTCACTTCGCCCTCTATTTTATCAATGGGTTTTAATGTTAATCTATTCATATTAACCTATAACACCACAAATTTTCTCGATTCTACCTATCACATTTTGCACTACCCAATCAGGTGTAGAAGCACCTGCTGAAATGCCACATAGTTCTTTATCCTTAAACCAAAGAGCCTCAAGTTCTTTTTCATTTTCAATTAAATATGAAGTCTCACAATGACGCTTACAAATACTATGAAGCTGTTTCGTATTTGATGAATGTTTACCCCCTATGATAATCATAATATCTGCTTCCTTTGCAAGGTCTGCTGCAGCATCTTGATTTTCAAAGGTTGCATTACAAATCGTGTTAAAAACACGTATCTCTTTTCTTGTAGCCATAAGTGCAGTAACTATCTTAGCAAAATCCTCAGGTTTTTTGGTAGTTTGTGAAACAACAGCAACTTTACCTTTAAGGGGAAGTGTCTTTAACTCTTCAGGCTTAAGTACTATAAAAGCATCTTCTAAATCTTGTGCATATGAAACCACCCCTTTTATTTCAGGGTGATCAAAGTCTCCAAAAATTACTATACTATATCCATTTTCACTCATGTTTTGTACAATATTTTGAGGGGTTGTTACATAAGGACAAGTAGCATCTATCACTTTATGTTTTTCTGCATTGAGTTGTGCAAGTTCATTTTTTGGTATACCATGAGTACGTATAACTACAGTGCCATCTTTTTCAATATCTTCTAGTTTTTCTGCAAGCCCTATATTAAAACCAAATTTGAGCCTGTCTATCTCATCTTTGTTATGTATTAGTGGCCCATATGTCACTGAACCTTCATGCTCTTCTGCTATTTCAATGGCTCGCTTAACACCAAAACAAAATCCATAACTGGATGCTAATTCTATCTTCATTCTACTACCTCAATTCAGCTTTACACTGTGTTTCTAAAGCAATCATGATGTTACTCATCACAGATCCTATATCTGCATCTTCAAGTGTTTTTTCCATAGATTGTATGAAAAAACGAATAGTGAGCGACTTTCTATCTCCCAATGTCTCATCTTCATAGATATCTATAGGATAACTGTCTTTAAGCATATCCAAATTTAAATTATTTAACACTTTAGCCACACTATAATAATTCATAGATTTATCTATTACAATAGACAAGTCCTTATATACCCCTTGAAATTTAGAGATAGCTATAGCATTGATATGTTTAGGCAACAATGCATTAAAATCAATTTCTGCGATAAAGGTTACAGGGATACCATAGGCTTCTTGTACCGTAGGGTGAAGTTTAGAGATAAAACCACACACTTTTCTGTCTATAAGAACATTGGCAGACTGATAGGGGTGAATGAAACCATTGTCATAGGTACAAGGTTCAAGCTCAAAGGCACCTATGACTGCACCGACTTTTTGTGTAAAAGATGCAAAGTCAATCATGCTAGGTTTCCCTGCATTTCTTACATTTTCACCTTCACTCTGTCCAGAGAATACAAAAGAAATCACTTCGCTCTGTTCTCTTTTACTACCAAACACAGCACCTATTTCAAAGAGTGGAATAGATTTTTTAGTATAAGAGACATTACGTTTTACCGCAGCCAACAGATTGACCAAAATCGTGCTTCTAAGTGTGTTTAACTCTTCTGCAATAGGGTTTGCCAATTCTAAAGCATCTTCTGTCACTACAAAACCATATTTTTCTAAGACTGTTTTATCTGAAAAGACATAAGAGACATTTTCAAAATACCCAACACCAACTGCACGATTTTTGAAACTTTTTTTAGCTTTGTAACGTGCAGTAACATCATTGAGACGTGGTTGTTCTGCAAATACAAATGGCTTAGCTACGATGTTATTAATACCCACAATACGTACTATCTCTTCAGCAACATCTTGAATATGTTTAATGTCATGTCTAAAAAGTGGTACGACAACAGCCACTGTATCCTCAGACATCTTAGAGATTTCAAATCCAAGTTTCTGTAAAATCATCACTATTTTAGAAAGTGCTATCTCCATTCCCACAATAGACGAGATTTCTTTGGCATCTACTACGACTGTTTCATTTTTTCTCTCTATAGAGACATTGAGTGCACCTTCATAACATGCAATATCTGCATAAGTATCCATAAGTAAAGCGAACATTGCAAGGCCAAAAGAGAGTTCAGGGTTCGAACCACGTGAGGTTTTGTAGTACAGATCATCTGTTTTTAGTGACTTATTTGCCACAGCTTCCACCAAGATATCTGGATGTATATAACTCGCTTCGATGAGCAATTGCTTCGTCTCATCTGTTGCTTTCATCTCATCATTTTGCGTTGCACCCACCGTCGATGCTACTTTGACATTGGCAAATATTTCTATAATACCTTTAGCTTTAGCCTTAGGTGATACCACCACTTTATTGTTTTCATTACGGAAAGCTTGACTGTCATAGGCACGTAAAATCACACCTGTAGCATGTATGGCATAAGCGAGGAATGCATTCAACCTACCCTTAGCCTCCACGCCGACCATCGCCAAACGTAAGTCCACAAGGAAACTTGCATGTAACGTTTCTACCGATGCTAACTTATAATGAAGATCCGCATCCATTTCACCCTCTGCATGAAGCTCTGCCTCTCTAGCGATACCAAGCTTCATCTTCTCAGCTTGCTTATACTCAAAAGACTTCATCTCAATGTCAAGTGCAGAAGAGAGATCTCTTGCTACACCATAAACACTTAGACAGTCACCACGGTTTGCAGTGAGTTCAAGCTCTATGATTGTATCTGCTATCTTTTCATAAGACCCAAGCTCTCGACCTACTTCAAGCTCATCGATACTCGAATCGAGTGTCATAATCCCTTTTCCCATCTCAGGTAGCCCTAGTTCAGATGATGCACAAACCATCCCTTCAGACTCAACACCCCTAAGTTTGGCGTGTTTGATTTCAAAGTTTCCTGGCAGTACTGCACCTATGGTAGCCACAGCTACATACTCAGCATCTATCACGTTTGCTGCACCACAGACGATTTGTCTTATACCTGAACCAACATCAATTTGACAGACATTCAGCTTATCTGCATCAGGGTGTTTCTCTACAGAGAGTATCTTACCAATGACTACTTTTGGGGCGATGTTTATCTCATTGAAACTATCTACTTCTAGTCCAATACGATTAAAGGTCTCATAGAGTTTTTCATTCGAAACAGCACTCAAATCTATAAATTCTTGTAACCAAGATCTTGTAATTATCATCTAAACTGCTCCAATAGTCTTATATCTCCCTCAAACAGAGATCTCAAATCTGGTATCTTATGCATCAACATAGCAAAACGCTCTACCCCTAAACCAAAGGCGTATCCACTCACATCTTCATAGCCTACAGCTTTAAAGACATTGGGGTCTACTATCCCACAGCCTAGAACCTCTAGCCACCCTGTATGAGAGCAGATACGACATCCCTCTCCTTCACAGAAAATACAAGATATATCTACCTCAGCGGATGGTTCGGTAAACGGGAAAAATGAAGGTCTAAAACGTACCTCTACATCTCCAAACATATACTGTAAGAAGTCAGTCAAAATAGACTTAAGGTTTGCAAAACTCACTTTGCCTTTTTCATCTACAACAAGCCCTTCTACTTGGTGAAACATCGGTGTATGCGTCACATCAAAGTCACGTCTAAAGACTGTACCAGGGGCTATCATACGTATAGGAGGCTTGGTCTCGAGCATCGTACGTATCTGCACAGGTGACGTATGTGTTCTAAGCAGTCCACCATCTTTAAAGTAAAAGGTATCTTGCATATCACGTGCAGGATGGTACTTTGGTAGATTTAGTGCTTCAAAGTTATGAAAGTCATCTTCTACCATAGGGCCAGACTCTACGGCAAAGTTAAGTGCCACAAAATAGTCGATAATCTTATCCATCGTCTCCATCACAGGATGCAATGCACCTTTTTGTGCTAACGTGCTATACAGCGATACATCTATCGCTTCAGACTTCAGCACTCTCTCTATCTCTTGGGATTTCAGTACTTCATAACGTGCATCAAAACTTGCTTGTAGTGCTGCCTTGTTTTCATTGAGACCTTGTGCAAAGGCTTTTTTCTCTGGAGCAGGGACATCTTTCATCTTAGCAAACTCAGCTGATAAAACACCCTTCTTACCAAAAAGCTCTACACGTACTTTTTCTAATGTTTCAAGAGACTCAGCGTTGAGTATCTTCTCTTCTAATTCTTTCATAAAACCTCTATCATGACTTTAATAATTATCGTGATTTTATCTAAAAGTTACTAATACTGTGATTTATTGGTATTTTCTGTGTTATAATCAAGTATACAAAAGACTCCAAAAGGATATAAATATGTGCATATTTTGTAAAATAGTAAATAAAGAAATCCCTAATAACTCCGTAGCCGAAAACGAAAACTTTTTAGCCTTTCATGACCTTTACCCAAAGGCTCCTATCCATATACTTATTATTCCAAAGCAGCATGTAGATTGTTTTCAAGATATTAGTCCAGAGACTATGGCAGATATGACTGCTTTTATGCAAGAAGTTGCCACTAAAGTGGGGGTAAATGAAACAGGATATAGACTCATTACCAACAACGGCGAAGATGGTGCACAAGAGGTAAAACACTTACATTTTCATATGCTAGGAGGAGCAAAAATTCCTTGGGATCATACACATGAGGATAACAATAAGAGTTTGTAGAGAACTTCCTACGCATCAATATCCTGAAGCTTAAGCTCATACCTCGCCACAATCTCCTCATCTGATTCCGTTGCAATCTCCAAGCGTTCAAACAAAGCATCTATCTCTTGCTGCACAAGCCCCACCTCTTTAGACATCTCCATAATTGCATCATTATCACCCTTATTAGATGCCTCAGTTAAAGCTTCATTTTTTACAGCCATATCAGCCTCTAGTTTCTCTATCTTCTCCTCACACTCTTTTATCTCTTTGGTGTAGGGCTTACGCTCTTCGTTGCGTTCTTTGGTGACTGCTTTACGTAGTTTCTTACGCTCTTTATAGTCTATCTTTGGCTTCTTCTTTTTGGGCTTTACATTGCCCTCTTCCTCTTCCCAGCCTATCTTCTCTAAAAAGTCTGCGTACGAGCCATCAAAATACTCTGCCCCACCCTTATGAAAGATGATGAGTGCATCAGCCAGTCTATGTAAAAGCATCTCTGAGTGCGTGACCATAATGAGTGACCCTTCAAAAGCATCTATCGCGTCAGCCAGTGCGTCTATAGACTGCATATCTAAGTGGTTGGTAGGCTCATCGAGGAAAAGTAGGTTCGCAGGTGTGGCGATAATCTTTCCTAACATCACGCGGCTACGCTCTCCCCCAGAGAGTACCTCTATCTTCTTGTCTCCTAGCTCACCAGAAAACATCATACGCCCTGCAATGTTACGTGCTTGAGGTATGCCTACCTCTTTAGACATAGAGGCTATCTCTTCTACGATGGTCACTTTGGTATTGAGCCTTTCAATGTTCGTCTGACCAAAGTGTGCAAATGCTGTAGAGGGGTGGAATTCTAGGCTTCCTTGCTGATGCTCCAGCTCTCCTGCGATGTAGTTAAGTAAAGTAGATTTACCCTTACCATTTTTACCGATAATCGCAATACGCTTGCCCTTTTCCATCGCAAAAGTGATGTTTTGAAACAGTGGTTCATCTGCGTTATACCCAAAGCCCAGTTCATTCGCCCGAAAGAGTATTTTAGAAGGTGTCTCTTTATAGTTAAAGTTAAAAGAGAGGTTCGTATCTGTTGCCAAATCTTCCATCTCTTCCATTTTATCTAACTCTTTTTGTTTAGACTGTGCCAAGGCTGCAGTAGAGGCTCTGGCTTTGTTTCGTGCCACAAACTCTTCTAGTTCTTTACGTTTTTTGTCTTGGTTTGCTTTTGTTTTCTCATACGTTTCATCTGCAAGTTCAAGTGTGCCGTAGTATTTGTAACTATCTCCACTTACTAAGTGCAAGCCTTTACGCTGTACTCCCATCGTATGCGTACTCACAGAGTCCATAAAGTCTCTATCATGTGTGATGAGTATCACTTCACCATCAAACTCACGTATGAAGCCTTTTAGCCATCTAAGAGAGATGATGTCAAGGTAGTTCGTAGGCTCATCTAGTAGTAACATATTTGGTTCAGTAGCCAGCAACTTTACAAGGTTTATACGTATCTGGTACCCACCAGAAAAGCTCAAAGGGTCTTTGTCTAGATCTGATTCAGAAAAACCCAGTCCAAATAAAAGCTTTTCAACTTTGTAAAAATTCCACTGCTCATCTTCTGGCAAGACCAATGCACACTCTTCACGCACGGTCTTCTCTGTAAAGACCAAATGTTGTTTCAGTGTTCCGATACGATAATTTTTAGGGATACTTATAGACCCACTGTCCACACTCTCTTCGCCGAGTATCATCTTAAAGAGTGTCGATTTTCCAGAACCGTTACGTCCTACAAAGCCTATTTTCTGCCCAGCTTGCATCTTAAAGTTTACGTCATTAAAAAGTGTCTGTCCGCCGAAGCCTTTAGAGAGGTTGGTAAGTTGTATCATATAGGTATTCCATAGTAAATAATTTTTGGAATTATAACGAAAATGCATTAGTGCTGTATGATAAAACTTGCCTAACTCCTAAAACTATTTATAATCCAATTTTAGTATAATGATGCATCTTACACTAAAGACTAAATATGAAATATAAATACTGCTTACATATTTTACTTCTAGCAATCATATTGAATGGATGCAAAACTAGTGACATACAAGTATTAACAGAAGACCCAACTGAAGAATCACCTAGTGTTACAGAAGTGTTAACAGAAGAATCATCTACTACTCCAAAAATTACTATTTTAAAGAAAATAACTATAGATAACCTTGAAATATTAAATGAAGCCTCTGATTTAGCTTATAATGACGAAATAGAAATACTCTATATTGTAGGCGATAAAGGAGACCTTTATACATATGATGTAAATATGGAAAATGATACTTTAGCATTAGAATATCAAAACAGTTATAAAATACATCACTCAAGCGAATCCTTCACTATAGACAGTGAAGGACTCACAACTAATGATAAAAATGAACTCATCCTTTCATTTGAGGGTATCCCTAGAATAAGTAACTTGTCTATAGAGGGAAAGATAGATACAAACTATACTCTACCAGATAAGCTTCAAACCCCTACTAACTATAGCACAAACAATAAAATGCTTGAAGCTGTGGCATGGCATCAAGATTATGGCATATTAACTGCTTCTGAATTCCCTTTGGATGGGCAAGATACGACCAAACAAACTATTTATGCACTTAATGGTAATGTCTGGCACTTTAAAGCAGAGTCATATAAAGACAATGCAGTCACTGCCATAGAAGTAATGGAAGACGACAATTTACTCATACTTGAACGTGCTTATGAAGAAGGTTCAATCCCTGCATTTTACATCACTCTAAAAAAACTCTATATTGATGATTGTGATCAAAATAATCTATGCAGAACAGAAGTTTTATACTTTGAACATATGTACATTACAAATTATGAAGGCCTGACTAAAATAGATAAAAATCGATATTTGATGGTTTCAGATAATCAAAATCAAAACCTAATTGCAACTGATTTTATCTATTTTGAGGTTCATTAATTAGTTGTAACGCAAGTGATAATATGCTAAAGCAATCATCTCTTTTACCGCCTCCCAAAATGATTGTAATGAATCAATATATTTAGATTCATTCCACCACAATACATCACTGCCAATAATTTTAGTCTCTAGCTTATTCTCTTGATATTGAAAAAGGTTTATAAGATATTGAATTCTTTTAGAATGTGGAGGATCAGAGACAATTAAAACTATTGTATAATTATGTTTCAACATATACTCTTTTATTGTTTTGATTTCAGTATAGGTATTCTGCATATTTTCTAAAAAGGTTATATCTTTTGATGAAATACCTTTTTTTTCAAAAAAAGGTATTTTCCAAAATCCAATCTTATCACTACTATCTAATAAACCAATACCTGATCCAGTAAACATAATTTTATCTGCAAAACCTTCTTGATAAAGTTCTACAGTCTTATTTAACCGTTCAATATAACCACCGCCTAAACAAACAATCAAATCTGCTTTTTGGGGTATCTGTGTTACATCAATTTTCTTAGCAAAAAGAAAAAACAATATAGCAAATAAAAATAATACTATAAAAATAATTTTTAATTTCATATATTATAAACAACTCGGATAAAAAATTTCTTTTTTATGTTTCCTATTGCAAGTTCTCCAAACTACTACAACTCTCTTTAAGCCCTAACCTACATGCCTTAGAATAAAATTCTTTAGCATTTACTTTATTTTGTGCTCTACCTATACCATTTTCATACATATTTCCCATATTGAAACATGCCAAAGAATCTCCTATTGTACACGCTTTGTCAAAAAAGTAATGTGCTTTTGAATAATCTTCAGCTACCCCATCCCCTGTAACATACAATGTTCCTAACGCTGTACATGATTTGGCATTACTATTTTTACAAGCTTTCAATAAAAATTCAAGTGCAGGTTTAATATTACGCTTGACTCCCTGCCCATAAAGATACATTTCTCCTAATTCAGCACATCCTTTTTCATCCTCACTTTTACAAGTATGTTGAAAAAGTTGCTCTGCACGATTGTAGTTACGTCTTATACCCAAACCAGCATAATAAAATTTACCTAAGGCATAACAAGCTTTCATTGTATTTGTATTTCTTGTCTCACAACTTATTTTATACACTTTAAATGCTTTAACATAATCCTTTTTTGTACCAATTGCTTCTTCATACATTTTTCCTAAATTATAACATTCTTCATTCTTTCCTCCATCACACAATTGTTTAACAAACCCAAACTGTGATGCATTTAAATTTACATTCTGGTTATTCACTACTTTACGAATAGAACTCTTCTTATTATCTTTCTCTACATACATTTTTCCTAGTGCAAGACAAGCTTCATTTTTATTGTTTTCACAAGCCTTTTTATAGGCTTGTTTTGCTCTATACGTATTTATAGAAGTTCCAATTCCATCTCTATACATATTTCCTACAATATAACATGCACCAGCATCACCCCTATCACAATCATTTTTATACTGCATAAACTGATTAGGGTTAGGTGGCGATAAAACAACCCCTACTCCACAACCAGTAACAATTAATATAAATGCTATACTAAAAATATATTTTAAACTTTTTTTCATTTCAACTCCTAAGTTATCATTACCTAAATATAAAATTTCAACGTCTATCTTACCAAAAAACAGTTCAAGATTCTACATAATTTTTTAGAACCTACTTTATTACGACAGTCTACAAGAGCTCTATTTTTAGCTCTTGTTTTATCTGAATGTCTTGCACCCGCTCTAATATTCCCACCTATAGCCTTACAATACCACATATGTGTAGAACTACTACGGTTAACAGAAGGTTTCTTGCTCTGGATATTTGTTTTTTTCTTTATTCTTTTTTTGCTTACTATTTTTTTCTTTCGTTGCTTTAAGGTTTTACCCATACTTTTTTTTGTTTTTACTATTGTATTTGATTTCAACTTTCTAATAACCGTTTTTTTCTTTTTCAATAGGTTAATAGGGGTAGTCATACTTTTATCAACCTGTATCTCATCCATTTTTCTAGGAACTGTTTTTATTTCTTTTTGGATATGTACATCTTTGACGCCTAATACAGTCTCATTTGTATCTTGAACCTCTTGTATCTCTAAAACTTCTTGTACTTTTACAGTTCTTATCTCATCCATTTTTCCAGGAACTGTTTTTATTTCTTTTTGGATATGTACATCTTTGACGCCCAATACAGTCTCATTTGTATCTTGAATCTCTTGTTCCTCTAAAACTTCTTGTACTTTTACAGTTCTTATCTCTTCTTCAAGTGCTGCATCTTCCCCTATATTTAATACAGTCTCATTTCTATCGATAATTTCTTTTTTATCTGAAATATTTTCATCCATATTAATTTTTTTTACTTTTACAGGTTCTTGCAAGCTAAGATATTTATTTTCTTTATTTTTCACACTTTCATTTTCGACTTCAAGTATTGATATATTTTCTTCACTCTTTACTATTTTTTTCGAAACGGTTGTCATTTCTGATTCATCATCACTACCGATGCCAATCTTACTTAAGCCTTCAAAAGCAATATAAATAAGAGCGAGAGATAAAATAGAGTAGAATAGAAAATTCTTTTTATTTTTTATAATCTTTTTTCTTTTAGTTAAAGGAGTCAAATGCACTGCTTTTCTAAGTGATGCAATATTCTTAAACCTATCCTTAGGAGAAAGCATCATAGCTTTATCAATCATCCACAAAAATGCAATATCATACTTCTCTAAAAGTTCTTTTTTATCTTCTATAGGAATATATGGATCATATGAAATATTTTTTTTTCTACAAGCTATACGTTCTTTAGCACTAGGAGGGCAACTACTTGTTATAAGTCGATAAAGCAAAATACCTATTGCATATATATCACTCTCTTTACCTATGTTTGAAAAATTACTATTTCTTATCTGTTCTGGTGCTGCATATTGTGGGGTGTAGGCATTACAAAAAGTTTTACTATCTTCATCATTAAAAAAGGTACTTGCTTCAAATCCTGATAAAAGTAAAGAGCCATCTTTTTTAATAAGCATATTTTCAGGTTTAATATTTAAGTGATAAATATTTAAAGTATGTAAATGTTCAACCGCATCTATTAATGGACTTAATATTTTATTTATTTCTTTTTTATCAAGTTCTCCTTTACCCATTCTTGCTTTTATTTCCATAAATCTTTGGAGTGTCATTCCTTCTTCATATGGGTAAATAATATATGATGTATTATTTTTATTTTTTTCTACGGAATAAATCTTGATAATATTTTTATGGGGTCTTATCGATATTTTTTCTAAATTATCTGCTTCCCCCATAAAAAATTTCTGCATATAATTAAAACGCATAAGGGATTCAATATCTAAGGGTGTATTAAGAATCATCTCATCATCATCGTTACGAGTTACATATTTATGAGGGAAAAATTCTTTTATAATATATTTTCTATTTTTATTAAGCTTTTCTACTAAATAAATAAAACCAAATGAATTTTCTTGCAAAACTTTAATAATCTTATAGCGAGTTAAGAGTTTTGATCCTGGTTTACGGGCAAAATTTGAATAAGTACTATTATGTATCTCTTCACTTGTATTATAAACAGTAGAAGGCTCATATATATCAAGACAACTAAAGTACGTCTTTCTCGTGCCAAATTTGTAATTCTTTTTCAAACTATTTCATTTCCTCATATACTTAATCTATCATATCTTTACATCAACATAATTCATTACTTTTAAACTTAACTAATACATTCAAATAAATGTATTAGTATATCTACTTAAAATTACTAAATCCTTATCCCAGCATCAAAATACCCTATAAAAACATAGACTTATCTAAACTTAAGCACAAACCATGTAAAACTTATCTATGACACTTAATAATCTTAACTTTAAAAGCTCCTATCTTAATCTTGATAAAGAATTTTATCATATTAACAAAACTACCTCTCTTCATGATGTTTTCCTCATTAGTTTTAATGCAAATGCTGCTAATCTCATAGACTTAGATGCTAACACTGCTGACAATCCTCTCCTCATAGAACTACTCAATGGTACTTATATTCCTAAAGGTGTACGTCCTTTTTCTATGTGCTATGCGGGGCATCAGTTTAGCCACTATGCTTCACGTCTAGGAGATGGAAGAGTCCATAATTTAGGTTCTGTAAATGGATGGCATTTACAAACCAAAGGCAGTGGGGAAACACTCTACTCACGTACAGCAGATGGTCGTGCTGCCTTACCATCTTCAATACGTGAATACCTTATGAGTGAAGCCATGCACCATCTAGGCATCCCTACCACACGTGCCTTAGGTATTATAGGTTCAAAAACTAAGCTCTTACGTAACAACATTGAAACTGCTGCTATCGTGATGAGGATGTCTCCCTCTTGGGTACGTTTTGGTACATTTGAGTATTTTTATTACCTTAAAGAACATAACAAACTAAAATCCCTAGCTGACTATGCTATAGCAGAGTCTTACCCACACTTACAAAACCAAGAAGACCATTATTTTAAATTCTTTGAAGAGGTACTAGAACGTACAGCACTACTCATAGCCAAGTGGCAAGGTATAGGTTTCTGTCATGGTGTGATGAACACAGACAATATGTCTATAGCAGGACTCACTATAGACTATGGTCCATACGCCATGCTAGACGACTTTAAATATGAATTTGTTTGCAACAATACAGACAAAGCAGGTCGCTACGCTTATGGAGAGCAGCCCAATATCGCTTACTGGAACCTCACTATGTTAGCAAAAGCTCTCTCACCTCTCATAGACAAAGACCGCATGGACAAAAAGTTAGAAGAGTATGGTGCCTCCATATATCCAAATGCCTATATAAAGGTCATGTGTGAAAAACTAGGTTTAAAACTTCAACTCGATGAAGACCAACAACTCATTACCTCTCTTATTGGCTCATTGCAAGATGCATACATTGACCATACACAATTTTTCAGAGCCCTAAGCCGTTATAATGGTGAACGTATGACTATTTACGAACTAGCCATGAACCCAGTCCCTTTTGACACATGGCTTAATCTCTACGATGCACGTTTAGATAAAGAGTCACTTACACAAGCTAAACGTCAAGAAGCCATGCTTCAAACAAACCCAAAATACATTTTAAAAAACTATATGCTAGATCAAGCTATAACACTGGCAAAGTGTGGTGATTTTTCTATGGTCGAAACATTACTGTACATTGCACAACATCCCTATGATGAGTTACCAGAATTTGAAAGGTTTGCAGGAGAAACACCTGAGGAACATAAAAATCTCACACTCTCGTGTTCCTCTTAGGTCTAAAAGGTAAGTTTAGTTAGTTTTGAGGTAGCCCATGGTAGTTATAATACACTTTTCTAAGGTGGTCTGGTTTCATTCCCATAAGCTTCATTTCTGCACGTTCATCTGCTATGTGTTCTTTTTTTATCTCTACAAGAAATTCCCATCTTTTCACAAGTATCTCTCTTATCTCTGATTCAAGCTCCCCACTATACGCAGTAAAATCCATTTTTTTTACAAGCTCTAGCTGCTCTTTTGTATGTGATTTTGCTTCTACCAATTGAGTCATACCATTGACTGCCGCTTCAGCTATTTCTTTAGCATAATTTCCTTCATACTCAGGATTGTTCTCATTTAACTTTGCTACTAAGTCACTTAAAGCATTGTCATTAAGTATTGCAAGTTCTGCTTCAAAACCTTTAAGTTCTGCTTCGTACTCTGCAGCATCATTATAAATCTCTGCTAACTTTTTGTTGTTTGCACTACGTGCATTTTTAGGTATACGATCTTTTGAACTATCTATATCTACCCCATGCTCATCTTTAAGAGCATCCATCTGCATTTCCATTATACGTCTGTTTTCTCCACCAGCCATATCACATACCTCTCTCATCATTTTTTCTAATTATCTCACTATATCAATAAATGCTTATGATGTCTTTAATCTCTTAATTGATACACTCAATATCTATAACATATATTGAGTAGCACCCACTCTTTTAAATTTTTATACTATCATACACCATTCCCTTTATAAGGCAAACTATGACCCAACTTATTTTCGTACTAGACCCTATGTGTTCATGGTGCTGGGGTTTTTACCCTACCATTGAGACCTTACGAAACGACCATGCAAACACCTACACTTTTACCCTTGTCATGGGTGGCTTGCGTACCACAGGGCAGATGGAGTGGAACACTCAAAGCAAAGCCTATCTCAAACAAAACTGTGATGCCGTCACCCAAACCACAGGACAAACCTTCTCCCCAAAACTCCTAAACCGTACAGCCTTCGACTACAACACCTACCCAGCCTGCAAAGCAGTCATCACCATACGTGAACTATGGGGAGAAGATGCGGCCTTTAGCTACTTTACCAAGATACAAGAAGCCTTTTATACCCAAGGTGCAGATATCACAGATATAGAGATACTCACCTCCTATGTCACCCAAAACAAAAACAGATTTTTAGACTTCTACCACACCGATAGAGCCGAACTCCTCATGCATCACGACTTTGCTAAAGCCCGCTCCATGGGAGCCAACGCCTTTCCCTCCACTGTCAAAATAGATGAAGATGGGCATATGGTGTGTGTGAGTGGGTATAAATGGTTTGAGGAGATTTTGAAGATATAAAGAACGTAGATCGGGTTGCCCTCATCCCGACATGAATTTGAAGACAATACAAATCAAACACCCCTAAAACAAACCGCATACAATCATCAAACATTTATCGTATACATATTGTTGTCGGGATGAGGACAACCCGACCTACAAAAATCCAAACCTATTACTTATTTTATCGTATCTTTAAACTTTTATTGAGGCATATATGTCACTTAAATATGGTAAAAATAAACTATTTTAATATCCCATACCATTCAACTGATGTGCAACATGTTTGGCATAACTATCTGTCATTCCTATTATATAGTCAGTTACAGATTGATATTTGTTATACAGAGTATCATTTTCTTCTGGTCTATTAGTACCCATTAGTTCTAAAACTCTCTTATTTCGAAAAGAAAGGTTGTCTCTATCAGTATGCAGTTGATATGTAGCTCGAATAATATTGTCTAATAATGTTTCGATGATATTGTACGCCCCCAATTCAAGCTCTATCTTTCTTTGTTCATTAAAAACTTTATCTCTTGCTAAAGCTTTTGCCTTTTGTATACCCTTCTTTAAATTATCTTGTTCTAATAAACTTAAAATATCTTTAGGTTGATTATCATCTAATAGATTAGAAAACTTATCTTCAAAAATTTCAATAACTTCTCTTGCCAAATTATTGATACTCCATGCCACTAGTTTAGATATCTTATTAATATCACTATAATTATTATCTTCAAAGGTACTTTTTACATCTTCTTCGCCACATAATAAATTAAAAATCTCTCTAGTATCTTCGAGTACAATAATTTTTAGTTCTATGGCGTCCTGTAAATCAAGAAGACCATAACAAATATCATCTGCTGCTTCCATTAAATAAGACAAAGGATGCCTTTTAAAGGTATTGTTATTATATAAACCCAATTCTTTGAATAATTTTTCAGAAAATAATTTTTCACTTTTAAAAAAGTTAAATTTTGATTTTTTAGTCTCTTTGCATTTATCCGAAGTGTATGGATATTTAACCAATGTTCCTAAAGAAGCAAAAGTCAACTTTAATCCACCATTTTTAATATAATTTTCTAACTGGGTAACAATGCGAAAACTTTGTGCATTACCATCTAAATGCAAAAAATCATTCAATTTATTTTTTTCCAATTCTTTTAAAAAATCTTTTTCTTTATTTTTTAAAAACCATTCTTTGATTACCTCTTCCCCTGCATGACCAAATGGAGGATTACCTATATCATGTGCCAAACATGCAGTTTGTACTATATAACCAACATCATATGGATTAATTGATTTATCAAAATTCTTTTTGAAGAATTCTCCTGCTTGGATACCTAAACTTCTTCCTACACTTGCTACCTCCAAGCTATGTGTTAACCTATTGTGTACATGATCATTTTTAGAAAGTGGATGCACTTGCGTTTTCTTAGATAGTCTTCTAAATGAATTACTAAAAATCACCCTATCATAATCTCTATGAAATGATGTTCTATATATATCTTCTTCTTTATCTTCATGAAAATCATCATCTCCATGAAATCTTTTCTTTGATAATAAATTTTTAATGCTATTTTCCATCACTAACTTTCTCATTTCCCAACCACTTCTTCAAACTCTCCACTTGCTCCAAAGTCCTAACCGTAGCCGTACCACCCTCAGACACTCTAGCATTCATA
>Ga0256840_1000353_pt1 | contig 47354 bp, 36 predicted proteins | sample 355202metaG_FD_185969 | JGI IMG/M metagenome (GOLD analysis project Ga0256840, IMG submission 185969) | Hydrothermal vent microbial communities from Mid Atlantic Ridge, Atlantic Ocean - 355-202 | ecosystem: Environmental > Aquatic > Marine > Hydrothermal vents | place: Atlantic Ocean: Mid...
CTTGAGTATCACAGTATTTGAAAAAACTCCATTAGTTCAGGCTGTTACTGGATCAGCTTACAAAAAAGAGAAACCTCCTAGCGGTATCCAGCTGAAATTATTTGATTAAACGTTGGGACACTAGTGAGGTATGGTATTATTATGCAGGCCTGATAACCTTATAAAGGTATCATTTTTCCAGAAACATCGAAGCAGAGGCGTGATAAATGGAAAAGTCTTTACAAAACCTTGGAATTACACTTTTGGGGTTTTGTCTGGTTTGGACTGTCAGTTGCCGGAACGTGGAAGCGCAGACAGTAATCAAGGTTGTGGGCAATCATGCGCCTCCTTACCGGATAATCAAAGGTGGTGATTTTTCAGGGATTTATATTGATACTATGAGAGAGTTGGCAAAAAGAATGGGCGTTGAGGTGTCTTTTGCTAGTGTTCCTTTTGCAAGGGCCCTAATCATGATGAAACAGGGACAGAACGCAGATATTATGTTGGGTCCAAACAGAAATTCGCAAAGGGAAGCCTATATGGTTTACACCCAGGCCACTTTCTCACAGGAAAACAAAGCTTTTTACGTACATCCAGATTCTCCAGGGATTACAAGGTATGAAGATCTCATAGGAAAAAAGATCTCTGTGCATATAGGGAAGATCTATTTTTCTCAGTTTGATCAGGACTCGTCTCTGACAAAAGAACCCATCAGTGATTATATAATTGGAATCAGGAAAGTAAGAAAAAAACGTAATGATGTTATAATTATGCCCGAAAGAGAGGGCGATCGGTTGTTAAAGGAACACAATATAAAGTTAAAAAAATCTCCTTATATTGTTAAAGGGAAAATTTCATATATTACTATTTCAAAAAAATCATCAGCGCTTACTCTTCAAAAGAGGCTTGAAGAGACTATGGAAGAGATCAAAAAAGATGGAACCATGGATGCGATTCTAGATCGCTATAAATAGTGCTGGACTCGAAAAAAAACTCATTACCAGCGAACACTTACAGACCCATGTTGAAATAAAAGAAACCTTCATCAGGAAGTCTTTCGGCTTTTGGCGTCCTTGTAGCTGTTGCAGTGGTGAGATTTCAATACAATATGGAGAAAATTTATTCAGCGTGTTCTTCAATAAACTGGTAGTATGTTGAGTTCACTTTTAAAAAGAGAAGCCCAACGCCGCCGTCACTATTATGGCAGATAGTACCATATGTTTCAGTGGTTATATTTTCACTTCCATCAGCAAGGGCAAGAGAAACAGAGCATTCTGTGCCATCCGTCAGGTCGATATTCGGTTCACATTCTATAAAAATCCCGCCCATACTCATGTCCCGTGTTTCTCCCTCAATAGTTGCACCATTTGCAAGCTTAAGGATGGCAAATTTTCTGATAAGAAGTCGTTCATAATCGCGACGATCCGACATAGACATACCTCCGTTGAGTGGCAAAACAATTACCTGAATGTGGGTTACTCTGCTTTAAGAATATGTCAAACTGATGAGATTTGTCAAGGAGGGGGGCAGGAACAAAAAAAGGAGAACCCTTTCGGGGTCTCCCTGATATGACAGTTTGAGAAGAACTTTTTACTACTTGAGGATATTTCCCATGTTTTTAACGGCATCGACCTTATCTTTCACTGCAGCCACCTCTTTAACGCCAGGGACGTCTGAAAGAATCTCCTTACCGCTGTTTTCAACATCACTGATACCGTTCTTGAAAGACGAGATCGCCTTTCCCAGCCCTGAGCCAATTTCCGGCAGCTTTTTTCCACCAAAAACGAGCACAGCAATTCCAAGGATAACGATTAATTCAGGGGTTCCAAGTCCAAACATGGTATTCTCCAGTAAAGATGATGATGCTGAATATCTTCTCTCAGCTCTGTGAATCGCCTTTTGTTTCGTCGTCTATAGTCTTTGTTTCTTCTTTTTTAGTTGCGTCTTTAAAGTTTTTTATGCCTTTTCCGATCCCTGATCCTATTTCCGGAAGTTTGCCGGCACCAAAAATAATCACAATGATGACAAGAATAACAATCAGTTCCGGCATGCCTAGTCCAAACATAATACGCCCTCTATATGTGTAAAATCATAGTTAACAGTTCTTTCTCTAAGAATTTCTAAATGTAGAGCAGTAATCCCAGAATGTCAATCCTTTCCATGTCTCGTGATGTTTTGGCCAATAATACGCATCTGATCCAGAATTTTATTTTCATCGAGGCTTTGCAGTGTTTTGTTTTCCATAAGAATGCGTCCATTAATAACTGAGTGGAGGACATCGGCCCCCCGTGCAGCGTAGACGAGGTGTGATGGGATGTTGTAGAGTGGCGTGAGATGGGGTTGGTTCATGTTCAGAACTATCAAGTCCGCTTTTTTTCCAGTAACAAGGTTGCCCGTTTTGTGCTGGTGTCCCAGGGCCTGTGCACCACCAAGGCTTGCTGCGTAAAGGGTTTGCTCGGCATTCATGGCTGTTGCGTCCATCCTGTCAACTTTATGGATTTTGGCAACAGTGTTCATTTCTCCAAACATATCAACATCATTGTTTGATGCAGCGCCATCGGTGCCAATACTTACAGTAATCCCGGCTTGCAGCATTCTGACAACGGGTGCGGTCCCGGAGGCAAGTTTCATGTTGGATTCCTGGCAGTGAGCAACCTTCACCTGCTGTTCTGCCAGGGTCTCAATGTCCTTGTCAGACAACACTACACAGTGAGCAGCCAGGGTCTGTGGGCCAAGTAGCCCTAGTTTGTCAAGGTGTTCAACCGGACTGCACCCGAAGCGGTCTTTGCAGGTGTTGAGCTCTGCCAGATTCTCAGAGAGGTGGATGCTGTAGAGACTGCCGTGGTCTTCTGCGACCCTGCCAAGTCTTGTTAAGAGCTCCGGAGCACAAGTGTAAACTGAATGTGGTGTGGCTGTGATGCTGATGAGGGGGTGATCCTGGTATTGGTCAAAGAGATCATCCACATAGGAAAAGCCGTTTTCCAGGTCTCCGTAGCAGGGAGACGGAAAATCATAGAGTACTTCACCTATCAATGCTCGCATTCCGGACTCTGCAGCTGCCCGGGCAACCTCTTTTGAGAAAAGGTACATGTCGCAGAAACTGGTGGTTCCCGATTTAATCATTTCTGCAATGGAGAGGAGGGTGGACTGGTAAACCATATCCGGAGTGAGACTGGCCTCAACGGGAAAGATGTGCTCCTCCAGCCAGGTCATCAGTGGCAGGTCGTCTGCCAGGCCACGGAAACAGGCCATGGGGGCATGAGTATGAGTATTTATCAAGCCTGGCATGATCAGCCCGTGATCGGTATGCAGGTGTTTGTCAGTACTGTATTGTTCAAGAATGGTGGAACTTTTCCCAAGTGCCGCAATGGTGTCACCAGCTATGGCCACAGCGCCATTTTTAATAAGACTCTGTTGCGAGGCCTCCGGTAGCAGATAGTCGCCAGAGACGATCAGATCAACATGGGATTTTGTCATATCTGAATCCGTCTTGTTATTTCAACAAGTAGCTTTTCCAGTTTCGGTTCCATCGCTTCTGCCGTTTTGATGATGTCTTCGAGAATAATCGGCTCAAAATTGTCTGGGTCATTGACGTTGGATACCAAAGAAAGCCCTAAAACGTCCATGCCACCGTGTTTTGCGACGATTACTTCGGGAATGGATGACATTCCGACCGCATCAGCACCGCATTCCCGGAGCCACCTGGTCTCTGCTGGTGTTTCCAGGCTGGGACCAGGGATGCAGACGTATATTCCACTGATAACATTGTTGATTTTACAGTTACTGGCACTATCCAGGGCAGTTTTGATGAGACCAGGATGGTAGGGAGTGGAAAAATCGGGAAAACGCGGACCCCATGCATCAATGTTTGGGCCTCGTAAGGGGTTTTCGCCAAGGAAGTTTAAGTGATCCCGGAACACCATGATAGAACCTGCGTTGTATAGCGGGTTCAGGCCGCCTGCAGCATTTGTAAGAATAAGGGTTTTAGCACCAAGCAGCGACAGCACCCGGATGGGGAAGGCCACCTCCTTTGTTGAGTATCCTTCATAGTAGTGAAAACGTCCCTGGAGCACAGCAATTTTTTTCCCTCCAAGGTAACCGAGGATCAGGTTACCGCTGTGGCTGGCAACGGTGGAATCCGGGAAATGCGGGATATCACAATAGGCCAGGTTCAGTTCGCTGTTAATCTTTTCTGCAAAATTACCAAGGCCTGTACCTAATTGAATAATGATGTCCGGCATGAAGGGGAGTGTTTTTCTGAGGAAGTTAACACATTCTTCAACCTGGCTCTGGTGTTCCCCTTTTTCCTGTATCACAGCAGAGTCCTGTCAGATCTTTTTGGCGTGGGCTTTGACGTATTCCTGAATCAAATTCCTGTCAGCGTCCATGAGTTCACAGCGAGATTCACGACCGGGAGCCAGAAGATCTGTGATGTTTTGTGGCAGTTCAATCTCTTTATGGATACTTTTTTCCACAACGTCACTAAATTTACCGGGATGGGCGGTGGCCAGACAGCAGACAGGGATGCCTTTTTTCTGATGTTTCAAAGCGCAGTGTATACCAACAGCAGTGTGGGGGTCTATGATGTAGCCGTGGTCCCTGTAAAAATCGGAAATGGTTGTCGCAACATCGGCTTCGCTCGCCTTTTCAGTGGTGAAATCTCTTTGTATTTGAACCTGAAAGTCACTGAGGTCTATTGTTCCGTTTTCTGCGAAATGATCCATCGCCTGTCTGGTTCGGTCCGGCTCTTCGTCAAGTAGATAATAAAGGTAGCGCTCAAAGTTGGACGCCGACTGGATATCCATGGAAGGGCTTGAGGTTGCAACAACCTCTCCCAGGGAGTAGTCGCCGTCACTCACCATTCTGGAGAGGATATCGTTTGAGTTGGTGGCCAGTAAAAGTTTTCTGATGGTTCCCTCGGGGAGCAGGCGTTTAGCGATGTAACCGGCAAAAATATCGCCGAAATTCCCGGTTGGGACTGAAAAATCTGTTGCCTTGTCGGCTTCGTGGCTGGATATATGGAGGCAGGCGTGGACATAATAGACTACCTGGGCCAGCACTCTGGCCCAGTTGATGGAGTTGATCGCGCCAAGATTTTGCTGCTCCTTGAAGTCAAGATCATTGAAGATTTCCTTTACTATGGCCTGGCCGTCATCAAAGGTACCATGAATGGCAATGTTGAACACATTGTCATCCATCACCGTGGTCATCTGTTTTTCCTGGACTTTGCTTACCCGTCCCTTGGGGTGGAGGATAAAAATATTAATTCGTTCTTTGCCTCGAACGCCGCAAATGGCAGCGCTGCCGGTATCTCCGGATGTGGCGCCAAGGATGTTCATGATGGAGTCATTTTTCTCCAGCAGATACTCAAAGATATTTCCGAGAAACTGCAGGGCGATGTCCTTGAAGGCAAGAGTGGGTCCGTGAAAGAGCTCCATAATATGGAGAGACCCCTGGTGTACAATGGGAACCACCTGTTCTGTATCAAATGTGGAGTAGGAGCGGTTGATGATTTCACGTAAATCGGCTTCTGGGATGTCATCGATGAAGCGTGACATTATTTCAAAAGCCAGCTCCGGATAGGAGAGTTGTTTCCACTCTTCGTACGTGTCACTTCCAATTCTCGGGATGGCTCTTGGGAGGAGGAGACCGCCGTCATCGGCTAGTCCCATCATCACAGCTTTGGTAAAGGAGACGGAGTCGATACTGCCTCGGGTACTGATATATTGCATGCCTTAGCTCTCGTTTATTTCCACTCTTGGGGCGTCATGCCACAGCCCTTCCAGATCGTAAAAAGATCGCTGTTCATGGTAGAAAATATGAACTACTACATCACCAAAGTCAAGAAGAACCCACATTCCGTCCTGAATTCCCTCGGCTTTCGCGGCGCTGATACGCTTGGACCTCATTGCACTTTCCATTGCCTCAGCAAGCCCCTGCACGTGACGGCTGGAACGTCCACTCATGATAACAAAGTAGTCGGTAAAAGAAGAGAGTCCCTGGACATCGAGAACAATTAAGTCTTCGGCCTTTGTGTCCAGTGCTGCCTGGGCGCAGATGGTGGCGAGTTCAAGGCCGCTCTTGTCCTGCAGTTCTTTTTTGAGTTTTTTCATAATAATTTTGAGGCTGTGTCTCCTAGTTATTGCTTTTAGCCTTGGCTTTCCGCTTTCGTGGGGGAAACTCAAAGCTTATTTTCCCTGCCTTATTCATGAGAAGATAGGCATCAAAGGGCCTTTTTTTCTTGGAAATAAATTTGGTTATCAGTTCCGTTTTGCCATCGGTAAGTAACTGCCTTATGTGGTCTCCGGTGATGGCACGATCGAGGATGAATTTTGAAACCTGCAACCCCTTTTCTTTGTCGCCATCAAGCTTTGATGCTGACATATATGCTGCTGGAGTTTCAAATACCGGGGTGTCATCAATGGGGGAAAATCCCAGGGGGGCAGTTTTCTTAATGGCTTCCACGTCAAGGTCGTCAATGGAATCGGCAAAGAGAAATTCGATTTTGTTATTGTTTAGACGAACGGATGCTGTGAATAGTTTACCGCGTTTGCTCCTGAAATCGCTATACGGCCCCAGGGTCTTTCCCTTGATGAGACTGACAATTTCTTCCTGAGACATGATCCGTCCGCCCAGTATTTTCCTCAGGGTGATCTTTTCGTCTTCCGAAATATAGGCAGTGGGGGTTTCCAAAAAGCGAGTCTCACCCACAGGGCTGAAGGGTGCTTCTGCCATTGGCGGTGATTTCTCAAATTCGCGAACCTGGGCAATGATATGCCTGGTCAGTTCCCGGATCTCCTCCATAAACTGTTTTCGGGTAAATTTACCCTGGAGAATCTGGTTAAGTTTAAGCTCCCATTCCCCTGTCATCTGTGGTGAGGCAAGAACTTCAATTTTTAAAGCCTCCAGCAGTGACAGCAGTTCAAATGCCTTGCCGGTTGGGGTGAGCTCCCTGCCTTCACGCACAATGTATTTTTCTTTAAGCAGCTTCTCAATAATCGCAGCCCGGGTGGCAGGTGTACCCAAGCCACTCTCCTTCATCGCCTCGGCGAGTTCCTCATCATCTACAAACTTCCCGGAATGCTCCATGGCAGAGAGGAGTGTTGCCTCATTGAATCGTGGTGGTGGTTTGGTCGCCGATTTCTCTTTAGAAACATCCCTGCAATGTACATCACTTCCCTCAGGGATCTCAGCTAGCAGTTTGTCGTTTTCCTGCTGGCCGTTTCCTTGGTAGATGATCTTCCAGCCTGGATCTGTCTGGATTTTACCTTCTGTGAGGAAAGTTTCCTTTTTTACTATGGAGATCCTTTTGGTGTTGAGATAGCGGGCCGGCGGGAAAAAGACAGCGAGGAAACGCTGTACCACCATGGTGTAAATTTTTAGTTCTGCTTCACTCAGGGAGACTGGTATAAGGGTCGTAGGAATAATGGCGTGATGATCCGAAATTTTTTTGTTGTTGAAGATAATTTTGTTTTTTTTTAAGTATCCCTTGTCCAGTGCGGTACGGGCATGTGTTGACAGCTTCCAGTCCAGTTGCTGTTTGACGGTTTTTTTGACATTTCCCAGGTAATCTTCAGGAAGGTGTCGACTGTCGGTACGGGGATAGGTCAGAACCTTGTGTCGTTCGTAGAGCGCCTGGGCGATAGAAAGAGTGTTCTTTGCGGAAAATCCGAAACGGCCATTGGCCTCCCGTTGCAGAGATGTTAGGTCATAAAGAGCCGGGGCGCGCTGTGAAGACTTTTTGCTGGTGTCAGTCACCGCTGCTGGTTGATTAGTACATTTTTCAAGGAGTTTGTCTGCTTCCTTTTCCTGCCAGATTCTGTCTGCTCTGGCATGCTCGTTTTCGGGGTCTTTTTTGAAATCAGGATTGATCCATTTGCCGCTGTATGTCACCTGGTCAAAGGAGAAGGTCGCCTGGATGGTGAAGTAACTACGTGGCTCAAAGGCTAGACGAACCTGCTCTCTTTTAACAAGCAGGGAAAGGGTGGGGGTTTGAACCCTGCCACAAGGGGTGAGGAAAAAACCTCCCTTTCTCGAGTTGAATCCGGTGAGGGCGCGGGTTGCGTTGAGACCAATGAGCCAGTCGGATTCGGACCGGCACAGTGCAGCATCTTCCAGGGCATGCATTTCTTCGTTGTCGCGAAGATTAGCAAAAGCCTCTTTGATCGATTCGCGGGTCATGGATTGCAACCAGAGTCTCTTGAAACTCTTTTTGGCAACTGACTTGTTCCAGACATAACGCAGGATGTACTTGAAGATGAGCTCACCTTCACGTCCAGCATCACAGCCATTTATGATTTCTGTGACATCTTTCCGGCGGATCAGCTTCTGCAGTGCGTTTAACTGGCCTTTTGTTCCCTGTAATTCTTTTAAGGGGAATTCTTCGGGAATGATGGGGAGGTTATCCAAGGACCAGTTTTTGTATTTCGGATCTATCTCTTCCGGATACTGAATGGCAACCAGGTGACCGATGGCGTAGGAGACTATATGGGAGTCACTTTCGTAATGGGTCTTGGTCTTCTTGAATTTCCCGGGCAGAACCTTTGCAAGATCGCCGGCCACACTGGGTTTTTCTGCAATGATGAGCGTTTTGTAGGTCATTTCGTTTCTATATTGAGTGCTTGTAGCAAGCAGGTTCAGTTATGGGCCGATATGGTCCGATTCAGAGAATGTCACTTTTCTTTTGCGACAGGCCTGGTTATCCGGTTACGGTTTTGACAAAATCAACAAGTGACTTGTGCCAGAGTTCGGGTTGCTCGAGGTAGCAGGGATGATTAGCACCTGCAAAGACCACAAGCTCTGAACCAGCTATCTCGCTTTTCAACAGTACACCGTTTGCTGGGTCTGAAATCTGATCATTTTCTCCCCATAATATGAGAGTTTTTGCGGGAAGATCTTGTAAGCGCTCCCGGTTTTCTGTCACCCCCACAGATCCGACAAGGACTAGTCCGGCAACTTTATCCTGATTCTCCAGAGTATATTCAATGGCGTGTTTCCCTCCCATGGAAGGACCAACCAGGATGGCCTTTTTGATATCCAGGGATTCAAGTATTCCGTTAATCACTTTTCCAGGGATAATCTCCGCCTCAGGGCTTTTACCGAATCCTGGAAGATCCAGCGCCACAAAGGGAATGCCCGCTGTGCTGACTGCATCCAGAGTGCCGAGTTCTTGCCAGGTTGCGGCTTGAAATGCCTTGCCATGAAGAAAAACAAGAGAAGTGGTTGCGGGTACCTTACTTTGGAGAATATTAATGGAACATCCGTCAATAGTAATGGTGGCGTTTTGAATTATTGTCATCTATGTTTGTCAGGCTATGCTGGTTTATAGCTTTTATAGTTTATGTTCATGTATAGACTGAATCCTTGAGCAGTCGGGATCTATTTTTGCCACCGCAGCTGTTTTTTACGTCAAAGTTGCAGATGTTGTATTAATCCCTTATCGGTTTGTCAATCGCTATTTGCAGGTTTTCGGGAAGCGGGTCTTGTGAAAAGAGTGGTTCTGTTGAGGTTGTCATTCTTATTATGATACCGTAAATACAAGTTTAAATGAGAGCTTCCGTGTGGACTGTTTTATTTTTTACGGCTGGCTTTTGTTTTGCACGCAGTTTTGTGAGGTTTTTAGTGGGGATGCTTTTTTTGATAGTTAAGCAGAAGGATGGGATGGGGGCAGCGCCATGGGATGGCTTCCTCGGGTATCTGCAATTTCTTGACAGTGTGTGAAATTTATGTTCTATTCCCTGATTGGAACGGGATATGAGCGGGTGTAGCTCAGTTGGTAGAGTACAAGCTTCCCAAGCTTGGGGTCGCGAGTTCAAACCTCGTCGCCCGCTCCAGTGTTGATGGGTATGGTGTTGCCAGCCCATTGATGCCATACCGCCCTCTGAGGAGGCAGCGGCTATGAAAGTGGGCTCTGCCCGCTTTTTTTTATGCCTTATTTAATGAGGCAGGAGCAAAATCGGACAGGGTAGTATGAGTGACTATGTTATAGAAAAGATTCAGGAGTTTGTGGGGAGCCTTCTGCCTTCCATGAATCTTGAGCTTGTTGAAATACAGTATCGTCAGGAAGGTGAGGGCTGGGTGCTCCGGTTGTTCATCGACGGTCCTGATGGCATCGGAATTGATCAGTGCACAAAAGTGAGCCGGGAATTGAGCTTTTTTCTCGATGTTGAGGACCTGATTCCTCATGCATTTAATCTGGAAGTATCATCTCCTGGACTTGAGCGGCCCTTGCGTGAACTGAAGGACTTTAAACGTTTTACTGGAAAGAAGGCCCGGATAAAACTTCGTCATCCCATTGATGGACAAAAAGTGTTTGTAGGGCTGATTGGAGAGTGTGGTGAGCACGGTTTTGATCTGCTCTCTGAAGATGGAAGCAGGGCCCACTACCTGATGGACCAGGTTAGGAAGGCACGGCTGACCTTGTGATTGGAGCTGGCGTGCCACCTGACATAAGTAATAACAGATGAAAATAGCTCTTGGAAAGAGAAACAGAAAATATATAAGATAACAACAATCTCAGGGAAACCTGAAATTTCGAATTGTCAGTAACAACGGCTTCTGCTTTGGGAAACCCGATAGCAGGAATTGCTATACTGCAATGAAAGATTGTTTTTTTTGTGGGGAATAACATGCTATCGGATTTAAAACGCATCATTGACCAGATCTGCAGAGATCGGGGTTTTGATAAAAAGCTTCTGATTGAGGCCATTGAGGAAGCTGTAGAGTCAGCAGCCAAGAAAAAACTGGGCTCCAGGCGTGATATTGAAGTCCGCTTCAATGAGGAGTTTGGTGAGGTTGAGGTCTTTCAATTCCGTACAGTTGTGGCGGAAGTTGAAGATGAGCAGACTGAAATTGCACTTGATGAAGCGCGCATACTGGACCCTGAAGTGCAGCTTGAAGATGAGCTGGGCGAGAAGATGGAAAACATTGAGGATCTTGGTCGTATTGCTGCTCAATCTGCAAAGCAGGTTATCATTCATAAGATGAAGGATGCGGAACGTGAAGTTATTTACGAGATGTTCAAAGATCGCAAGGGAGAGGTTGTCAGCGGTATTGTACAGCGTTTTGAGCGTGGCAATATGATAGTAAACCTTGGGCGTACCGATGCTATTCTACCCCGTGATCAGCAGATTCCCAAACGTTCTTTTAAGCAGGGCGACCGTATCAGGGCATACCTTGATGATGTGCGGCAAAATGCCAGAGACTCCCAGCTTATTCTGTCACGAACCTGTAATGATTTCCTGGCTAAGCTGTTCACCATGGAAGTTCCTGAGATTGCAGAGGGAATTGTCGAGATCATGGGTGTGAGTCGTGAACCTGGCTTTCGGGCTAAGATTGCAGTAAGTTCCCTGGAAACTGATGTGGATCCGGTTGGTGCTTGTGTTGGTATGAAGGGTTCCCGGGTTCAGAATGTGGTTCAGGAGTTGCAGGGAGAGCGCATAGATATCGTTCCCTGGAGCCCGGATCCTGCAAAATATGTCTACAATGCATTGGCTCCTGCCCATGTGTCTATGGTCATGGCCGATGAGGAGGCAAAGACTCTACTTGTCGTAGTGCCAAATGATCAGCTCTCCCTGGCCATTGGTCGTCAGGGGCAAAATGTCCGCCTGGCTTCCAGATTGCTTGGGTGGCGTATCGATGTGAAGAGTGAACAACGCTACGCAAACCTTGAAGATCCTGGATACCAAGGCCTTCTTTCCATTGATGGTATTGAAGAACCACTGGCCGACCAGCTTCTAGGGCGTGGTATTTTCTCCATAGAAAAACTTGCTGAAGCAGCGGTTGATGATCTTATTGTTATTCGTTCACTTGACGAGGAGCAGGCACAGCAACTCATCGAGACTGCTGCAAGAATGGTTGCGGATGGACTGGGGACTGTTGTTCCGGAGGCCGACACGGAAGAGGCTGGTACAGAGGAGGTTGGTACAGAAGAAGATAACACGGAAGCAGCTGATATCGATGAAAATGGTGAGAAAGCGGTTGCCCAGGTGGAAGTAGACGAAATGGAAAGTCAGCCTGCAGAGGATGAACAGAAATAAAAGAGCTCAGCCGCTCCGAACCTGTGTCGTTTGCCGCAAGCGGAGCGCTAAAAAATTGTTGCAGCGATATGTGTGGGACAAAGATACGGCTGATGTGGTCTTGGATCAGCAGCAGATATTGACTGGAAGAGGGGCATATTGCTGCCTGGACGGGACCTGTCGAGATCGTTTTCTCGGCAGGAAACAGGGGTGGAAGAGGGCTTTTCGATTGAATTGAATTTTTGTAGAGTTGTAAAAAATATTGATGTTTCTTAATGGAACGGGAATGACAGGAGTAGGGAATGAGCAGGGTTAGGATTTATGAGTTGGCCAAAGAGGCCGGTATGGCCAGTAAAGCACTGGCTGAGAAACTGATTGGGCTTGGTTATGATGTTAAGGGCCATAGCTCAACAGTTGATGAAGAGACTGCTTTGAAGATCCGTAAAGAAGTGCTGCAGAGTTCTGATTCTGAATTGGTCGAAAAACGAATTGAAGCTGACACCGGTGGAACCACGGTGATACGTCGTCGTGCGACCGTCATTCGCAGGCGTCCCAAGAAAGTTGTTGAGGAAGCTGAAGAGGCTGATGGTGTTGAGGATGTTGTTGACACTCCCGACGTTACGGAGCTTGAATCTGAAGTTCACGCAGAAAAAAAGCAGGATCCTGAAGAGGCTTCTGTGACAGATACAGTTGCTGAGACAGCGGCCGATCCGGTTGTTGATGAGACTGTTGGGAAGGAGCCTGCTGTCGAACCTGCGCCAGTTGAAGAAGAAGTCGTTCCCGTTGAAGCTGCAAAGGAGACTCCAGTCATTGAAGAGAAGCCAGTAGCGGTAGAGGCCAAAATCCCTTCAAAGACTGGAATCGCAAAGGTTGTTGGTACAATTGAGCTTCCAAAAGAAGAGCCCAAAAGTTCTACTCCCCGCCGAAAGAGCAGTAGGCCCCCTGCAAGACGACCCGCCCCGAGACCACAAGATAGCCAAGCTCCAGCAGATCCAGCTTCAGTCAGCCGTGGTAAAAAGAAAGGTAAGAAAGGTGGTGCTTCGCAAGGGGAGGATGAATCGCGCAAAGGCGGAAAAGGTGCCTGGAAGAGTGCCAAGAAGGGTCGTAAAAACATGAAAGTTACCCGTTTTGGTTATGAGGGGGATCGTTACGGAAAGCGTGGTAAAAAAGGTAAAAATAAGGCAAGAAGTGCTTCTCAGCAGCCCGCTGCTGAAATGAAGGCTTCGAAGAAAAAGATCAAAGTTTACGAGACCATCAGCGTTGGCGATCTTGCCCATCGTATGCGTGTTAAAGCCAATGAAATCATAGCCAAACTGATGGGTCTTGGTGTTATGGCAACTGTGAACCAGGCACTGGACGTTGATACCGCAGTCCTTGTAGCCTCAGATTTTGGTTATGAGGTCGAACAGGCCATGACCGAAGAGATAGGGATTGAGGAGCTTGGTAAACGTGAAGGTGGTGGGGATGCTGTATCACGCTCCCCGGTTATCACTGTTATGGGCCACGTTGACCATGGTAAAACCTCCATTCTTGATGCCATCAGGAAAACTGATGTGGCAGATGGTGAAGCTGGAGGTATTACACAGCATATCGGTGCATATCATGTACAGTCCGAAGCTGGTGATGTCACTTTTGTTGATACTCCCGGTCATGCCGCTTTTACAGAGATGCGTTCCCGTGGTGCCCAGATCACAGATCTGGTAATTCTCGTGGTTGCTGCAGATGACGGTGTCATGGATCAGACCCGTGAGGCTATACACCATGCCCAGGCAGCTGAAGTGCCTCTGCTTGTTGCCGTGAATAAAATTGATAAGGATAATGCTGATCCGGAACGGGTTAAGCGTGAACTTGCCGAGTTGAATCTTGCCCCCGAAGAGTGGGGTGGTGAGACTATCTTTGTGGAGATGTCAGCTAAAAATAATATTGGTATCGATACGCTCATGGAAAACATTGAGCTGATGGCTGAGATGATGGAACTGAAGGCCGATCCCAATAGAAAGGCGAGGGGGCGTGTTGTTGAGGCTAAGCTTGATAAGGGACGCGGTGCAGTTGCCACTGTTCTTATCCAGGAGGGAACTTTGAAGGCTGGTGATCATTTTGTTGTTGGTCAGTACTCCGGAAAGGTTCGGGCCCTTCTCAATGATAAGAGTAAGCCTATCAAGAGTGCAGGGCCTTCTATTCCTGTTGAAGTGCAGGGTATTACCGGGGTTCCTTCTGCTGGTGATGAGTTTGTTGTGGTAACCGACGAGAAGATGGCTAAAAATGTCTCTCAGGTCAGAACGCTGAAGGCCCGTGAAAGTGAGCTTGCAGCTGGTTCCAAGGTCTCACTTGACTCCCTCTTTGAGAAATTGAGTGAAGGAGACGTGCAGGAGCTGAGAATTGTTCTGCGTGCTGATGTTCAGGGTACCCTTGAGGCTTTTGGCAAGGCTGCAGAGAAGCTGTCCACAGATGAAGTCAAGGTGAAGATCCTCCACGAGGGGACTGGAACCATGACTGATTCCGACGTGCTCCTTGCTTCGGCTTCTGAGGCAATTATCATCGGATTTAATGTCCGGCCGTCTGGTAAGGTCAAAGAACTTGCCAGCAAAGAGAATGTCGATATGCGTTCCTATGATGTCATATATCATGCCCTTGATGACATTACTCAGGCCATGGTGGGCATGCTCGCACCTGATTTTATTGAAGATGTTATTGGAAATGCGGAAGTTCGGGAGACATTTAATGCTCCTAAGGTTGGAACCATTGCTGGTTGTTCCGTGACCGACGGGAAGATAACCCGTAATGCATTGGTCCATGTCCTACGTGACGGTGTAGTTGTGTATACTGGGAAAATTGAATCGTTACGAAGGTTTAGAGACGATGCTAAAGAGGTTCTGTCCGGTTACGAATGTGGTATTTCCATCGAGAATTTCAATGATATTAAGGTCGGTGATAATCTTGAGGCCTTTGTTATGAAGGAAGTTGCTGCAAAGCTCGGTTCGACTCAGCAGGAAAAAGATGCCGAAAAAGAGGCTCAAGGTGATGAGTAGCGGTACTTGTGCTGAGTTGCCGTCAGCAACAGCGGTATTGCCCTGAGATTATTATGTGGGATCCTAAAGAAACTATAGAATCCGTTGGTCTTGGCAAAAGGGAACGGAAACGCTCCACCCGGGTGGCGGAAGTTATTCAGATGGAGTTGTCTCTCTTTTTTCTGCAAAAAGTACGAGATCAGAAGTTGAGTGACGTGACCATCAGCCGAGTTGAAGTCTCGGATGATTTGAAAAATGCACGTATTTTTTACACTGTTTCCAGTGGAGACAGAGGACGTAAGAAAGCCGCTTCTGCATTGAAAAACGCCACAGGTTTTGTCCGTAGTCACCTGGCTAAAATCTTAAACCTACGCTACACCCCTGCACTGAGATTTATCTTTGATGTAAAGGCTGAAAAAGTGCAGGAAATTGAAGCACTTCTTGATCAGATCGCCTCGGAAAGGAGCACCAAAGAAGGTGATAGCTGAACCCATAGTGCCCCTTTTAAGGGATGCCAGTCATATTGTTCTTGCAACACACGTTCATCCCGATGGTGATGCGCTCGGCTCATTGTTTGGGCTTGCTGATATTCTGGAAACTCTAGGGAAGCAAGTCTTCTGCTACCTTGAAGAGCCCATTTCACATCTCTATGATTTTCTCCCCACTATCAGCTGTGCAAGTTCAGATCTTGAAGCTGCGCTGCGGTTTGCCAAGCACGCAAAGGCATCAGGTAATAGTGTTGTTGCCGTTGCACTTGACTGTGGGGATTCGGATCGGCTTGGGGCTGCTAAAGAACAACTCCTGTCAATTACACCCTTTATTGTAATTGATCATCATCGTGGCCATCGGCAATTCGGGGATCACCTCTGGCTTGAGAGTGGTTGCTCTTCCACTGGTGAAATGGTGTATGAGCTTGCCATGGAGCTTGGTGCAAAGCTCTCTGTTGACGCTGCATTTTGTCTCTATGTCGCGCTGGTGACGGATACTGGATCTTTTCGTTATGAAAGTACCAGTCCACGAACTCTGCGAGTAGCAGCCGATCTTGTGGAAACTGGAGTGAAGCCGGACGAGGTCGCTGAGAGGGTCTATGATAATTATACCCTTGCCAGATTGCGTCTTATGGAGCTGGTTCTTGCAACGCTCGCAGTATATGCAGGTGGGCGAATTGCCTTGATCAGTGTGACAGTTGATATGTTTGAACGTTGTGGCGCCAGCAGTGATGATGTGGAAGGTTTTATCAATTATCCGCGCTCCCTTGCCTCAGTGCAGGTAGCCGGGTTTATAAAAGAGACCGGAAAGGGTACTGTTTCTGTTAGCCTCAGGGCCAAAGGGAAGGTTGATGTTGCTGCTGTTGCTGCAGACTTTGGCGGCGGAGGACACAAAAATGCTGCCGGATTTCGCTTTGCTGGGAAGTCTGTTGCTGAGGTGCAGAATCTGGTACTTGATGCCCTGAAGCGGGTTATCTGAACTTTGGCCGATATTACAACGGATGGAATCTGAATTTGAAGCTGGCGTTTTTTTGGTGGATAAACCTGAGGGTGCCAGTTCCTTTTATATAGTGCGTAAGGTTCGCAAGGCCCTTGGCATGAAAAAGGTTGGTCATGCCGGAACCCTCGATCCATTTGCCACTGGTCTGCTGGTGATCTGTGCAGGACGTCCTGCTACAAAGATGATTAGTCAGATCATGGAGGGCGAAAAGGAGTACTTTGCTACTCTGCGTCTTGGAATTGAGACTACCACCCAGGACCCTGAAGGTGAAGTTGTTGCTGAGCGTAGTGTTGGGTCACTATCAGTGGAAAGGGTTGAAAGCTGTCTGGCACAATTTCGTGGGGAACAGTTACAGGTCCCGCCCATTTTCTCAGCCTTGAAACATAAGGGTAAACCTCTCTATCACTATGCCAGGAAAGGTATAGCCATAGAGAAACCACCACGAAATATTACCATACACAGACTTGAACGAACAAATGCTGGTGCTGAAGTCAACGATTCTTCGCCATGGATTACCATACGAGTGGTGTGCAGTAAAGGAACCTATATTCGCACGTTAGGTGCTGATATTGGCGCTGCCCTCGGGTGTGGCGCGTACCTGACTGCCTTGCGGCGTGTCCGGAGCGGCTTGTTTGATATAAATAACAGTGTTCCGGGTAAATGCCTGATACAGGATGATGCCCGTGACAGGCTTTTGAAAAGCGTCTTATCTGTTGCTGATGTATGTAATCTGTTGCAATAATTCTGTGACGTGGTACATGGTATGAATAGATTAATGTTTGAACTGTCCCCGCCACCGGGACCTGGTAGGAATAAAAAAAATAAAATAGTTTTGCATATACAGAAACAGGAGGTTTGTCTTGGCACAATCAGCAGTTAAAAAAAATGAGATTATCGAGAAATTTAAGCTTCACCCTAATGATACCGGTTCTTCCGAGGTGCAGATTGCACTTATCACTGATAGAATTCAGTATCTCACCGACCATTTTAAAACCCACAAAAAAGATCATCATTCCCGTCAGGGGCTCTTGAAACTTGTTGGTCAGCGAAGAAGTCTTCTTGATTATCTAAAGAAAAAAGATGTAAGCAAATATCGTGATCTTATTCAGGCACTTGGTATCAGAAAATAGTTTTTATCTAAGAGATGCATTTGGCATTTCTTTATTGTAAATATGGCGCTAAACCTGGCGCCGATTGGTCATTCAGGTGTGTCATTGCTGCGATGTGGCAATGATACACCTGTTTTTTTTGATCAATCAACCATGCTGCAATAAGGCAGCTGGAGAAAATAGTTATGTTTAAGAAAGTTGAAGTTGTTGTAGGTGGAAAAACCATTTCGGTAGAAACCGGAAAGGTTGCCAAACAGGCAGATGGTTCAGTTATTCTGCAGTATGGTGATACAGTTGTGCTGGTTACCGCAGTAGCTGGAAAAGAGAATAAACCAGAACTTGGTTTCCTGCCACTCACCATTGAGTATCAGGAACGTATGGCCGCGGTTGGCCGGATTCCCGGTAACTATTTCCGTCGTGAAATAGGACGTCCAAGTGATCAGGAGGTTCTTACCTGCCGTATCATTGATCGGCCGCTGCGCCCTCTGTTCGCAGATGGGTATTTTTCAGAAACCCAGATTATTGCCACCGTACTTTCAGCTGATCAGCAGAATGACCCGGATATCCTTGCATTGAACGGCGCATCCTGTGCCCTCAGTATCTCTGATATTCCTTTTGAGGGTCCCATTGCCGGTGCCCGTGTAGGTTACATAGATGGTGAATATGTCCTGAATCCAACCAAGGATGAGCTTGAAAATTCCCGTATGGATGTGATAGTGGCCTGTACAGACAAGGCTGTGACAATGGTTGAAGGAAAGGTTGATACCATGAGCGAAGAAGAGGTGTTGGATGCCATCTTCTATGTTTTCGACGAAGTTCAGCCTCTCATTGATATGCAGAAAGACCTGCAGGGATCAAACGGAAAAGAAAAACGCGTTGTTGAGCCCCTCCCTGTTAATGAGGATCTTCTGGCAAAGGTCCAGAAAATCGCAGCAGCAGGAATGGAAAAAGTAATATCCACCGCTGATAAAATGGAACGTGGGCGGGTTTACGATGAACTCAAGAAAAGTGTTATTGCAGAACTTGATTCTGAGGGTGACAGTGCCAAAGAGATCGGCAACCTGCTCTCCGGATACAAAAAGAAGACCATGCGTGCCAAAATTGTGGATGAAGCTGTTCGCCTGGATGGTCGTGCCTTTGATGAGGTTCGCCCCATTAGCAGTGAAGTAACCTATCTTCCTCAGGCCCATGGTTCAGCACTGTTTACCCGAGGTGAAACTCAGGCAATGGTTACAGCTACACTTGGCAGTCAACGAGATGCTCAGCGTGTTGAGACCCTGCAGGGTGAAGATAATCGCCGCTTTATGGTCCACTATAACTTTCCTCCATACTGTGTTGGTGAGGCCCGTTTTCTCCGTGGACCATCCCGTCGTGATATCGGTCATGGAACCTTAGCTCTGCGTGGACTCTCAGCGGTGCTTCCTGATGAAGAAGATTTTCCTTACTCCATTCGTGTGGTTTCTGAGATCATGGAATCAAACGGATCATCATCAATGGCCACCGTCTGTGGTGGAAGCATGGCTATGATGGATGCTGGTGTTCCGCTGAAAGCACCTGTGTCAGGTATTGCCATGGGCCTCATCAAAGAAAACGATAAGGTTGTTATTCTTTCAGATATTCTTGGTGATGAAGATCACCTTGGAGACATGGATTTTAAAGTTGTTGGAACGGAAGATGGAATCACCTCGTTGCAGATGGACATTAAAATTGATGGTGTTGATCGTGAGATCATGGGGAATGCCCTTGCTCAGGCTAAGGAAGGTCGTATTCATATCCTTGCTGAGATGGCTAAAGGTATTGAAGCTTCAAGAACTGAAGTTGCAGAGCATGCTCCAAAATACTTTAGTTACAAGATCAATACTGACAAGATTCGTGATATCATCGGACCTGGCGGAAAGATCATTAAAGAGATGTCTGCCTTCTATGATGCCACCATTGAAGTTGACGATTCCGGTCTTGTGAAAATGTTCACCAAGGATGGTAGCAAAGCTGATGCACTCTTGAATAAAATCAAGGAAATGACTGCCACAGCCGAGATCGGTAAGGTTTATAAGGGTACTGTGAAGACCATTAAGGACTTTGGTGCCTTTGTTGAGATTCTGCCCGGAACCGATGGTTTGGTTCATATTTCAGAGCTTGCCAACGAGCGTGTTGCCAAGGTTACTGATGTTTTGAAAGAGGGTCAGGAGCTAGAAGTTAAGGTCCTTGAGGTTGATTCCCGGGGTCGTATCCGTCTGAGCCGTAAAGCACTGCTGTAATAAATTTCGGTAAAGAGCTTGATAGTCCGAGGGCTGTTCCAAGTATTTTGGAACAGCCTTTTCTTATTAATCACTGCGTTGTTTTTAGGGGGTAAGCAAGTATCACAGTCTCTTAGAAAACTGTAAGTCGGTCATAAAAAACACTAGGTACAGGTAGAGAGAAATCGATCTTCAGCGCGGGGACAGCTAGATGCTGTGAAAAGAGAAACATCTGTTGTTCTTTTACTCCCTCCTTCTTACCATATTTTCTGTCTCCCACAATGGGATTACCGTATTCTGCTAGTTGAACACGGAGCTGATGTGTCCTTCCGGTGTGCAACTTGGCCTGCAGTAATGTTCGTTTTTTTCCATGCTTCAGCACTATAAATTCACTGATAGCCTCTTTTGCACCATTCTTGTCATTCGGGTGAACCCGCACCCTGTTTACTTCTTTCTTCAGGAAGTTTTTGAGAATAAATTGCTCTTTCCGTATGCTTCCTTCGACAAGCACAATGTATTCCTTTTCAACGGCATGTTGTCGAATCAGAGCCGATAGTTTTCGTGCTGTCATTTGATTCTTGGCTCCCATAACAACACCTGATGTCATTTTGTCGATTCGATGCACAAAACTGAATTGCGGATTTTTGGTGTGGCTGATGATAAGTTCCAAGAGTCCATATTTATGGCTGCTGCCACTGTGCATCACCATACCAGCAGGCTTATTGCAGAGGATTATGTTATCGTCTTGGTAAATGATTACCTGCTCCATCAGTTTTTGTTGTTGAAAAGAGAGTTGGGCAATTTCTTTGGTTGCGGATGGAGGCGAGGCTTCCCATACCCTGACAATATCACCTTCCTGCAGCCTGTAGTTCTGTTTTTTTTTCTTCCGGTTTACTTTGACATTTCCTTTACGTATCATTTTGAAGATGCCTGGCAAAGGGATTTCCCGGTACGTTTTTTTGAGGAACCTGTCGAGTCTGACGTTATGATAATCCTGGTTTATGGTAAATTCCATGAAGAAGTCCGCTTGAGTTTTCGGAGAAAAATATTGCAGATGGCTGATTTGTACCTTTTGAGAGGATTATTGGCAATGGTTTTTATGGCCTCATCCCTGATGATCAGGTATGGTGTGGCATGGATCAAAAAAAGATAACTGTCAATATAAGCTGGTTGAATCCCGAGGAGAGCAAGGATCTTTCGCTGCCTGCATACCAGTCCCCAATGGCAGCAGGAATGGACATTTCTGCTGCTGTTAAGGAACCTTATGTTCTCGACCCAGGCGAGATCTATCTGTTCCCCAGTGGTTTTTGTGTTGCTATCCCATCTGGTTATGAAATTCAGGTACGACCAAGAAGTGGTCTTGCGGTGAAGCATGGAGTCACCGTAATAAACAGCCCTGGAACCATTGATGCTGATTACAGGGGAGAACTGCGGGTGGCACTCATTAATCTTGGGAAAGCTGCTTTTACTGTAAATCGTGGTGACCGTATTGCTCAGATGATTCTATCCCCTGTGGTACAGGTGCAGTTGAAAGTTACTTTAAGCCTTGATGAGACAGAACGTGGCAATGGTGGTTTTGGGCACACAGGGATCAGAGGGAAATAAATAAACCATGTATTTTTCAGTTCTTGGTTCCGGTAGTAAAGGGAACTCCCTCTATATCGAATCAGGTAGTACCTCCATTCTTATCGATGCTGGCTTTTCCGGTAAAGAAATATCAAAAAGAATGGCCGTCCATGGAAAGGTTCTTGAAAATCTCGCAGGGATTTTTCTCACCCATGAGCACGGAGACCACATTTCAGGTGCAGGAGTCATTTCCAGGCGTTGCAGAATTCCCGTTCATGCCAATGAAGGAACCTTTCGTGGCAGTGATAAAAAAGTAGGAAAGCTTCACAAGAGAATAGAGTTTGAAACCGGGAAAGCTGTGGTGCTGCAGGATCTTGAAGTAAGATCATTCAGGATTTCCCATGACACCAGAGATCCTGTGGGATTTCTGGTCAGCGACGGTCATGTCCGCCTTGCTCTGTGTACAGACACAGGAAAAGTGTCACAGCTTGTTGCCAACAGACTGAGTGGTTGTGATGCTGTGATTCTGGAGTTTAATCATGATCCTTTGATGTTGAAACAGGGGCCTTATCCACTTTCGCTGCAGCAGCGGGTTCGTTCCAGCCAGGGACATCTTGCTAATGAAGATGCAGCATCCTTTTTGCAAACCCTTCTGCATGACAGAATTCAGCATATCATTCTTGCCCACTTAAGTGAAACAAACAATACCCGGAATCTTGCGCTGAAGAGTGCTGAATCTGTGATCCATCCGGAGCATCGCAGGGGACTTCATGTTGCTGGCCAGTCAAATCCCACTGAGCTATTTGAGCTTTCTTGATTGTATTTAGTTTGTTGAAACCAAACAGAAAATACGCGTTTTGCAGAGTAAATTTTCCGGAGTCTATACCTGACTGCATATTCATCTGACTTCCGGCATTTTTGAGAGTTCATCATAATTAACCTCTGTTTGCATATATACTTATCATGTCAACAGAAATTATTATTACAATCAGCATTCTGGCAAGAAATTTTGGTCTCCTTCTTTTTACTAAACTGTCGGCGGGGACAGCTCATGCGGGAAGTCTGAGCTGCTTTTCTTTGTCAAGTTTGGGGTTCTTTTTATAGAGCAGAATGGTTTTTCCAATGATTTGGACCAGGCTGCTTTCACTACCGATTGAGAGTGTAGTAGCTGTCTCCTGCCTGGAGACAGGACTACTCTTTCCGACTTTCACTTTGATCAGTTCGTGGCGGCCCAGCTCAAGTATTGTTGCGGTGATGATCTTCTCGCCGAGTCCTTCCTTTCCAACGGAGACGACGGGGCTCAGGTTGTGGCCCAGGCCTTTGAGGAATTTTTTCTGTTTGGATGTCAGTTGTGGACCGGCTTTTTTTTCGTCTGTATTTTGTTTGTTCATGTTCGTTTATTGTATTTTATGTTGATTTAAATAAACAATCCTGAACCCGTGACGGCTTCAGAATTGTTTTTTTGAACCCACTGATATGGCCATTATTATAATAATGAATGGGTGATTTTTTCTTGTGCCATGATGTTGAGAAAAGTTCTCATTACAGGAAGGACACTAGCTGATAAGATTTTTTATGATTTCGTAACCTCCAACATAGGTTCCGATGGAAGAACCAAATCCTGTGAAGAGAAAGACCAGAAAAAGTCGTAATAGCTTGTTTTTCCACCATCCTTTTATGGTTCCCATGTCCTCCCCAACGGTTTCAAACTCGCGAACTACGGGTGGAGTCCGCATTACCTGGATAAATGCGGCAACGTACCCGGCACCTATAACAGGTGTAAGACTTGTTACAGGGGCCGCAGCAAAAGCACCAATGACTGTTAAAGGGTTGGCAAAAGCAAGTATGCCGCCAATTGCTGATGGTATACCATTGGCCATAATCCAGTAGAGTAAATTGGCGCCGGCATCAGTTATTCCCTTCTGTACTCCAATGGTGACCAGCGAGCCAATGATAAGGAGGGGGATGGACCAGCCAAGAAGTTTCCAGATTTTTGAGATAGGTGGAATGGTATTGATAGCTTCGAGTTCACTGCTGTGGTCTTCATTAAACAGTTTTTTGATACCTTTCACGTGACCTGCCCCAACCACGGCAACCAGACGTTTACCTTCGGCGGCTTTTATTTTCTCAGAAAGGTAAATATCCCTTTCATCGATAAGGACTCTCTTGACATCGGGCAGTGCTTCCCCCATTTCATCCATCAGGTCTGAGAGGACATCTTTCTGTTTCATTTCAGCCAGTTTTTCTTCACTGATCTCTGTTGAATCAAAAAGTGAGGAAAAAAGGGTGACCAAGAGGTAGCCTTTTTTGAAGAAGCCGGTGGATTTCCATGCCCGGCGCAGGGTAATTCGGACATCCCGATCACAAAGTGCGATTGGAATATCGTGGGCCTTGGCAGTTTCAGCAGCTTTGAGTAGTTCGGCTCCCGGGGTTACACCAAGTTGGTTACCAAGTTTTTTCTGGTATGAGGCCATAAGGAGATTGATCATAAGGGTGGAGAGTTGTTTGTCTTTAATGATCTGTTTCAAGTCCAGAGACTGCCATTTCTTTTTCTGAGTAAGGGCCTGATAGCGTTTTTCATCAAGTTCAATGCAGACACAATCAGGTTTTTCCCGGCTGATGACCTCTTCCACAAGGTCAACTGACTCCTGTGATATGTGGGCAGTGCCGATGAGGAGAATGGTTTTTTCCTCATGGGTAATGGTATGGACATCTACTTGAGCTTCCGTGGGGCTTGCTTCTGGGTTTGTCATTGTATAATAAATGTAAAATAAGGTTTTTAAGATGTTATTGCCGGAGGGCAGTCCTGTACCTGACCCACAGAGCTTTGAAAAGGGGCACCCTGATATTACGATTGGAGGAGAGTAAGTTCCTGGTCAGTAACCATCACAGCTTGTCAGACATTCCTGATCTTGAGTTTTATGCCGGGATGGATCCGGTTGGATTTAAGCTTGTTCCATGCTTTGAGTTGTTTGGTGGAGAGGTTGAATTTCCGGGCAATGGCCCAGAGTGAGTCTCCCTGGCGAACCTGATACCAACTGATTCTGGTAACAGACTGGGAGGTGCTGTCTGTGACAGGATATTTTTTCTGTTCAGCAAGGGTGATAATTGCTGAAAGCGTATCCGGTATAGTGGTGATCCGGGGGGCCCGATCCTTCTTTATGGTAATGGATACGGTTTTACCAGCCCCCTCAATATACAGAGCCAGCTGCTGGCCGGCACGAATTTTGTGAACACTCTTAAGACCGTTCCAGTTGACAATCAAGCTAACAGGGACATTGTACGCTCTTGCTATCTTTGAAAGGGTTTCCCCGGGTTGTATTGTGTGTAGGAGAAGATCATTTGCTGCAATACGCTGCTCTTCGCCTTTGTTTATCAGGCGGTATCTGGTGGTACTGTAAGGGATCCGCAGGTGGTTACCAGCAAGGAGTTCGTTGCTGCGCAAGTTGTTGATTTTCAGGAGAGTGGTTTTGTTGATGTTGTACCGTTTGCAGATTTTGGACAGGCTGTCTCCTTTCCTGATTATATGGGTTTTGTAACCAGTACTTACGACAGTATTCAGTCGAGGCAGATTGGCCTTGGCGAGTTCGGTGGTACCCAGGGGAATTTGAACATTGTAGTGACTTTTGTTCAGCGGGGTTTTTCCTGTCTTTAGTTCCTGGTTGAGCTTTTTGATTGTTTTGCTGTCAACGTTGCAGATGAGAGCAACCGCATCAAGGCTGAACCCAGGTCCCACACGGAGGGTTTCATATTTCAGTGGCTCCTGGTACTTGATATCTGTAAAACCGTATTGCTCAGGATTCTTGGCGATGAGGATAGCTGCAATGAGTTTGGGGACATAACGTTTTGTCTCCAGTCGCAGATAGCGATGCTGAGCGAGGCTCCAGAAATCATCCGCCTTATAACGTTTCAGGCCACGTCTGATTTTTCCTGGACCGGCATTATATCCGGCAACAGCAAGGTGCCAGTCGCCAAAATCTGCATAAAGATCTGAGAGAAAGGAGATAGCGGCACGGGTTGATTTCTCAGCATGACGACGTTCATCAACGTATTGGTCTATTCGCAGGTTGTACTGCTTGCCGGTTCCTTTCATGAACTGCCAGAGTCCGACTGCTTTGGCTCTGGAGTAGGCCCGCTGATTAAATCCACTTTCAATCATTGCCAGGTAGGCAAGATCTTCGGGAAGGCCGGCATCGCGCAGTTCTTTCTGGAACATGGGGAGGTATTTTCCGGAACGCTCAAGCCAGCGGTGGAAGGTCTTTTTCTGTCGGTTCTGGAATATATCCAAGTATGCTTCAACCTGTTTGTTGATGACAATCGGGAAATCATAGGTGGTTTCCTCTTCTTTGGTATTGACAACTAGTTCCCCATTGTCAGGATGCCATGTCCCTGTACGTCGCAGTATCTCGAGCTCTTCAGTCAAACACTGCTCTGTTTCCGCTTCAATTAGAAGGAGTTCCGGGTCGGTGGAAAGTGAGCTGACAGGAGAGGCAATTTCGCCGCTGGGCAGAGGGTATAAAACAGTTGTGTTCTGGTTGCCGCAAGAGGTAAGAGCCAGTAGAGTCAGACTTACCCATAAGATTTGAAACAAAATTGATGAGATTCGGAACATAAAAGTAGTAGTAAGGTAAGGGGAAATTGTGAATATATGAGTATGATGCAAGTCGTTAAAAGTTACCTGACAGGGTAAATGCATCCTTGAGGTATATGTATGAAAACGGTACAATCCCGTGAACTTTATTAGTTAAACTCGAAGCAGCTATAAATTGCAACAAAAAATAGTGCTGCCAGGTTTCAATAAACAGCCATTTTCACCGTGTTAGCAAAGGTTTATTTTCTGGAAGACTGAGGCGGTTTTACGTGTTTTTCTTATGTTAAAAAAAATATTCTTCTTTTTCATTTCTTTATTTCTGTTTGTGCTTCTGGCGGTTGCAGGAGCTTTATATTACCTGGTTGTTTTGAACCCTGGCCAGGAGATAGGCATTGAAAATATTCAGAGCATTCTCGGTAAGGAAAGTCCGGTGCTCTACAGCGACGGGGTAACTCCCCTTGGTGTTTTTTTTGATGATGCTCACCGCCAGTATGTGCGATGGGATCAGATTCCCGAGACTTTTGTAGATGCGCTTGTTGCATCTGAGGATAACAGGTTCTTTGAGCATTATGGTTTTGATGCGGTTTCCATCACCCGGGCAGCATTAAAAAATTACCAAGCAGGGAGGGTGGTGCAGGGGGGCAGTACCCTGACCCAGCAGACGGCTAAAAATCTCTTTAAGCGCTCTGGACGATCCTATGAGGCAAAACTGAAAGAACTGTTATATGCTCTGCGCCTTGAGTACCATTATTCCAAGCAGAAGATTTTTGAGTTTTACTGCAACCAGTTTTATGTTCGGGGAAACGGGCATGGACTTGGAGTGGCCGCACGATACTATTTTGATAAAAAAGTTGAAGACCTGACTTTGCTTGAAAGTGTTTTTATTGCAGGGAGTGTCAAACGTCCTAACTATTATAATCCCTTTAACAGGAAGTCGGCCTCTGCCAGGAAAGAAGTACGGGAACGGGTTAAAATTCGCATGGCCTACGTTTTGAAACAGATGCGGAGACTTGGTAAAATAAGCCAGAAAGAGTATGAGCAGGCACTGGCAACTGATATTTTCTTCACTGAAGGGCAGGTTGGGTATGCCCTCGATTACGTGATGGAAATGGTGAAAGATGCCGTGGCTACAGAAGAGGTGACAGATGCCCTTGAGGAACATGGCATCTCCAATCTTGCCACTGCAGGAGTTCGTGTTATTACCAGCGTTGATAAAGCCCTGCAGGAGAATACTCTCTATGCTCTGCGCCATGAATTGTCGAGGCTTGATGTGCGGCTGCGTGGTTATGATCGTGAAGAGATACAGAAGGAACTAGCCCAAACCAGTTATCGCGGGGATCAGGAAGTCAGAAAGGGCGCTTTTCTTTTCGGAACTTTGAAAGACGTCCAAGTTGACGAAACTCTTGGGCTGCCTGTTGCTCTCAGCGTTGATTTAGGTGGTGAGCGTGGTGTTGGCATAATTCAGAGAGATGGACTGGAAAGAACGCTGACTGCTTTTGTGAAATGGCAAAAAAATCGCTGGAGCGAAGTTACTGAAACAGATCTGGCATTGCTCACGGAACAACTGCAGAGTGGTGACCGGGTATGGGTCAGCGTCAGGGAAATTGATACGGATGGTACTGTCTTTCTAGATCTTGAGCGTTTTCCCCAGATGCAGGGTGGGGCCCTTGTTCTTCAGAATGGTATGATCAAAGCCATGGCAGGTGGTGTTGAAAATCGCTTTTTTAACAGAGCCATTTCCGCAAGAAGGAATATGGGATCGGCCTTTAAACCCTATCTTTTTGCGGCAGCTTTGCAACTGGGTTGGAATGCTGCAGATCTTCTCAGTAACAGGCGGGATGTTTTTGTCTTCCAGGGCCAGCCTTATTTTCCAAGACCAGACCACAGAATCAGCAGCGAAGAGGTCTCCATGAGTTGGGCAGGTGTAAGGTCTGAGAATCTGGCCTCTGTCTGGCTGCTCTATCACCTCTGTGACCGCCTTGCGAGTGATGAATTTAAGGAGGTCGCATCAAAGGTCGGACTTGCGCCTCGTTTTCGAAATAATAAAGAAGAGCCGTATACACGTTATAGAAACAGGATCAGGGATAAATATGGAATTATAATGAGCCGCTCTACTCTGCAGGAGGCCGCCTTCCGCAATGCTGTGCGTGACCTGGAGACAGATTTCATTTTTGAAGATCTTGTTCCTGAGTATGCTGTGCTCAAGAACCTCCATTACGGTCTGCAATTCGCCAAATTTCGAAAGGAGATTGATGAATCCCTGGCTGATCTTGAGATCAAGGAAAGCAAGACAAAAGAATTGAAATTCAGGAAAGAGCTGCTCAGGATTAATTATCTCTCTATGGTGTTGCGGCAAGAGCAACTCAGGCAGTACAGAGAAACCTTGCAGGATCGTGAAGAAATTGATCCTTTTGATATTGGATTTTTTTCAGAGCCAGCAGTACTCTGCTTTGATAACAGTTTGCAACAGTATGTTTTTGTGGAAAGAGAATACCTGAGTCCGGAACAGGTGCCTGTAGATCGAAAACGCCTGAAAGAATATTTTTCCAGTATCAGCGCGGAGAGTCAGAAAAATTTCTGGGATGCAGTATGGCTTGATGGGATTATGACATCGAGGGCTGTAGCTCTTGTCGAGAAACAGGTACGGATAGAATATCAAAGACTTGCAACACTCTCCCCATATAGCCTTGATGTTTTATCCGGAGTCAACGATTTTCGGGTTATGGTGGGTCTCAGGTATCTCGTAGAGCTTGGAAAAGAGATGGGGATTTCCAGTAAACTTGATCCTGTCCTCTCCTTTCCGCTTGGTTCCAATGTAGTGAGTTTGCTGGAAATGGTTCGCCTATATGAAGCCCTGGTAACAGGTTCTGTTTATCTTAATGGTGAAAATCCCGGAGTGAATACAGATCTGCTCACTGTGTTGGATCGGATTGAAACTGCCGATGGAGAGGTCGTGTATAAGGCAGTTCCCCGTAAAAAAGAACTGTTTGGTCCAGAACAGCGTCTTGCCCTAGGTGGAATTCTTGAGAATACTGTGAAATTCGGTACGGGCAGGTATGCTCAGGAGCATGCCCGATTGCCAGCCAAGGAAGATGCAGGTCTTGCGGAAGCAGAGGCCATGGATCTGGTTATTCCTCTTCTAGGCAAGACAGGAACTGCAAATAATTACACAAATGCCTCCTTTTTTGGTTATCTCCCTGCCGTATCCACTGGGGGAACCGGAATGGTAATTGAAGGCGGCTATTCCATTGGAGTGTATGTCGGCTTTGATAATAACAGGTCCATGCGGCGAAAATCCACTCGTATAACCGGGGCTGGGGGCGCATTACCTGCCTGGACAGACTTGGTTAATATCATACTGCGGGAAAAATCATACGCGGAACGACTGGACCCAGTAGACCTCTCTTTTTATGGTCTGACTCTGCTTCGTGAAGAGATCGGGCAGCTGAATCTAGGTGTCGATCGCAATGATGGTGGCAGGATATTGGAGCCTGTAGTTGAAGTTGATGATAATGATCGGGACACTCCGTCGATCATGACATTTGGACGACTGTACGAGACTGGAACCTTTGCGCCCAGCAGGTATTATGCGCCATTCTGGGGTGACTCTGCTAAGTTGATAGAGAGTGATTTGTAGAAATCCAGGGAACACCCTGTTGAATTCTCCACTTCTCTATGATACAACATGTCTATCTGCTTAAATGCGTGAATGCTGATGTGAAGTTGTTGTTTCTTCAACTCTGGATCCGTGAGTGTTCGCTGCCGATGCAGCTTGTTTTTTTTAAAAACATCTCTGATTACGAAGATTGTATCTGTATTTCAATATGTTATTAAAAAAAACGATCACGAAGATGTTACGGATTCAGGTTAACTTTAAAATAATAGACCAATGAAAATTCGCTACACTACTCTGTCTCTTGCCTTGTGTTGTTCTCTGCTTGCCACTGGTTGCGCCTACGACAAGAAGAGGATAGCTTCCCCTGCCAGCACCATGACAACCTCTCCAAGACTTGAGACAACAGAAGATCCGGAGCCCAAGGCTGTGATTCAACCTCGTCCGGTTGGAGGGACCAGTCAGCAGTATATGGATGATGATTTTGAACAGGATCTTCCCGGATTCGGCGATGTGGAAGATGGAACGGTGCTCCCAGAAATTCAATACGTGAAAGATCGGATTTTTGAATATGGAAGGAAGCTTGACCGGTGGAAGGAGTTGGATAATCAGGCAGTGGTGATGGATCTCGATGAAGAAGCCTCTGAAGAGATGGTGCGTTGCTTTAGGGATTTGCAAAAAGTTCTCAATGGGTACAGCCATATCCATGAATTACTGTTGCGGCAGGATTTTCTTGATTCTGAAAGTCAGATCTCCACCAGCGAAGTGCTGAGACTTGGTCAAAGGGATGTCGCCTTCCTTGAATCAAGTTGCGGCAGGTTGTTGAAGGGAGGGGATGATACTGGTGAAGGTTGGGAGCAGCGTGGCGAACAGGCGGACTTACCTCAAATAGAGACCCTTATAGAACGTTATGCTGGAAGCAGTGAGTTTGAAGAAGTGGTGCAGGTATGGCAGCAGATTCCGGAGAATCAGCTCGACAGGGTTCATTTGAATACACGGATTTCCTATGGCAATGCCCTGATGGCACTTCATCAGGAGGATGAGGCTGCTGCAGTGTATCAGGGAATCATCGATCTGATGTCAGCCTCTGATGACCAGCGTACCGATATCTTGTCTTTACGGAAGATTCTGGCTGATCTTTATACTGCCTCAGGTGACTATAAAAAGGCGGAAGAGCAGTATCTCGAGATATCAAAAGATTATAGTGACCTTGCCCGGATCGAAGATTGGGCTACACTGCAGCTTTCAATCCTTGACAGGAGTGAGGTGGGGAGTCCGGAATTGTTGGAGTACTCATCTCTTCTCAGAAACTATCTGGGGTACAGTCCGCAGCGGGATGGTTATAAGCTGGTGTGGCAGGCTGATAAGTTTCTGGCTGAGTATCCTTATTCACCAGTGTCATCCAATGTAGATATCATCAAGACATCTATTCTGAGTAGGGCTGATAAGTGGCTTGAAAGCTTTCTTTTTGAAGTTGACGTTCTGGCTGCTGATGAAAAGTTTCAGGATGCTTTGATGAAACTTGAAACCATTCCTGAAGATATTCTGAGCGGGGAGAAGCTGATAGAGGTTCGGAAGAAGAGTGACGATCTTACCTTGGCTGAAGCAGTGAGTCGTGAAAAGAAGAAGATAGAAAAGATGCAGGCCCAGCAGCGTCAGTGGAACGATGCACTGCTTCTCATTGATAAGGGGCTCTTTGATGATGCCATAGAAATCCTGACCAGCATGCTTGATACTGAGTATGCCTTGAAGGCTGATGCAAAGATTGCTGAGGTGTCCCTGCTGGCGGCAAGGGCAGAACGAAGAAAGGCGGCTGATTTGTTTATCCGATTTACAAAAACCACAGATATTGAATCCAAGAAAAAACTTTTGCTGGAATCGAGAAGAAGGCTTGTGGATATTCTAACTAAGTATCCTGATGTTGGCATAACCGAAAAGGTTTTGGGTAACATCAAGCGTGTGGAAAAAGAGATGGATGCTATAGACCCCATGCTCAGATCTCAGACAGATACGATGGAGGAGGAGATAACACCTGTGCAGGACGCCTTTAGTATTCCTGTTATAACTCCGGAGATCCAGGCACCTCTTGAGATAAAGACTATGGGTGAAGAAACCATCCGGTAGTTGTATCTGTAAAGAGCCTGGAAACACTTTCAGGCAGAAACAAAAAAAATCCCGGTCAGATTCTTCTGACCGGGATTTTTTTGTTTCTGAATCCGCGAGCCCTTGCCGGGCACTCCTTATCGTTCACCCCAAGGTACCTGTAACTGCATCTCAGTCGCCAGGTTCCATTCTGGACAATTGGTGTTTCATTTTGAAGCATCCAATTTGGGCCAACTTGTTTTTCCCATAATCTACAATAGCTACAGGATGTTTTCATGGGTTTGTTTCATAATGAAACGTGGGTTGCCGGTTTCATGATGAACGAGGTTTTTTTTCTGAATGATTTTCTTCCTTATCGGGGAGCGTGTTTAAGTCCCCACTTTCGTGATGTTTTTCCCGGTGTGTTTTTTTGTCTATTTAAGTAAGTTCTTTGGCACGCCCATTGCTATAATTCCTCTGTTCCATATCAGGAGAGAGGTGTTGAGACATAGAGATCCAGGATGAAGATTATAACAGGAGGAACGAAATATGAAGAGTGGGCAAGGGGAAGAAAAACGAATGAATTGTGCAATGATGTCAGTTGTGTTGAAGAATTAATGGAGGAAAAAATATCATGTTACATATGTATTTACCAATAGCAGGAAACAGCGTCAATGTGTTCCTGATATTAGGTCTTGGCGGTTTTGTTGGGCTGTTGTCAGGTATTTTCGGAGTTGGTGGAGGGTTTTTAATGACACCCCTGCTAATGATGTTTGGTATTCCACCAACGGTGGCTGCCGCATCAGACTCTAATCAGATTGTGGGGGCTTCAACTTCCGGGACTCTGGCGCATATGCGTTTGGGAAATGTGGATGTACCCATGGGACTGATGCTTCTTATCGGTGGTGTGGGAGGTGGTACTGTTGGAGTTCAACTCATTAAGCTGCTACGTGCCATGGGCAATGCTGATTTTCTCATTGCCATCACCTATGTCATCATGCTTGGTGGTGTTGGTGGCTATATGTTTTGGGAAAGTCTTCAGGGTTTGAAAAAGGATAAGCAGGGAATTGCGGTAACGGCTCAGGTTGAAGAAAAAGAATCTGTTAAAGGTGGTAAGACGTTTTTGCAGCGTCTTCCTATGCAATATAAATTTGAGAAATCTGGTTGTGAGGTTTCCATGCTTATGCCGTTATCAATTGGAGTTCTGGTTGGTATTCTGGCGGCCATCATGGGTGTTGGAGGTGGCTTTATCATGGTTCCGGTCATGGTCTATTTACTCCGGATGCCAATGCATGTTGTGGTTGGAACGTCATTGTTTCAGATCCTTTTCACTTGCATTAACGTAACCATAATGCAGTCTTATTCCAATCATACAGTGGATTTTGTTCTCGCTGTATTGCTGCTCCTTGGGTCAACGATTGGGGCTCAGGCAGGGACGGCGGTATCAAAACGTCTTAAGGCGGATCAGCTGAAGATAATGTTGGCAAGCCTGGTGTTACTGGTTTGTGTCAAGATGACAGCAGGTCTATTGATGACACCTGCCATTATGGTTGCCCTGAAAGGAGGACATTAAGATGAGTTTGATGAGACTGGTCAAAATTACGATAGCAAGTTTTCTGGGGGCGTTACTGCTGGTTCCATTCTTAGAATGTTCTGCCGATGCTGCGATGGGTGACGTATCCCTTGAGCTTGCCCAGGACACCATTGAGATCTCCACGTTCTACAATGGTACAACTCTGGAGGTGAGCGGTGATGTAGCAGTGGATGATGACGTTGTACTGCTGGTGAGTGGCCCGAGGGAAGAGGTTCATTTGAAGGAAAAAGGTAAGGTCGCCGGTTTTCTATGGATGAATAAAAAGGATGTCATATTGGAGAACACCCCTGCCGTTTATATGGTTTACACCCCGGAAGGGAGCAGCGAGAAGTTAGTCAGTACTGATCTGGGTACCGGGTACCAGGCATTACTATCAGATATCTCCATCATGCCGGAGTCTGCCGATAAGGCTTTTATTTTTGAGGAATATGTGAAGTTGATGGAACAGTCTGGTGTCTATGCTGTTCATGCTGCATCTGTTCAGTATGGCACGCCTGAAAATGGCATGAAAAGTTTTAAGGTTGTGCTTGTTATTCCTTCCAAAATGAAAGCAGGGACATACAGTGTTGAAGCTATTGCGGTGAAGGGTGGTGTTGTTATAGATCGGGCCCAGTCTGGATTGATCCTTAAACTTTCAGGGCTTCCTGCTGTTATCTCTTCCCTGGCCTACGAACGGCCCCTGCTGTTTGGTTTTATGGCAGTATTTATTGCAATTGCAACTGGTCTGCTGATCGGGGTTGTCTTCCGCGGCGGCGGTGGCGCTCATTAAAGTGAATTCGTTACGAGGAACAGAAAAGCACATGAGAAACTTTCTGCTGCAATTTGCTGAGATTTTTGTCAAGAAAAAGCACAGCAATACACCATTCAAAGTGCTGTTTGCCGATTTTAAGAAGAGTCTGGATTTGAACAATCAGATTCTGGATATCATAGGTGATGCCAATGATAAACTGAGCGGCGATTACATATTTGATGAGCACTATATCCACACCACCTGTGGACAACTGACGGATCTGCTACGGGAACTAATTGTAACCATTAATCACCTCACATCTCAGAAATATACGGGACTGTTTAACAGCTTTCATCGGATAGAGGAAGATCTGGCTCTTATTCTGCGGGGAAAGGTTTTGTCTCAGGATATACCACTTACTCTGCAGTATTCTGATATCACCAGAGATCTCGTTGACGCTGTGGGAGGGAAAAACTGCCATATTGCAGAAATTGGTTCGTACCTCGGCCTGAGAATTCCCCGGGGATTTGCAATAACAACATCTGCTTTCGAGTTGTATTGGAAGGCAGGGAATCTTGATAAATCTGTCGCTCAAATTAGGGAACAGTGGCTCGATGAGCAGCTCACTTTGTCTGAGGCCTCTTCAAGAATCCAGGAGCTGATTCTTAAGACTCCTGTACCGGATATCCTGGATAAAGCAATTCTTGCTGCAGCAGCAGAGGTTGTGGGGAAGGATGGTAGGGGAAAACCATGTTTCGCTGTCCGCTCCAGTGCCCTTGGAGAGGATGGTGTGACTTCCTTTGCCGGGCAGTATCAGAGTTGTTTGAGTATTCCCCCGGACCAGATTACCCGGGCCTATAAGCAGGTAGTTGCAAGTCTCTACAGTCAGCAGGCCATGGAATATCGGTTGAAAAAAGATTTCCGTTCCGAAGAGGTCGTGATGGCGGTTGCCTGTCAGCTGATGGTACCTGCTAAAGCCAGTGGGGTCATGTACACCTATGACCCGTTACGACCTGAGGGAGAAACTATATTAATCAGTTCAGCCTGGGGGCTTGGAGAGCCAATTGTAGCCGGTGCAGTTGCCACTGATCATTTTGTCCTTGAACGGAAACCACCCCATAAGGCAATTGAGATGCAGATTGTGCGAAAGGATGAGTCCATGGTTATTACGGGTTGCGGTGGGCTTAACAATGTGGCTGTCCGTGCCAGGCAGCGCACAGAACCAAGCCTGAAGGCCGGTCAGTTACATGATCTGGCTAAGACAGGTGTGTTGCTCGAGAGATACTTTAAGGCTCCTCAGGATGTTGAATTTGCCATTGATCAGGCGGAGCAGATTGTTCTCCTGCAGTCCCGACAGCTGCAGCTTCACTATGATCGTCTACCGCGGGCCTGTGACCTTTCCGGGATTGACAGAAGCTATCCTGTTCTTCTTCGGGGAAAAGGTGTTGCTGCCATGGAAGGAATTGCCTCCGGACCAGTATGGATCCTGGATGCAGAGAAAGATCTGACTGATTTTCCAATGGGCGCTGTTCTGGTGGCAAGACATGCTTCACCACAGCTTGCAAAAGTGATCCATAAGGCTGCTGGATTTATAACTGATATCGGTTCCACCACCGGGCATCTGGCAACGGTGGCCAGGGAATTTAGGGTTCCAGCTCTTCTTAATACCGGGGATGCCACCACCATTCTGCGTGATGGCTGTGAAATCACCATGGATATAGAGTGCCTGACCATCTATGAAGGGCAGGTCCCGGAGCTGCAGCACTACAGCCTTCAGGAGGAAGCCATTGAGGATATGTTTGAATATCGTCTGTTACGCCGGGTGCTCAGAAAGATAGAGCCCCTCAATCTTGTTGATCCTGAGAGTGATAATTTTACCCCGGAAAATTGTAAAACCTACCATGATCTCACAAGATTTATCCATGAAAAAGCTGTGGAAACCATAATTGATATCAGTTTTTATCATGCTCATCATAGAGACACCCAGGTTGGGAAACTCCTATGGGAGTATCCTCTTGATCTTGTGCTTATTGATGTAGGTGGGGGCATAGACGGGGAGCATACTAAGGGGATCCTGGCTGAACAGATTAGCTCTGTTCCTATGCAGGAACTGCTTCGAGGCATGTCTTGGCCAGGGGTCTGGGATATGACGCCGTCCAGGGTTGATTTTAACAGTTTTATGTCAAGTCTGACCCGGACAGAGCCAATACGAAACAGCAGCCCCGAAGATGTTGGACGTAACTTGGCTGTTATTTCGAGTGAGTATACCAATATAAATTTTCGGCTTGGATACCACTTCACCGTAATAGATGCTTATATCTCTGAAAACATTCTTGATAATCATATATATTTCAGGTTTTCCGGTGGCGTAACAGACACGGCGAGGCGTTCCCGACGAATCAAGCTCCTTGGTCGCATTTTGTCCCATTATGATTTTCTCTGTGAGGTTCACGGGGATACTGTGGTGGCCCGTTTGAAGAGAATGGACAGGAAAAGCATACTGAAACGGCTGTTTTTACTGGGGTTGCTTGTCGCCTATACCCGACAGCTGGATGTCAAAATGATAAATGACACCAGAATAGATCAATATTTCAAAGAAATACAAACCATAATGGAGGAGAGCAATGACAACTGAACAGACCAGTATTTTGATCCTGGATGATGAACCCATCGTGAGTAAGCGATTAAAACCATCTCTTGAAAAGAAAGGGTATGAAGTGGAGACTTTTACCAGGAGCGCTGATGCTTTGCAACGGGTGATGGAGAGACATTTTAATATAGTGATAACAGATCTTAAGATGGAAGGTATGGATGGTATGCAGTTTCTCACCGAAGTCAAAGAGCGGTACCCTGATACTGAGGTGATCGTTATAACAGGATTTGCGACCATGGCTACTGCAAAGGAATCGTATAATAAAGGGGTCTTTGACTTCCTGGCCAAGCCCTTCAAGTTAGGGGAAATATCCGAGGTTATTGCCAAGGCAGAAAAAAAAATAAAAAGACTTGAGAGGTGAGGAAATGCTGAAAACACTACTTTATATAAATGAAGACCTAGCGTCAAGTATTGCTCTGCGTTTTACAGATTATCTAAGTCGTTTTGTGAACCTTTCACTCTTTGTTGCCCATGTGGAAGAGCCGGATGAAAAAGAACAGGTGGGAACGGGTTGGGTACGTCGCACCTGGGAAGATGGTGTGGCTTCCAGTGGGAAGAGGCTTGTTGATCGGATGTTACGAACCGAAAATATTAACTGTCCTTTGGCTGGCCGCCCCAAAATCTTTGTTGGTGAAATGGAAAGAGAGATGATTTTCGAGCTGCGCAACGGCCTCTATAAATTGTTTATAAAGGGGTACCTTGACTCTGCTGATCCAGAGCCGTTTTACGACCTTATCAGCTCGTCACTCTGCGAAGAAATGTCATGTCCGGTGTTAGTGGTGAAAAATCTTTCGCTGAGCAAGAGGTGTGCTCTGCTTTGTGCAGACGGCGTGGACCCAAGGACACTTGTGGAACAGTCCATGGAGATAGTTGGTGAGTCAAGCTTTGAACTCGACATCGTCTATTTTAAATTTCAGGAAAGTGATCAGGTCCAGATCCTGGACAGCCGAGAGGGGGGAAGCAATTTAAGGGAGACCGAGTCTCTCCTTGCTGCAGCTGGTAAAACTGTAGCGAACACCATCGTACTAACCGGTGTGCCGGAACAGATTGGAGATTACTTGAAAGAGTATGCACTGGTGGCTTCCACCATGCCAGGGAGAAAGAGCATGCATATGTATGTGCTGGCCCATTCACTGGCATCGGTGCTTCTAGTACGGGACACTGCACAAAAACAACAATAAATCAGATTGAGAAGAGGATTGTAATGAAAATATTAGTTGCACTGGATGGAAAATCTTATAGCAGGGGAATTGTAAAAGAAGTGGCCCGCCTGTCTGAAGGTACTCTCGCTGATGTCGTCTTTCTTGGTATCCAGGATTCGAAAACCAAGGTGTCACAGTCGCTGCAGATGCTTCTCCATGAGTATCAGCAGGACCTGTACAGCTATTTCAGGCCGGATGAATTGCCCTATGCTGATTTTTCACTTGAGAAGTGGCAGAAGATCGCCAGTGGTGACTGGAAGGTGTCGGCAGCTGGTATGAAAGAATTCACACTTCGAATCAGAAGTGGTAGTGTGGCCAAAGCGGTGGTTGCTGTTGCCGGTGAAATGGAGTGTGATCTGGTGATTTTGGGTTGTGATCTTAAGTGTGGCTGTGAATGGGATGGTGAGATAAACGTTCCGCTACGGATAGCCGAAGATGCACCCTGTTCGGTGCTGGTTATAAAACAGAGCGGTAATACCCAGGAAATTGTATCCATTCTTGACCAGTCTGAGGTTCATCAGGAGGCCATGGAAATGATAAATCAGCTGGTAACCCTTCATAGCGCAGGTCTCAAAATTATAGGCGTTCAGGAAAAGAATGAAGACAAAAACGATATGCTGGAACAGCGTATGGTTGAGTTGCTGAAATACTATAATGATCGGGCGGTGAGTGCGTGGGTAAAAGTGATAGATAGTGCCATGGTGACAGACTACGTGACTGAATCTTCCCGAAAGGCAATAATTGCCCTTTGGATGGGAGGTAAGCAATCTCTTCTAAAACGGTTGTTTTCCCACAGCATGGTGGATAAGCTTCTCAGTACTTCGAGCTCCTCGGTGTTTATTCTCAGGTAGAAGTCGGTAGTGATGAGCTTGTGGTCTAACGTTGTTTTTGTGGGGAAACACATCCATTTCCTGATCAATGGTTGTTTGTAACTGGTTCTGATGTTTTTTCAGGGAGAGAAAACCAAATGAAAATACCATGCTTTTTTAGTGCCTGTACCATCAGGAAACGTTTGATTATTATCAACTCCATGACCATTGGTTTTGTTTTTGTCCTTATTTCCATTTATACTTTTCAGCTGATTGCGGTGGAGAATAACTTGATAATGATGGAGCAGGTTGATGACCTCTTTAGCTCCATCCTCGGTCTACGCAGGTATGAAAAAAATATCATGCTGAAGCTTGATGAGGGTAATGTTGCTAGGGCAATCAATTCAATATCAACAATTGAGATGTACCTGAAGTCTTTGGAGCCTGAAATATTGACGGAAGAGGGGAAGGGGCTTTATACTTACCTTAAGAACGACTTCGACAGTTATGAATCCACTTTTAAGCACTGGTGTTCGGAGGGAAAATGTCTTGAACAGTTCCCGGATAGTAAAGATTTTCGCCTTATCCGTCAGCAGGGACAGAATCTGGTAGAGTCAGCTGCAGAACTTGCCAGGCTTAATCGACAAACAATAAGCCGGAGGTTCAAAACAATTCTTTTTTGGCTAACCTTTTTGCCAGCGATTGTTTTTTCAATCGGAGTGCTGCTATTTTTTTCACAGGTCAAAAATATTCTAGATCGTCTCGGCTCTCTCAAAAAAGCTACCAAGAGCCTCGCAGCTGGCAAGTTTAAACCCATCGTAACTACTGGTTCTCCAGATGAAATAACCCAGTTAATTCGTAACTTTAACCAGATGGGAGTTGCACTTGAAGAAAAACAGGAACAGTTGATTCAGTCAAAAAAGATGGCCTCCATTGGCACCTTCTCATCGGGTATTGCTCATGAAATAAATAATCCCCTTAATAACATCTCACTTTCCACAGATACTTTACTGGAAGAAATAGATTCCATGGATTGTGAGGAGAGAAAAGAGATTCTTGATGACATTATGGCCCAGACTGAACGTGCCAGTAAGATAGTGCGGAATCTGCTGGATTTTTCACGAGCGCAGTCATCGGAAATGCAGGTACTGTATATAGACTATATCCTTCATACCACGATGGATCTTATTGCCAATGAGTTGCAGATTCATCAGATAAAGCTGGTGAAAAATATTGCTGACAGAATGCCGGAAATAAATGGTGATTTACAACAGTTGCAGCAGGTATTCCTGAACCTGATAATTAATGCAGAACAGGCCATAGGGGAGTCCGGAGAAATAACTGTAAAATCAGGTCCTTTTGATGAAAAATATATTCGTACAGATATAATTGACAATGGTCCCGGGATCATTCAGGAGAATCTGGAGCAGATATTTGATCCATTTTTTACAACCAAGGAAGCTGGTAAAGGGACAGGACTGGGCCTATCCATAGTTTATGGTATAGTAAAAAAACATGAGGGTTATATTGAAGTGACGTCTGTTTTGGGAAAAGGTACGACATTTTCGGTGTATCTTCCAATTTGTCAAGGCGATAAGAAGGGTACAGACTGACATGATAAGTGTTGCGGTAATAGATGACGAGGAAACAGCCAGAAAGATGACGGCTCGTATTCTTGAAAAGGCTGGTTATACGGTTGAGACCTTTGGCAGTGGTTTGCCTTTTCTTCGGAAGATGGAGGCGGAAGCTTTTGATATAGTTTTTTTGGATCTGCAGCTCCCTGACATTGGGGGATTGGAAATCCTCTCTCATGTAAAGTCTATTCACTGCTGGACTCAGGTGATAATTGTGACAGGTCATGGCACAATTGAGAATGCTGTTAAAGCTACCCAGAAAGGAGCTTTTCAGTACCTTACCAAACCATGTCGCAGCCATGATATCTGTCTTATGGCCGCTCGGGCAGCTGAAAAAATAGCATTACATCGTGAAAACGACCGACTTCGGTCACAGGTTGATACCCATGGGCTGTTATCGGGTTTTATCGGTAACAGTAAGGCGATGCAGGCGATATTTACGACAATCAGAAAAGTGGCCCAAGTAAATTGCAATGTACTGCTCGAAGCAGAAACAGGGACGGGAAAACAACTGACGGCACAGGCGATTCACGATCTTGGGCCTAGAAAGAATGCCCCTTTTGTATACTTTAACTGCGGAGGTTTTACCGAGGAGCTTATCTGCAGTGAACTTTTTGGGCATGAGAAAGGTGCCTTTACCGGAGCTGACAACTGTAAGATTGGGCTGCTTGAATCTGCTGCAGGTGGAACAGTTCTCCTCGATGAGATCAGTGAGATGCCTCTGTCCATGCAGGTTAAATTACTCCATGTTCTCCAGGAACGGCAAGTGCTTCGTGTGGGGGGAACCAGGCCCGTAGATCTCCATATTCGTATTATTGCAGCGACAAATCGGAATCTGAAACAGTGTGTTAAGGAGGGATTGTTTCGCGAAGATCTCTATTATCGCTTAAATGTGGTATCCATTCGACTCCCACGACTCAGCGAGCGCAGGGATGACATTCCACTTCTGGTGCATCATTTTATTGGCCGGGTGAACAAGGCTTTTTCCAGAGAAATCCGGGGTATATCACCAGAGGCTTTGGAGTTGTTGATGCATTATGATTTTCCTGGAAATGTTCGGGAGCTTGAAAATATCATACAACACGCTGCGGCCTTGACTGACGAAATAAAGTTGCTGCCGGAGGATCTGCCGGCAAGACTTCGTAAGGTTCATCAATGGGATAATATCTCTACAGAACTTGTGGCCATGGAAGAAATGGAAAAACAGTATCTGGCCCGAGTGTTGGCAAAAACCGAACACAATATAAAGGCTGCTGTCAGTATCCTGAAAATACCTAGAACCACACTCTGGAGAAAAATCAAAAAATATAACATTACGCAGACTTTCCCGTCAGGTGAAGACTCTTGACACGTCCCTTCTTCCTCAGGTGTACTTCCTTATCCTGAATATTTTGATCATAGACATGTTCATGTATGTTGATCTTTCCTGTCCATAAAGATGTGATTTTGAGGCCCCGTGGGATCAGACTTTTGAAGTTGCTGTAATTGTGGTAGTGTTGTAGGCTGTTTTCATTGATTTTTGGTGGAATTGGAGTGACTTATTGTTGTATGGAGCATCTGTCGACTTGGTTTCTGGGTGAGAATAAGTTGCAGGCGTTTTTTCAGGTCACTCCGAACAGTGTTTTGTGGAAGCAGGTTGGGGTGCTTCTTGTTACGGTCGTCACCTTCTCTTGCAAAGCTGATTATTATCACTTTCTTCTGCATAACGTTCTTATTTGATTGATGATGCAGTGTGAGTATGCTGCCAACTTCCAGGATCTGAATGGCCAACGATAGCCAGGCATTTCTGAATCGTTGCTTCCTGTTTGATATTGAAACAAACGAGAAGGGAGAGATCTATTCTCTGGGCGCGTGGTATAACGGCAAAAAATTTAACAGCCGCCAAGGTCGAAAGGTTAGGAGAGAGGAACTGGCCGAATTTGACACCTTTGTGAGTGGCGCGGAGTTTGTTCTTGGTCATAACATCCTCTCTCATGATCTTCCATGTCTGCATGAACGTGCACCGACCCTCGCCATCCTGCAGAAGCCGGTTGTTGATACCCTCTATCTCTCGCCCCTGGCCTTTCCGGAAAACCCCTATCACAGACTGGTAAAAAACTATCAAATAGTCAGAGACAGTATTAATAATCCGGCGGAAGATGCCGTACTGGCCGGTAAAGTTTTTATCGAACAGTGGGATGTGTTTTTACAGCTGCTGGCTGGTGGGTCCGACACCCCTCTGATTTACAGAGGATTCTTTCACCAGGTTGACAGGTTTGCTGGGATTTCTGCAGCTTTTGAAGCGATGGGTGTACCGCTTGTGGCTGGAGATGACCTTTATGATGCCTTTTCCTGGTGTATTCAGAACGATGTTTGCAGAGATGCCCGCAATAGACTTATCGAACAGCTTGTTGACGGGAGAATGGAACACCCTCCATTGGCCTATGTTCTCGCCTGGTTAGTTGTTTCCGGAGGGAACTCTGTTCTGCCACCCTGGGTTCGACATCATTTCCCGGTCGTTCCCACCATTATCCATCAGTTACGGGAACAACCCTGCACCAATCCCCACTGTGATTATTGTAAGACAAATCATAATCCCAAGTTTTTCCTGAAGAATTATTTTGGTTTTGAGGATTTTCGATCGGCACCAGCCACTGAAGATGGCCAGAGTCTGCAGGGTGTAATTGTCAGTGCTGCTGCCCGTAACGCATCTCTTTTTGCCACCTTGCCCACAGGGGGAGGGAAGACCCTCTGCTATCTGCTTCCTGCCTTAATGAGGTATCGCCGGTGCAACAGTCTGACTATCGTTATTTCTCCATTGCAGGCCCTGATGAAAGATCAGGTGGAAAATTTCTCGAAACAGACTGGGACCACTTTGGCTGCCGCCATTAACGGAATGCTCTCAATGCCAGAAAGGGGTGAGGTGATGGACGGGGTTCGCCTGGGAGACGTTGGTGTTTTGTATGTCTCACCGGAACAATTGCGCAATCGCTCCTTTGTTCAGACCATCAGTCAGTGTGAGATAGGTGCCTGGGTTTTTGATGAAGCCCATTGTCTCTCTAAATGGGGTCATGATTTCTGACCGGATTACCTCTATTCCATTCGCTTTATACGTGAATTTGCTCAGCAGGAGAAGTGTAAAATTCCACCGGCACAGTGTTTTACTGCCACGGCAAAGAAGGATGTGCAGTCTGAAATTATCGATATAATCGGACGAGAGCTTGGGCTGCGGATCCTCACCTTCGCTGGTGGCCATGAGCGGGATAATCTGCACTACGAAGTGTGGCCGGTTGACAAGTATGAAAAGGACCAGGAAATTCTGAACATACTGAAAAAACGCTATGACAATTCAGGTAGTGTGGTCATTTACTGCGCCACTCGTAAAAATACCGAAAATCTAACGGAGTTTCTGGTTACTGCAGGCTACAGGGTGGAGGCATTTCATGCCGGCCTTGAGCCTTTTGTCAAAAACCGCATTCAGGACGATTTTATTGCCGGTGAAGTTCCAGTCATTTGTGCCACCAACGCCTTTGGCATGGGAATCGACAAGGATGATGTGCGGCTGGTGATCCATGCAGATATTCCCGGTTCTCTGGAAAATTATCTCCAGGAGGCCGGACGTGCAGGGAGGGATCGTAATGTGGCTGAATGTATCCTTATTTTCACTGAGCAGGATGTGGAAGGTCAGTTTCGAATGAGTAGCAGCTCGAGGTTAACGCAGAGAGATATTGCCCAAATCCTGAAGGGGTTGCGTCATGCAGCAAAGGATAATGGTCAGGTAGTGTTGACCACCGGAGATATTATCAGGCTTGATCAGGTTGAGATTGATGAGGATGAATTCGGCCAGGATAGGGACACCAGAGTTAAGACAGCAGTTTCCTGGTTGGAGAGGGGAGGATTTCTCCATCGTGACGAGAATAATACTAATGTTTTTCAAGGAAAACCACTAGTTCGCAATATGGAAGAGGCTGAAGAAGAGATCGGAAAACTTGGTCTTTCCAGGAGGCAACGTAAGCGCTGGCTGGATATCCTAACTGTTCTGATGGAAATTCCTCCTGCCAAGGGATTCAGTGCCGACGAACTTGCAGTGCTGAGCTCTTTTGCCACTACAGACAACGACTCTGAGAAAGGAACCGAGACTCAGAGAGTGCTCCGGACCCTCGAGGATATGGCCAAACAGGGGCTTCTTTCAAAGGAGACAGTTCTGTCGACTTATATCCGCTTTAAAATCAAAAATAGTTCGGAGAAACTTCTCAAACGATTCTGCCTAGTGGAAAATGATTTTCTGAAAATTCTTGAAGAGACGGTACCGAACGTGGTGCTGGATAAACAGCTGGTGCTAGATTTGAGACAAGTCAACCAACGCCTGATAGATATGGGGCACAGTTATTGTACACCTGGGAGTTTGGGTTTGGTGCTTCGGGGGTTGAGCCGTGACGGTAAAGGATTAGCTGGTAAGAAGGGAAGCGTTAGTGTCAAATCAAGGGGCAACAGTCAATTTTCAATAATGATCCACCGTGACTGGAAGTCACTGCGTAAAACCGTCACCATCCGCCAGCAGGCCGCCCATGTTGCGCTTCAGATAATCCAGGCTCAACTCCCGGCAAAGACAGGGCCAAGTGCTTCCTTGCTGGTGGAATTTACGCTGGAGAGGGTCGTTGAGGGGCTCAAGAAAGATCTGGTACTCTTTTCAGAGCTTAGGGACCCGCTGGCAGCGACGGAACGGGCTCTGACCTTTATGCACGAGCAGGGGGTGATACTGTTGCAGCAGGGATTGGCTGTCTTCAGGCAAGCCATGACTATTACCATCGAGGAGGAGGCAAGGGGCAGGCGTTATACCAGGTCGGACTTTGAACCCCTGAAAACCCATTACTCCGAAAAAAACTTTCAGATCCACGTTATTAATGAGTATGCCCGTTGTGCAATGAAGAAAATAAGTGTGGCCATGAATTTGGTGCAATCATACTTCAATGATGAAAAGAATGAATTTGTAAAACGATTCTTTCCAGGTAAAGAGGAACTGCTTGAACGGGCTACCAGTGAACAGTCCTATCAGCGAATTGTTGAAGATCTGCACAACCGAGCTCAGGAGGGTATAGTTGCTGCATCCACCGACAGCAATATGCTCATCATGGCTGGTCCTGGAGCCGGGAAGACCAGAACGGTTGCCCATCGGGTGGCGTATCTTCTCCGGGTGAAACGGGTGAGGCCCCAGGCGATTCTGGTACTTTGTTTTAACCGCAGTGCAGCCATCGGCTTGCGGAGGAGGTTACGGGACCTGGTGGGTAAAGATATGAGCCGGGTTACAACGTTGACCTTTCATGGACTGGCTCTAAGGCTGACAGGACGTTCTCTGGTTCGTCGTACAGGCGGTCCTGTGAGGGATGAAATTGATTTTTCCAACGTTATTCAGGATGCCATCGTCCTGCTCAAAGGGGGGCGTGGTGTCGTTGGTTTTGGTGAGGATCAGCTAAGGGCCGCTTTGATGGCACGGTTCAGCCATATCCTGGTGGATGAGTATCAGGATATCGACGAGGAACAGTATGAGCTGGTATCTTTACTGGCCGGGCGGGCGCACACCGAAAAGGAAGAGAAACTCTGCATCCTGGCGGTGGGAGATGATGACCAGAATATTTATCACTTTCGTGGTGCAAATGTTGATTTTATCAGGCGATTCAAGGTTGATTATCAGGCAGATGTCCATTACCTGACCGAAAACTATCGGTCTACTGCCAATATTATTCAAGCTGCAAACTCCCTTATTGCACTTAACCGGAACAGGATGAAGGGCGCACATCCCATTGAGATTAACAGGGCCAGGGCAACCTTGCCGCCTGGGGGTAACTGGCAGCTTAGTGATCAGACCGCTTTCGGGAAAGTCCAATGTCTGCGGGTAAAGGATATCATTTCCCAGGGATTGATTTTGCTGGAGGAATTACTGCGCTTACAAAGTTTGAGTAGTGACTTTAATATAAACAGTTGTGCTATATTGGCAAGAGAATGGCAAGAGCTTGATATTGTACGTGGAATTTTCGAGGATTACGAAGTTGCGGTGAGTCTGAATTGGGGCAGGAGTGCTTTCCCGAGTCTGACTCGTATCCGTGAGAATGAGCAGCTATTGAGTTTTCTTCATAATTACAGCGAGGAACAGATTTCGGCTGATTTGCTGTTTGAGCTTTTGCCTGTGCAAATGGAAGGGGACAATATCTGGCAGCAGAACCTGCGCTCTCTTATCCGGGAGTGGCAGAGCGAGACAAGCAACAGCCCTCAACCCATTGGGCGGGTGGAAAACTATTTTTATGAATCACTGGTAGACCAGCACCGTTCGAGAAACATGGAAAACGGAATTTTTCTCTCGACCGTTCATTCTATCAAAGGGCTGGAATTTGATCATGTCTTCATCCTTGATGGTAACTGGCAAAAGAGAAAGGGGCTGGAATTGGAAGAAGAACGCAGGCTATATTATGTTGCAATGTCTCGAGCCCGGGAGACCCTCCAGCTTTTTGATATAGAGGGTTCGCAGAATCCACATATAAAGCATTTACATAATGAATCTCTAATAACTCGTAGAATCTCCCCGGTTCACAGGCAGCATAGTAAGGTTCCACGCTATGAATTACTCGGAATGAAGGATCTTTTTATAGATTTTGCGGCGACCAATAAAGAGAATCACCCTGGTAACATGGCCATTAGGGAATTGACAACTGGTAGCCGATTGACAATCAGTCGAATTAAAAAGGCGCTCTATCTTCTCAATCATGATGGAATTGCTGTGGCCCGTCTTTCAAGAGCAGCGCAGGAAAGGTGGCAGTCGAGGATAGATACAATCAGAGAAATAACAGTTATTGCACTTGCCTGTCGTTATAAGACTGATATTAAAGACCAGGACTTTCAGCTACGATGTCGCAATGATAGCTGGGAGGTCCCAGTTGTTGAGGAGTTATGATCGAAAGTGGTGTTTGAAGAAGCTATGAAAAAATAAATGACGTATCCTGTTGGGATCAAACCGCTAAGATTAATTCCAACAAAAAAGAGGATACGTCATGAGTAAGAATAAGATTAT
>Ga0256840_1000354_pt1 | contig 47254 bp, 41 predicted proteins | sample 355202metaG_FD_185969 | JGI IMG/M metagenome (GOLD analysis project Ga0256840, IMG submission 185969) | Hydrothermal vent microbial communities from Mid Atlantic Ridge, Atlantic Ocean - 355-202 | ecosystem: Environmental > Aquatic > Marine > Hydrothermal vents | place: Atlantic Ocean: Mid...
TCCATTTTCATCATAAACGTATTGTTTCGTTAGATTACGGTCATTGCCATATGATATTTCTTCTGTATTAATATTTTTATCTTGATTGTATGTAAACGTTTTTATGTACGTCCAGTCCATATTATCTAAAGCTTCTTGATTTATGAAAGAAATTGACTGTTTAACATAAGACTCTCCATTTCTCACCATCCTTATATAAATTTCATCACTAAACGCAGCATACTCATAAAGCAAGAGATCATCGTGACTCGTAATTTTTTCATCTCTCTTTATCACATAGTCATTGTTTGCATCTTCATTGTCACTGTAAGAGTAATCTCCTCCAATAACAAAGTTTGGATATTCTTTAAAAAACTCATATCCTGCTCCTGTACCTGTTAATCCTTTAAATTCGTAGCCCGATAATGTTAATTTTGTAGTATCCCATTCGGTAGTAGATAGACTCATTCTTGTATTTCCATCAGGTACCGTGAAATTTGGAACTAAAGAATAAGTATGAATGGAGTTCTCCATTGTTTCATTGAGGGTTTCACTTTTAAATGTTTTTGCTTCAGCTGCCATAATTTTGTAATCAGGCACTCCAAAATAAGTATCTGTCACATTTTTATCTACAATCCCAATAACTTTATTCATTGGGATAAAATGATATGGGGAATGTTGACTGTCACTTGGAGCTGTAACATCATTATAGTTATCGCCTATGTCGGGAAAGTCGTTAGAATAAGGTAAATCGTCTGTTTTTCCACTAGTGCTTCCTCCGCACCCACTCATCAATAAACAAAGTGCTATTGCTAATGCTGATTTCATGCTTTTCATATCTAATCCTTTATTCATATGATACTGAAAGAAAAAAATAAAGTCAACATAAATGGATATAAAATGTCAATTCTTGATATCTAATACTATTTGAGATTCTATATAGTCTAAAACTTTTTTAATCTCCTCCTCAGTCAATACTTGTTTTATTGTAATTTTTGTATCTTTTTTTGTTGTTTTAGCAATTATTTTTTGATGAGAACTATTTTTTTCTCCATTATCATTTTTTATTCTTTCTAGTAACTCTTTACGCGTTCCCTCCTTAATAAACCAAAAATAAAGCTCTACTGCCTTCTTTTTATCAGAAACTCTTCTTATTGCATCTAAGGCAACAATGTCTGATGTGCTTTCGTTTTTTTTTAAATCTATTATTATTTCTTCTGGAAGCGACAATAGATTCAAAAGCTTACTTATATATGATCTATCTTTTCCGACTAGCTTTGCATATTCATTGGCGTTCTTTATATCTTTGGAGCTAATTGCATGATATATAGACAGTGCAGTTTCAATTCTACTAGGATTAACCCTTTGTTCATTCTCGATAAATACATTTAGTCTGAGTTCTCTTGAAGTCATTCTTTTTCTAACGATGCATTTAACTTGTTTATAGTTTAGTCTTTTGCAAGCCTCTAATCTTCTGTGTCCGACAACAACGATAAACCTATCGTTATCTGTTTCAGAAACAACTATAGGCTGAATCAACCCGTCTTCATGGATAGATTGCATTAAATCAATTATATCTTTCTCAATAGAAAGCCTGTATTGAAAAGGGTTGGGAGTAAGCAAGTCAATATTTAATTCTCTGATGAGTTCTTCTTCATTCTGAGTATTGTTTTGTGCTTTTACCATCTTCTTGATAATTGTTTCGGTTTGTTTAATATTTTTATCTTTACTCTCAAATAATAAATCGTCCAATTCATCTAGTGTATTATTCATTGTATTGCCTTATTTGTTAAACATTTCTAAAAATTTTTCACACATTATATTTGCTTTTTTTCTTGGATTTGAATATGCTCCGGGGTTTTCTTTATATAAATCATTTATAGATTTCTTGTGCCCCTCAATTGTTTTGATGGTTTTTGAAAATTTAACTCCAGTGTATTTAATATTTAACTCCAAATCAGAATTAAACTCAATATCTTGTATGGCTTTATTTAGCTTTTTTACTTCATCAATAGGAATTATATCATTTTGATAATTATTAAGAACAATATATAGATTTATCTTTCCTTCTAGGAACTTTGAATTCTCACCAACATAAACCTTTAAAGTAGTTATGGCTGTTTTTAGGTTTCTCATTCCGGGATTAAAAGGGAGGATGAAATTTTTTACTAAATGAATAATAGCCAAGAACTCTTCAGACAATTCTCCCGGTGTATCAATGATAATATGCTTATATTTTTTTGCCAATCTAACGAGAATTTCAAGAACACTAAACTTGTCTTCAATAGTAACATAGTCAATAGTTTCACAGCTATTTATATCGCTTGCGATTTGCCCATTGTCTAAATTCAGAATAACGACTTCTTCCTTCTCAATATCACGAATATAAGATGCCAACATATCCCCTAGCGTGCTTTTTCCACTACCTCCTTTGAGACTAAACATTGCGTACAACTTAACATTATTAAGTATTTTTTTTGTTTCACTATCTATCTCCTCTTCCCCATCAATATCAACTATATCAAAAACGATATCTTCCTCTTCTTTTGCTTTTTTTCCAGCGTTCTCAACTTCAATTAGCAACCTGAACTTTTCAGGTTCTTGTTTTTCCATTTTTCTAATCTTTGACTCACTTAGATTGTTTTTAATTGCCATTTTTTTGTAGTCTATTTTAGTCTTCATCTTTTTTTCCTTTTTAAAATTATAAATTAATTCTATCATAAAGTTTTATTTTTTTTTATAAAAAATATACATTTTGTAGAACATGTTCTACAAAATACCTTAAAATTAAAAGTGTAGAACATGTTCTACAAAAATAATGATATAATTACTTATGATAAAAAATGAAAATTCCAATAAAATAATTAATAAGTTACAAAGTAGTTGTGCTTCAACTTTTAAAGAAGTGATGTTGTGTTGGTTTATTCCACTTCAGAAAATTAGTGGAAATTCGGTTATTTATAAAGAGTTTAAAAAAAACAACAACATATTAAGAGTTTCCAATGATTTTGGAACAACAGAAATACGCAATAGGCTACTGTGCGAATATCATGTTTCTATATTGGTTGCTATTATAAAGCATAGTAAACTCAAGCACATAGAGGATGGTAGCATAATAGCTATATTTAAAGAGATAGATGTGATGCGAGAAATAGGTATAGGAGAGAAAAATTATGCAAGGTTTAGGGAACTAATAAAAGAAATAGGTGATGCGCAATATTACCATAGTGTAGGAAACAGAACAAAAAGAGTAAGTATATTAAAAGATCATATCTTAATTAATGAAAGTAGGGTAAAGATAGAAGGAGTTGTTTTTCATCAGGATTATGTAGGTGTCAATAAGAATGATTTCTCCATTGACTTTAAAGATATTAATGAAAAAATATATAAAATTCCCTATTCAACAATTCCAACAATTATAAAATATATTTATTATTCATTTAATAATCTAGGTATAGTAAACTTTAAATTATTAGATGTTTTGAAAGCAATAGGTTTCCCTGTCAACGCCATATCCTCAGTTAAAACTATAAAATCAAATTTATCAGACTTCAGTGCTAAACTTAAAGAAGATTTTGGTATTACATATGAAGCAACAACTAAAACTTTCATAATAAACAGTGAAATAAAATTAAAATCAATCTCAGAAGATGCTAAAAGTATAAATGAAACTAAAAAATTTATTGACAAAACAATTATATATAAAGGCTTTAAATATACAATAACTAAAATTGAAAAAAATGATGAAAATTGGAATATATACATAAAAAATAGCGCAGAGGAAGAAGTAGTAAATTTTACTTTTCTTGATGATTTAATTTATTATTTAGAATATGCAAAAAGCGGAAATTCGATAAATACTTTACTCTGAGGATTAGTTAGAGTACATCAAACAAATATTCAATATCTAATCCCAGAAAATAGGGCTTTAAAAATAAATGCAATAAATTCTCTATGATTAAATCAAACAACAGTCAAATAAATCAATGAACTAAAATCCAATTCTTTTTTTTCAAAAGTAGAAGTCTAAATATTAATTTTTTATTAATGTTTATATCTCAGAAATAAAAAGTATATCTTTGATTAGATGAAGAGGACACGAAATAAGAAAGAGACCTATTTCCTTGGAAAAAGTCCGATTCTATCTAATTGTTATCTCCGCTTGAGACGCTTGGAGGTATCTATTTGTCTATTCTTTTACATTCTAAAATAGAAATACTTAGTAGGCGGTTGTGCTGTACCTATATAGTGCCATGTTGATATTTTAGTTTCAATTTAGGTCACATGTATTAAATCGACAGACAGAGGTATATTGTCTCACAGCGGTTTATCCGAATGTGGTCATTTTATTCTTTTAGCTATTTCTAGCACATTAGACTACACAAAAAACATTTAGTTTTAAGCACCTCGGTCATACAACCTAAGCGATAGTAGGAAAGTTATTATTTGTTTCGCTATTGCTCTGCCTTATTGTCTTTTTTTGATATACCAAATTAATCAACAACACAATAGCTACTCACACCAGATGCCTTTGCCTTACACCTATCATTTAACAATATTCCCAGTAATTATTAATAATGGAATTCTGATATACGACATTTTAGACAGATTAAAATGTTTAGTTTCGTAACAAAGAGAGTAAAGATATGAAATGAGTTTGAGAAAGTGCACACTTTATGGTTGAATATACTATAATCTTCAATGTAAAAGTACACTTGTGCTTATCAAATTTAATACACACATCAAAAATTCAAGAGTAGGTCTGGTAAACGAATTCTTTATTTTTGTTGTGTTTTAATATCTTCTATTATCTTCTGAATATCTTCCCTTATTAATTAATTGTTAAATAGTACAATCTTATAAATTGTAAGTCAATCCATAAATGGTATGTTATATAATACTTTTTGGTAGGTTATATAATACTTTGGTAGGTTATATAATACTTTTTGGTAGGTTATATAATACTTTTTGGTAGGTTATATAATACTTTTTATTTTTTTAATACTAATCTGAACTTTTCTAAAAAGTGTTACTTTTTTAAACATCCTTTCATAATTGCTTTTATAATTATTCTTAATGTTATAAAAAAATATAAAAATTGTATAATCTCAATAAAAAGGTTTTATTATGCTTTCAAGGCTGTTACAGATAAATATTTCACACGAAATCCAATACCAAGAACAAAACAAACCAATTTTTTCTTTATCTTTAATCTCGATTAAGCCTGCATTAAAAGAGATCAACGGGAGAGAAGAGTTTGTTTTGTATTTCTTGGATTTTGTTGAAAAAAATAAAACAAACTACAATGACTATCAGAAGCTATATCTTAAAACGATAAAAAAACAAATTAATGATGGAATAGAAATAACTTACTATTTTATTCCATCTAGCGCTAAAGAAAATTTATTAAATTTTAAAATAACAGTTCCTTTTGCTTATAAAGTATTTAACGCTAACACAGAAAAAACTAAAGTGCTAGCAAAAGAGATCTACGAATATTTAATGATTAATATAAAGAATATAAAAATTGACAATGGAGATAGTGTTAGAAATATATCATTAGTTGAATTCCAAAAAATGTAGTTATATAATTATTCATAATTAATATAATTAATAATTTAATTTATAATTTTGATTATTTAATGTAAAATATAAAATAAATTTAGACAGGAGTTATGATGGAAATTATAATAGGGGCAATTATTTTAATTGGAAGCCTAGTTTTTACTAATAATATTGCTAGTAAAAATTCAGAAGTAGAAAAAAGAAAAAGTATAACAAAGGTTATTAAAGTACAAAAAATGTCAATGGAGAATGCCGCACAAAATAAATCAAATTGGAATGATTATTTGCAAAAGGAAGTTGAAAACAAAAACTCAAATAACGAGTACGTTGAAATTGAAAGTAAAGGAGACGGAAGTTTAAATAACCCATACATGAATGTTTTTATAAAAAGTGTTAAAAGCAACAGAATAAACACCATAATAAGTGCAAAAGTTGACGACTACAATTATATGGCATATTTCCCAATCAACAAAGTAAGCACCAAAGAGCAAATACCATTACTTTATGCCTTTGATGCAAAAATCAATAATACCTCTTTTCTTTCATATTCGTATGATAAGTATAACTCCATTAAAGGCTGCGTCACGATGCCTAACCTTTTAATTGACTTTACAAAAAATACAGATATTTCTAATATAAAATTTAAAATACCAACTCATCCATGTAGCTCAACTAGAAAGAAAATATCTGTTTCTTTTGAAGAAAAAGCCAAAATCAGAAATGTGAATTTTATTGATAGTTTATATGCAGAAAAAGGAGTTGAAATCCACAATGCCAAAGTAAAAGAAATTATTTTAGCAACCAATGCTATTGAAAAAAGCAATGGGCAATATAATATAGAAAAAAATAAAAATTACCATTTTCCAAAATTCAAAAAATTCAAAATAAATAAAATAAGCTCACAAAAAGAAATGTTCAGCAGCAAGTATGCTAAAACTTGTGATTTTGGAGAAGTATTATATATTGGCAATGGGACTCTCCGCTCGCTTGATATAAAGCAGGGCTGTAGTGGTGTAGTGCTAGAAGGGGACAACTACAACATAGGAAGAATTAGAATTCATAGCGGAGTAAAAACGCAGATTAAGTTTTCAAAAAATGTTCAAATCAATGTAAAAAAACTTGATGTCGGAGCTTTCTCTAGTTTATATTTAACATCTACGGTTGGCAATACGGCGAATATAGTAATTAAAAGTGAAAACATAAAGATAGGAAACAGTAATGACGAATTCATGTCATCAATCCTTGAAGAAAAAGCAGGAAATGCAAAGCTTAACTGTACTCACCCCGGCACATGTTTGTATGATACAAACAAATTATTCGTACTGTCCGACTCTTATATTTCTGGCGATATAATTGCTAGATCATTGCTATTATCAAGAGAATCAGAAATAAATGGTCACGTATTAGCAAAAGTAGCACTTGTAAGAAATTCTGATCTTTCAAATATCATAAAAGACAATGAAGAACAAATAATCAATCCTCTTTTTCTTAATTTTTTTGAAGAAAATACAGACAATAGCCACAAAGCGGAACCCATAATCAAGCAAAGCAATATAAAAGAGTGTTACAATATGATGGATTGTAAAAGGTTAGCCACAGATGACTAAAGATGTAGATGCAGCAGAAGATACACTTCTTAGTAAAAATAAAGAGTTATTTAATAAGATATGCGAAGCTGGTCGCATAGATAATGAAACATCAGCTGCAATCGCTTTAAAAAATAAGGGATATTTGAAATACAAAAATGCACAATCAGTAAAAAACAGATTTAGATCATCAGCGACTAGGACAGATTTTTTTTGGAATCTTCTTGATGCTACTGATTGCCATATCGAAGTTGTTCATAAGGGCGAAGAAACAAGGGAAGCACTTAAAGAGAGAATATCTATTTTAGAGAACGAAAATGCGATGGCAGACTTAATAAACAGTGACATAAAGTTGTCAAAAAATCTGCTATTCTTTGCAGAATCACTTCATGAAATTTATCAAATATTACTAAATAAAAATAATTTTTCTTCTTTTAAGGAAGCGGAAAAATTATTAAGGTTCAAAAAATGAAAAACACAATAGAGAATAAAAAAATGATAATGGAGTTTGATAAAGAAAACAGGACAATCTTTATTTTTTTATTTTTTTCTGCAGTCTTTACACTCGCATTTCTTTTATACATAAACATAGTGTATTAGCACAAAAAAGAGTGTGTATGAGTTAAAATTATATGAACTTTTTGCAAAATGGAAAAATATTTTGAGGGTATTTTAAGTCATTTTCTTCCTTATTGGTGCGTGTATTATTTTCAAAAAGCCTAGCTACCGAACATCGTAGCCAAGAAAAAAAAGCAAAAATTATTGATGCAGAAAGCCAACCCGTACCAAGCTTTTCTTGTTCACTTTCTGATAATAAACCGTTCATTGCATCTAATGACTGTCTAAGTAATGTAGAAAGGATAATAGATGGGATTACTGTGATTAAAATCAACCCAATTGCAGAGGCTATTGATAATCCCTTAAAGGCTTCAGTGAAAAAGAAAGATAAGCCAATGAGCAGAACAAAGCTGATTGAGAATATAATCAAAAATATTTTATCACTAAACAGTGTCTTATTATCATTTATATTTTGGTAATTCATTTATTATCATTATTGGTGTGTCTTAATTGACATTCTGTTGCTGTTGTGCCGGTTGTTGATAGCTTTGTGCTTGACCTTGGGCTGGAGCATTGCATCCACCATTTTGTTGGGCTGGAGCATTATATCCACCACCTTGGTTATCGCCTTTTGAGTCAAGCATTTGCATTGTCTCTACAATAACAGAGTGTTTAGAGCGTTTTTGTCCGTTTTGGTCTACCCATTGTTCAAAGTTTAATCTTCCCTCAACAAGGATTTTACTCCCCTTACGAAGGTATTGGTTGGCAACTTCAGCACTTCTTCCAAAGAATGTAATATCCACAAAACATACTTCCTCTTTTTTCTCACCATTGCTAGTGAATTTACGGCTTGTAGCAATCGCAGTTTTTGCAATTCCCATTCCACTTTGAGAGTATCTAAGCTCTATATCACGTGTTAAGTTACCAACTAAAATTATTTTATTAAACATAAAGATCCTTTGTAATTTTATCTTAATATACCAAATTTAAGTTCAGTATGTCAAAATTTTAATAATATTGCTCATCATTCCATTTTTCATATCCAGCTTCAATTGCAAATAGGCTTGGATTCAACTTTGTTCCAGAGTTTGTTTTTTCTGGATAGCAGAGCCAAAGAACATTTTTTGCTCTAGTGACTGCAACATAAAACAGTCGCCTTTCTTCTTCAAGTGTTCCACCGGAATCTATCAGTCTTTTGTTCGGAAATTTCTTTTCTGTTAGATCAGCAAGAAAGACAGCATTAAATTCTAATCCCTTAGAGGAATGTATGCTTAGCAAATTGACTTTATTTATATTTTCACTGCTGGACTGCTTTTTTGCTAGACTACCTAAAAAATTTTTCAAACTTTTATGATTCTTAGACGAGTCAATTAAAATATTTTGAGCATTTTCTAGTCTCCTTTTTGCTTCATCGGGATTCATGTTTTTAGAATAGAAACTTGATTTTATTATTTTTTTAAAAAAATCACTCTCAAATGCTCTTTCGATTAATAAGTGAGTTTTTTTTATTTTTACGCATTTTTTTCTAAGTTCAATATATTCTTTAATATGCAAATACATAGCATCTGAATATTTCTCTGTGTTATTTGCAATCTTAGGGTAGTCGAAACAGTGGGCACCGTGATTCGCTATGTTTTTGTAGAACTCGTCAATTGTCACACTCCTGACTGATTTGTTGTGATAAGCCATAATAAGTTCTTCTTGAGTAAAGCTTCCACTTGCAATTTTTATAACAGCTAACATAATTTGAATACCTTCTTGCTCGTAGAAAGATGAACCATTTTTTCTACTATAGTCTATGCCAAAAGCATTTAGTGCTATTTCTGCTTGATCTGCACTCGAATTACCTCTAAACAAAATAGCAGTATCACTTCTTTTTTCAATAGGAATAGATGAAATATAGCTAGCTATTGCGTGAAATTGATCTGTTTGGTTTTTAAATTTTAAATATTGGGGCTTTTCATTGCCATCTACTCCTGAATATTGCGAAATAAGCTGCTTAGGATATATTCTTTTGTTTCTAGAAATTACTTTTTCTGCTAACTCAAGTATTTTTGGGGCAGATCTGTAATTTCTAGAAAGATTAAAATACTTGGAATTTTTATATTTTTTTGTAAAATTTTCTATTATGCTGATATCAGAGCCATTAAACCCATAAATGCTCTGGTCATAATCTCCAACACAAAAAAGTGATACTGATTGCATTGATTCAATAAAACTTTCTTGCAACGGGTTGGTATCTTGATATTCATCAATGATAACATGCCTGTATTTCTTTATATTTAATTCATCGACGTATTTTATGGCGTATCGTAAAAGATCATCAAACTCAAAGGAATTATATTTAATTTTCAAATTTACGTACTCGTTATATACCGCTACATAACCTAAAAGAAAAGAGTCGTCATCTCTTTTTGCTTTTTCCAAAAATTCATCCATAAAAACTTCAAAATCCTCTTCTCTAGATACAGAGAACCTTGAAATTGCATAGTGTAACTGATAAATGGAGAGTTTTTCTTCAGTAAAAGAAAAATTAGCCTTTGACGCAGCATCGCGAAGAAGAGAGAGTGCATTAAATTTATTAACTATTTTTGCTGAAGGATAAAACGAATAAATATGCCTATAAGCTATTGCATGAAAAGTACCAAAACTAAGAGAGTCAACGGTTGTTTTAGAAAAAGAAGCTAATAGCCTGTCTTTTATTTCATCGGAAGCTTTACTTGTAAAAGTTATGACAAGAATCTCTTCTGGGGATATGTTTTTATTTAGGAGATGTTCTATTCTAGCCATTATTGTTTTTGTTTTTCCTGTTCCAGCAGATGCAACCACTAGACTGTAGTTAGCATCAGAAATTGCAGCATTTTTTTGTTCAATATTTAAAGTGTTTAAAATCTGTATCATTCAGACACCAAAGCATTATATTTATGTAGAGTATTTTTTCCTTTCTTTTTCGCAATGTATAATGCTTGATCTGCTTTGTCGCAAAGAGAATCCACATCGTCATGCTCACCAAATTCTGCAAAACCAATTGAAATGGAAGCTTTTACTTTTTTTTCTCCAAACTTTTTAGAGTTTATTGATTTTTTAATCATTTCAAGATAATTCTGAACCTCATCAGTTTGTACTCCATAAAAAACAATAACAAATTCATCGCCACCCATCCTATATACATTTCCTGACGCGTTAAAGTACCTAATTCCCAAGAAGCATGTATCAACCAAGCCTATAAGTACATCATCCCCACTTTTGTGACCGTATGTATCATTTATTTTTTTGAAATTATCTCCATCAAAATATGCAACAAAGATTTTATTGTTTACTTTTGAATTGTTTTTATTGTTAATTAATTTTTGAAGATCACAACGTAATGCTGGCTTATTAAAAGCTCTAGTGAGGGTATCTTTTCGCATGTCGTTTTTAAGCCGTTTGTTAGTTTTTGACAGTTTCATAACTTCATTTTCAAGATTTTTTATTTCTTTTTTATTTTTACTATCAATATTCCGAAAGTTTTCCCATCTTCCTAGTTTTTCATCAATATCCTTTCTGTTTTTAACAAAAGAAAATGAGTAAGATTTATATATCTTAGAATAGGATAGCTCAAAATAAGTGTCCTTTGTGCCATACTGAGTATTAAGAGCTGTCATGTATACAACTTTGTCTTTAAGTATTGTGGAAACCATAGATACTATATCATCATCAGAAAGTTCTTTTTTCATGGAAGAGAATAATTTTTTAATGCCATTTTTATATAGAACAAAAGAGCATTTATCTGATAAGCACTTGAAGACTTCTCCTTTAGCAACAATAGTGTCTTTTTTGCATTTAGGGCATTTCCCTAATGAATTTTGCAACGCAATTTCTTTTTCAATTGCTTCATTTTTCGATATAAAATCTTTAGTTTTTTCAAAAAATTCAAAAGTATCTGAAGGTACCTTTTCTTTCTCTTCGTCTGTTAGGCATTCATAAATTTTTTTAGCATATTGTATTTGCTTCTCGGTAGGCTCTCTTTTGTCGTACTCAACAAAGCCTACTCGTTTTTTTACTGTTTCTATATAATTCCAGCACTCCTCTAAAATATTATTGGTATCGGTTATCTCGCCTTTTTCTATTTTTTGCAAAAGATCTTCAAAGCTAGAAGCTTCTTTTCTGTCTATTAATTCAGGAGCGTATTCTTCATTAAATTTTGCAACAAAAACACCACTTTTTGTAATAGAAAGTAGGTTAGAATCATTTGTGGAATATGATTTTTTAATTATTTTTGATGCTATAGTGTGCATAGTAGATGGTCTGGCAACTTGTAAGTTTTCAAGCATACTAATTAACCCTCCAGAAGAGATACGCTTAGGCGCTCTACTTGGTTTTTCATATGAATCAATAGTTACATTCTCTAATACTTTTCCAACAAACAAATCTTTTGGGAAAATTTTCTCCTTTCCCTTCCATTTATCTTTATCTTCCCTAGAAGCAGCATTGATTAATAGCCCATGATACTTTTCCCACCCTCTATAGATACATTCATTTGCTTTATCTTTAAATACTAGCGACCCCGCTCTTACTATAATTTCTGTTTGGTCATATTTGGAATTTTCAAGTTGTGTAGCGACAGTATAGTTCCAAATCAATTCATATATTTTAAAATGATTTTCATTTAATGATGATGTCTTATTGCTTTGCTTCCATGTTTCAAGAACGTGAGAAGGAGAGTGATTTACATCAATACAAGATGGACGTATAGCTTCATGTGCGGCTTGAGCACCTTTTTTGTTTTTATATTCTCTTTTCTCCAATTTAATATCATCTTGATTTTCAATTGAAATTGTTTCTTTGTGATAAGCAATAATATCTTCTACTTTTTCATCAGCTATCATATACGAATCAGTTCGAGGATAATTGATTGCTCCAGAGTAAAATAATTCTTGAGCCAATTTTTTTGTAAAAGATGGTTCAAAACCGTAAGCATAAGAAGCATTTGAATACAAGGATGATGTTATTAAGGGTGGGCGAGGAGGATAATCTTCTATTTCCGGGATAACTTCGCTTACTATATGGGGGTTTTGCATCGCTAAACTTTTAGACTTCTCAAGCTCTTCATATTCATCTTGTTGAAATTCTAATTTTTCTCCATTTAGCTCGAATGGGATCCCATTATATTTATAGAAAGCTTTTATCTTATTTGTTGGAAGAGGTTTATTATATTTGTATTCTTCAATTAACAAGTGCCGTTGATACAAAATATCTAATGCAATTGCTTCAACTCTTCCTGTGCCATATGTTTTGATTTCATTTTTATCTCTTTTTGAATACCATCTTATGATAGGAGAGAGTCCATACCCTAATATTCTATCTTCTTCTCTCCTTACTTTTTGAGCAGTAATAACTTTTTCATCAATTTGTCTTACTTCAACTTTATTAAAAATAGCATTCTTGATTGAATTCTCAGTTATCTCTCTGGGAGCAAATCTGTAATAAGATGTAATGTTACAAACTTTGACTATATCTTCACAAATCCGTTCGCCCTCTCTGTCGTCATCGGTGCACATAAAAACTTCATTTGCGTAAGTAAGAATTTCTTTGACTCTTGAGATGAACTTTTTGGCAGATGGAAGAATTACATATTCGCCAGTCACAACATGATTATTAATACTAATTCCAAATTGCTTTTCCGGTAGATTTTTAACATGTCCACCAGACGCTATGACTATATACTTTTTTGAATTTTCTTCGTTGAGGTATTTCTCAATAGTTTTTGCTTTAATTGGAGATTCTACTATAACCAAAGAGGGCATTTTTTATCCTTTGTATTAGTTTATTTATTTTTACATCTATACGTTTAACGCACTCTTAGCATCTTGCAAAAAAGCATATAACAATTGCTTTTAAAAATATTTTTATCTATATCAAGTCAATATAACACAAAAAATAAAATAATCTACGAAAATAAATAGAATAAATATTTTTTGAATAAATAAATAAAAAAATATTTTTTCTATTGTTTTTTCGTTTTTATTGTAAGTAATATCAAAAATTCTTTATTAGTTTACTAAAATGTGTATATTTGTAACATATTTTCTATCAAAATACACAACACGCATATTTTTTTTAAACATTCTATGTAATTAATGATAGAAATTGTAGAATATACACATCAAAACAAAAACACACAAAAGTCTTATGGTTGTAATTCGATTATATTTGAAAAACTAACCATTTTTTTTTATCAAAAAAATATTTTTTTGATAATTTATTAAAAATCAAGGAAAAAAAATGCCTTTCGCTAAATTAGAACTCAAAAAAACTTTTAAATATGAGGGGTTTTTATTTCAAAAAATCTCACACAACCAAGCTTTATCTCAAAATGGAAGAGTGATATCTTTTGTGAAAACGCTTAGAGTCGTTGTTTCTTAGTGGATATTTTTACAAAAATAAAAAAAGCTCTAGATGAAGGAAGAGAGGAAATAGAAAAAGAAGACGCAAAGTACAACACAGAAGACGCATCTTCTTTTTCTGAAAAGACTATCTTTAATAAAGAAACAGAAGAAGCAACTAACACTCTGCTCGCAGAAGGTATATTGGAAGCAGGCTTCTTGAAAAAAGATTTCAATGAGAAAAGAAAGGAGATTGAAGCGGTATCGCGCAAGCACCATATCGCTGTAGAAAACTACAAAAATCATCACAAAGACTCAATACACAACGAAGTTAATATTCAAAAACTAGCTTCAAATTCAAGTGATCTTCTGAAAGAAATTACAAAAATGAATTTATATTACTTTGATATGAATGAAATAGAAAGATCAAAAATGGAAGAAAATATCATTTTTATCTTAAATAATACGAATGAGCTTACTTCTGGCGAATTGTCGCATTTATCAAGTGGATTATATAGCTACGTTGCTCCATCAGAAATAGCTGAAATTACAGAAGAAGTGCCGAAAGCTAAAAAGAAAAACGAAACGAATCTTCATCCAACCCCATTTAGTAATCAGATATAAAATTTGACATTTCGTCCTGTAGTCTGTCAGAATGTCGTATTACATTTTTCTTTTTGATAGTGTTATTAACATATATGTTAATTTGCATACAATAAAGAGTTTTATCAGAAAAGTAAAGTGATAATTTTGATATTAAAAGGAATTCTACAATGAAAAATTTTACAAAAGAAAAACTAATACTATTGGAAGCACTTAGAAGTATGTCTTTCATAGAAGGTATGGAAATAAGCTGTATCGTGCCCCCACCAACATTATTAATAGAGCTGAATCGCTCGAATTATGAAATAAACTTCAATACATATCTTGCAGTAGAAAATATGCTATCGTCTTTAAATGCAATATATATGTATGAAATGCTTAGTCAAGCAGAAAAGGCAGATTTCTTCCCTCAAACAAAGAAGATTTTAGAAGAAGCTTTTATGTTTCTAAATCATTACGAGATAATTGATGCTTTGAGAGGAAAGTACGAAAAGGTCGATGAGTATGTTTTTTATGACAACGAAAATGTAAATTACATAAGAAAAACATATATAAACATCTTTTCATCTTTGAAAAAAAACAATATGATATTCGAGGAAGATGAAAATTTTCCGAAATCAAAAAAACTATCAAATACTTCTAGTGAAAAAATAACAATCTTATACTCTCTCGTTTGCTTTGCAGATGCGATAACTGACATATCTCTAAGAGATGAGATCAGAGATGAAACATTAGAACTTATGGTGTTGGTTAATTCATACTTAGCTGAGATTAATCTAGAATTTTTACCAAAAAGCATAGAATTATGACACCAAAAAAAAATCAACTATTAGGGATGCTTAATGATTATATGCAGGAGCGTGATAGAGGGCAGACGCATGAAGACTCAATAGCTAAAATAACTTTAGAGAATGCTATGCGTGAAAAGAGAGAGAGCAGGGCTTTGTTCCCAAACACAATTGCACTCACCTCCTTGTCCGAAAGTTACATCAGTGATTTTAAAAGAGACTTGTCAAGATTAAGAAAAACAGAAAAGAGCATACCTACATTCACAAAGAAAGATATTTCGGTCCAAGATATAAAAACGCTTCTTGATGCTTCTCCCACAGTTTTTGAGTTATCGAAAAAAGAAAAATCTTTTATGCCTAGTTTATTAGAGCTTTCAGAAAAACTACAAAACAATTTCAACGCCCATTCTTTATTGCTATATTTTTCTAAAGATGCTCGCAGTAGAGATGCCGCTAAGCAACATTTTAGTCTTACGGTTTCAAGAGATTCTATAGCTAATTTAAAATTTGACACTAAACTGCAATCTAGCTACTACAACCCAAATAGCGATATTAAGAATGTGCTAAGCATCTTTAAAGACTTGAACGATGGCAAACTTATCCCAAAACACATAGTGAGAGTATTAGGAGTGTATGATGATGAGCTAGGTACGCAAGTTTTTTCTAATAATCCAGAAGACCACAATCCTTATACAATCACAAAAGCCTATGATGAATTAATAGACTATTACAAAAGCAATTATGGAATAAAGTTGAAAGATTCAGAAGAACTTATGAAGGAAAAAATAAACAAAGTGGGAATTTTTTACAGAACAAATAGCGTCTTAGATGCAGGAAGTGAAGAAAAAACATTAGATGTATATACTCAGGCATTAGTTAAATCTACGGCAGTATTAAATGAACTATCTGGAGCTCTTGATGCTCATGGGATCATAATGGAAAACAGCAGTCTGCATGATGATTTTAGTAAACTAAATTATGAACTCACCAGTTTACAAAGAATAGTATCTCATAAGATTTCTCAACTCTCAGAGGATATAAAGTCTTTATGGGAAAATTTAGATTTACCTATGATATTAAGAGATATCGTTCAGTTGAAAGAGTATAACATGGAGTTAATGCTAGAGAGTATAGAAAGAGGGGAGCTCCTTGAGTCTAAAAGTAATATATTTATTAATACAAGCACATCTAGCGATTTAGAGAGCCACAGGGATAACTATAGTGCTGCTATTGATGGATTAAACAAAGATATATTGGATTTGCAAGGTGAGAGTGAAGAAGTCATTAAAGAGGTATTGTCGTCTTTTCCTGCAAAAATAAATAACCTTGAAAAAATAGAAGAAAGAATAAACACAACGATAGCTAATGCTGCTTATGCGAACGATCTTGTAGGCAGGAGAATCGAAAAAGACACTTTAGTAAAAAGTCAAATAAGACTCTAGGCAATCAATGCCTAGAATAAAAAAAGCTATTAATTTTCGAGAGGTAAACTTTTAAGGTTCTTCTCCCCTTCGGAAAATGCTATTTTATCTTGAAGCTTTTCAATAGCTTTATATGGAACAGCATATGGAACATTGTTTTGTGTTACAGGAAGATACATCTTTATGGTATTTTTTACGATATTTAGATATTTTTTATCGGGAATTGCACCAGTTGGATAGCTACTATCGTTACCAAAATACTTCAACATAACAGACAAAACCTCATCACTGTCTGTGATGTTATTTTCTTTGATTTCTTGAATGATAAAGGCAGAGCGCATAATTGACTCTATACCATTTTGTCTCATAGCAGGAGAAAGAATTACTGTTTTATCGTAATTTCCTTCCTTTTTCATTTGCTGAAGAGTCTCTTTGCATATAGGACACATAGGGTCAGCAAAATAATACTCACCACTTTTTGTATTTCCTTTTTTGAGTTTAAATACGTTGTTGTCGTCTTTAAGGTTAAGTGCTAATTTAGCATAGCGACTTTGACCACCAACAGCTTCCCCAATGATTTTTACCTGAGAAATAATATTATCAATGAAAGAATAGTCAAATCTATTCAACCCATAACCATTAATAATAGGGGAATACCCAAACATACTCTTTCCATCTTCAGTAGTGTAAGCAGGAATAATAGAGCCATTCAACACATATACAACAAGCTTGATGTTTGTTCTTGGAATATGTCTTGTTAAAACAATTTTGTCAACCTTTCTCTTCCCACCTGTTTGCATTGCAAAAATCTTTTTAAAGTTTTTTTCATATTCAGGATTTGTGTTTTTATCAATTTTTATACTAAGAGGAACACCATCTTTATTGATTATGGTTAGTAAACCATTCTCTTCAGTCAAATGAGGAATCAATTTAATATTTTCTTTTTTGAGATGAACTGCGGCATCTGGTATATAATGTTTCACTCCATCTTCGTTTACAACGGCAGCATGTATTGTGCCAAAGGCAAAGATAGAAACCCCTAGACTAAATTTTAGTATTTTATTTTTCATGTTTTTCCTTTTAGTGCTCAACGAGTTCAGTTAAATGTCTAGCAAGCGTTCCGTCGTTTGCAAGTTGAGTAAATTTTTCCATAATAGCATCTCTAAAAAAAGAAGAAGCTTTATCCACCTCTGTCATGTTTTTAAACTCTTTGTTTGAGTACATGATATTTAAAATCAATTCTAATCTTTGCAAGTCCTCATCTTTAAGTGTGAGTCTTCTTTCACTTATTCCTTCTGGGAGTTTTTTTCTCCCTCTTTTTTTATGTTCAGTTTCCAAATTAATAATTCTCCATAATCTAATAATTTTCATTTTTCACAAGTGTAATGATAGCAAAATTTTATGAATAATTATAATTATTCATAAAAATTACAAAATAAACTTGACAAGCAATAAATTATAGTAATATACTTCTCTTATTAAAATAACGAATTAACTAAAAGAATTGCGTTAAAAAGCAATAATCTACACAAGAGGGTACTAATATGAGTACACGAAATTTTACAAAAAAAGTTTTAGCTGAAGCAATAAATAAGGCAAAAATACAAAATGAAAAGTTTGATTGTGACGCGATTGAGCTTTTTGCTAATTTTCATAACGTCAACGTTAGCGATCTTGCAATATATGTAAAAGAGCTAAGAAGAGAAAAAACAATCGACAAAGATTACGGGAAAGAGTTGAGATGTATATCTGAATAAAATCTAAAGAAGAAAGAAAGTTTTAGACTATTTTCTTTCTTCTTGTAATATAAGTATTAGAACGATATTCTGCTCTGTAAAAACTCTGAAAAACAATTGGTTCTCCATCACTAACAAGTAAACCCATACCTTTTTGAAATTGTTGGCATTTTTTTGGGTCAAACATCAGTTCTTTTTCTATTTTAATAGAACCATTTCTTGCAATATCTCCTGTAGCTGTTCTTGCATATTCCTCATCAACTTTTTCTTCCTCTAGTATAACCCGCTTTAAATATTCGACTGTTTCGTCATCGGATAGTTGCAGAGCAATTTTAGATGAGTTTCCTAGTGCTTTTAGCTGCCCTGATTCATCAGTTCCACCAGCCTTCAGCGAGACTTTATCTTGTATTGAAATAAGAAGAGACATGTTCATAGAGCGGATTTGTTGTGCCATTGTAGCCATTGCCCCTCCGGGTATTGCATACGAACCATACTCATCAGCAATGATAGAATAAATGGGTTTTGGAGTAATTCTATCTTTAAAGATGTTTGTTTGAGTGATGGTTAAATTCATTTTCTCGCCACCAAGAAATTTAGAAGCAGTATCTTTGATCGCTGTTAAAAACATTCTTCCTAGTAGCACGGTTCCTTCTCCTGATTGTTCTAGTGCAGGAATAAGAACAAGAGTAATCTGATTGTTTCTTATAGAATCAAGCATTGAGATTTCTGGATAAGAAGTTCCCATTACATGAGAATATGAATTAAAAATTAAGAACAAACTACTCCACTGCTGAACAGCGTATGAATGTTGCTGAGTTGCAGTATCGGGAATATTCTCAATTGAACCTTCATCGGAACCAAAAGCTTTTTTTATTATTTCAGGACTTATATTTTCTTCTTTTTCTGTTGCTTGAATTGCTTTAGAAGAGTTATTTTTAAATTGTGCCAATATGTCTCTAACATTATTTGAAGTTTGAGGTGCAACTTCAGATGGTAGAAAGTTGACTCCATTTATTCTTTGATAGTTATAGACAGCTACAGCAGCAGGTTCAAGAACAGACAACCATTTGTCATAGACTGATGATAAATATCCTCTATAGAGCTTAAAAGTGTTTGAGTACACTTCTTCAAAGAATTGAAAAGACATTCCTAAATTTTCCTCCACCTCTAATTTTGAAGAAGGATTTTGCCCAACATATTCCAATATGGCTTCATAGCTTGCAAACATAGGAAGATCTGAAATTTTTAGCCTTTTCCCCTCTCTGATATATTTATTGAGTTTTTCATTCTTTTCAATGTCTTCTTTTACTGCTCTAGCAATACAATAAAATAATATAAAAGACACTATCATTTCTGGAACATCAGAGGATTTAGCAAGCGTAGTATTGGAATATGGTTCGTCATAATATGTTTTCCTGATACTTAGCCCACAAAAGATAGGAGTAATTAACGCTTTTCCGCGATTTAAAAAATATTGAGTATTTCCATCCATCGACTCGGGAGTGATAAGTGATACATAAAATTCTACTGCCTTTAGAGGGTGCATTTTTTGCACTTCGTTAAAAGTATTCGTAGCAGGCTTTGTTTCTGGTTTTAAAAGATTTACTGTGCTCAAACTTGTTTCTCTTTTGTGTTCTCTAATCAAGGAGTATATTGTTGACCACATTTTTACATCTGCTTTTCCATCTAATACGATAAAACCACCACCACCTTCCAAAACATCGTTAATAACCGAAAGAATTGTAACAGTTTTCCCACTACCAGTTTTTCCAATAAGAATTATATGCCTAGTTAAGAGATCAATATCAAAACCTATTAAACCGCTTTTTCTCTTTTTTGATGGATTTTTCAAATATTTTCTTTCTTTAGCTGATAGCTTAGCATTCACATCTTTAGACTTAAACATCGCTATATGATTATCAATGTCATCATCTTCTATTCTGTATCCAATTGTAGTAAAATGTTCTCTTGTTCCTTTGGGTGATAATCTCGCCTCGTAAAGAGCTTTATTTTCCTCACTCGACAATAATGGTGAGTAGATAGTATCAAAATATCTATACAAAATATATATTACCCATGAAAAAAATAAAAATGGGGAGAATAAAGCAACAATCCACCCTAAAGCTAAAAATATTTTAACTATGCCTTTCATTGAGTCAAATTTTTTTCTAACTTCTCTATTTGAAAGTATTATATTTTTTTTATTATGCTGAACTGCGCTCGTAATTGCCATTTATCTATCCTCGTTGATTAGTGAACTATCTTCTGGTGGAATTAAATCTGGATTAACAGAGAAGTCAATATCTAATTCTGGTACATCCTGCTCTTCGCTAAAGTCAGCTAAAGCATCAAACTTTCCAATAATACTTAAAGGCTCCAGCTCACTTGATCCGTGCATGTATTTATGATATAGAGTTAAAAAAACAGAAGAGAAAGTGTCGTCACTGAAACCTTTATTTGTTCCATTGTTGTCATTACTAAGCTCAATAGTAAAGCCTTCAGCGGTATAGTAGTTAACAATCCTTCTAAAATCATAATCATCCAATTTTGATTCAATAAGTCCAGTAGGAATATTAGTGAAGTTGGCTATGAGTTTATGGAATGTCACAAGAGAAAAAACATCGACTAGCTTATTATGTTCCTTCTTGCTCATATTTTTCAAATTCTTTGCTGTAGAGGTCGGTCTGTATATACTAGCCTGAAGGTATCTATCAAAATCTTTTGACATTTTATTGAGTTCTAATTTTATAAGTTCTGGAGAAAACCACACTAAGCCATCTTTAAACGCTCTATAATCTTTAACGTTTTTTGCATTTTTACCATTAATTTCGTATAGAGCGTCAAACTGATCGTTGTTTAGATATCCTTCTATTATTCTAAATAAGTCTATATAATGCTCGTTGCTTCGGAAATACTTAACGATTCTCGCAGTAGTTGGGTTTCCTTCTTCGTAATCAAATAGTTTACTTATAGACGTTCCTCTTTTTTTTGAAAAGAATACAAGCCTTGATTTTCGTCTGAGCAGTCCATCCGTTTTAATAGGCTGCTGATAGATTAAATTTTTTTCAAGTTCTTTAAATCTTCCGACACCCGCAAAACCAAAAAAAGAAAACACAAAGTCTAGGGGTTTTTTAAATTTCCCATCATAAAAAAAATATATATAATTAAAAAAAATAAGAATAAACACACCCATAAAATAATACTGAAATTCTTCCAAATTTTCTTTTATATCTAAAATAGGGTTGTAATAGTAGATGTAGTCGTCCGAGAGAGTCATTGTGGCAAAAAAGTAAGCAAAAGCACCAACGAGAATAATATTTCTAAGAAGGGCATATCTTTTTGTTTTACTTTGGTGTGCTAAGTCTTTTCCTAAATCTTTTGTCAATGACATAATTATCCTTTTTTATTATTTATGAATTGTATAATATATTGAGTGAACTACCCAACCGCTAAGCAAGCTTAGACAGTTGGGCTTCTTGCTTCATAATGCCGTGATTTCCAACAAGTGCTAGAAACGCTATGACACTCCACAAGCTTATATTCCGATAGTTCCTACCGTATTTCTTTTGTCAACTTGACCTAAGCCATAGTTTCTTATATTGACTGCTGCATTTATATCTCTATCTATGTTTTTTCTTTTGCATTCTGGGCAGTCAAACTCTCTTATGTTAAGCGGCTTTTTACCTGTACTAGCACCACAATAAGAGCATATTTGAGAACTAGGAAACCATTTGTCTATCTTGATAATAGTTTTACCTCTCCAATTAGCTTTATACTCTAATTGTCGCATAAATTCACTCCAAGCTACATCAGCTATTGATTTAGCTAATTTATGGTTTTTTATCATACCTTTTACATTCAAAGTTTCAAGACAGATAATATCGTATTGATTGGTTATCTCATTTGATATTTTATGAAGATTGTCTTTTCTTTGATTTGTAACTTTAGTATGAAGTTTTTGCACTCTTAGTTTAGCTTTTTGTCTATTGTTTGAGCCTTTTTGTTTTTTAGATAATCTTCTTTGAAGTTTTAATAACTTCTTTTGAGATTTATTATAATGTCTATTATTTGGATATTTAACACCATCACTTGTAATTATATGATGTGTTATACCCATATCTAAGCCTACTGCTGTTTTAGCTTTAGTGGGTTTAGGCATAGATATATTATCATCAATAAGAATACTTACAAAGTATTGATTATTTTGTCGTGAGATTGTTGCTTGTTTAAGTGTTGCTCCTTCTGGCATTTCACGATGTATTTTTGCTTTTAAGCCATTTTTTGTGAATTTTGGCAGATATACTCTACTATTAGCTACTTTGATGTTTTGAGGAGCTGTAAAGCTTTGATGCGTATGTTTTTTTGAATGAAACTTTGGATAACCGCCTTGCTTTTTGAAGAACCTTGTAAATGCACTATCTAAATCTCTTAATGCCATTTGCAAAGATTGACTTCCACATTCATTAAGCCATTTGTATTCATCTAATTTTTTTAGTTTTGTAAGCTCAGATTGAGTAATCATATAACCTGCTTTTTTATTACCTTTTGCATACTCTTTTTGTCGGTAGTCTAAAAAATAGTTATATAAAAATCTTGTAGAACCAAAGTGTTTCTCAATAAGAGTTATTTGTGTTTTTGTTGGAAATATGCGATATTTCATAGCTTTTAGCACTTATAACTCCTTATTGATTTAATCTTTATACAATTATATAATAATTTTATAAATAAGGCAAGAAATGAAGAAAAATAATAGAAAATTGTACGGTTATCAAACTACAAACAGGGCTAAACATAATTTGAAAGTGCATTTGATATTAGTATGTAAATATAGGAAAAGGTTGCTAGTGCAAGGAATAGAAGATAATATCAAAAATATTATAAGAGATATTGAGGTTAATAGCGACTTTGATATTATAGAAATGGAAACAGATATTGACCATATTCATTTGATGATACAATATATTCCTAGAGTTTCTATATCTGCGATTGTTAATCGTATAAAAGCTATATCAACTAAAAGAATTTGGAATATACATCAAGAATTTTTACAAAAACATTTTTGGAAAGAAAAAACATTCTGGACTGATGGATATTTCGTATGCTCTGTTGGTGAAGCTAGTCCTGAGACAATACGAAAATATATACAAAACCAAGGCTAAAGCCTTATAGCTTTCAGCCCAACCGCTAAAGACGATTGGGATTTCAGCTATTTAGATATTAAATTTATAATAAAACATAAAATTATAAATTATATATGCAAAAATGAAAGATAAAAAGCTAAGAATAAGAAAATAAATATAAAATTCAGGGAATACAAAAGGCATTAAAATGAAAATAAATGAATCAGAATATAATAAATTGTTAGATGAGCTAAGAGGTTCAACAAAAGAAGCGGTTAAAAAAAATATAGACAACAATAATCATCCAATACAACTATATCTATCACTAAAAACAGATAGCGTTGATAAAGATAGAGCAGAAAAAGCATCTTTTGTAACAACCGAAGATTACATAGAGGAAAGTGAAAAAACTTTCTTAATTGCTTCGGTGTCAAATGACAAGCATGCTGTTCAGGCAAGTTTAAATCTATTTAACGAAGAAGACTACAAAGAAAAAGTAACAGAGATGCTTATCGAAATGAAGAGCAGTAAGATGTATGATGATGCTATAAAAGAATTAACGGCATTGCAAGAGTTTAATGCCTTTAGTGTTGTTAACACTAACGATGAAATCAAAAAAAGTTTAGAAGAAATAGGAGCAAGAAAAGCATTTGATATTTTTATTAATCAGTATATAGACACAAAGCCGCAGCATAAATTAAGTTATAGCAAGCACGCTATCGTATCAGAAATTGAGAACGAACAAGATGCGGAAATATTACTAGAAAAATATAACTTAACAAAAGAAGAGTTGCAATTTTTGAAAATTACCAACAAGCTAGGTCTTGAGAGAGCAGAAGAGTTGAGCGCAGAATATTTAGAAACTAGAATTGATGAGGTTGAAATTAAAAATCCCAAGTCCTTAGAAGAGATAAGTAATGAAAAGGTGTTTGATGATGCCGAGAAAAATGTACTATACTTGAGCAATATCACATCAACTATATATGACATGTATAAAGACAACAGTGAGTTCTCTATGGATTGGTTCAAAGAAGCCGCCATTAATGTGATTGACACATTCTCAAAAAATAAAGTTTCATTATCTTATGTTATGGAAAAAATAGAAGCCGATAGTGGAATAACCAAAGAAACAATGAATTTAATAAAAAAAGGATATCCAAAACCTAATATTGATCATGAAAAACAACAGTATATGGATTTTACTAAAGACAAAGGTAGTAATTCGAGACCACCGGGAAGATAAAGCGTTCTTTCAAAAAAATATAAGAACCTAAAATATAGTATTTTTTTTTCTCTCTATCTCTTGGTTCTAGTACACTTATTTTCATTAAAATTTTTGGCATCTTTTATTCTTTTATTGCATAATCTAGTTTGTTCATAACAGCCTGATAGTCCAATCCTTTGTAGATTTCTACAAGCAACTCTAATGAAGTGTTTAAAATATACTCTTCTGATGTGTCTTTAATATTATGTTTTATCGCAAAACTGGTTTTTTCCCAACTTCGCCACAATACTTCTCTAATCAAAGAACTATTATCTTCTAACTCCGCATGGTTTTTCATTTCATCAATTCTTTGTACATCCTCTTTTGATAAAACTTTATTAGCTAGTTCATTCCAAGTTGCCATTCGTCAATCCTTCTTTTCATATATGTAATTATAATGAAATACATAATAAATGTAAAGTATTTATAGTATATTTCACAACAAATTGCTAGATTTTTGTTTGTAGCACAGATTAATAAAAAAGAGAAGTATTGTTGTGTAGTTTAGTGAAATTTATGGCAATGCTTATTGGAAACGTCAAAGGAAACTGCTAAATCTCAAACTCTCTAGATGAATTTCTTCTATAGCCTTGCTATATCTTCTAAAAAGACTTCTAGCTCTGAGCTTAGCATATATTTAGAGTATTTGCTTATTTCCTCCGCGTTACTAGGTCTTTTAAAAAGTTTACTACATGAATTGAAATAATATTCAAGAAGATGTTCCTCTTCAAGGGGTAAAACCTCATTTTTGAATTCTAAAAAATTAAAAATCCTAACAAATTTATACTTATCACACAATTCAAGGAGAGATAATTCTTTTATGTCACTTCTGAATTCTACTTTAGAATTGCTTATCTCTCTCTCGACTAAAGGGTTGCCTTGAACTTCTGACGCATTTTCAAGTAGCTCATTGACAATTACAGATGCAGTCTTGTTCGATAAGTTAACTAGAGAAGTTTCTACTCTTTTCATGGACAATTCATACAAAGCTTCTTCTTCGTTAACTGCTTGCTCTATTCTTTCTTCTTTTATAATCTCTTTTAGTTTGTTGATAATCTTAGGATTTCTTTTTTCTACAGCAAAGTCCGCTAAATTATCGTTAGATACTTTTGGCTCATTTGTATTTTTTTCTTCTTCAGCTTTTATTATTTGCTTTACGTTTTCTACTTTCTTCTTGTTTTCATTGTTCATCATAACAACCTTTTTTAATGTATCGTAACAACTGCACGCCACCAGTTTATTCCAATGTTTCTAAGAAATTCTCTGTCTGGATTAGAAACGTCTGCACCGCCAATAAGAACTGACGCAAAGCCAAGATGAATAAAAAACACAGTCAAGAAGACAATAGCAGGAACTAAAATATCAAAAGCACAACCGAACATACCTTTTTTCTCTCCTTGTCTGGCAGAAGTACAACTTGTAAATTGCTTTGTTACTATAGTAAAAAAAAGAGCTACAGGGGCAATTGCTATTATCAGAACAGTTATTAATTTGATATATCCCAATAGCAAAGCTACAGTTTTTATATCAGTTCTCGTTTCTTCTGCATCTTTTACCATTTGAAACCAATTAGTTGTGAGAATTTTTGAAATTCCGTCATAAATATGAAACCCACTAACTATTTCAAACGCATTAACAAACAAGACAGTCATGACAATAAGAAATATATGCATCGCTATTGTTCTTGCGACCACTTCATAGATTGTTTTGGTTTGAGAGTACCCATACACCTCCTTTAGCTCAGAAATATAACTAAAAATAAAAAAATATATACCTATAACTAAAGCAGACGTTCCAAAAATCAACGTCACCATGAGGTCTTCTTGCGTTGGTATTGCCATTATCTTATTCTCCTTAGTGTATTGTTTATTATTTTGCTAATTTCTATTTCTAGGTATTTTTTTATTTCCTCTTCATATTCTTTTATGTCCGAATATAAAAGAATATCTCCAAACTCTTCTTTGATTATCTTGGAAATATCATATAAAAACTCAGGTTCTATAGAAAAGCCATCTTCATTTGTTACGGTATCAAGATATAACGCAAGAGCTTCTTCGATTGAGTTTTTTATTTCTTCAAAATGTCTTTTGTAATCACTAAGTAATAGAGCAACCGCTAGTTTGTTTGCCTTTGCGTCGATATCTTTTGTTTCATGTAAAGTTGCAATATCATGACTGCTAAGCATATTCATTTCTTTAAAAAATATTTCTTTCAAAGCGTTTTTTTTGCTTGTTCTTGGCGATTCTTGATAGACGGATGCAATGACTTGAGCATTATTAAGCTTTACTGTTTCCAGCTTCGCACTACTTACCATACTCTTAGCATATGAAACTACTGCGCCTATTCGAGAAGGAGTAACATTGTTTAGTTTTTTTGAATTACTAACCATCAAAGGAAACATAATACGACTATTTATATCTATAAATATATTTTTCTCTGTTTTGAATTTCAGTTGAATATCGCTACTGTTTGCCATTGCAATTGCACCATCTATTCCTCCTATACCATGTAAAGCTTGTAGTAAAAGCTCATTTGAATTACTGTAATCAAGAAAAAAAAGATCTATTTTCTTTTTAACAGCTTCTTTATTGAGATAATGTTCTAGTATTTCGGAGTATTTTAAAATTTGTATTTCAGAAGATTTAGCACTATGCAAGAACTTTTCATTTACTATCATAATTTTTTTTACCCAATAGCACATCTTTTCAACGTTTTCAAAAGAGGGATGGTTGGATATTCGCGTTAAAGAATTTTGAATTGCATAATCAATATAAAGAGGGTATTCGGAAATCATAGTGGGCATTCTTCCTCCTTGTTGTGCGTCAACTATCTGTTTTATAAAATCCATGAAATATAAAAAATATATATCTTGATAAGTGGACGTTGTGTTGAAGTATAATTTTCTCTCATTGGAACTTTTAAATTCAATGTTTTTTAAATTTTTTATTTTCAAATCAAAAGAGATCAAAATTTGAATTATAAACTCAGCTGCCCAGTCTGATAAGAATTTCTTCTTGGGGATATGTAGCTCAACCATTCTTTTCCTCATTATCTTCTTGTTTGACTATGTTCTCGTCAACAATTCTGTTTTTGTTATTTTCTAAGACTTGTTTTATTTTATCAGATGCAGTATAAATTTCTTTTTCGTCTGTCCATATAAAATATCCTGTCTCTTTCCCTTCATCATTAATTACGCGATAAACAGAAACAATTTTTTTATAGTTTTCTAAAATAAGAGCAGCAAGAATGCTGAAATAGACAAGGTATGCGATTTCATAGTATCCTTTCATTGCTCCGTAGAATGTGATTGCCGCAATTATTGACAAAAGCATGAGCAGATAAAATTGTCCAAATCTTTCTAACGCAAACCAGATTAAAACTCCTATAGCTCCACCACCAAGCAAAACAACGTCAAGACAGTCATTATTGTATGCCGCAAAAACAAGTATCATCAGCAATAAGTAATAAAAAAAATTGTTTGTTATTTTAAATAAAAATGTATTGTTTATTTTTTTTAATCTAACATCTGACTTTTTATATTCAACTTTTGCTTCTTCATTGCTTTCTGTTAAAATTTCTTTATAGTAACAATTGTCACTTACAAAACCTCTTGAAGATGAATTCTTAATAAATAAAAATGGAATTTGATTGCCATAAAATCTAAAAACTGAGCTTAAAGCTATTTTATTACTCATCGTATTCTCCTAGTAATATTTTAGTAATTTCCGTGACAGTGTTTGTGCCATGAGGATTAATATTTTGCACCTTGTGGTTCTCGTTTTCGGAAAGATAAAACAGATGTTTCATCATAATACTTTTTTTGAATCCTATGCTTTTGTATTTATTCATATACAATCGCTCAAGTATATAAAATGTTTTAAGCTTAGCAAGTTCCTCTTTAGAGTAAAAAGTTCCTATATACCCAATTCCATCATCTGTTAAAGGCATTCTTATCATTCTATCTTTGGAAACACCTTTTTTTAAAAAAGAATGGTACAGAAGAGAGGATAGTAACTCCCCTTGTGAATCACAATCATGAGCAAAAATTAAAATTCTATCGCTATTGCACATTTCCAGCATCCCTTCAATATTTGGATAGTGAAAATCATCTTGACTTATATCTACATTTACTACAAAAGTAATCGGTATAACTTCTACATCAAAGTTTGGAAGGTGCTTTTCCTCATCTGACTCAGTAAAGAAAATAGGTATCATCTTATTTTGTCCTCACTCCATTTGACTGCATTATTTAAACTATTAGACATAATTTTTCCATAAACAGGTTTGGCATTAATTCTTGCCGCATCAATGGAATAATCGAAAATCTCTGTTTTGAATTTCCCTATCCTTGAAAAAACAGAAGCAACATAGGCATCTTTAAGCATCTGCTTTTCAGATAAAGCAACATAAGGTAATCTCTCTTTGAAAGTTAAGCTTTTTATTCTTTGTAGGGTTGGAGTTGCAATTCTGTTTCCATTTGTGGCAGTTTGAACAGCAACAAATCTTTCAGCATTTTTCTTTTCAATAATAGCTTTTGCTTCTAGTGTACTATTGGACTCCACAAATTTTTTAAATATTTTTTGCTCCATCTCCTCAACCTCTGATACTTTTTTTATCTCAGGAATAGATTCAGATTCGTTAAACTGTGCAAAGAAGAAAATCATAGTATTTTGTGAAAAATTAAGTATGTTATAATCATCAGATAGCTCCTTACTAATTGTAGCAATCGCCTCATCTTTTTTTGATGAGTTTTTAGGAAGTCCAAGATAATCTGGTCTTATTTTCACTAATTCTTTTACAACTGTTTTTTTATTAGGAGCGCCTAAAAAATAAGAATTTTTTCTTGCTTGATCCGTCTTCATATATGATTTAATTAAAGCTAGTTCTTCGTAATCGTCTTTAAGTATTGCATTTCCAACAAAAGAGTTAGCTAATTTTTCATTTGAAAAAATTGCTTTGATATCAGTTGCATCATTAAGTGTATTTATAGATATTCCAGAAGGATAAAACATATTATCATTATCTTCTTTTGCTATATAACTACTAGAAAGAGTAGAAACTGCATCAGAAAAATTCGCTGTGATGTTTTGCGCTGGTGTCATATTAACATTTTTCCCTATTGTGACTTTTCTTACTTTAGGGTCTTTGTAAATATCTGCACTTGATTTTAAGGTTACACACACTTCAGGAAAAGGAGGAGTCGATACGTCTACCTTACAGCCAATTCCAACATCGCTATCTTTCCATTCAATATCGGAAACAACTATAGGGTGTTTGTCTGGTGTTCTTCTTGCTCTGTACGCATAGGTCAATGTTGCTTTTCCAGCTTCTATATCTTTGTCGTTATCAGGATTGTAGATTCCAAACTTTATAATATTTTCACCTTCTTCAAGGACATTCCCCATCGTGTATACAGAAGAATGTATATCAGTAGGTGAGTTATCAAAGGCTGAGTTCCATCCAAATGGAGCTTCCATTTCACAAGTATTGATATTCAAATAACCAACTTCATCGCCAGTATTGGTGGAGTTATTACTCCACCAATAAAATTTTGATCCCTTGCAAGCAAACATTCTTTCTCTGATATCAGTTCCTTCAAATTTAAGATATGAAGCATATTTAACATCACCCCTTTCCCAATCCACAGTAAGTTCTTTCCATCTTGAAAATACGCTTGATCCTTCGCTTTTTAAACTTCTAAGAAATTCCCATCCATGCTTTTCTACTTCTGGTTTATACGGCATTGGTATTATATTTGTATATTTTCTATAAAAAGGGGGGGCGCCATAGTTATATTGTTTTTTTCTTTCTTTTTTCCCCCATAGAGCATTTTCAGTGTACATATTCAACCTGTAGTCTAAAACCCCTTTGGTGTCCTTGTATGGATTGGGTGTTTTAGGAGCATTAAATTTAAGATAATCATTCAAGTCCACGTTCCAACTATCAATATCATTGTCATCAACACCAACATCTTTTAAATACTGTTTTTTGTAGCGCGGATTATATAACCCCCATACACACTCGTCTCCAGAATCTGTTATACATGCGCTTGTTGTTTTAGCATATCTAGCACACTGCGTATCTCCCGGAGGCTCTACTTCTTTATCCCCAGTATAGACTATTGTTGATGCCCAAGATTTTTTATAGCATCTTGCTACCCAGAAATGATGATATGTATTGCCCCCGTCCGTTGCTTCTGCAATCTTTTTATATGAAAATACTTTATTTACACATTGAATTAACTCTGAATCATAAATTTCATCTTCTTTACAGCTATAGCAGACATTATTTTTTATATCTAATATTTTTTCAGGATCATCACAACCAGAACATGTTTCATCAGACAGATTGTAAACAAATTCCCCTTTCAGCTTACAGACAGGCTTACCTACTGTTTCAGCATTAAAACCACCACTTAGCTCATAAGAGTAATCATTTTTCTCCATAGCGCCGTCTTTTTTAACACACATTTGCATATTAACGGGTTTTAATTTAGGTAGATTGGTTTTCGCATAGCAATTAATTGAACCACCTAAGCCTAATTCGCCTAAAAGCTTGTTGCTTCCCGCGCTATCATCAACGTAATTACTTAAAAAATCGGTATCAAGAACATTCTCAAAATCTACTTCGCCACCATCAGACATAAAACTATGTTCTCCATTGGTTTCGTAATATAAGTTTTCACCCATAGCAAGAATTGTGTCTTGAATGCTATTCATTTCGTCTGGATCGGAACCAACTGCTGTAGCTATATTGGAGCTAGTATTTTGATCAGGTGTAGCATCTTCTGCCAACGTTGAAGCATCTGTTGTTGCATCATTGACATATTCGTCTTGAAAATCTCCATCATATCCTACATCTTCCCCAACTAAAGTTTCAGGATCGCTCATCGCAAGAAGAAAATCATCAAGATCTTGTATCTCTTGCTCTGTTGCTTTTGTTACTTCTCTATCTCGAAATATTATATATTCACCTTGTTTTGTGTACAAGGGATGAGTACCAACATTATTCACATCGCTCTTGTCTTTGTTGTAACCATTAAAGTCATCAACCACACTAAAAGTGTCGTTAATGTCATAAATTGATAAAGCATTATATTTTTCTTTTTTCAATGTCTCGTTTATTTTTACAGAAGTGTTTAAATCTTCATTAAATACTAAACATTGAGGGTTTTGATCAGTTATATCACAGTTACATTTATCAGAATTTTCTATGCTACATAGCCATGAATCCTGAATGTCTAAATAAGAATTAAAACTAGCGTTTTTATTCCAGTAATTATAATTAAAATTTGCAGGTACTTTTTGCCCTAAGAAATAAGAGAAAAGATTCGTTGAAAAAACAACAACAGCAAAAAATCCAAATAGCTTTTTCTTCAATTTTTTATTCCTAAAAGTTTTTGTTTTCCTTCTTTGATTCTATCATTAGTTTGTATAGATATGAGAAGTAAAAGAACTTCACTCTGTAAACTAGAAATCTGATTTAAAAGAAGTGTGGAGTCGGCAGATATTTCTTTTACTTGATTGGTTATATGAGTGATCACTGCTGCTTTTTTGTTTAAGAAGTATCTTTGCGCTTCAAGTCTAGCAGCTGCTTCAAATGCTCTTGACTTTAGTTTTTCATTCTTAGCCATATTTACCATTCTTGAACCAGCTTCTCTATAGAAAAGCCCAGAAGAATTGTTGATAATAGGCGTATAATACATTTTTTCAAGCAGTTCTTTCCCAACTAGCTTTACTATCTCTCTGGCAGGAGCACATGAAGCGACAGGGATACATATCTGCAATGGACACGTAGCATAAGCATTGATGCTAACTAAAGCAACAAGTAGGCTTTTAGTAAACCAGCGCATCGGCAGAGTTTATTATCTTATTAAGTTCACTATCGGCTACGTTATCATAAAATCTACTCGAACACACCCTTGTTTTTTCAACTCTTAAGTCAAATATGCGTTGTTTAAATTTTGTAATCCTTGCAGATATTGAAGCAATCAGTGCATCTCGCGTATATTGTTTGTTTGCTAGTGCTATATAAGCAAGTTTTTTGTTTGATGGCAGCTTGTCTAGTCTTTGTTGTGTTGGAGCGGTTAGCCTACCTGTGCTAGAAGCTACCTTCTCGATAGCCGTGAAAGTATAGGCATCCATAGCTTCGATAGCGCTCTTACTTTCTACCTGCACGCCGCCTTTCATAAACTTGTTAAAAACATTAGTTTCTTCAGCTTTTGCTTGCGGCACACTTGTCACTGAAGTATCTTCGTTTATTTTTCCATATTCTACCCCAAGATATATTTCAAGAGATTTTGAAAAATCAGAATATGGAAATTGATCAGAAAGCATATGAGTCATAGCGGAAATTGACTCTTCTACATCTTTATTGGTTTTAGGTAATCCAAAGTAATCAGCACGTGCTTTAACTACTTCTTTTGTAATTTGCTCTTCAGTTGGTTTTTCATCCCAATCGTCACCAACTTCAGGATCTTTCGCATTGTTTTTTGCTTCATCGGATTTAACATAGTCTTTTAAAAGAGCATAGATTTCAGGTTGATCCCTTGCAATAGCTTCTGCTATAGGAGAGTTGGCACTTCTCTCATCAGCAAAAATATTATCAACATCTAGCGCATTATTTGTGTCCTCAACAGAAGCACCACTTTTATAAAATGTTAACGCTGGAGTTGATTGCTCAACAACATTACTCCCAGTCCTTAGCATGCTATCACTAAGTGCATTTCCTGATAGGCTTCGTTGAGGATTAATGATGATCCCTCCTCCAAGCAAATCACCGCTCGACGGATCTGTAGGATCTCTTAGAACAGTAAAAGCTTTTTTGGACAAAGCACAAATATCAATTTCAGCAGCAGGGTTAAAAGAAGCTTCTGCTTCACAACCAATAGTTCCTATTCCGGGAATAGTAAATTTACCACTCAATTGCTTGCTCCAATCTAGTCCATTAACTTTTTCTTCTAAATCCTCTGATGCAACTTTACAGATTTTATCAAGATTTATAGCAGGAATTTTATAGGTTTTTAAATCAACAAAACAATTGATATTCCCAGTAATACCTAATGCTCCAAGAAGCTGATTTACCGTGTTGTATCCATCTACCGCCGCATCATACCCATCTTTCATCTTGTTGAAAAAGTCTGAATCGAGCTGAAGGTTGGAATAAAAATCACTACCAAGAAATCCATTCATTAGCCCATTGAGCGAGTTTTTAGCAGCACCTTTAACGTTAGATATGTCACTCAGACTTCCTGCGATGTCATAATTACCAGCATTCGTATTTACACAAATCGTTAATATTGCAACTGCTGAAATTTTTTTTAATTTAGTCATTTCATTACCTATTTTAGTTTGTATTCTTGTTCAAACATCTCTGCGTTTGATTGAGAACTAAAGAGTGCCTTGATTTTTTTATCTGACGTTGAATATGCAATATTGTTTTCATCGAGTGCTTTTCTGATTGTCGGAGTGTTGTCGTAAACTCTTTTTTCTCTTTTTGTTTCGTTCCCCGGCAACATGGGTACTTCACTCTCAACATTATCTCTTTTAGCGATATGAACAGAATTAGAAGCATCTAACTCTTTTTTCATCTTGCTTTTTTCGTAGTTTTCACCTTTTCCATCAGTAAAAATTTCAGCATTTGCTAAAGGTGCTTTCAGTATATCTTCTGCTGTTAGTTCTTTTTCAATAGCACAACCTCTGACTTTCATCTTTATGCTACCATCTCGAGTTTTAAATGCATATACTTCAGGAGAAGTAATTTTATTTTTCTCTGTTAAATATTTCCCAGCTTCTCGTGCTTGAATTAAAGTATCATAACGCTTCAAAGCCAAGAGTGCATCTTTTGTAGCCTGTGCATACCCAGCAGCATAAGCTTCATTGTACGAATCCCTAACACCTTGATTGTAAAAAAACTTTTCAATATCTCTAATGTCACCTTTTCTAATGTCGTCATTTTTTGAACTAGCTGATAATCCACTTGTAAGCAACATCGTTAGTGAAAGCGATAAAATGGCTATTTTTTTCATTTTTTTCCTTTTGACCAATATTCTATTAGTATTATAATGTAATTATTTTAAATTTTTTTTTAAATTCTTTAAAATTATAATAATTCTTTAATAGTTAATTATTTATAATGCTAATAGAAATTTACAAAAGGATATTTCATATGAGACAATACATACTTGCTTTTTTGCTTATAGCTTTCAGTGGGAGCTTATTGCAAGCAAACGACACAACGAGCGATAGCTATAGAAAAGGCTTTCAAGAAGGAACAAAAGCCTTAGAGAACCAGTTTAAAGCACAAGGGTGGAGACAGAAAGAAATAATCTTCAAAAATTACATAGTTGCTTTACCTATTGCAAAACTAGCTATTAACGATGTCGCTTATATTTGTGAGCTTTCGAGAAATTTAGGGTACAAACCTGTTGTAACGCAAAACATTATAGTTTTTAACGATTACGAACGTTCAGCTGATGCTGAGTATAACTCAAGCTATATCAACAAGAAATTAAAAATTAAAACATATGGACAAAATGCAAAAGGCAAAATCTTTTACACTTATCCTCTTTTTAAAACCATCTATAAGTCAATGGAAGAAGACATAATTTCAAAAAATGATGTTCTTGTTGTTACAAATTACACAAACAAGATAAAGTATGTAAAATCTAAGTGTCCAAAAATAAAACCAAGAGGTAAAAAGGTAACATACTTTAGAATTAAAACTAAAATAGCACAAGGCTACACTTTAGATAAAAACTACGTTAAAGCTAAAAAAATCAATCAAAAATTTATGCTTCCTACAAGAATCTTTAGAGATGTGGATCAACTTTATAAAAAAGGAAGAATAATTACTACATCAGACAATAAAAAATACATAAAAGTGTATAACACAAATCTTTATTTTAGTGCCAAAAACGTAAAGATAATGAATATCTACATATAGCATATTTATTATCTTATAAAAAAGACAAATCTAATTACTTGCTATGATAACCTCAAATGCAACCCTCAAAAAACACTACGGGAAGCTGTATTGAGTTTAAATTCAAACCACAACCTCGAAAGCCCTACATTGAAATGAGGGTTTTCTACAAGACAACAAACCTCAACTCAACTATCATGCTCAAAAGAAGTGATGCTTATTATGCAATAATGCATAATTTGAAGATTATTTTTACTCCATATGTAATAAAATCTTTCCACAAGAAAAGGAGTCGTGTATGAAATCTTCTGATATAGCATTTTTAAGACAAATAGCGGCAGGACTAAGTGCTGTAGAAGAAATAAATAAGAATGCAGTTAAGTTATCGCTTGAAAAACACATAGATACCTTCAGAGAAGTTCTTAATGATAAGGAAAATACAGGAGTGGGCTTCAAGGGATTAAGCTCAATGAATAAAAATCAAGTTTTAAAATTAGCAAATACAAAAATGTTAATTTTTAAAGATAGTAATGATTTTTATGTGCCCTTTGAAATATCAACTATTGAAAAAATAAAAATAGTTCCAAAGATGCTAAGAGATGAAAACTTTTCTGACGCTATAACATATGTAGGAAAAACTAAAGATGAACTACAAGGTGCAATCAAGAATAAAATCAAAAATTCTGAATCAATAAAAGAAGCGATAAAAATTGCCAACCTAAGCATGACTAAGATTTTTAATATGAAAACAATAGAAGAAAAAAACAATATCCTAAAGCTAGTTGGAATAAATGATTTTGAAAAAATTTTAGAGCACTACGATATACAAAAAAGTTTAAATTTTAGAGTAACAAAAGAAGATTACCAAGATGAATGGATAACAGATAATATTACAAAGATAATTAAAGAAGAATATCAAGATTTAAAAAATTTACTAATGTCAAATCCATCAGCAATAGAAGTTTTTGCAGAAACAAAAAAACTATTAAAAGAAATAGATGGCGTTTACAATAATTATGAATTAGATAAAATGGTAAATAATGAGGATGTCACATCTTTTTTCAATGTAGGAAATAGAGAAATTTTGGTTTTGAAAGAAAGTGTATCTAATGCTAATTATGATCCACTTTATCACAATATTACAATAAAAAAACAAGATGCACTATCTGTAATAAAAGAAAAAAAACTAGAAGAAGAATATCCAATAGAACAAAAAGAAGAAATTAAAATTTTTCAACCTGCAAACACTATAGATGATTTAAAGTTTGGCTTATTGGAGTATTTATCATATCAAGCAGAGATGAAAAATGATTTTAAGATGATGAAACAAGCAGAATTTTTAGAAAAACAACAAAAAACAAAAAGAGGGTACGGATATGAGTTATAAAACAAAATCAACTGCCGAGAAACAAAGAGATTTTAACGACCTAAAAGAAAGAGTACGGGAAGAAGTATCGTGTGATTCGATTTTAAGCAGGATAGGTTGCGAGATTAAAAAAACAGAAGCAAATGGTATAAATTGGTATTTATCTCCTTTTAGAGATGAAAAAACAGCTTCTTTTAAAGTAGATACAATAACAAATGCCTATATTGATTTTGGAGAAGATGCTAAAAAATACAACGATGTAATCGGTTTAGTTATGAGGCTAAATAGTACAGGAGGCATAGCATTTGATTCTAAATATGCACACCTGCAACCTTTTACTCAAGCAGTTTTGTATCTTGCAGATATTGGCGGGATCAACAATAATAATTCAGTACACAGACATAAAAAAATAGAATCTAAAAAAAATGAAGATTACAAAAAACCAACAAAACGTGAAACTTCACCGAACATTATACTAACCAAAATTGAAGAATTGAAGAATAGGTCATTAATTAATTACTTTGTTAATGAAAGAAAAATAAAGGAAAGTGTGGTTCAAAAATTCCTAGTTGAGGTTAGATATAGCTTTCCTAAGTACCCAAATTCAGATTTTTTTTCAGCAGGTTTTAGAAATAAATCAGGAGGATATGAGTTAAGAAGTCCTCCAACAAAAAATAATCCAAAGGGCTTTAAAGGGGCTACGTCTCCAAAGGACATAACATTAATCAAGGGGCAAGAGCCGACTCTTTCGGTTGATGTATGGGAAGGTTTTACAGATATGATGACAATGTGTGATATGAAAAATATTGAAAGCCCAACAAATAACACTGTTGTAATGAACTCAACTGCTCTTGCAGGAGCAACATTGGAATTTCTTTTAGAAATGAAAACAAAAAGAGGTAATTTAAAAAAAATCTATGCTTATTTTGATAACGATATAGCAGGAGAAGAAGCACTATATATGCTCAAGTATGGAGCCAGAAACAAAGAACAATTAGAAGAAGCTACAAAGAGAGATAGTAAGCCTATCGGTCTAGTTGATGTAGGGGTTGAAGTAATTTCACAAGCTGAGTTTTTATATCCAAACAATAAAGATCTCAATGAATTTCATATACAGAAATGCACGACACAAGTGATAGATACTACTAAAGACAACGTACACAAAATAAAATTAGGAAGATAGACATATGAACACAAATTGCCCAAAAAAAAGTATAGCTGCAACATTTTTCTATTTAGAGAATCTAAGAAAAGAAGGTGTTTTTAATGCAACTCCAGAAAACATACAAATAGTTGTGGAGAAAATAAAAGATGTTTTTGAAGGCTATAAAGACAATGTAGAGAAATATAGAAAAAATTCTCAATTTGTAGTTGGCGACTCTCTGAATTTTGATTTAATAACTAAAAGTACCCTTTCCTCTGTTAATTTTGAAAACAAAGTCTCTCAAAACATTCCATTATCAAAAGGGCAATTAGTATCTACTAAATTTGATATAAAGCTTGAAAACGCAAGCGAATTTAAGATAGATGAAGACTTCGATTATTCCAAATATTATAACATAGCCATACCAGAACTAGAAAAAAATCAACTTGCCTTAATTTCAAAGCATAGTAATATTCATTCTACAATTAAAAATCTATTTATAGACAAAATTATTAACAGAAGAGAAATACTAGACAAAGCAATGAAAGACAACACTTTTGCAGAGACGTACAGTAGTGCTCTAACTATGAGATTCAATTCTCTTAATGTTGATAGTTTTGTGAACGGTGCAGCTAAAGTTAATTTGGAAATCTCTAAAATAGCAGGGAGGTCTCTGGATGAGTATGTTATCACAATAACGCCTGATATGCTTGAAAAATTTAAAGATGACAACAAAGGCATGATTATGTTAAGTAAAGAGCTATTGAGCGACCTTAATGAAGATCAACTAAATTATATCAAGAAAAAACTTTCAGAAGCAACAGTTGAACAGGTAACAGAGCAGATAATTCAAATAATAGATGAAGATAAAATAAACGATTTAGCAAGCTCTATCAATAAAGAATTAATAACGAGAATTTTTGAATTTACAAAAATAGATACTAAATTGAAATTTTTACTTTCTAATTATACAGAACTGTCAGCAACGGAAGCAAAAAATGTCATAGAAGACGCAGAAGTTAAAGACTTGCAAGTTAGCCTAAAACCAATATCCAATGTTATTGTTAGTTTTCCAAGATCTACTAAAAACGAAGAAAATGAAAAATCATTATTTGTAACTGCCGCAGAATTAGTGTATGAAAAAATAAATCATGAGGATTTAACTTCTTATCAGCAGCACGATATGGACATAACAGAAATACGAGTGTCAGCCACTTCTGCTTCTAAGGCAATGTTTGAAATAGCTAAGATAAATGTAAATAAATCACCGAACTTTTTCACTTCACAAAGCGAAAACCTATCTAAATCTTATTTTTATGGCAAAGAAATAGCAAATGATTTTAGTAATATTTGTATTGATGAAGCGGACAAAGGCATATCGGGCAAGGGTGTGAATATATATTACGCGATAGCAAAAAGTGCAGAAAACGTAATGGTAGGAACAGGTACAGCAACAGAAGGCTACGCATCTGGAATCGTACCAATGCTTGGATATTCTGGTAACTTTACATTAGACTCTATATCTACCAACTTAGAAGAGTTTAAAACTCTCTGTGATAAATGGTCCATAAAAGATGTTTTTATAGCAGAAGTTATTTCTGCTGTCTCGATGAATAGTTCCATTGCAGAAATGGTAAAAAAGAATATTATAAATTATATTCATCAAAAGAAAGCAGAAGGTTCTTTTGACGAGTCCAATTTTGCAAAAACTACTGCATCAGAATTATTAGAAAGAATAGCCAAAACTTTTGTTCATAAAATGGATGTTCTTGCTCAATTTGACTTAAATCAAATTTCTAATTCAATAAAAAGGTTTTATGAGGCAGCATACAAAATAAATGAAGATAAGACGCAAAGTTTAGATTTATCACAGCCAGCTCAAGGCATCATGATGAAAGTTTTGTTTCAGAGTAGAAATTTCCTAAAAAGGTATCCCGGAATAGCCAATGTCGGAACCTATGCAAATCAAATTGGTTCTTTTGGCGATATTGTCAATACATCAATTGGAACCAGACAAACAATTTTAAAAAGAAAAGAGAAAATGATTATGCACGACCTTGGCGCTTATACTAGATTGAATGGCAACTTCGATGATAAGCATAAGGGCATGAATATGGAAACAATTTTAGAATCTAACAATATTGGAATAATGACAGCTTCAAGAGCACTAAAAGATTATTCAAGAGAAAATATGATACCACAGGTAAAAAACTTTTTAGCTCAAAACTTTGATTTTTTTCTTGACAGCTTGGACAGTGAAAAGCTCAATAAACAAACCCAGAACAAAAACATAAAAGTTATTCTATCAGAATTACAAGAGAAGATAGGAGACGAAACTATAGCGTTCGTGGATGTTAAAAATGCTATCTCAAAATCAACATCCCAATCTGTAGACGATGCAAAAACTATGTATAGGCAGGCGCTTAGCTTAGATTTCGACAATAGGTACTTTGATGAGGTTCTAAAGCTTTCTAATCCTAATCTCTCAGATAACAGCAGAGATGTAAGAGGAAAGAAGCTTCAAATTTTTAAAGCTCTTGTTGAATTATATAGAGACCTATTTTTAAACAAAGAAAATCTCCTTAGTATTGAAAATCCTGACGGGAAAGATGAAACAATATTGTTAACAAGCAAACATGGTTCATTGGCAATGCCAAATATAGTTTCTCCTGTGTTTACAAAAATTGAAGCAGATAAAATTATATCAACAAAACCTTCTGAATTGAATTATAGCGAAAATACCATACCAGAGGGTGTTAATAACTCAGTAGAAATTTTTCTTTTCAAAGAGAGGTGGAGAAGTTTTACAGACAAAAAAATAAACCTTGTGTACAAACACGGAAACGATAGAGAAGAAGAAGTCCTTGATGTGCTTGGTTCTAAAAATTTAGAAAAAATAATTAACAGTGAAATTAATGAGGGGAAAAATCCAATCATCGCATCCTCTCGTATTGTGGGAATGATTGCAAACACATTCGACACTATAACAGCAGCAATTCAAAGAAAAGATAAAGAATTGCCTTTTGTTTTAATAGTAAATGTTTCTGATTCAATGGCAAAAAACTTTATAGCTAGTGTGAATAAAGATGTTTTAAAAGAAAACAATATAGAGATTGTTTCTGTAACAAGGACGATGCTAGATGCAACGATTAAGCAATATGCAAAAAAAGATGTACAAATGAGCATTAATTCCAATTATCAATCTATCTCAAGAGGTTTAGACTTGTCAATGCAAGATAGTATAATAGCAGCAGGAGCGTTTACAAACGGAAGAGAGTTGGTTCAATTTCTCTCAAGACTATATTCAGTTAACAAAACAACTGCTGAAATTTATATGTTTAATGGTGGCGAAGATATAAGTTATGCTTTTTCTGAGGACTCTATAAGCAATTTAGCTCTTTCTGCTCAAGAACTACTCGATGCTAATGAAGATAAACAAAGAGACTTGCTCGTTACCCTTTTAGACAATATGGTTTTAACAACGAGTTATAGCAATAAGCTAAACGAAAGAGGTTATGAAAAAATGGCTACTAATCAGAAATTTATGTCTGGAGAACAGACAGATGTTTTTGTTCCATCCTCTAATATCGTTGAAATGTCTAAAAGCTTCGAGGAGATCATTAAAAATAGGAATGAAAATATCGAAAAAAATAGCATTACTCGTTAATTTGCTAGGGTTGGAATTTTTAATCGAATAGTTATCCCTTCATTCTTGTTTTTATCTGCATGAATTCTTCCAGAGAGAGAGTGCTCAATTAGATTTTTAAGGAGATAAAGGCTTGTGCCAGATTCTCCTTCGCTAGATTTATGGCATGTAAAAAAACTTCTCAAATCTCCATCGAACCCAACTCCGTTATCCGAAATACTCATGACATAGTTGTCATCAATCTTAGTGATTGTTATAATAATTTTTCCATTATTATTGCTTCTCTTTATAGACTCAATAGCATTAATAAGAATAGCAACAAGTGCTTGAGCAATAAGAGATTTTTTACTTACTATTTTAAAATCGTTTTCTTCTTTTTTTACAAAATCAAGAAAAAGAGTAATTTGATTTTCAATCAACGAGAGAGCAAATATTACATGAATATTTTGAAACAATTCATAAAGAGAAAATTCTGAAACACTGTTATCGTTGCTTGTTAAGATAGAAAAAGCGTCTAAAATATTAGAAATATTAGTTTTTGAGATGTCAACTTGAGATTTCATTGATTGAATGTCATAAGAAGACAAAGATTGAATATTATCTTTAAAGTAAACATCCATCACACTAATATTTACTTGCTTCAGATAATGAAGAATATCATCTTTTAGAATCTTCATAGTTTTATGAATAGAGCTAGGAGTTGCTTGGAAACTTATAATCTTTTTTAATCTTTTTTCTTCTTCTAGCATTCTTTTTTGATCATCAAGCGCTTTTGAGAGCTCGGACGTAACAGTCTTGACGAAATGGTTAGTCGCTCTCCTTTTTATTCCACCTGATAGATGTTCTTTTTTCTTGGAGATGAATTTCTTTCTAACATCATTATTTGTATTATTTTCTTTTTCCCAGAGTCCTAAAACAGTCATAGTTTGATTAAGAAACTTATTGCTGTTAGTGTTACCATAATGAAAAAATTCACCATAAGTATAAAAACCGCTTGTTTGCGCAATATTTGAATAGAATGCATTGTCATAGGAAATATTTCCTCCAAGAAGCATTTTTCTAGCAATACAAGAGTATATAAAAATTATTTCTGATTTTTTTATATTTTCGTGATTTTCTTCTTCGCCAAAATAAGTAGTTCCCACATTAGCAAAGCCAAAAAATACTTTCTGTCCTTCTTTGATGTTTCCTGCATAAGTATAAGAAGTATCATCAACGTTTATGATAGCTCTGGCAATATGCAGACCATCTTCTTCGATAAGCATAGGATATTGAAGTGCTTCGTTAATGTTGTTTTCTATTAAAGCAGAAAGCTCCTCACCCAAATATTTTTCATATATCTCTTTTATAGGCGTATGGTCTAATTCAAAAACTCTGTTTCTGTCGGATTTCGTAACAAGAAAAGAGTGACCCATAGGAATCCAATTAAAGTTAACATCAGTAGTATATTTTAAATTTTCCCCGTAGAGCATAACCAAAGCAAACCCATCGCGTGTTACACCATTGTTGCTGAAAACAAAAGAAACCAATTCGTTAGATGCATTTTTAATCTGTTCAGCTAAGCCGCCTGCAACACAAACATCCTTGTCAATATTAGTAATAGATTCTAAAACCTCATCCCCATTAATTAAAGTCGTTCCAAAAGCAATTAATAGCTTCCTTTCCTTTCTTTTTCTAAGTAATGCGTTATATTTCGTTTTAATGCTTTTAAGAAATTTTTCATCTTTTTGAACAAGCATTGAATGAGCATAAGAAGCTTCCATATGGACTACAGTTATAAGTAAGTCTTTTTCACTTATCTTTCCATCTTTAATCAAAGAGGATGAGGAAGATCCAATAAGCGCAGCGTTTGGCATTCTGCTGTTAATTTCGTTAACTAGGGGTTCTATCTCTTCTTCTATATTACTTCTAGATGTGCTTACTAGAATAAATATTTTTTTAGAATCAGAATATGGCAGGTCAAATGGATCGTGGTAAAATTCAATAATCATAAAATTCCGTTTTTTGTAAAATTAAAGAGAATTATAACTAATGCAAATTAAAAAGATTGCTTAATTCCTAACACAGTAAAATAATTAAGAATAGCTCTTCTTGAAGAAAGATGTGCTTTTCTCCTTATGGTATCAACTTTAAGCCCTTCTTCACAAAGCTCTTTTATGTAAGTATGACGATATGCCATGAGTCCAAGTGGTTCATCAATTCCTGCATTTTTCTGTATCTTTTTACTCATAAGCCCAAGTTCATCAGTCGTAAGAATTCGTTTTGATTTAGGCGATTCACACAAGAAGTTATATCCTCTCTCTAGAAGCACATGAAGCTCATCTGATATTATCTCCTCTACGATAGTTACTTCTCTTCTTGTGCTCTCATCAGAGGACGCGTTATCAAGTTCTTCTCCAAAAGGAACATGAAAAACCCCACGTCCATTTGAGTAAATATCGTTTATCCGCACTTCTCGTACATCGACAGGACGCATCCCTGCAAACCTCATCAGTTTCAAAACCATCACATTCCTCTCAAAAACTTCTCCCCCTCTGTTTTTCGGTTTTTTTTTCATCGCAGCAATAATTTTTTTGTCATCAGATTCAGAGAAGAAAAATGGCTTCACGTCCGGCAAGAGAAAGCGATGTTCCTCAACTTCTTCAATCACTTTATTTTCAATGACATCATTCTCTCTAAGAAATTTAAAAAATTTCTTGAGAACACTATAATAACTTTTTTGAGAATATTCGCTCATCACAAAAGAAGTATTGCATGATGAGAAAAAATCTTCCACTGCTTTAACTCCATTCTCTCGAATGGAGTCGACAGATGAAATGTTACCAAACCTCTCAAGAACAGAGGTATGATGTCTTAAAGTAGTGGAGTTGAGTTTTAATTCATTTTCAAGATCTAAAAAGGCACTAATATAATTTTTAAGCTTTCTAGGATTATCAGTATTTATAAACACTTTTCTTTTTTCCATAACAAAACCTTTTCTTGTATAGTCAATATTATTATATAAAGAAGAATGACTTGTCAATAAATAACCTTTTTTTTCAAGGATGTATTAAATTATATGTGCTTTAATAGTTTTTTTGTCTAACACATTCTTTTTTTCTTTTTTTTACAATTGGGTTAAAAGAATTATAATATTTTTTTCTTTAACTCCAAAGTGAAAAAAGAAAAGAACAGAAGATGCATCAAAGAGATGTCTTTAAGCTTTTGAAAAAAAGAGGGTAGAATTTCTAGGAGAGGGCAGCTGAGGTTAAGTTACTAGAGGTGTGGATAAACGATATATAGATTAAAACTTTAAATTTAGAAAAAAGATTATAGTGTAAAATCTATTTATTAATTAATATATTAATTATGAAATGTTATAATTTTTGAAATTAAATATACAGGTAAAAATATGAAAAAAACTTCGTCTATGATATTATCTCTTTGTGCGACTGTTCTATTTTCTGCTCAAGCAAATCTGAAAGATAGTAACAATAGCAACACTACAACTTTAACATCGGTAGAGATTGCCAAATTTATAATGTCTAATGATGGTTATCTCAATGAAGAGCTTCACGAGAAGTTTTGGAACGATATAGGCAAGAATAAAAACTCGCTTAACGAACACAAGCTTAGCTTGCTTCTTAGAGATATGCCACATATTCAATTAATGATTTGGCAATCTATTCGGAATTCAATCGTACTAGGAAAGAAAACTTTTGTTCCCGGACTAAAAGAAGAATTAGTTCGATTAAAGTCTTCTCTGCCCAATGTCCTAGAGCTGGCAGAGCAAATGATAGAAGATGCTGCCACAAAACAACCCCATCCTTTTGGGGAAAAACAAAAAATTGTATTTACCATACCTATGGCTGATAGCTTTATTGAAAATTGGAAGCTAGCAGAGGAGAGAGGTGTCGCTCTTTACGATAAAAATTACGAATTTGAAACATTCCCTCGTAGGTTAACAGACGATATGACGCTTGATTGGGAATTTTCTCTTAAAAAACAAAAAGCTGAAATGCTCTATGGTAAGAAAAAACTTGAAGGAGAAGGTTTTTCCACTAGAGTTAGCAAAGATAAATATATTTTTGTGGCAGAAGCAATCAAACAAGTAGTTCCAGACAAAGAGAACTTAAAGAGCTGCGTACAAGGCTTTTTTAACATCATGGGGAACAAAAATAAAATAGATATCAGAAGTGGAGACACAACATCTTTTGGGCTCTCTAGCTTTCAAGTGAAAGGAACTCAAGACAAAGTCTATTCTGCCGTAGGATGTGAGCTAAGAGATAATAGACTCTACGCAATGGTAGCAAATAGTACCAACAGAGAAGATACCGCTAGACTGTTCGCTAAACTTGCAGAAAATCTCCACATAAGAAAGAGCAGAGCAAATGAAAAGAATTAACGAAAGTTTTTTGTCCAATATTTTTTTTAATAAGCTAGAAACTATACCTTTGAAAAAACCCATTTTAGTTAAAATACTAAAAAGGGAAATCTTGAGCCAAAAAACAGTTAAAATATATTTTGAAAGAGAGACAGAAGAGGTGTTTTTTATTCTTCTTCACACAAGAAACAATTTTACTGTTGATGGCAGCTTAATTCCTTTTTCAAGTAAAAAAATTGTAAACAAACTCTTTAGTTGTTCTTTTTATCGAAACTTAAATGGTTTTTTGTCATTAGAGAAAGCAATTTATCTAAAAAGTGCGAAAAAATGATAAAAATTCTATTTTATTCCATTTTCTTTTCTATTGTTGTAAGTGCAGGAACCAACTATATTTCTGCTCCATCTTTGGGTTATGAAATTGCTATGAAGATTATAAAAAAAACACCCCATGCAAAAAAATATGAGTACAGAACAATGTGTATCCAAGAATCAAAAAAATACCTAATGATGGGGTATAACCTTAGACAATCTAGTGTTACGTCTTTTTGTTTGAATTATATAGAGAATAGAGATGCACCTCAGCCAAGAACAAAAAGAGTGTCACATTTAATTGATGATATGAAAAGGTAGCTTCTTATGCTACAGAAGACGTTTTTTTGATTCTGCGGCTTCCGCTGCCATAATTTTTTTTACTGACTGTCTGCGGTAGCTATATATGTTACTGTAGGTGTCATATCCAATAAAGTTTGATAATCAAATCAGGCCAAAAAATACTTTGAAATCCCTATAATTAAGGACTTCAAAATAAATATTTCAACATTAGACAC
>Ga0256840_1000355_pt1 | contig 47220 bp, 44 predicted proteins | sample 355202metaG_FD_185969 | JGI IMG/M metagenome (GOLD analysis project Ga0256840, IMG submission 185969) | Hydrothermal vent microbial communities from Mid Atlantic Ridge, Atlantic Ocean - 355-202 | ecosystem: Environmental > Aquatic > Marine > Hydrothermal vents | place: Atlantic Ocean: Mid...
TATTCGGGGCCATGTTGCGAAAAAAGACTGGTGGGAAACGGCAGTGCTGATCACCTCTGCCGCCAATAACCTGCATAAGGCCCATGTGAAATACCTCGAATCCCGGCTGGTGGAGCTGGCGCTGGAGGCCAAGCGCATGCCGTTAGAAAACGGCAATGCGCCAACGCGGAGTAGTCTTTCCGAGTCGGGCGTGGCCAATATGGAAGGGTTTCTGGAGGTGCTGATGATGGTGCTGCCGGCGATTCAGGTGGATATGTTTGTGAATTTGGCAAGCACCTCACCAGACATCAAATCTACACCATCCTCGCCTTTGTTTGAACTAATCAATCCAAAATACGGCATTGAAGCGACTGCAACTATAATAGATGGGGCGTTTGTGGTTTTGAAAGGGTCCAAAGTAGGTAAGGAATGGACAGGCACAACAAAAGGCTTGCAGCGGTATATAGAAACGCACGACGAATTGGTGTCGAATGGACAGATAGAAATTCAAGGCAACTCTGCTGTGTTCACGCATGATTACACCTTTTCCAGCCCCAGCTTTGCAGCGGCCGTGGTAAGCGCCCGATATGCCAACCGCAAGGTTTGGAAACGCAAAGACACCTCCAAAACCTATGCCGACTGGGAAGCCGCGCAGCTAGAGAAAGACGACTGATATGGCCCTGACCCCCGTTTCTGAAGCGCTAGCCCGCGTGCTCGCCCTATGCCCCGCCACGCCAGGCGAGACCGTGCCGCTGGCCGAGGCGGCGGGAAGGGTGCTGGCCAAGCCTATGGCGGCCACGCGCAATCAGCCCCCCTTCAGGGCCTCCGCGATGGATGGCTATGCGATTGGCGCGGCGGACCTAAAACCTCATGCGCGGCTCACGCTCATCGGGGAATCGCCAGCGGGCGGAATGTTTGAAGGCCGCGTTGGGGCGGGCGAGGCGGTGCGGATATTTACCGGCGGCGCGGTGCCGGAAGGGGCCGACCGTGTGGTTATTCAGGAGAATGTGCGCCGTGAGGGGGATGTGGTTATTTTGAATGACGCCCCCGGAGATGCGCAAAACCTGCGGCCTGTGGGGGCGGATTTCAAGGTGGGGGATACGTTGAGCGCGCCGCGCAGGCTTTCGGCGGCGGATATTGCGCTTTTGGCGGCGATGAATATTCCCGAAGTGCCGGTGGCGAAAAAACCTGTAATTGCGGTGATTCCGACAGGCGACGAGCTGGTGATGCCCGGGGAAAATCCCGGCCCAACCCAGATTATTACGTCGAATAATTTTGCGCTGAAAGCCCAATTGGAAGCGCAAGGGGCCATCGTGCGGCTGCTGCCGATTGCGCGGGATAACCGCCCTGCCCTGCGCGCGGCTTTTGAGCTGGCGGCAGGGGCCGATATGGTGGTAACGCTGGGCGGGGCCTCGGTGGGGGATTATGACCTGATCGGGCCGATGGCGGCGGAGCTGGGGATATCGCTCGATTTTTACAAAATAGCCATGCGGCCGGGCAAGCCTTTAATTGCAGGTCATATTTCTGGGGTGCCTATGTTTGGGCTGCCGGGGAATCCGGTGTCTTCCATGGTGTGCACCCATGTATTTTTGCGCCCCGCAGTGGATAAAATGCTGGGGTTGGAGGCGGCGGCGTTGCCCGAACAGGTGTTTGAACTGACCGAAGATATGCCCGCCAACGGGCCGCGGGCGCATTATATGCGGGCGCGAGTGGATGGCGGGCGCTGCACCCCCGCTGGGCGGCAAGATAGTGCGCTTATTTCCGTTATGGCGATGTCTAACGCACTGCTGATACGGGACCCGCAGGCGAAACCTGCCAAAGCCGGCGACAACGTGCGCTGTATTTTGTTTTAGTTGACACAAAGCGGGAACATCTGTAGAACGTATGGAATTGAAGCTTGCGGAGGCGGCATTATGCTTACGAAAAAACAGTTGGATTTGCTGAAGTTTATTCACAAACGGGTGCAGGCCGATGGCGTGTCGCCGTCTTTTGACGAAATGAAGGAAGCGCTGAATCTGCGCTCCAAATCAGGCATTCACCGGCTGATTACGGCGCTGGAAGAGCGCGGGTTTTTGCGGCGCTTGGCCCATAGGGCGCGGGCGATCGAGGTTATCAAGCTGCCCGACAGTATGGAGGGGGGCTTTCAGCCCACCGTGATTGAAGGCTCCTCGCGTAGCTCTGTGGATATCAAGGTGGATGCGTTTGACCTGCCGGTGATGGGCAAAATCGCAGCCGGCACGCCGATTGAGGCGATCCAGCATGCCAGCAGCTCTATTGGCGTTCCAGGGGCCATGCTCAACACCACAGGAAAACACTATGCGCTTGAAGTTAAAGGAGATTCTATGATAGAGGCGGGGATAAACTCTGGCGATATTGTGATTATCCATGAGCAGCCAGACGCCAATAACGGGGATATTGTGGTGGCCTTGGTGGAGGATCAGGAGGCGACTCTGAAAACGCTGAACCGGACTTCGAATGCAATTGAGCTTATTGCTGCCAATCCGGCCTATGAAACACGGGTTTTCACCAAAGATCAGGTGAAAATTCAGGGCAAGCTCGTGGGGCTTATTCGTAGCTACTGAGCCCGCACGCCGCTGTTTGTCCATAGGCGGCGCGGGAACTGCGGCATGGCTGAAGTGATGACGGGGATGCCGTTCTTGAAGGTTATGGAAAATCCGGCGAGGGCTGTGATGCGTTGCTTACCAAAGAAGATGCAAGGGCCAGCGGGAGTAGTTTCCCATTTTGGGGCCATCAGGATGACATAGGGTAGGCAGTTTTCAGCGCTCACTGTCTTGTTTTGATCCTGAATGAGGGTCCAGCCGCTTACCAAAGGTGCGCGGGTTATGCGGTTTTCGGTGCTCATCCCCCCACGGGTATAGGCTTGCAGCTGAGAGCTTGGGTCGCCGTCGTTTTCCAGCCAAATATTGGCGGGGAAACTGTAGGATGCGCTTTTGTTGATAGCGCGGCCTGTTGGGGTCATTACACCGATGAGTGCTCCATTTTTGCTGGCGAGCATGAGGGGGCGTTCGTGCATTGCCCATATTACGATGGAGAGCACAAACAGGGCAACCCCAAGCATACGCGCTTTGCCAAGCAGCAAGAAAAGCAGGCATCCGGACATGCCAATCAATGGCAATACAATATGCGGGCCGTTTGGCACCATGGTTACGGCGTTGTCAATTTCAGAGAAATAGGCGGCAACGGCGAGGATCCAGCCCACCCCCTTTCCCATAAGCCAATAGGCAAAACCGCCAGCCCCGAACAGGCCCAGAAACAAAGCCAACACGGCCGCGGGCATGATGAGCAAGCCCATAAGCGGGACCGATAACAGGTTGGCGACAAGGCCGAAATTCGAAACTTGGTTGAAATGATACGCCGCAATCGGGGCTGTCGCCAAGCCCGCTGTGGCGGAAGTCACCAGCAATGTGAGCAACGGCATGAGGCGTTTAGGCATGTGGTCCCGCAGCCACGCCCACCAGCGGGCCGTGCGCAAAAGATCAAACACCCCAACCAGCGCAGTGGTGGCCGCGAATGACATTTGAAACCCCGCCTGCGCAAGGGATTCCGGCCGCATCAATAGCACCAAAAGCGCCGCCAGCGCCACCGCCCGCAAGGAAAAGGCGGGGCGGTCGAGCAGCACCGCAAAAAGCACCGTTGCCACCATGATAAAGGCCCGTTGGGTCGCCACATTCCCACCCGACAAAAACAGATAAGCCAACCCCGCCGCCAACGCCACAACCGCGCCGATTTTCTTGACTGGCACCCGCAACGCCAGCCGAGGCCAGAGTGCCAAGCCATGCCGGACCAGCAAAAATACAAACCCCGTCAGCAGCCCCATATGCAGGCCCGAAATCGCGAGCAGGTGCGCAAGGTTGGAATCCCGCAGGGTTTGCAGCACCTCACCATCGATTCGGCTGCGGTCTCCGGTGATGATCGCTGCGGCAAAGGCTCCGTTTTGCCCGTCAATAGCCTCGGCCACACGGGTCGCTAGTCCTCGCCGAAGCCGCGCCAGCCACAGGCCATTTTTGGAATCGGGAAAGGGGCGCATCAACACCACCGGATTGCGCACATACCCCACGGCACCAAGCCGCGCAAACCACGCATAACGGCGAAAATCAAAGCCGCCCGGCTCAACCGGACCGCCAGGCGGGGAGAGGTTTCCGACAAGTGCCACGTGGTCTCCCAAAGCCAGGTCGGGGATGAAACCAAAGACCGAAATCCGTATTTTTGCGGGCGTTTGGCGCGGGCCATCAAGCCGCACACGGTCGAGCGTGAGCCGCAGGGCTTTGCTTGACGAGCGGTCTATCGCCACCACCCTGCCCTCAATCGGTCCATAGTAGCGATATTCAAGGATAGGCGCGACTACCGAGGCACTGCGGTAAATTGCGGCGAGGTAACCCAAATTTAGGAAAAACAGGCTAAGCACAAGCAATCGTAGCAGCCCCGAGGCCCGAATGGACAACCAAAGCCAAAGCGCCAAGCCCGCGCCCAGCCCCCAGCCAGCCCAAAGGGGCGGCTCAAAAGGCAAGCCGAAATACAGGCCGATGCCGCAAGCCAGCAAAACCGGCGACCACAACACCCCGTTTTGCCGCTGGGATTCCAGCCATTGCACGCCTTGTTTCCCCCCTCGCCTTCCCGTAAAACCACAGCATCACCCTGTTATGGTTTCTGAAAGGTTAACAAATGTCTTTAAAAGGCACGAAAGCAAAAGTCGTCACCCGCTTTGCCCCCTCCCCGACCGGATATTTGCACATCGGCGGCGCCCGCACGGCGTTGTTTAACTGGCTTTTTGCCCGCCACCATGGCGGCGAATTTCAGCTACGGATCGAAGATACCGACAGGGCGCGCTCTACCCCGGAAGCCACCGAAGCCATTTTTGAGGGCATGCGCTGGCTCGGGTTGGATTGGGACGGCGACGCCGTCAGTCAGTTCGAGCGCGTGGCGCGACACCAAGAGGCCGCGCAGCAGATGCTTGATGCTGGCACCGCCTATAAATGCTATGCCAGCAAGGACGAGATCGAGGCTTTCCGCGAGGCGGCCCGCGCTGAAAAGCGCTCGCCCGTATTCCAAAGCCCGTGGCGCGACTCCGATAAGGCGGCCGATCTGCCCTTTGTTGTGCGCCTGAAAGCCCCCCGCAGCGGAGAAACCGTGGTGCATGATGAAGTGCAGGGCAAAGTGACCTTCAAAAACGACACCATGGATGACTTAATTCTGCTGCGCTCTGATGGCACGCCTACCTATATGCTCGCTGTGGTTGTGGATGATCATGATATGGGTGTGACCCACGTTATTCGTGGCGATGACCACCTGACCAATGCCGCCCGCCAAACCCTGATCGCCGAGGCTCTGGGCTGGGATGTGCCGGTTTTTGCCCATATTCCGCTGATTCACGGGCCTGATGGCAAGAAGCTCTCGAAGCGCCACGGGGCGCTCGGGGTCGAGGAGTATCGGGATATGGGCTATTTGGCCGAGGCCATGCGTAACTATCTGGCGCGGTTGGGCTGGTCTCACGGCAATGACGAGTTTTTCACTACCGAACAGGCGATCGAGTGGTTCACCCTCAAGACCATCGGAAAATCTCCCGCGCGGTTTGACTTCAAGAAGCTGCAAAACCTGTCGGGGCAGCATATTCGCGCGGCCGATAACGCCGCCTTGTTTGTCGAAATCGAATCCTATGTTGCAGCGCAAAACGGCCCTACCTTTACGGAAGATCAAAAACACGTGTTCATCACCCATATGGACATTTTGAAGGCTCGCGCGAAGATCATTCCGGAACTCCTTGATATGGCGTATTTTTTTATGGGAAGTCGCCCATTTACGCCGGATGCCAAAGCAGCGCAGCTGCTTGATATTGTATCCCGTGGTATGCTGAACCGTTTGACTTCGCGCTTGCGAGATGTTACGTGGTGCCTAGAAAATCTCGAAGCGGAAATTCGTGATTTTGCCGAGGGGGAAGACCTCAAACTCGGCAAAGTCGCCCAGCCACTTCGTGCTGCGCTCACGGGGCGCGGTGTGTCGCCCAGCGTTTTTGACATGATGATTGTGCTGGGCAAGGAAGAGGTTTTGGCCCGGTTGGAGGATGTCTCGACCTGAGCGCAAAGTGGTGTGCACAAACGGCCGCATATGAATAACAAGCCGCCCCGCGCGGCGCATAAAGAAAGAGGATACATGACCCACGCGACCCTGAAATTTGGCGATAAAGAGCTTGAATTGCCAATGATGAGCCCCACGGCTGGCCCCGATGTGATTGATATCCAAAAGCTTTATGCCCAAGGCGGGGTTTTCACTTATGACCCCGGCTTCACCTCGACCGCGTCCTGCCAATCCAACATTACCTTTATTGATGGCAATAAGGGCGAGCTGCTTTACCGTGGTTACCCGATTGACCAACTTGCTGAAAAATCACACTTTTTAGAGGTTTGCTACCTGCTGCTTTATGGAGAGCTGCCAACCTCCGAAGAGCTTTCCGATTTTGTGCCGCGCGTCACTCGCCACACGATGCTGCATGAGCAAATGGCCTATTTCTACCGTGGGTTCCGCCGCGATGCGCCGCCGATGGCCGTGGTGTGCGGCGTGATGGGGGCGCTTTCCAGCTTTTATCACGATTCAACTGATATTACCGACCCCGAGCAGCGCGAAATTGCAACCATTCGGATGATCGCCAAAATCCCGACCATCACCGCTTGGGCCTATAAATATTCCATCGGCCAGCCATTTGTTTACCCAAAAAACGAGCTCGACTACACGTCAAACTTCCTGCATATGTGCTTTTCGGTGCCGACAGAAAAATACGTGGTCGACCCGATTTTAAGCCGCGCAATGGACCGGATTTTCACGCTGCACGCCGACCACGAGCAAAACGCGTCGACATCTACCGTGCGCCTGGCTGGCTCTTCGGGAGCCAACCCGTTTGCCTGTATCGCCGCTGGCGTGGCTTGCCTTTGGGGGCCAGCCCATGGCGGGGCCAATGAAGCCGCGCTGAATATGCTGCGTGAAATCGGCACGGTTGACCGGATTCCAGAATACATCGCCCGCGCCAAGGATAAGAGCGACCCGTTCCGCCTGATGGGCTTTGGCCACCGCGTTTACAAAAACTTTGACCCCCGCGCCAAAGTGATGAAAGAAAGCGCCGACGAAGTGCTGGGCCTAATGGGCATTGAAAATAACCCGACCCTGCAAGTCGCGAAAGAGCTGGAGCGGATTGCGCTGGAAGACCCATATTTCATTGAGAAAAAGCTCTATCCGAATGTGGACTTCTACTCGGGCATTATCCTTGATGCCATGGGCTTCCCGTCCTCGATGTTCACCCCGATCTTTGCGCTCGCTCGCACCGTGGGCTGGATCGCGCAGTGGAAAGAGATGATCTCGGAGCCAACCCAAAAGATCGGGCGGCCACGCCAACTTTACACCGGCGAAACCTTCCGCGACTATGTGGATGTTGAAAACCGGTGAGTAAAAGCCTGAAACGCGTGGAGGCCGAGGCGAAAGCGCTCGGCCTTTCCATTGAGATCATCCGTGAAGATGTAAAAACGACGACCGCCCAAATGGCCGCCGATGCGCGCGGCTGCGGTGTGGATCAGATTGTAAAATCGATTTTGTTTCGTGAGGCGGGAAGCGAGCGGCATGTGCTTTTTATGACGGCAGGCGGCAATCGCGTTTCACAAGCCAAGGCCGAGGCGGCCTGCGGCCATGGGCTCGTGCGCGCCGATGCCGCTAGCATCCGCGCCTATACCGGCTTTGCCATTGGCGGGGTTTCGCCGCTCGGCCACCTAAATAACGTCGCGAAATTTATGGACCCGCGCCTGCTGGAGTTCCCGTTGATCTGGGCCGCAGCCGGCACCCCCAACCATGTGTTCGCCATTGATCCAGCGCTGCTAGCCAAGGCAACCGAAGCACAGGTTATTGATTTTACTGAATAGTTGAAAGAACTGAGCGTGCTGCCCGCAGCCCAGGGTCTTCACCGCCCTTGCCCAGAGCCTTGATCGCCGCCGCCCCAACCGCCACCTGTGCCGCCCGCGCGGCGGGGTCATCGAGCAGTTTTCGCATCGCCTTCAACAAGGCCTCCACCGAGCACTCTTTTGGCTCAAATTCCGGCACGGCCTTGCTTTCTGTCAGCAAATTCACCAGCGTGAATGAGGGCGCAAGCATGGCGCGGCTCATAATAGCCGCTGTCAACCAGTTGGTTTTGTAGCCAATTACCATCGGCGTGCCAACCGCCGCCAGCTCGATCGACACCGTGCCAGAGGCCGCCAAAGCCAGCTCAGAGGCGGCGAAAACAGCGGTTTTCAGGCCTGTTTCTGGCAAAATTAGCTCTGCCTCAAGGCCGGATTCGGCCAGTATCTGCTCCAGCGGCGCAACCAGATGTGCGCCGGCCACCGGAATGGCAAAGCGATAGCCTTCAAGTTGCCGCGCCACGGCAAAAAATATCGGGGCAAGGCGGGTGATTTCCCCCATCCGTGAGCCGGGCAAGAGCGTGATCAACGGCCCATCGGCACGCAACCGCGCCACGGCTGCGGGTGCCGGCGGCGCTTCGGCCACCACGGGATGGCCGACAAAATCACAACTCATCCCCGCCGCCTCCATATAAGGCGGCTCAAAGGGCAGCAGGGCCAAAACATGGTCCACATGCGGGGCCATTTTTTCAGCGCGCTTGGGTTTCCACGCCCAAACGGACGGGGCGACATAATGGATGATTTTGCCTCTGAAACAGGCACGCACCTGTGCGGCGAGGCGCAGGCAAAAACCGGGGCTATCAATGGTGATCAGCGCATCGGGAGCCTTGGCAAGCAAATCGGCGGCGGTTTCTTCCATGCGCCGCTTGAGGTGGCGGTATTTGGGCAGCACTTCCAGCAAACCAAAGACTGCCAGCTCGTTCATATCAAACAAGCTTTTCAACCCCTCGGCGGCCATTAGCGGCCCCCCGACGCCGAAAAACTCAATGTTGTCAGAAGACTCGGCCTTCAAGCCGCGCATGAGCGCTGCGCCCAAACGGTCGCCAGAGGCCTCACCCGCAACCAGATACAACCTTAACGCACCCACAGGAAAAGCCCAAGCTCATCGGCGCGGGCTACCGTTTCGGCTTGCCCTAACACCAGCGTTTCGCCGGCTTGCACTACCACACCGGCCAGCCCCGCGGCGGCAGCGGCGGTGAAGGTATCCGGGCCGATGGCGGGCATATCCAGCCGCATATCTTGGCCCGGTTTTGGCCGCTTCAAAAGCACGCCTTTGCTGCCCTTTTTATCCGGCAGACGGGCGGGATTTTCGGCAACAAAGCGTAGCATGGCATCGGTGCCTTGGATCGATTCCAGCCCGAGACACAGCCCTTGAGCCACCACCGCCCCCTGCCCCACATCGGCCGCACCGAGCGCCAGCACGATCTCGGCCGCACGATCAGCATCGCTGCGCTCTTCATCACTAGGCTGCGCAGAGGTTGGTATGCCAGCTACCGCCAGTAGCGAAGGCATGGCTTCATGCACCCCAATAACCGCGAAGTTTTCCGCCTCAAACAGCGCTGCTACAATTTTCAGGGTCGAATTATCGCCTGATTTCATAGCATTCATCACCACCGGTGCCAAGCGCAGGCCGGTTGCGTCAAACCGCAGTGGGTTGAGCTGGGGTCGGCCCATGGCCCCGCCCATGGTGACCGTTGCCACCCCGGCTTTTTTGAGGCCTTTAAACAGCTTACCGGGCTTCTCGAAGGCGGCGCTCATCACGGGGTGGCCTGTGGTCCAATCGAGATCAACCCCCTCAAACTGAACGATAATATAGTCACGGCCCTGCGCCGCGCAGGCTTCAGAAACCAAGCGCGGCAAGGCACCGCTGCCGGCAATAATCCCGAGCTTTTCCACTATTTTTTTTCCTTTGGCGTGCAGAATGAGCGATCAGAATCGCTGAGCACAAAGGCGATGATTTGTTTTACATGGGGGTTTTCAGCTTGCTCCAGCAGCGCTTCGGCCCGCCCACGCAGGCTGCCTTCACCAAAAAACAGCGCTTTATAGGCCGCGCGCATTGCTGAAATATCGTCCCGCGCCACCCCCCGTCGCTTTAGGCCGATCAGGTTTAGCCCCGCCAACCTTGGCCGTTCACCGCTGACCGAGCCATAGGGAATTACATCTGCCACAACCATAGAGAGCGCACCGACGATAGCGCCTTCACCAAGCCGTACGAATTGGTGGATGCCCGCCAAACCGCCGATAATCGCGCCGTCGCCGACCTCGACATGCCCCGCCAGCGAGGCGTGATTGGCCACAACCACGCGGTTGCCCACGCGGCAATCATGCCCGACATGGGTGCCGAGCATAAACAGGCAATCATCGCCGATTTCGGTTAACCCGCCGCCGCCAACCGTGCCGGGATTGATGGACACGCTTTCACGGATCATATTACGCGCGCCGATGCGCAGCCGCGTGTGCTCGCCTGCGAATTTCAGGTCTTGCGGTTGCGAACCGACCGAGGCAAATGGCCAAATTTCGGTATTATCGCCGATCACAGTATCGCCGGAAATGGCGACATGAGAGTGCAGCCGCACCCCCGCGCCCAGCTGCACTTGCGGGCCAATGTGGCAAAAAGGGCCGATTTGGCAAGCAGGGCCGAGGGTCGCCCCCGCTTCGATAATGGCGCTCGGGTGGATATTCATGCTTTATTGGGCATCACGATCATGGCGGTGATTTCGGCTTCAGCCACCAATTTTCCGTCTACAATCCCTTTGCCCTCAAATTTCCAAACCTTACCGCGCTTGCGCAATAGCTGCATGTGCAGCTCTAGCTGGTCGCCCGGCTCCACCGGCTTGCGGAACTTGGCACCGTCAAGTGACATGAAATAGACCAGCGGTTTATCGTCAGCTAAATCAAGCGTTTCGACCACCAGCGCCGAGGCGGTTTGGGCCATGGCTTCAATAATGAGCACGCCGGGAAACACGGGCTGGCCCGGAAAATGGCCCACGAATATCTCCTCATTGACGGTCACATTTTTAATACCAACCGCACTTTCGCCCAAAACAACATCGCGCATTTTATCGATATAGAGAAACGGATACCGGTGTGGGAGCAGCTTTTTAACGTGGTGAATATCAAAGGAAAGCGGCGCGTTTTGGGGTTCAGTCATTTTGAGGTCCTAACTGGTTTATCATATCTGGGTTTTCAGCATAAGCCTTATCCAGAAACTCGATCGCTTCTCTTGTAATGTCCAGATTGCGATCAAACAAGAGGGCAGATCGCCGATCTAAGATCACTGTGGCATTATACCGTTGCATGACCTGCGCCAAAATCGGCGCGATCACGCCGAAAAACGAGCGGCGGCGAGATTCGATATTGGCGACCAGGTTAGCGTCATTGGTTTCTTGGGTCGTGCGGGCGGCTACGACCTTTGCGTCAAAAGCGTCGGCCAGCACCTGAAATTCGTCAGGCGGGAGGGTATCTCGCAGGGCGGTGAGCTCTTGCTCCTCGGCGATGAAATCCGCGCTGATCCGCCGGCCTTCTTCTATCAGTTGGTCGCGCTCGCCTTGCTCAAGCTGCAATATATCTTTGCCCAGCATCGAATATGAAAACAAGTCTTCCTGGCTGACAATAAGGATGTTCGCCGCTTGAAAAATAGGGAAATCCTGAGCTGTGGCCATGGGGGCGAGCAGCCCGAACCAAAGGGTAAGCCCCTGCCACATGCCCTTGCGCCAAATCAAAACGAAGTTTTAACCGACACGTTGAAGGATTGGGTTTCGTCGCCAGCCACAGTGAGGAACGGGTTAGCCCAGTTAAACACGAGCGGCCCAATTGGGGTATCCCAGTAGAGCGCAAAACCGACAGAGGCGCGCAGGTGGGCGGCCGTATCAATCACGCCGCTGGCCCCGATAGGTGTGCCATCCAACCCCCAAACCGAACCTGCATCCACGAACAAGCCGCCGCGAATGCCGAGTTCTTGCGGTAGGCCAACGGGGAAGGTCGCATCAATGCGGGCGACAGCATAGTAGTTGCCGCCCAGCGTGTCATTGACCGTGCCGCCATTGTTATCGCGGGGGCCTAAACCGCCCACATTAAAGCCGCGGAAAGAGTTGCCACCAAGCGAGAACCTGTCGGTGATGCGAGAACCCGTGCCGCCGGCGCTGTAAAGTGCGCCGCCCTCAATGTCAGCCGAGAAGATTAAGGCTTCGTCGAACAAGTTGAAATAGGCCTTGGCGCGTGCTGTCGCCTTTGTATAATTCGCTTCGCCACCCAAGCCAGCATACTCAGCCCCGAAACGGAGCACGTATCCTGAGCTTGGGTCGGTGCGGGCATTCCGGCGGTCATGGCTGATATCTAACCGAATGGCAGAGCGCACAACGGTGCCAGCCACGATCAGCGGTGATGTTGTCCCAACAATGGTATCGCGGATTTCTTGCGATACAAGATCATAGGTGAAAGTCGCGCCGGTGCGGTCACTCAGCGGGAATGAAATGGAGGGGCTGAAGCCAATATCGGTGGTTTGGAAGGTCGATTCCGCGTGGTTGGCCTCACGGTAGTAGATATCAAAACCGGCAGCCATATCGCGCCCAAGGAATTTTGGCTCTGTGAATCCAAAGCTCGCCACTTTGCTGGTTTCGCCATAATTCAGGTTCAGGTCAAACCTCTGGCCGCGCCCAAGAAAGTTGCTCTCGGTGATGCTAAACGTGCCGGAAACGCCGGTATCGGTGGAGTAAGACGCGCCAAAATTGAAGGAGCCGGTGGGCTTGTCAGCCACTTGCACATCCAAAATTACACTTTCAGGCGTAGAGCCGGGGCGAGTAGCGACCTGAAGTTGCGAAAAAAACTGCAATGCGCGCAGGGCATTTTCCGCCTGTTGCATTTTGCGCGGGTTAAAGGCATCGCCCTCGGCCATATCAAACTCGCGCCGGATTACCCGATCAAGGGTTTGCGAATTTCCGCGAATATCGATCCGCTCCACATAGACACGGCTGCCGTTGATCAGCTCGAAGTTTATATCAACGGTGCCATCGGCTTCGTTTTTAGTAATCTGCGGTACGGCGCGCAGGAAGGGGAAGCCAAGCCGTGTGGCCTGCTCTTCCAACGCCTCCACGATCGTTTCAACTCGCGTGCCATTATAAGTGCGGCCCGAACGCAAGCGCACAAGGCGGTTGAAATCGGCGATATCCACCCCAGAAACCGTGGACGAAACACGCGCATCGCCAAAGTCATAAGACGCCCCTTCGCGCACCGTGTAGGTTAGGAAAAACCCGTCCCGATCCAGCGCAAATTCGGATAGACTCGAGGTAACTTCCACATCGGGGTAGCCACGCTCGCGGTAGAATTTCAGCAGCGCTTGCTGGTCAGCAGCGGCACGCTCGGGGCTGTAATTATCGGTGTTGTAAAGGAAGTTAAACAGTCCGGATTCGCTGGCTGAAATAGCACGGCGCAAGCGGCGATCTGTGAAGGATTGGTTGCCGACAAAGTTGATGCTCTGGATCTGCTCAGACTTGCCCTCGGTGATTTGAAACACGAGGTTGGCGCGGCCATCTTCCAGCGGAATAATCAGCGGCGTAACGGTGGCGGCATAGCGGTTTTGCTGGCGGTAGGCCTCGGTAATGCGGCGGGCGTCGGCCTCAATGGTGGGGCGGTCCAGCGGACGGCGGGCCGCGGAGGTGATGAAAGAAGCAAGGTCCGTATCTTTAATGCCCTTGTTGCCCTCAAAATTAACCACGGCAATGAGCGGGTTTTCGACCACGGCCACAACCAAACGGCCAGCGGCAGCGCGAATATCGACATCGGCAAACAGGCCGGTTGCGATCAGCCGCCGCACGGCCGCGTTAATATCAGCGCCGCTCAGGGGTTGGCCAAGATCAAGCCCTGAAAGCGACACAACCGTTTGGTCTGGCACGTTTTGGTTGCCCGAAACGATGATCGCAGAGAATCGGCTAGCGGATTGCGCAGCCACGGGCCCGGGCATCACCACGGTGACGGCCAGTGGACTGGCTCCTAAAAGGAGTGAATAAATCAAAGCGCTTACACGAGTTTTATGAAGTAAATTGCTACGCATAATCCGTTCACCTAACCTGTAAAATCCGGACGAATCCGGTTAATGTAATACTTGAAGGTTAAAGTCGCATAATGTCGTTGTAGGATGCAAGCAACATCATTGAAAGAAGCAGAACCATGCCGATAAACATTGCCGCTTGCAGGAATTTCGGGCTCGGCGGCTTGCCCCGCAGCGCTTCATAAACATAGGTGAGCAGGTGGCCGCCATCGAGAACAGGAATGGGCAGCAGGTTCAAAAAACCGATGCCGGTGGAGATCATGGCAATCAGAGCGATAAAGTCAAACCAGCTCACCTCGATCACGATGCCCGACATTCGCGCAATGCCGATCGGCCCTTGCAGATTTTTCACCGATAGGTTGCCCAAAAACATATGCTTGAAGCTGCTATAAGAGCCATAAATCACATCCCACACCCGCTGGGCACCAAATTGTAGGGCGTAAAGCGGGGTTGGCGTTTTGTTGCGGGCTTGCTCAAAATAATAGCCAAGGTTCACCCCGATCAGCAGCTCCTTTTTAAAGCCGCCCTGCCCGTCTGGGTAATCCATAATTTCCGGCGTCATAGACAAATTAAGCTCTTTGCCATCGCGCCAGATTTTCAGGTCTACCGTTTGGCTTTCAGAGGCCGTCACAATGGTTTTCAGCTCGATAAAGCTATGAATTTCCTGGCCGTCGACTTCCAAAATCACATCGCCAATTTCAATGCCCGCATTATAGGCCGGCGTAAAAGGCATGACATTGCTGATCAGCGGCGCGGCCGGATAAGGCGCCGCGATGCTTAGCGCGCGGCCATCGCGCAGCACCTCGAGCGCCATCGGGCTGTAATCGGTGCCTTGGCTGATATCGGCCAGAATGGTGTAAAGCGCCTCATAGCTAGCAATTTCAGTGCCATTAACCGAGGTCACAATATCGCCATTTTGCATACCGTTTTCATAGGGCAGCGGCGTAACCTCGCCAATGGTCGGGCGGTCCGGCGGCAGGCCCATCCACATGGAAAGCCCCGCGAATATCAGCAGCGAAAGGATGAAATTAAACACAGGGCCGGCGAGCACAGTTAAAAAGCGCCGCCAAATGGCCGCGGTCGGAAAGGCGCGGCGGCGGTCGTAATCATTCATGCCCTCCAGTGCCTCTGAAGCGCCGCTGCTGGCGGCATCCTTATCCCCCAAAAACTTCACATAGCCGCCCAGCGGAACGGCCGCGAGCTGCCATTTGGTGCCGTGTTTATCGACCCGCGACCACAGGGTTGGCCCAAAGCCGAGCGAAAACACCTCGGCGTGAATGCCCACCCAGCGGCCCACGATATAGTGCCCAAATTCATGGATAGCGACCACAATGCCGATCAGCACTACAAAAGCCACAAGCGTGACCAGCGGGCTGCCGATCATCGGGATATTGGCGAGCCAGTCCATGGCGTCTCCTTAAATTTGGGCGTTCACCCGCGCGCGGGCCTTGGCATCAGCGGCCAATATCTGCGCCAGCGTAGATTGTTTTTGGTCACGGATGAGTTTTAGTTGGGGATCATACAGGGTTTTTTCAACCATGTCAGCCATATCAAGGAACCCAATCTTACGGGCAATAAACGCATCCAGCGCCGCTTCTTTGGCCGCGTTGAAAATAGCCCCCGCATGGCCACCCATGGTGAGGGCCTCGCGGGCCAGCCTGAGAGCGGGGAATTTATCCTCGTCGGGGCTGGAAAAGCTGAGGCTGCCGAGGGTGGCAAAATCCAGCGGTTTGATCGGGTTCTCGGCGCGGTTGGGCCAGTGCAGGGCATAGCCGATGGCCCCGCGCATATCGGGGCTGCCCATATGGGCAATAATGGTATGGTCGATATATTCCACCATCGAATGCACGATGGCCTGCGGGTGCACCACCACCTCTATCTGCGCAGGATCACAAGCAAAAATATATTTTGCTTCAATGACTTCCAAGGCTTTATTAAACATAGAAGCGGAGTCGATGCTGATCCGCTGCCCCATGTTCCATTTCGGGTGTTTTACGGCTTGTTCGGGGGTCACATCGCGCATCTGCTCAAGGGTGAAATCCTTGAACGGGCCGCCGGAAGCGGTGAGGATCAAGCGCCGCAGGGCCTTTGGCTCCTCGCCATTCATGGCCTGAAACAGGGCCGAGTGCTCGCTATCCACCGGCAGCAGTGTGGTGCCGTGGGCCGCGCATGAAGCCAGCAGCAGATCGCCCGCGCAGACCATGCTTTCCTTATTGGCCAGCGCCAGAATGCCGCCATGCTTGGCCAGCGCCATAGAGGCCCGCAGCCCCGCCGCGCCGACAATGGCCGACATGCCCCAATCGACCTTGCGGGTGGCCGCCTCGGCAATGGCATCGGCCCCTGCTGCCACTTCAATGCCACTGCCCGCCAGCGCATCGCGCAGGTCGTCTAGCCGCTCGGGCAAGGCGGTAATCGCGATTTCGGCGTTAAACTCACGCGCTTGTTCGGCCAGCAGCGCAATGTTCCCTGCCCCGCTCAGCGCCACCACATCATACGCATCCTTATTGCGCCGGATCAGGTCCAGCGTGTTGGTGCCAATGGAGCCGGTGGCCCCGAAAATGCTGATTTTACGCATGGGCTGTCAAAGGGGCTCCGAGCAGATAAAGTAGCATAAACAAGGATGTTGCCGCCAATAAGCCGTCAAAACGGTCGAGCAAACCACCATGGCCGGGGATGAGATTGCTTGAATCCTTGATGCCGGCCTTCCGTTTGAGCCAGCTTTCAAACAGGTCTCCGGCTTGAGCCGCCATGGCCAGCAGCACCGAAAAGAACATCGCATCCAGAATGTCGATCATAGCCCCCATCACCAGCACATAAAATATGCCGTAAAACAGCGCCAAGGCCCAGCCGCCTACGGTGCCAGACCATGTTTTTTTAGGCGAAATCGCAGGCCAGAACTTTGGCCCGCCCAATATACGCCCCGCAAAATAGCCCCCCACATCAGAGGCGATCACCACCCCAACCAGCCATAAAACCGGCCCCAGCCCCATATCTTCGCGAATCACCAGCAGAGCCGCTAACGGCGTGGCGAGGTAAACCATGCTTGCGGCGATCCAAAGCGGGCGTTTGTGCTTTATTTGCCATAAAATGGCCGCCGCCAGCGCCACAATCGGAAAGGACAGCCAAAAACCGAACAGGTTGGCCGCCACCACAGCCCCCGAGGTGCCCGCCACCATCACCCACAGGCCCATGTCCGCATTGGAGGCATCGGGCAGGATCAGCCGCCGGAATTCCCACGCCATAAAGCCACCGATCACCACCAGAAGCGCGGCCACATAGTCGCCGCCCTTCCAGAACACAATCGCCCCGATTGCGGCCATCACCACCGCCGACGCGACGCGCACCCAAAGGTCGCCAAACTTTCCGGCAGGTTTTTCGGGGGTTTCGAGCATTTAAACCTGCATGATCTCGGCTTGTTTCACCTCGAGCGCCGCGTCGATCTTTTTGATCGCGGCATCGGTGATGTCCTGAATTTCGTCTTGCCAAACCTTCTGGTCATCTTCCGACATACCGTCGTTTTTGGCCTTCTTGATTTGATCCATGCCGTCACGGCGCACGTTGCGCACAGAAATTTTGGCATTTTCGGCATATTGCCCCAGAAGCTTTGCCATTTCCCTGCGGCGCTCCTCGTTCAGCTCCGGAATGGGTAGGCGCAGGATGGTGCCGTCCATCACCGGATTTAGGCCAAGGCCCGAGGTGCGAATGGCTTTATCCACGGCTTCGACCATGGTTTTATCCCATACATTTACCGTAACCATGCGCGGCTCTGGCACGTTAATCGTGGCCACTTGGCTGATCGGGGTGCGCGAGCCGTAGGCTTCTACACTCACCGCATCAAGCAAAGAGGCCGAAGCCCGCCCTGTGCGCAAAGTGGTGAAATCGCGCCGCATGGCGGCCAGCGCGCCATCCATGCGGTCACTTAGTTTATCAATATCAATTTCTATATCGTCAGACATGGTTTTCTCCCTTTAACTCGGTATTACGGTGGTAAAGTTGCCTTGGCCAGATAAAATGCCAACCAGCCCTTCCGGCGCGCTGAGGTCAAACAGCACAATCGGCATGCGGTTGTCACGCGCCAGCGCAATGGCGGAGGCATCCATCACCTTCAGGTTTTTCTGCAAAACCTCATCATATGTCACCTCGGAATAGCGTTTTGCATCGGGGTTTGTCTTGGGGTCGCTATCGTAAATGCCGTCCACCTGCGTGCCTTTATACATGGCCTCGCATTGCATTTCAGAGGCCCGAAGCGTAGCCGCAGTATCGGTGGTGAAGTATGGGTTGCCGGTGCCCGCAGCAAAAATGCACACGCGGCCCTTTTCAAGGTGGCGCACGGCGCGGCGGCGGATATATGGCTCGCAGACCTGATCCATAGGAATGGCCGAAATGACCCGTGTAAACACCCCGAGCGATTCCAGCGCGCCCTGCATGCCAAGGGCGTTCATAATGGTGCCGAGCATGCCCATATAGTCCGCCGTGGTGCGCTCCATGCCTTGCGCACTGCCCGCCATGCCGCGAAAAATATTGCCGCCGCCGATTACGAGGCAGATTTCCACGCCGGTATCATGCACCTTTTTGATCTCGTTCGCGATGCGCTCAACGGTGGGGGGATGCAGGCCAAACTGGGTGTCACCCATAAGCGCCTCGCCCGAAATTTTAATAAGCACACGCTTATAAAGCGGTTTGGCGGTTATTTCCCCATCCGGCATAGCATCGATTCTCCTGTTGTGGCTGTTGGGGCAAAATGGCCTAAATTTAACCGCGCGGCAATGGGAAATGCAGAGGCGCGCGCGGTTGCGCCGCAAATATCTTGGCAAATCGCAAATTAGTGCGTTGTTCACTTGGTATACATATGTTCTGTTTAGCGTCGTTTAAGGCAGCTCAAAATCTGATTCCATACAACAGGCCCAACCATGATTCGCTATACCACCTTCGCCGTCGCAATTCTGTTAACCCTTATAAGCCTTGCGCTGGTGCTTGTATCGCCATGGTATTGGCTCGCTGTGGCGTTTTTCGGGTTCTTCACCCTGATCGGCATACGTGACATCACCCAAAGACGGCACGCGATTTTGCGGAATTATCCGATTTTGGGAAACTTGCGCTGGATTATGGAGTATATTCGCCCCGAAATACGGCAATATCTGATGGAAAGCGACCACGACCAAGAGCCGTTTTCCCGCGATGAGCGCTCGATTGTGTATCAGCGCTCCAAAGGCGTGGAAGACAAGCGGCCTTTTGGCACAAAAAAAGATGTATATGCAGCGGGCTATAGCTGGATGACCCACTCGGTGCTGGCGCGGCACGACCTACCATGGGATTGCCGCGTACAAATTGGAAATGCAGCTTGTAAGCAGCCGTATAACGCGTCGATTTTGAACATCTCGGCCATGAGCTTCGGGGCGCTTTCAGCCAATGCGATTTCGGCGCTGAATAAAGGTGCAAAAATGGGCGGCTTTGCCCATGATACCGGCGAGGGCGGTATTAGCCGCTACCACCGCGAAGGCGGCGGCGATTTGATATACGAAATCGGCTCGGGTTATTATGGTTGCCGCAATGACGATGGCACTTTTAGCGCTAAAAAATTCGCCGCGCAGGCCAAAAGCCCGCAAGTAAAAATGATTGAGGTCAAGCTTAGCCAGGGGGCCAAGCCCGGCCATGGCGGGATGCTGCCTGCCAGTAAAATCTCCCCGGAAATCGCCGAGGCGCGGGGCATTCCGATGGATAAAGATTGCCTCTCGCCGGCCACCCATTCTAAATTTGAAACCCCGCTGGAGTTTGTCGCCTTTCTACAAGAATTGCGTGAGTTATCAGGGGGTAAACCGGTTGGCTTCAAGCTATGCGTTGGCCACAGGCGGGAGTTTATGTGCATGGTGAAGGCGATGCTGGAAACCGGCATTGTGCCTGATTTCATTGTCGTAGACGGCAAAGAAGGCGGCACGGGGGCCGCCCCACTGGAATTCGCCAACCATATCGGCATGCCGCTGGTGGAGGGGCTGACATTCGTGGTGAACACGCTGGTGGGCGCGGGTCTGCGAGACCAAATCAAAATTGGCGCAGCGGGCAAACTTGTGACAGCTTACGACATCGCCAAAGCCTTTGCGCTTGGGGCGGATTGGGTGAACTCGGCGCGCGGGTTTATGTTTTCCATTGGCTGCGTGCAGGCACAAGCCTGCCATACCAACCACTGCCCCGTGGGCATCACCACCCAAGACAAGCTGCGGCAGCGGGCGCTGGATGTGGAGAGCAAATCCGAACGCGTGCGTTGTTTCCACCAAAACACCCTGAAAGCCGTTGCCGAAATGATCGGCGCGGCGGGCCTACGGGGGCCGGAGGAGCTGCAACCCAAGCACCTGATGATCCGGCAGAAAAACGGCGAAACGACGTCCGGCGCGCGGATTTACCTGAAAATGAAACCGGGCGCTTTGATCGATGATGAGGTGGAGATCTTCTCGGAATCTTACCGCGTGCCGTGGAACAATGCCCGCACCGATAGCTTTAGGCCGTTTGAAGGTATGGAGAGCTTGGAGTTCAACTAACCTCAAGGCTTGGCCCACCAAGCGCAGCGAGTATAAAGCCCCAAACCCTCCCATAAATGAAAGGGCTAAAGTGGCCGGTTTTTACGCCGCCCGCGACCGCATTATGCCGCCGCTACTGTGGCCTAGTATTGCGCCGCCGTTTACAGCATGGAGAGCCTTGAGTATAAGCCACCCCACGGTATGCTCTGTTTCGGCAAGAGGTCGCGATCAAACCTTACGTCAGGGCCGCGAAGAAGCCTTCCAACCACGCCTCTCCGTAAGCGGCGTTCATGTGGCGATTTTCTCCTATAGGATGTGCACCCGTAGCCGCACCACCTTGAACATCTAAGCGCTGGGAATCCCGCGCATACTCGCTCTTGGTATTGCCGCCATGGGTTATGGTCGCAGGCGGCTGCCGCACGATCGAGACATCAATAGCATCGAAAAAAAGCGTTTGCGAAAGCGCCAGCATCTCGCGATAAGTGTCATCTGTCTCGGGGCCATCTTCCTTGGCAGCTGTCAGCGGTGCAAGGCCAAAGAATATTGTTTTTTTCGTGATCAACCTGAGCTTTTCGATCAGTTCAAACGCAACAGAAGCCTCCCAAAAATCCTGAATTGCGCGCTCTTTAGCGCCCGCTGAGATCGGCCTAAGCACCATTGCGGTTAACTCTGAAATGGCTCTACCAAGGCCAAGAACAAGGATGAAGTCATATTTTTGGGGGTCAATTTCTTTGATCCCGCCGGACGTGATCTCGATCGCCGCTTGCAGGCGGTGGTTTTCTTTGGCCGGTTTCAATATGCCGTTCTTAACCACCATTTTGGCTACGTTATCGCCCCGATTGGCAAAAAAGGTCATTGCAGGTATGTCGCCCCTTGCTGCCATCAAATCATACGCTTGCTTAATGGCAGCAACATGCGAGTTTCCGATTACGCAAATATTCATTTTCCGTCTCCAAACGCAGAAAGGAGTTCTTCTTCGCACACGATATCATCATCGGTCAACTTTTCATCCAGCGCGCTGCTTTGTGCGCGCTCTCTGGGGGCACCCTTCGTTGGCGGCGAGCCAAATTTTTGGCTTTGCGCTGTGAAAAATGTGTCCATAACACAGGACACACCCACATCATTCACAGATCTCATATTTTGCTCAAAAAACACCCCGCGCGACATTGGATTGTTGATAATCTCAAATGACGGGAAGTAATCTACAAATTCGTAATCCGCAGCGGCTTGTCCCGCGACGGCTCGCAAAATGGCTTTAGAATGCGTGGTTGCGGCCAAAACATGCTTGCCGCTTGCGGTCGCCACAAGCGGCACAGGCGAAACGGTGAGCAAAATCTTGAGATCAGGGTTCATCGCACGAAGTTTAGAAATAGCCTCGGCAAGAGCGGCCTCAACCTCTGGGTAGCTCATGTTTTTAAATTCATGACTATCTGGTTCAAAATTGGCGGGAGAAGGGCATATCCCATATTCAAAGCCCTGCTTTTTGTTAACCCAGCTTTCGGTCAACCCAAGCGTGAACACAAATATTTGGGACTGGGTAATGCTACGATGAAATGCGGCGCAGGTTACGCTGCGCGCGGTCACCACCTCCTCTTCGGAAGCAAACCCGTTCGGCTCAAGGGTTGGGCGAATTGAATCAAAGTAGCGGCCGTTTTTACACCAAATCTCGCTCGGATATTTTTTGGGGTCTGCCGCCCACTCAATCCATTGCAGCATCTGCGATGTGGTGTAGATATTTCCGGTTCGGCTAGAGAACAGATTATAACCGTAGGAGGTTAAGTTAGCTTTACTCATCCCAAAAACCGGAACTTCGGGGCGAAACCAATTTAGCCCTCTTGCCTCAAGCGCTCTCCCGAAATGTTGCGCAAAACAAGAACCGTAGGTCGCAATATTATCAGATTCTGATATCTGGAATTTGGGGTCCCACATCTTCTCGGTGCTAAAGGCCGTGCCGCCAGCAACAGCGTGCTTCCAGAAAGCGTGCGAGGGAAGTGATTTATATGGATGCACGGCGTTTACCTCTTCATGGGGCTGACTTTGTCCATAGTTATACATTTTGAAACACCGCAAACAACTGTAAACATGCGGAGCAGGCAGCAAAATCTTATCTTGGGGGCTCCAGTTTAGCGCATGTCAATAAACCCACAGGCATGTATCGGCGCCCATAAAAAAAGCCCGCAACAATGTGCGGGCTTTTCAATTCATATAATGTTCGGCTTAGCCGCCCATGGTTTTGGCAACTTCCGCTGCAAAATCCTCAACCTTTTTCTCAATGCCTTCGCCAACGGCGAGGCGCACAAAGCCGGTGACCTCTGCGCCCGCTTCTTTAGCGGCCTGCGCCACGGTCACATCAGGGTTGATCACGAACTTCTGGTTCACCAGCGTGACTTCCTCATAGAACTTCCGCATCCGGCCTTTGATCATGTTTTCAATGATGTTTTCAGGCTTGCCAGATTCGCGGGCTTGCTCCGTAAGCACATTTTTCTCGCGCTCAACCATAGCTTGGTCTAGGTCGGCTTCGTTCAGCGAGGCAGGGTTTGTGGCTGCAACATGCATACAAATCTGCTTGGCGATCTCTTCATTGCCGCCTTTCAAGGCTACAATCACGCCGATCAGGCCGAGGTCTGGAGCGGCAGCGTTATGCACGTAGGTTGCAATCACGTCGCCTTCAAGGCGGGCCATACGGCGCACGGTCATGTTTTCACCAATGGTGGCGATCTTTTCGCCCACAACGGTAGAAACCGTTTTGCCGCCCATGTCGGCCTCTTGCAAAGCCTCAACGTCCGCTACGCCGAGCGCAGCTTTAGTAACACCAGAAACCAGCGCTTGGAACTCGGCGTTCTTCGCCACAAAGTCGGTCTCGGAATTTACTTCTACGGCCACGGCCACGTTGCCCTCCACAGCCACGCCGACAAGGCCTTCAGCCGCGGTGCGGTCAGACTTTTTGGCGGCTTTGGCGAGGCCTTTGGTGCGCAGCCAATCAACGGCGGCTTCCATGTTACCATCGGTTGCGGTCAGGGCTTTTTTGGCATCCATCATGCCAACACCCGAGCTGTCACGCAGCTCTTTCACTTGTTTTGCTGTGATCGCCATCTTGGCTCTCCTATCAGAAATCAGATTGCGCGCGAGGCCCCTGCCCCGCGCGTTTTTAGCTTAGCCTTCAGCAGGCATTTCCTCGCCAACGGTCTCTTCCATCTCGCCGATGTCTACGCCAGCAGCGCCGAGTTGCGCCGCCATGCCGTCCAGCGCCGAACGCGCGATCAGGTCGCAATAAAGCGCAATCGCACGCGCTGCGTCATCATTGCCCGGAATTGGGTAATCAATGCCGCGGGGGTCGGAGTTGGTGTCGAGCACAGCAATTACAGGGATGCCAAGCTTGCGGGCTTCGGCAATGGCGAGGCTCTCTTTGTTGGTATCTACCACGAATATCAGGTCCGGGGTGCCGCCCATTTCGCGGATACCACCAAGGGAGGCCTGCAATTTGGTTTGCTGACGGGTCATGCCCAAAAGCTCTTTCTTGGTCAGGCCTTCGCCGCCCCCTTCCAGCGCGTCATCCAGCTTTTTCAGCGTGGTGATCGAGTTGGAAATGGTTTTCCAGTTGGTGAGCATGCCGCCCAGCCACCGGTGGTTTACGTAATACTGGGCAGACCGCTCGGCCGCATCGGCAATCGCCTTGGACGCTTGGCGCTTGGTGCCCACAAACAGGATCGAGCCCCCCTTGGCCACGGTTTGCTGCACAACATTGAGCGCGGCATCAAGCAGCGGCACGGTTTGTGTGAGATCCATGATGTGGATGCCGTTACGGGCGCCGTAGATATACGGGTCCATCAGCGGGTTCCAGCGGTGGGTTTGGTGGCCAAAGTGAACGCCTGCCTCAAGCAGCTGGCGCAATGTGAACTCAGGTAGAGCCATTGGGATTTCCTTTCCGGTTTAATCCTCGGCAGGGCGATGCGGCTTTCGCCAACCGGTGGACAGATGGGGATGTCTCCCCCAACGGCCCCAAACCCTGCCTGTGGTTTGAATAGGGGCCGTTTAGAGCAATACCCGCACAGGCGCAAGCGAAAACACGCGCGTTATAGGCGTAAAAGGTTGTTGGAAGTTATGGGGGTCAGGGCTTAGCGCCACTCGATCAATTCGATGCGGTTCTCAAACGGAACGTCAATAAAAACCCGTTGCGCATTTGGCAAACCCGGCTGGCGAGCCATCGCCACCTCTGCGGCCCCCAGCGCGGCCTTCACGCCCCTCCCCCAAAAATGGCCGCGCAAACGCAGGATGCGCCTTCTTTGCTCTTAAAGCGGTGCCAAATCGCCCTTGGCCCGCTGTGCATGGAAACCCGCCACAAAATCATCGAGGCCGCCCAGTTCGATCGCCCCGCGCAGGCCCGCCATTAGCTCTTGGTAATAGTGCAGGTTGTGCCACGTGATCAGCATCGAGGAAATGATCTCGTTGGCCTTGAACACATGGTGCAGATAGGCCCGGGAATAGCCTGTGCAGGCCGGGCAAGTGCATTCGGGGTCCAGCGGCCTCGGGTCATCTCTGTGGCGCGCGTTTTTGATATTGATCGGCCCCATGCGGGTGAGCGCCTGCCCGTTGCGGCCCGAGCGGCTGGGCAGCACGCAGTCAAACATATCGACCCCGCGCTGCACCGCGCCAACAATGTCATCCGGCTTGCCAACGCCCATCAGGTAGCGCGGCTTGTCCTCCGGTAGCATCTGCGGCGCGTAATCCAGCACGCCAAACATCGCCTCTTGCCCCTCGCCCACGGCCAGCCCGCCAATGGCGTAGCCGTCAAAGCCGATGCCCCGCAGCGCCTCGGCACTTTCCCCGCGCAGCGCCTCTGACACGCCGCCCTGCTGGATGCCAAACAACGCATGGCCGGGGCGGCTACCAAAGGCCTCCTTGGAGCGCGCCGCCCACCTCATAGACATGCGCATACTTTCGGCCACCCGCGCCTCATCCGCTGGCAGCGCCGGACATTCATCAAAGCACATCACAATATCAGAGCCGATCAACCGCTGGATTTCCATGCTGGTTTCGGGGCTAAGATAATGCTCGGAACCATCCACATGGCTCTTGAAGGTCACGCCATCCTCATTAAGCTTGCGCAGCCCCGAAAGGCTCATTACCTGAAAACCACCGGAATCCGTGAGGATAGGCCCGCTCCAGTTCATAAACTTGTGCAAGCCGCCGAGCCGCGCCATCCGCTCGGCCCCGGGCCGGAGCATAAGGTGGTAGGTGTTGCCAAGCAGAATATCAGCCCCTGTCGCCTTTACGCTTTCAGGCAGCATGCCCTTCACGGTGGCCGCTGTGCCTACCGGCATGAAAGCCGGCGTTTGAATATCGCCGCGCGGGGTGCTTACCACCCCCCTTCTTGCCTTGCCATCCGTAGCCGAAATCTTATACCCGAACATTTTTGTCATCTTTACCCCTAGACGTAGCCTTTGCTATTTCCTATATGTTTTATCAGGAATTCCAAGAGGCATATCATGAACACACAAGCAGAACCGCTTATGGAAGGCACACCGCTTATCAAGCCCTCCACCACCGACCACCCGCTCTACGAAAGCATCGTTGAGGCGTGCCGCTCGGTGCATGACCCTGAAGTCCCTGTGAACATTTACGACCTCGGGCTGATTTATACAATCGAGATTTCGGATGAAAACGAGGTTGAAGTCACCATGACCCTCACTGCGCCGGGCTGCCCTGTGGCCGGTGAAATGCCGGGCTGGGTGGCAGATGCGATCTCGCCGCTTGCCGGTGTGAAATCGGTAAATGTGGAAATGGTGTTCGAGCCGCAATGGGGCATGGATATGCTATCTGATGAGGCGCGGCTGGAGCTGGGCTTTATGTAACGCCTCATAGACATTCATAGCAAAAGCCATCCATTTTCGGGTGGCTTTTTTTTGGGAAACCGAAACGGGCTTTGCACCGGCTTAGCTGCGTCATTCTTCATCTGAACGAACAGATGTGCATAAAAAAAGCCGCGCAGAGGCGGCTTTTTAAGCTTCGTAAATGGTGCGGACGAGAAGACTCGAACTTCCACGGGTTTTACCCCACAGCGACCTCAACGCTGCGCGTCTACCAATTCCGCCACGTCCGCATTTTTCGAGGCTGAGGAGCGTATAGCACCCTGATTTCGGGAAGGAAAGAGGCAAAAGGGTGTGCTGGCATAAAAAAAGACCCTCCGGATTAGGGCGGGCCTTTTCAATGGGTTAGGCGGTATTAGTTGCTGCCGCCAGCTGAGAAAAACCCACCGCCGGTATCAGAGGCCGCCGTTGGCGCAACCCCAAAGGCCGGCACCACGCCGCCAACCGCAGGGCTGGCTGCTGGCAATCCGCGCATGGCGTTGGCAAGGCTCACCGCCACGACCGCACGCGTCGCGCCGTTTTCGCCGGTCAGCGCTTGCTGGCCGCCTGCATAGGAGAGCGAGGCGCTATCCAGCCATTCTGCACCACGGGCCTTGTTTTCTTCGCCATCAAAGCCAAAACCAAGCGCGAGGTGATAGGCGAGCAGCTCTTCATAGCCGCTTTGACCTGCGCCAACCAAGGTCATGATCGAGGCGAGCGCCACATCGGCATTATCGGTGGTGTAGCCAACCCCAAGGCAAACCTTGGCAATGCCTTCAAGCGAAGCTGCGGTTGCGCCAGAGCCGCTGACCCAGCCCTGAAGGTCAGATTTTGCGGTGCCCGCTGCCGACATCGAAACCGTGCTCAGATAAGGCTGAAGCGTAGGCGCGAAGGCCTCGCATTGGGCCTGAATTTCGGCACGAGATGCCCCCTGCACCGAGGTCGCCAAGCGATCGCCCTCGTCAATGGCATAGGCGCGCATGTTGCAGAACTGCGCCTCTACCGAATTGGGCTGGATGCCGGAAATGCAGAGCTGATTCATGGAGCTTTCGGTTGACGTGACAAACACCGGCAGGCCCGCCGGGCTAGCAGGGGTGGCCGCGCCCGCACCAAAATCATTGGCTGGAGAGCTGGCTTGCAAGGTGTTGCCATTGCCAAGGCCCGTGCCGCCGGCACCGCCCTGTTCCATAAAGGAAATCAGCAACGCGCGGGAGCCGTTCGGGTCTGTCAGGATAATGCGGCTGGTTTCAGCGCCGCCAAGCTCGGCCCGCTGATGCGAGGATAGCAGGAACTCTTTTTCATGGGCGTTCAGCTCGCCGGTCACGGGAAAGCCCATAAAGGCTTGGTATTGGCTGACAGCCGTGCGGGTTTTGCGGCCAAACACACCATCGGGGGTGCCTGCGGGGAACTCAAAATAGTTCAGCGCGCTTTGCACAGCGCGATTCTCGGTGCGCTGGGCGCTAGAAGCGGTGGAGCGCGTGTTGTTGGTGCGGCGGTTATTATTGGCACCAGCCACGATGGCCCCGCCGATCAGCGCGCCAATAATGGCGGCACCGGCATTGCTGTTTGCAGCAGCACGATCCATTGGCAGGGTCACGCCAGCGGCGGTGAAGGCCAAAACCATAGCTGTCGATGTTAGATGTTTTTTCATGCTACAAACTCCTTTAAACAATCATGCAATACAACCTATACATACTACACGATTCGAAAAAGTAAATGATTTGCCGCAAGTTTCCACGAGGATTACATGGTTGAATGGCTGGTTTCTAACGGGCTAACCCCCTACCCCGATGCGCTAGCGCATATGGAGTCTCACGTGAACGCCATGCTTGCGGGTGAGGCTCCTGAGCAGGTGTGGCTGGTGGAGCATCCACCCATGTATACCGCTGGCACCAGCGCCAAACGGGCAGACCTGATTGCGCCCGATACCTTTGACGTGTTTGAAAGCCGTCGTGGCGGCGAATACACCTATCATGGCCCTGGCCAGCGGGTGGCGTATGTTATGCTCGACCTTAACAAACGTGACCGCGATGTGCGGGCCTATGTGGCCAAGCTGGAAGCGTGGGTTATTAGCACACTGGCCGAATTTAACGTGGACGCGGGCCGCCGCGAGGGGCGCGTGGGGGTGTGGGTTGATCGGCCAGAGCGCCCTGCCCTGGCGGATGGCCGGATCGCCGAAGATAAAATTGCCGCTATAGGGGTGCGAATCCGGCGCTGGGTTACGTTTCATGGTATTTCCATCAACATCGAGCCGGACCTAAGCCATTACGGCGGCATTATTCCTTGTGGCATTGCCGATTACGGCGTGACCAGCTTGGTTGATTTGGGTCTTCCCACCACCATGGGCGACCTAGACCTCGCCCTCAAGCGGAGCTTCGCCGAAATCTTTGGAAATTAATCACTTTTGCGCGTGTGCGACAATATTACATTGAACCTTTTTCCTTTATCTGCCTATATGTCTAGGGCACAAATTAGCATTATTAAGGAGTATCCTATGCTTAAGGCACTTTTCCTGACAACTTTCGTCGCCACTGGCGCACTTGCAACCGCCGCCTATGCCGAGGGGGACGCCGCCGCCGGTGAAGACCTGTTCAAACGCTGCAAATCCTGCCACACTATCACCGATGGCGATAATGTAATCGTACGCGGCGGCCGCACTGGCCCGAACCTTTTTGGAATTATTGGCGAAGTAGCGGGCGTTGTTGAGGGCTTTCGTTTTGGCGACTCGATTATCGCAGCAGGCGAAGCCGGCTTGGTTTGGAATGAAGAAAACCTTGCCGAATATGTAGCAGACCCAACCGGCTTTCTGCGCGCTTACCTGAATGACGACTCAGCACGCGCAAAAATGACCTTTAAACTGCGCTCCGGCGGCGAAGATGTGGCAGCATATCTGGCCAGCTTGGCCCCAATGATGCCAATGGACGGCGAAATGGGCGAAATGGATGGCGAAGGCGCTGAAGGTGCCGAAGGCACAGACACCAACTAAGCTTGCTATATACTAAATAAAAGCGCCGCCAGTTCTTCTGGCGGCGCTTTTTTTATTACCAACTGCCTGCCAATGCTTAAAAACTTGATCTGCGTCAATCATTACAGTTGAGAAAGGCGGAATGTTGCGCTATCCAAGACCATAATACGGAGTGAGGTGAGTTTCTAAAAAGAAACCGCCTGCAATAGGGACATGTCAGGAGTATATAATGGCAAACGCAGCCACACATGACGTTGATGACCATGCACGACCAGGTTTTTTTACTCGGTGGTTCATGTCAACAAACCATAAAGACATTGGTATTCTTTACCTTTTCACCGCCGCGACTGTGGGCTTTATCTCGGTCTGCTTGACCGTTTATATGCGCATGGAGCTGATGAACCCCGGGGTTCAGTATATGTGCGAAGAAGGCGCGCGCTTCTTTAGCCAAGCCGAAGTGGGTGAATGCACCCCCAACGGCCACCTCTGGAACGTGATGATCACCTATCACGGGGTGCTAATGATGTTCTTCGTGGTTATTCCGGCCCTATTTGGTGGCTTTGGTAACTACTTCATGCCGCTGATGATCGGCGCGCCTGATATGGCCTTCCCACGGCTTAACAACCTTTCTTTCTGGCTTTACGTTTGCGGCACAGCACTCGGCGTGGCTTCGCTTTTTGCGCCGGGTGGCAATGGCCAAGCCGGCTCTGGCGTGGGCTGGATCCTTGTGCCCCCGCTTTCCACCACCGAGGGTGGCTACTCGATGGACCTCGCTATTTTCGCGGTCCACGTATCGGGGGCCTCTTCGATTTTGGGCGCGATCAACATGATCACAACCTTCCTCAATATGCGCGCACCGGGCATGACCCTGCACAAGACACCGCTCTTTGCATGGTCGATCTTCGTAACCGCCTTCCTGATTCTGCTCAGCCTGCCTGTGTTGGCCGGTGCCATCACCATGCTGCTGACAGACCGCAACTTCGGCACCACCTTCTTTGACCCCGCAGGCGGCGGCGACCCTGTGCTTTACCAGCACCTGCTATGGTTCTTCGGCCACCCCGAGGTTTACATGATCATCGTGCCCGGTTTCGGCATTATCTCTCATGTGATCTCGACCTTCTCGAAAAAGCCGATCTTTGGCTACCTGCCAATGGTTTACGCGATGGTTGCCATCGGCGTGCTCGGCTTTGTGGTTTGGGCGCACCATATGTATACGGTTGGCATGTCCACCACCCAGCAGAGCTATTTCATGCTGGCGACCATGGTCATTGCGGTGCCAACAGGCATTAAGGTGTTTAGCTGGATCGCGACCATGTGGGGCGGCTCTATCAGCTTCAAAACCCCTATGCTCTGGGCCATGGGCTTCCTGTTTCTGTTCACCGTTGGTGGTGTAACCGGCGTGGTGCTCTCGCAAGCCGCTCTGGACCGTGCCTACCATGACACCTACTACGTGGTTGCCCACTTCCACTACGTGATGTCACTCGGCGCGATCTTCTGTATCTTTGCAGGCATCTATTATTGGTTCGCTAAAATGTCTGGCCGCCAATACCCCGAATGGGCAGGTAAAGTGCACTTCTACATGATGTTTGTCGGGGCTAACCTTACGTTCTTCCCACAGCACTTCCTTGGCCGTAACGGCATGCCGCGCCGCTATCTGGACTACCCAGAGGCCTTTGCCCAGTGGAACTACCTGTCCTCCATCGGCGCGTTCATCTCGTTTGCTTCGTTCATCTTCTTCATCGGCATCGTGTTCTACACCCTGCGCTGGGGCAAGAAAGTAACCGAGCCAGCCTATTGGGGCGAGCATGCTGAAACGCTGGAATGGACCCTGCCAAACCCACCGCCCGAGCACACGTTCGAGACGCTGCCAAAGCAGGCTGACTGGGATAAGAGCGGGCACTAATGCCCACCGGCTCACCAAAATTCAAAAGGGCCGCATATGATGCGGCCCTTTCTAGTTCCGCCCCTGTAACGCGGGAGGATGCGCCGGTTTGGGAAATAACCCTCTGGCCCAACCGCTCGCTCGGCCGCACAGGGTTTCGGGTGACTATGGCCATCGCCGCCCTTGGCTTCGCCATCCCCGTGCTGCCCTTCGTGTGGGCCGGCGGCTTTTGGGTGCTGCTCCCCTTTGTGCTGGTGGCGTTTGTGGCGCTCGGACTGGCCTTCAAGGCCAATAACCGCCACGGCCAAATGCGCGAGCATGTGTGCCTGTGGAAAGACCTCATCGCCGTAGAGCGCCACGAGATTAACGGACAGATAAAACGCTGGAGCTGCAACCCCTATTGGATGCGCACCAAACTGGTCGCCGATGGCGGGCCGGTTGATAACTACCTCACCCTCATCGGCTCCGACCGCGAAATAGAACTGGGCGCATTCCTAAGCCCCGAAGAACGGCTAGAGCTTCTGGCCGATATAGAAGCCGCGATCAAGCGCTTGGGCCAGCACTACGCCTCATAGCTATCGGGGAAAAGGGGTTTTCAAGCTCCGCAAGCTCCTGTATCCAAAACCAAACAAGGAGGCCCCATGCTATATACATCTGCAGCCGAGTGGCACGCCGCCGCCCATAAACGCGTTGCGCTTATTGGTATGTCTGGCCTTGGCAAAACCTACCTTTCTGAGATGCTGCGGGCGGGGGGCGAATGGTATCACTACTCGGTGGATTACCGCATAGGCACCCGCTATATGGGCGAGCATATCGTAGATAACTTCAAGCGCGAGGCCATGAAAGTGCCGTTTTTGCGTGACCTGTTGCGCAGTGATTCGATATATATCGCCTCCAACATCACCTTTGAAAACCTCTCGCCGCTATCTACCTACCTGGGAAAACCCGGTGACGCGGCCAAAGGCGGCATCCCGTTTGACACCTATCTTGCCCGCCAGCGCGAGCACAACATCGCCGAGCAAGCCGCCGTGCAAGACACCGCGCTATTTGCTCATAAGGCGCTGGATATCTACGGTTACGAGCATTTTATCTGCGATACCAGTGGCTCGATTTGTGAGGTCGTGGACGGCAACAACCCCGATGACCCCGTGCTAAAATCCCTCAGCCAAGCCGCACTTCCGGTATGGATTGAGGGCAACTCCGACCATACCGAAGAGCTAAAGACGCGCTTTGATGCCGCGCCCAAGCCGATGTATTATCGTGAGGATTTTCTACTGGAAAAATGGGCCGAATATCTGCGCCTGCGCAATGTGTCGCCCCCTAAGGCCGACCCCGATGACTTCATCCGCTGGGGCTACGCCGAGCTGCTGGCCAGCCGCCTGCCGCGCTATAAGGCCATCGCGCGAAACTGGGGCGTAACCGTGCAGGCTGACGAGGTCCGCACCATCCGCGACCCGCAAGATTTTAACGCGCTCATCGGCCAAGCCATAGACCGGACTTAACAAATGCCCATCCGTATTCCCGCCACCCTGCCCGCCTATGACATCCTCAAAACCGAGGGTGTAAACGTGATGGACGAGGCCACCGCCAACCGGCAAGAGGTGCGCCCGCTGCAAATCGGCCTGCTGAACCTGATGCCTAAAAAGGTGCAAACCGAAACTCAATTTGCGCGGCTTATCGGGGCCAGCCCTATCCAGATAGAGCTGACGCTGATCCGCATGACAGAGCACACCTCCAAAAATGCCTCTGCCGAGCATATGGAGAGCTTTTACCAGTCTTTCCAAGACATTAAGCACCGCAAGTTTGACGGCCTCATCATCACCGGTGCCCCCATCGAGCATCTGCCCTTTGAAGAGGTCACCTATTGGGACGAGCTGAAAGAGGTGATGGACTGGACCCAAACCAACGTGCTTTCCACCTTTGGCGTGTGTTGGGGCGGCATGGCGATGATCTATCACCATTCTGGTGTGCCCAAGCACCTGCTGCCCGCCAAGCATTTTGGCTGCTACCGCCACAAAAACCTCGCCCCCGCGTCGCATTACCTGCGTGGGTTTTCTGACGATTTCACCGTGCCCGTAAGCCGCTGGACAGAGGTGCGTGCCGAGGATCTGCCCGCGGGGCTGGATGTGCTGATGCACTCTGATGACGTCGGTCCCTGCCTGATCGAGGACAAAGCCCACCGGGCGCTCTATATCTTCAACCATCTGGAATATGACAGCGACACGCTGGCGCAGGAATATTGGCGTGACATCCACAAGGGCGAGCAGATCGACCCGCCGCGCGATTACTTCCCGAATGACGACCCCAACCAGCCGCCGGAAAACCGCTGGCGCAGCCACGCCCACTTGCTTTACGGCAACTGGATTAACGAGATTTACCAAACCACCAATATCGACATCGATAAAATTCTGGAGGGCGACTCCAAGTGAGTTGAAGCCGCCGCGCCGCTGGTGCAGTATAGCCCAAAGGAGCCAGCCATGAAAAAACCATTTGACGGCGCGATTAGCCAGTATTTCGAGAATGACGCCCCCGCCGAAGTGCGCGCCCAAATCGTAAATGGCGGCAAAAAGGATGTGCTAAACCCGAGCTACCCCTACCCCCGCGTAATGAAAAACAAGGATTACCTTGTGGAATATGATGCGCTGCAAATCGAACTGGTGAAGCTGCAATCTTGGGCAAAAGCCAACGGCAAGCGTATAGCCGTGGTGTTTGAGGGCCGCGATGCCGCTGGTAAGGGCGGCACCATCAAGCGGCTGCGGGAAAACCTGAACCCGCGAGGCGCGCGGGTTGTGGCACTCTCGAAACCGTCTGATATCGAAGCCTCGCAATGGTATTTCCAGCGCTACATCCAACACCTGCCCGCCGCAGGCGAGATCGTGTTTTTTGACCGCTCGTGGTATAACCGCGCGGTGGTCGAAAAGGTGTTTGGCTGGTGCTCGGATGATCAGCGCGAGCGGTTTTTCCGCCAAGTGCCGAAGTTTGAAGAAATGCTGGTGAACGACGGAATCACGCTCATCAAAATATGGCTCACGGTGGGCCGCGCCGAGCAACTCCGCCGCTTTCTGGGCCGCGAGGGCGACCGCCTGAAGCACTGGAAACTTTCAGGGGTAGATGTAAAAGGCCTACACAAGTGGGATGATTACTCGACCGCCATTTCGGAAATGTTCGCCCATAGCCACTGCGGCGCGGCCCCGTGGCACGTCATCCGCTCCGACGATAAAAAGCGCGCCCGCTTGGCGGCCATCAAGCTGCTGCTTTCGCATTTTGATTATACCGAAAAGGACGAAACCTCGCTGATGGGCGTAGACACCGCCATTTGCGGCAGCCCTTCCTTGATGGGCAATGAGGCTGGCCATTGAACAAACGTAAATCTTACCACCACGGCAACCTGCACCAAGCGCTGGTGGAGGCCACGATCGAGCTGATCACCGAGCGCGGCCCGCAAGGCTTTACGCTGGCCGAAGCGGCGCGGCAGGCAGGCGTTTCCGCCGCCGCCCCCTATCGCCACTTTAAAGGCCGCGATGAGCTGATCTGCGAGGTCGCCCGCCAAGGCTATATCCTGTTTGGAGACCTGTTAGAGCACGCCTATAACGGTGGCAAGCCCACAGCGCTGGCGGCCTTTTCCACCGTCGGGCGGGCTTACCTCGCCTTCGCCAAGCGCTACCCCGGCTATTATATTGCCATGTTTGAGTCGGGCGTTTCGCTTACCGGTAGCTCCGAGTTGGCGCTGGCCTCTGACCGCGCCATGGGCGTAATGACCCAAGCCGCCGAAACCCTAATGGCCCACCTGCCCGCCGCCAAACGCCCCCCTGCCGTGATGGTCAGCCACCATATTTGGGCTATGTCCCACGGCGTGGTGGAGCTATTTTCCCGCGGCACGCCGGGCGGCCGCGCCCCCTATTCGCCGGAAGACCTGCTGGAAAGCGGCACAGGCATTTACCTGCGCGGGCTCGGAATTATTGCGGAATAGCGGGCTTTGCTCTGTTTTATTGACGCAATACCCAAATTTACTTCACACCAAAACTTTCCATTTATCATAATGTAATCACACCACTTTTCCACATTTCACCATGCCTACTAATCTAGGGTCTGTTGAGATATAGGATTCTCATATGAAGTGACTTGTGATTCATTGGCCTAAAAGAGGAGGTCATGATGGATAAGCGTCGTTTTGTGATAACAGATTATCAGTGGAAGAAAATGGAGCCGTATTGTCTTGGGCGCAAGCAAGACCCGGGGCGCACGGGGAGCGATCCCCGGATGTTTCTTGAAGCGGTGTTCTGGATTGCACGAACGGGGTCGCCGTGGCGAGACCTTCCGTCAGCTTTCGGCAACTGGAACACCATTTATCGCCGCTTTAGAGATTGGGTGCGCGCCGGTGTTTTTGAGCGTATTTTCAACGCGGTAAGCGGCGATCCGGATATGGAAATGGCCATGGTTGACGCCACAATCGTGAAGGTTCACCGCGCGGGACAGGGCGCAAAAGGGGGACTCAAAGTCAATCTATAGGCAAGTCCAATGGCGGGTGGACAACTAAGATATTGGCCCTCACAGACGCGCTCGGCAACCTCGTGCGCTTCCAGCTTTTGCCCTGAAATCGCTTTGATACGGTCGGCGTGGAGCCGTTAATTGAAGGGGTCGATTTCGGGGCCTTGCTGGCCGACAAAGCCTTCGATGCGAACTGGATAATCGAGGCCGTAAACGCGCGCAATGCCACCGTGTGCGTCGCTCAGAGCGCGCGGCGAACGGTGCCGCTGAAGATCGACAAGGTGATGTATGGTTGGCGGCACTTAATCGAAAACTTCTTCTGTAATATCAAAGACTTCAGAAGAATAGCCATGCGCTCTGACAAAACAGATTCCAGCTTCAAAGCCATCATCTACGCCTGCGCCGCCCTCCTCAATTCAAAATGAATCTCAACAGAACCTAGGTTAGTAGGCATGGTTCTCCCTTAGTGTGGGCGCAAATACTTAAAGTTGAAGAATGCAAATTAGCATTTCCTCGCCCCTCCCTAAACTTTTTTTCATCAAATCTCTTGAGCTGCGGCCATTTCACCGTATCTATGTAAATGTAATTAACATTAGCATCGGAAAGGACATCGAATGATCACCGCGCTGGACATCCTCAAGCAGGCCCATGACTGGATCGACAGTCATGGCACTATGGGATGGGGCGCTACAATGATCCGCGGATTTATCTTCGCTCACCCGCTCGGGCTGGTGATCCTCTTTTACGCGCTAGGAACCGGACGAATGGGAAAATGCAAAAGCCGGCGGCATGGTCGCTACAGATTTCACTCCACTGGCAACACAGCCTTTGACAGCTACAGGGACGAAACCCAGAAGCGCCTGGAAGATGAGCAAGCCTCCTTCCGCACCTTCATGGAGAACCTGCGCGCGGCCTAAGGCAAAGCCGAGTTTGACCAGTTTATGGACAACCGCGAAAAGCGGGGCATTGAAGAGGCCGAAGATGTGCCCCCTGCGCCGACCCAACGCTCGGACTTTGGCGCCATGCCAAACCCGGCCTAAACACGCCCGCGTGGCCTTCGGGCCGCGCGGTTAACCTATTAGGCAAAGCAAAATAAAAACCTTGCCGAATGCGCGCCGCTCTTGTTAGGCTATCTGATAATCACGAGATAGAGATATGCGCCATACCCTTCTAAAGCACCCACAGTTTTATGTAACAGCGCCACAGCCTTGCCCTTATTTGGAGGGCAAGCAGGAGCGTAAGCTGTTTACCACGCTTTACGAAGAAGGCGGGGTGGCGCTGAATAATTCGCTCTCCCACCAAGGCTTCCGCCGTTCGCAGAATGTGATTTATCGCCCCTCTTGTTCAGATTGCGCCGCGTGCCAATCGGCCCGTGTGCAGGTAAAAAACTTCACCCCGAGCCGCTCGCAAAAGCGGGTGCTCAAGCGCAATGCCCACCTGACCCGCGCGCTCAAAACCCCCTGGGCGCGCGAGAGCCATTACCAGTTATTTGACCGCTATCTTGACTCTCGCCACGCTGATGGCGGCATGGCGGGCATGGACGAGGCCGAATTTAGCGCCATGATCGAGGAAACGCCGGTGAATACCCGCTTGGTGGAGTATTCCATCTATAAAAATGGAGAAAGCATCCCCGTGGCGGTGTGCCTGAGCGACCTGCTGGAAGACGGGCTGTCGATGGTATATTCGTTTTTCGAGCCAAGCTTGTCTAAGGACAGCATCGGCACCTATATGATTCTGGATCATATCCGGTTGGCGCAAGAAAGTGGGTTGCCATATGTTTACCTTGGCTATTGGGTGCAGGGCAGCCCAAAAATGGATTACAAATCCAAATTCCAGCCCTTGGAAACCTTCCGTGACGGCGGCTGGAAAGCGCTTGATCTAAACGCCGCCCTGCCCTCGCACCCGCTCGACAGCCAGCCGATTTCGCGCCAAGTGGCGGCTATTCATCTGCCGCAGCTTGAGGGCTAATCTTAACAATTTCAGATGGTTTAAAGCGCGCGCTTGCATAACAGTGAAGCGCAGGAATAGAAAAAAGCCACCCCGCGGGGTGGCTTTTTTATGACTTATTCCTAGCTCCCCAGCAGGTTCGGCACAATGGTCACGATCGACGGGAAGGTCCAGAGGATCGCCAGTGCCGCTACTTGGATGAGCACGAAGGGCACAACGCCACGGTAGATGTGGCCCGTGGTCACCGAGGGCGGTGCCACCCCGCGCAGGTAGAACAGCGCAAAGCCAAAGGGCGGGGTCAGGAAGCTGGTTTGCAGGTTGATTGCAATCAGAATGGTCACCCATTTGGGATCATAGGTGCCACCATAAATCACCGGCCCCACGATGGGGATAACGATGTAGATGATCTCAAGGAAATCAAGCACAAAGCCGAGGAAAAACAGCACCGCCATGACGATGAGGAACACCTTCCACTCGCTGTCAAAGCTCTTCAGGAAGTCCTGAATATAACTTTCGCCGCCGAATGAAATCAGCACCATGTTGAGCATTTGTGAGCCGATCAGGATGGCAAACACCATCGAGGTTACCTTTGCGGTTTCCCGCACCACGGGCGTAAGCACCGCCGTGCGCAGCAGGGTCAGGCAAGCAAAGATCAGCCCTGAAAACGCCAGCAGGTAAGCGCCTTGCGCGACGACAATCGCGATCCAGTCTTGCCAATCTATGTTTTCAACGCCTGTGCGCAGATCGAAATTGATTCCGATCAGCAACATAACCAGCACAGCAAAGCTCGATTGCAGGATGAATTTGCCGCTGGCATTTTCATCTTTCAGCTTGCGGTAAGCCGCCAGCATAATCGCACCCGCCGCCCCGAGCGCCGCTGCCGGCGTGGGGTTGGTAATACCGCCAAGAATAGAGCCAAGTACGGCCACGATCAGCACCAAAGGCGGGAACACCACCCTAAGCATTTCGTTTTGCCCAAGGCGTTTTCCTGCGGTCATCATGCCATAAGCGATCATCAGGAACGGCCCGGCCAGCTTTAGCCATGCCCCGCCCGAGCGGTCGCCGGCGTTGATGAAATACACGTCAACCAAGATTGCGGCCAGAATGCCGAGACTACCGATGATAAGCGGCAGCTTGTTTTTGCGCGGCGCAACACCGTACGCCGTAGTGAATACAAGCGCGATCACGGTCAGCATAACGGCCAATCCGGTGCCAAGTGGCGGCGCATCGGCGATTTTGGCTTTGACCAATTCCGCCACCTCTTCAGGGGTGCGGTCAGCGGTGAGGTCTCCACCTGTTTCCGCCGCCAGCGCTTCCAGCTCGGCGCGCAGGGCCAAGGAGCGGTCCCACATTTCTTGGCCGTGCTTCTCGATCATTGCGCTCTGGCATTGCGCAGACACATTAGTGCGCAGCTCAGGCTGTGTACCCAGCTCAACGCTGGAAGATACGTAAATACCCTGATTGCCAGAAAAGCCAACCACGTTCATGCCGATGGCTATACCAATCACCATAACCGGCGCAAACAGGAACCACGTCAGGCTATGCTGCCGACCCTCACCATGGCCAGTTGAGCTGGCCAGCGCCGGAATGGGCGGCGCGTACTGCGGGCGGAACATGGCGTAAACAAAAGCGTAAAGCCCATAAAGGAAGGCGAGGAAAATGCCGGGCAGCAGGGCCGCCTTAAACAGCACGCCCGTAGACAGTGCCGCCGGATGGCCCAGATACGTGAGCGCATCCCGGCAACCAAGCGCCACGGCGCGGCTTTCTTGCGCGGCGGCATACAGGTCGCCTGCCAGCGAGCCGAGCAGCACGATCACGATTGAGGGCGGAATGATTTGCCCCAAGGTGCCCGAGGCCGCGATCACCCCTGTGGCCAGCTCTGGCGAATAGCCGTTTCGCAGCATGGTAGGCAGTGAAAGCAGGCCCATTGTTACCACGGTTGCGCCAACAATACCTGTAGACGCCGCCAAAAACGCGCCCACGATAACCACCGAAACGGCCAAGCCGCCGGGCAGCGGGCCAAACACCCGGGCCATGGTTGTGAGCAGGTCTTCGGCGATTTTGGAGCGCTCTAACGTCACCCCCATAAGCACAAACATAAGCACGGCGAGCAGGGTCTCAATGCTTTGCCCGGCAAACACACGCTCGTTCATCCGGTTGACAACAAAGGATATTTTACGATCAAGCGCCCGTTCCCAGCCACCTTCAAATACCGGGCCATCTATCGTGGGCAAATCAGGGAACCTGAACAGCGAGATCGCATCTCGCGCCACCCCCTCATTGACCAAAGCCATGTAGGCATCGGAGCGCGTATCAACAGATGCGTGAATTAAGTAGCCTGACGTATCAAGCACCGCCAAAATACCAAAGGCCAGCGTGCCAGCACCACCAATGGCAAAGGCCACCGGAAAGCCCGACATAATGCCGATAAGCAAACAGCCAAAAGTAATGAGAAGGCCGAGTTCTACCCCGTCTAGTCCTAAAAGCATGTCCCTGCCCCTCTAGTGGATGGCGGCGGCAATTTCCGCCGTTTCATCATTAAGTTTATCAAGATCAAGATATTTACCCTCGGATTTTTTGCCTTCGATAAATTCAAGCATCGAGCGGTAAAAGAACCCTATCCCTTGCACGATCATCATAAAGGCAAAGCTGACGAGCAGCACCTTGAACAGAAAATAGGCGTTAAACCCGTTCGGAGAAAAGCCGATAAGCTCTATGTTTTCCTTCAGGAACGGCGCTTTACGCAGCATCGATTCCAGTGTGGAAGATGCGGGGAATTTCGGGGTCACGAAACTGCGCCACATAAAGAACCACCCGAACATCCAGATCACGAACATCGAGGGCATAATGAAGAACAGTGAGCCGAACATGTCTATTACGCGCTTGGCGCGGAAGCTGACGCGGGCATACACAAGGTCCACCCGCACATGGCCACCCTGCACAAAGGTATAAGCGGCGGTCAGCGCCACGATCATGGCGTTATAAAGCTTCAGCTCTTCGCCAAACCAGCTCAGGTCTTGGGTGAATACGGTACCAAATGGCCCGATGGAAATTTCAGACACCCGAAACACGCTTTGCAGGAATACGATCATCACCTGTTGCAGCACCAAAATCAGCCCCGCCCACGCAAAAAAGCGGCCCACCCCGTTGGAGAACCCCTCAATAACGCGCACAACGCCCCATAGAAACGGGCGGTACAGCAAGCCGAGCACGGTGATGACCAAAAACAGGTCAACGACCACAAACAGAAACTCTTTCGAGGCCCCGTAGTAGATAAACTTGATCTGCGATTCTGGGTCGTTTAGCCAGTTAAGCCAAGCCATCGGATTCGTAAGAGCGGTGTAAAGGTTGATAAAACCTTGCAACAACTGGGCACCGACCCAGCTTAGCGCATCAGCCATCTGAATACTTCCAAATATAGAAAGAGGCCCCCGCCATTAAGCGGGGGCCCGTCATTTTAGAGATTGCCAATTACGCGGTCACGCTGTGCCACATAGAAGCCGTCTGACTTGGAGATCCAAGACGAAGAGGCCGCCATGGAGGTCTCGAAGCTGGCGCGTACGCGGGCGTAAAGTGGATCATCCATTGGTTCGTCAAGCACCTCTTTAGAGGCGGCACCGAAGGCATCCCAAATCTCGTCAGAGAATTGCAGGGTCTTAACGCCCTGCGCTTTCAGGCGCTCAAGCGCAAGGCCGTTATTCGCCAGTGTTTGAGCCAGCTGCCAATGGGTTGTCGCCATGGTTGCTGTTTCTATAATTGCCTGCTCTTGAGCTGTAAGGCCGTTATAAACGTCAAGGTTAACAGCCAAAGAAAGCCCCGAACCCGGCTCGTGGAAGCCCGCAGTGTAGTAAACTTTAGCCACTTCCTGGAAGCCGGCGCGCTCGTCCGCAAACGGACCAACCCACTCAAGACCGTCCAAAGCACCCGAAGACAGCGCTTGATAAAGCTCGCCACCCGGAATATTTTGCACAGAAGCACCAAGCTTGCCGAGCACCTGGCCACCTTGGCCGGGCATACGGAACTTGAGACCTTGGAAATCTTCTACAGAGTTGATTTCATTGCGGAACCAGCCACCAGATTGAGAACCGGAGTTACCCGCAAGGAACGGCTTGAGGTTGAACACTTCGCCCAGCTCGTCATGCAGCTCATGGCCGCCGCCGTGCAGGTACCAGTTGGTCAGCTCTTGGGCGGTGCCGCCAAATGGCACAGCGGTAAAGAAGTTATACGCAGGATGCTGGCCGCCATAGTAGTAGTCGGCAGAGTGGTAAATATCGGCTTGGCCGGAGGAAACCGCGTCAAACACTTCCAGCGCGCCCACAAGCTCGCCCGGTGTTTTCTTGTCGATCAGCAGCATGCCGCCAGACAAAGAGGCAACCAGCTCTTCAAATTTGCTAGCCGCATCGTCCAGCACGGCGAAACCGCGTGGCCAAGATGTAACCATAGTGAGGGTTTTAACGCCCTGTGCAACAGCCGGAGCCGCCAGCGTGCTCGCAGCGGCGGCGGTGCCACCCAGTGCAGCTTTAGTTAAAAAAGAACGACGATCCATAGATAACCTCCCAGTAAGTAGCGCATACATTGGCGCCTGATCGAAAACAGTGTGGGTAAACTAGCCCGACATACCCGCGATGCCAACCGTAAATTTGCGCCAATACATATTGGAACCCGAATACATGCAATCGATAATTGCAACCTTTGCTACACCCCCACCTCTGGCGGTGCATTCCAGGCTAAAACCGGCCAATTCGGTAACTTTGGCAATCTTTCTCGCCACTCTGCGCAATAATATTTTTCAAAACCGATTGACCTTTACGGTTTCGATCATTAAAAATTCTCCATGACCAACGCAATTAACATTCTTGTCGTGGTGCTTGAAAAGGCGCAAACCGTGTAAAAACACAGTTTTTATTCGATTTTGCGCTTGCCTCCAACCAAATTGGAGGCTTTTTTTTTGCATGTAAAAAACGACAGAATCAACGGGCCACGGCCCAAAACGGAGTAAAGCCTATGCCTGCCGAGATGACCGGAGCCAAAATAGTTGTTGAAGCCTTGAAGGAACAGGGCGTGGACACCGTCTTTGGCTACCCTGGCGGCGCTGTGCTTCCGATTTATGACGAGATTTTCCAGCAAAACGACATCAAGCACATCCTCGTGCGCCACGAGCAAGGCGCCACCCACGCCGCCGAGGGCTATGCCCGCGCCACCGGCAAGCCCGGCGTGGTGCTGGTTACCTCTGGCCCGGGGGCAACAAACGCGGTAACCGGCATGACAGACGCGCTGATGGACAGCATCCCGATGATCGTGCTTTCCGGCCAAGTCCCCACCTTCATGATCGGCAATGACGCCTTTCAGGAGGCTGACACCGTGGGCATCACCCGCCCCTGCTCCAAGCATAACTGGCTGGTGAAGGAAACGTCAGAACTGGCCGAAACCATCCACCAAGCCTTCCATATCGCCACTTCTGGGCGCCCCGGCCCAGTGCTGATCGACATCCCGAAAGACGTGCAATTCGCCTCGGCCCCCTATAAAACCAAGGCCAAAGCGCCCACCACCCATTACCAGCCACGGGTGAAAGGCGACCTTGAGGCCATCACCCGCGCGGTAGAGGCCTTTGAGCAAGCGGAGCGCCCGATCATCTATTCCGGTGGCGGGGTTATCAACTCGGGCGTGGGGGCCAGCCAGCTTTTGCGTGAGCTGGTGGCAGGCAGCAATGCGCCTATCACCTCCACGCTGATGGGCCTCGGGGCTTATCCGGCCTCGGGCGATAGCTGGCTCGGCATGCTCGGCATGCACGGCACCGTTGAGGCCAACCTCGCCATGCACGGCTGTGATTTCATGCTCTGCGTGGGTGCCCGCTTTGATGACCGGATCACAGGCCGTACCGACGCCTTCTCGCCCGACAGCTTCAAAGTCCACATGGATATCGACCCCTCGTCGATCAACAAAATCATCCATGTAGACGTGCCGATCATCGGCGATATCGGCCATATTCTGGAAGATTTCCTCAAGGTCTGGAAGGCGCGCGGACGCAAAACCAAATCGGCTGAAATCAAGAAATGGTGGGGACAGATCGAGGCATGGCAGGCCACAAAATGCCTCGATTACACCAACTCGACCAAGCTGATCAAACCCCAGCACGCCCTGCAACGCCTTGAAGCGCTGACTAAAAACATGGATCGCTATATCACCACCGAAGTGGGCCAGCACCAAATGTGGGCCGCGCAATACCTCAATTTTGACGACCCGCACCGCTTTATGACGTCAGGCGGCCTTGGCACCATGGGCTATGGCCTGCCCGCAAGCGTGGGCGTGCAAGTAGCCCACCCAGATGCCCTCGTGATCAACATCGCGGGCGATGCCTCCTTCCTGATGAATATGCAGGAAATGGGCACGGCGGTGCAGTTTAACCTGCCCGTCAAGCAGTTTATCCTGAATAACGAGCGCCTCGGCATGGTGCGGCAATGGCAGCAGCTTTTGCACGGCGAGCGCTATTCGCAAAGCTGGTCAGAGGCCCTGCCCGACTTTGTGAAACTCGCCGAAGCCTTTGGCGGCAAAGGCATTTTGGTTGATGACCCGGCGGACTTGGATGAAGCCATCAAGGAAATGATCGCCTATGACGGGCCGGTGATACTCGATTGCGTGGTGGAAAAGCACGAAAACTGCTTCCCGATGATCCCGTCTGGCAAGGCCCATAACGAGATGATCTTGTGTGACGCCGAAACCGCAGACGCCATTGATGCCACGGGCAAAACGCGCGTATAAAATGGCCCCGCTGCTCTATTTCAGCTACGGGATGACCAAAACCGGCTCGACGCTGGCCTTCCAGCTGGTGCGCTCGGCGCTTGATCTTTGCGGATTTCCACAAGATCGCGTGCCGCTCGATGTGGTCAACCCCGTGCTGCGGCGCAATTTTGTAAACCACATCTCGCCGCGCCAGATGGACGAGCTAAAGGACGAGGCGAGGAAACGCGGCTACCCCATTGCTTTAAAAACACATATGCGGCCAGACCCTTGCGTGGTTAAGGCCATTCAGTCCGGCGAGGCCATCGCCCATGCCTGCTACCGAGACCCGCGCGATATGGCCCTTTCCATGCTCGACCACGGTGCCCATTCCCGCAAAACCGGCGGAGAGGAATTCGCCGAACTCACGGGCCTGGAGGCCGCATTTACCAATATCCGCAGCCAGCATGACAGCCTCACCGCATGGCTGCGCCTGCCAAATGTGATGCCGCTTTATTTCGAGGATATCGCCTTTAACACAGCGGATACCGCGCGGCGCATCCTTGGCCAGCTCAAGCTCAAGCTCGACCCTCATGTGCTGGCGGATGTGGTCAAAACCCAGCGATTCACCCAGAAAAACAAGGCGGTGCCATGCCGTTACCCCCATGAAATGGACCCCGCCCTTTCCGCCACCATCGCCACCGAGTTCGCGCCGCTGATTGAGCGCTTCATCACCAACCGCCAGCATTTGCACGGCGAAATCCTCCTCCCCGCCCCGCAACATTTGCGCCTTAGCGCGTCGGATTAACTGGACATTCACGGCAAAACCAGAGACTTTGCCAAAAAAAGGACCAAGCCCATGACCCTCCACCTTAAAAAAGGCAGCAGCCGCAAAAGCGCCTATGACCTGAAAAACCCCCTTGATGAGCAAATCGAGCGCCACACCCTCACGGTGCTGGTCGACAACGAAGCCGGCGTGCTCGCCCGCGTAATTGGCCTGTTTTCAGGGCGCGGCTATAATATCGAAAGCCTGACCGTAGCCGAAACCGATGCCGAGGGCCACCGCTCCCGCATCACCATCGTCACCACCGGCACACCCGCCGTGATAGAGCAAATAAAGGCCCAGCTTGGCCTTATCATTCCCGTTTACCGCGTCAATGACCTCACGGTCGAAGGCCCCTCGGTAGAGCGCGAAATGGCCCTGCTCAAGGTGGCAGGCAAAGGCGACAAACGGGTCGAAGCCATGCGGCTGGCCGATATTTTCCGCGCCAATGTGGTGGACAGCACGCTAGAGAGCTTCGTGTTCGAAATCACCGGCACCCCCGAAAAAATCGACGCCTTCACCGACCTGATGCGCCCGCTCGGCCTCTCGGACATCGCCCGCACTGGCGTCGCTGCCATGGCCCGAGGCACCTGACCTCCCGCCGTTCATTCCGGCGCATTAGCGCCGGAGGTAAACGGCAAAAAAAAGGAGGAGCGGCGAACCGCTCCCCTAGGTTATCATTCAGGCTCATCGTTGAGCGCTCGATATACTGCCTTTCGGCCTGAATGTTGGGAGGGCCAAGCAGACAACCCTCCCCGCCTGTTTTATCCCCCGCCCTATCCGGGCGAGGTATCCGTAAAGCCCGTAGGGTGCGTGGTCCCCACGCACCTTAGCTGCACCCCGAAGTGCCGCCACAGGTATTACACTTCATGCAGGTGCCGTTGCGCACCAGCGTAAAATTCCCGCATTCGCCGCACGGGTCGCCCTCATAGCCCTGCATTTTTGCTTTGGTCCGGTCATCCATCACCTGCACCGTGGTTTCACTTTTTACGGCCACGGTTTCGGTTGCCTTAATGCCGCTCAGGTTTTGCGGCATGCGCGAGCGCAAATATCCGGTGGAGGAAAGCTGCTTGATCAATTCCAGCGAGCTGGCAGCCGATTCAGACGGTTCTGTCACATTGGTTTTGCCCTCTTCTTCGCCACGCCCCAAGCTGTCAAAGCTCTCGCCCTCGGGCTGCACATGGGCCAGATCTGTGCGATCAAGATACGAAATCGCCAGCTCGCGGAAGATGTAATCAATGATCGAGGTCGCCGATTTGATGCTGTCATTCCCTTGCACCATGCCCGCCGGATCAAAGCGCACAAAGGTGAAGGCATCGACATATTCATCCAGCGGCACGCCATATTGCAGGCCCACAGAAATGGCGATGGCGAAGTTGTTCATCATGGCGCGGAAGGCCGCCCCCTCTTTGTGCATATCAATAAAGATTTCACCCAAAGTGCCGTCTTTATACTCGCCGGTGCGCAGATAAACCTTATGCCCGCCGACCACCGCCTTCTGGGTATAGCCCTTGCGGCGCTGCGGCAGCTTTTCACGGCCCCGCGCCACTTCCTTGATGATCACTTTCTCAACGATTTTCTCTGCCAATACCGTGGCTTGCTCGGAAGCAGGCGCATCGGCGATATCGTCCATATCCTCATCGTCAATCAGCGCGGAGGACAACGGCTGGCTGAGCTTCGAGCCATCACGATACAGCGCATTGGCCTTCACGCCGAGCGCCCAGCTGCTTTCATAGGCCGCTTTACAATCTTCAATCGTGGCATCATTTGGCATGTTGATGGTTTTGGAAATCGCCCCCGAAATAAAGCTCTGCGCCGCCGCCATGATCTTGATATGACTGTCGACTGACAGATAGCGCGTACCGGTTTTACCGCAGGTATTGGCGCAGTCAAACACCGTATAATGCTCTTTTTTCAGGTAAGGCGCACCCTCCAGCGTCATCGTGCCGATGGCATGCAGGTTTGCCGCTTCGATCTGCTCTTTCGAGTAACCAAGGTGATTTAGCAGGTCAAATGCGGGGTCATTCAGCTTGTCCTCGGGGATCCCCAGCGCGCCGGTGCAG
>Ga0256840_1000356_pt1 | contig 47172 bp, 48 predicted proteins | sample 355202metaG_FD_185969 | JGI IMG/M metagenome (GOLD analysis project Ga0256840, IMG submission 185969) | Hydrothermal vent microbial communities from Mid Atlantic Ridge, Atlantic Ocean - 355-202 | ecosystem: Environmental > Aquatic > Marine > Hydrothermal vents | place: Atlantic Ocean: Mid...
AAGTGGCTTCATAGACAAAACTAAATCACACAATGTAATACCCCTAATAATAGACGTAATGAACGCTTAGAAATAAAATAGCGACGTATTTGCGTCGTTAGTTCTTCGTCACTCTTTTAATTCTAAATCAACCATGAACTCTTTATCAACTTTTATAAAATTTAAAGAGTAGTGTAGATTCAAGGCGCTTAGTAAGGAAGCGTACATTAGTACGTGACGAACGTAGCAACGCAGAAGATGCGCTGCTATTTAAATTTTCAAAAACTATTGAAAAAGTGAGATAAGAACACCAGCGGCTACTGCTGAACCGATTACTCCGGCTACATTTGGACCCATAGCATGCATTAAAAGCATATTATTTCTATCATATTCCATACCAACTTTATTTGATACACGAGCTGCCATTGGAACGGCTGAAACTCCAGCTGAACCAATTAATGGATTAATTTTATGCCCTGGGAACATATTCATTATCTTAGCCATGATAACACCAGCTGCAGTCCCTACTGAAAAAGCAATGATACCAAGAGCCATAATGAACATAGTATCTGGCACGAGAAATTGATCAGCTGCTAGCTTAGAACCAACACCAAGACCTAAGAAGATCGTTACAGTATTGATAAGTGAGTTTTGAAGAGTATCATTAAGACGTTCAACTACACCTGATTCTTTTAAGAAATTACCAAACATAAACGCACCTATAAGTGGTGTAGACTCCGGTAGAACCATAATAGCAAGAGTTAGAACCATCACTGGGAAGATTAACTTTTCTAAGCGAGAAACATGGCGAAGTGTAGTCATTTTTATACGACGTTCCGCATCTGTTGTTAAGGCTTTCATAATTGGAGGCTGTATGATAGGAACCATCGCCATATAACTATATGAAGCAACTGCAATTGCACCTAAAAGCTCAGGAGCAAGCTTTGTTGCAATAAAGATTGATGTTGGACCATCAGCCCCACCAATGATAGAAATAGCACTTGCTTGTTGCAATGTAAAATCTACAAAACCAGCTTGGGAAAGTGCAACTGCACCTACTAGTGTTCCAAAGATACCAAACTGTGCAGCTCCACCTAGAAGTGCTGTTTTAGGGTTTGATAACAATGGACCAAAGTCAGTCATAGCTCCAACACCCATAAATATAATGATAGGAAACATCTCATTTGAGAGCCCCATGCTATAGATAACACCCAAGAAACCATGAGGCCCAGCAATATTAGCTACTGGGATGTTGGCTAAAAGACCACCAAATGCGATAGGTAAAAGCAATAAGGGTTCAAACCCCTTTTTAATAGCTAACCAAAAAAGAAAAAATGTTAATAAAATCATAAGGACACGTCCCCATGACTTATGAAAATCACTCATTTTTTCACCATGAGCATCTAGTTCATTAGGGTTAGGATTCATTACGGCATTGATACCAGTAGAAGCTAAAAAACCACTGATCATCTCTGAAAATGGCTTTGTTTTATAATTCTCTTCTTTGTGAGCAGAAGAGGCTCCCCCTTCAGCATGCGCAGAAGTATTTGCGAAAACAGAAGTCATACCTAAAAGCATAAAAACTGCTAAAAATTTAATTAGAAAAGATTTCATCCACATTATCCTATTACAGCTACTACTTGACCTTCAACAACTTTATCATTAGTTGCTACATTGATTGACTTGATAACTCCACCTTTGGGTGCAATAACATCAATTTCCATTTTCATAGATTCTAATATCATAATTACATCACCCTCGTTCACGCTCTGACCTGGATTCATAACTATTTTCCATACGTTACCCGGAAGAAGTGCTTTAATCTCTATATCGTTTCCTGAAGCTGCTGGTGTTTCTACTGGAGCAGTTGATGTCGCTGCTTCCCCATTTACTTCTGTAACTTGAATATTCGCATCACCTTCTGCAACTTGAACACTAAACTTTTGACCATCTACTACTACTGTATAATTTCCATTACCCATTGAATTTCCTTCACAATCGTTTTTCATTTCTGATATTTTACGTACGTTTAATTCGCCTTTTCCTAATAGAAATGCGATTCCTTTTTCTTGACATGCTGCTGCTATAAAGATATTTTCTTCACTTATCTCTATATCATTTGCTTTTAACTCATCTATAGCATGCTGTAAAGATTTTGTTTCATCAGCGCAAGCAAGATCTAGTGCATTTTCAGTAGTTGGCTCTAGTCCTAACTTCTCAGATGCAATTTTAACTATTTCTGGATCTGGCGCAACTGGAGTTTTTCCAAAATAACCAAGTACCATTTTTCCATATCCTGGTGCTATCGCATTCCAAGGACCTTGCATAACATTGTTAAGTGCTTGTTGAAAGTAAAACTGAGAAACAGGAGTTACAGATGTGCCATAACCACCTTTTTCAACTACCTCTTGCATAGCTGCTATAACTTCTGGAAATTTATCTAAGATGTCATTATCACGCATCATTTGAGTATTTGCAGTTAAAGCTCCACCTGGCATTGGAGAAAATGGAATTATAGGAGATACCATGGTTGCTTCTGGTGGCATAAAATAATCACTTAAACATGATTGTAACTCTTTTTCATAGGTTAATATTTTACCAATCTCTAGACCACCCAGATCAAAATCCATACCTTTTGTAGCATGAAGCATAGTTAAAATATCTGGTTGAGATGTTCCACCACTTACTGGGTTAGCAGCCATATCTATACCATCAATGCCAGCCTCAAGAGCTGCCATATAAGCAGACACAGATACACCAGCTGTTTCATGTGTGTGGAGACGAAGGTGCGTACCTTCTGGAACTAATTTACGTGCCATTTTAATAGTTTCAAAAACTTTTTGAGGATTTGAAGTTCCAGATGCATCTTTAAAGCAGATGCTATTATATGGAATGTCGCTATCTAGTATCTCACGTAATGTTTTTTCATAAAAGTCTACTTCATGAGCACCATGGCATCCTGGTGGTAGGTCCATCATTGTAACTACTATTTCATGTTTAAGTCCATGATGCGATATTCTTTCACCTGAGTACTTTAAGTTTTCAACATCATTCAATGCATCAAAGTTACGAATAGTAGTAGTTCCATGTTTTTTGAAAAGTTTTGCATGTAAATCAATGAGTTCTTTTGAACCAGTATCAAGCATAACTGTATTAACACCACGAGCAAGTGTTTGAAGATTTGCATCTGGACCAACTATCTTGCGAAACTTATCCATCATCTCAAATGCATCTTCACGAAGATAAAAGTATAATGATTGAAATCTAGCTCCACCACCAAATTCAAAGTGATTTATACCAGCAGTCTTTGCAGCTTCTACAGCCGGGAAGAAGTCGTTCATTAATACACGACCACCATAAACTGACTGAAAACCATCTCTAAAAGTTGTATCCATTATATCTATAAATTTTTTAGCCATTGTAATCCTTAACCTTCTCTATGATGAGTTATTGCAGCTGTTATAGCTGCAATAGTCTTTTTATTGTCTTTTTTAGTGCCCGAAGACCCTGCATTACTCGCTTGAGGTTCAGGGAAATATTTATGAATAATAATTGACATTAGATTCATTGCCAATATCATTATAATTAAGAATGAAAAAACCGTTCCCATTCCTAAACCCATAAATTTAAAGCCCTCTAGTATGAGGTTAGTTTCCATAAATTCTACCTTTTATAACTATAATTTCGCGCTAGTATATACTAAAGATGTTTAAAAAGAGTTTTGAGTTAATTTTATTATTGTTAAATAATATCAAATTGTTACTTTTTGATTATATAATGCGTAAAAATCTAGGATTATTATGAAAAACTCTATTATTAAACAATTTGGACTTATTAACACGATTGAAGGGTATTCTTACCTTGCATTGCTTTTTATTGCTATGCCAATGAAGTATTTACTTGGGTTTTCTATGGCAGTTAAAGTTGTAGGAATGACACACGGAGTACTTTTTATCATGTTTTTAACCTTAGGGCTAATGGCTTGGAAGCAAACACGATGGTCTCTTAATCAAACTATAGTATTTTTTCTTGCTTCGCTCATACCTTTTGGAACCTTTTTTACAAAAAGTAAAATTGCTTCTTATGAAAATACAAGCATTAATTCGGTAAAATAAAACATATAATTTAACTTTGGAGTATTTATGATTGGTGGTATGCTAGAACAAGATTTTATAGCCTATATAATATTTGGATTAACACTGAACTTTGCATTTTCTATATTATTTGGTATTTATTTATCTAAAAATATTGGACTTGATGAGATGATGCAATCAAAGGGTGATAAAGAACAATCAACCTTGGTAAGCCTAAGTCTCTTTGTACCTTTTGCTAAAATGCTTATAACTCTTTACAGAGTTACAATATTACAAATTTATTTTTTAAATAAAGGCTATTCACACAAAGAATACTGGATATACATGACACACAATCGTTAAGGATTTTTCTGCTCAATAGCAAATAATTCTGCGATGCATTTATATTTAATTTTATTTTTATACATCCCTAAATTATTTTCTTTTGCTTCTATTTGCGCTTTTTCAAATACTTGATTAAACTCTTCATCTTTAAATATTGTTTTTTTAATAGCTAAACCTTGAGCGAGCAATAATTCCGATAAAGTGTTTAGCCCTTTTGCATAAATGATGCATCTATTATTTTTAAATTCCACATGATACATTTGTCTTAGTTTAAGTAATCTTGCACTATAATATTTTGCGCGTGGATTTTGTCTATAAAATGCATCTATACCCTTTTTACAAGCAGAATTTTGTTTTGATTCTTGATATAATTCATCAACACTAATCACTCCATATGCTTTGCACATAAAATGAGACTGTCTTAAGCTGAACTTTTGATTTGAATTTGAATATACAGTTTGTAGCATAGCTAAGGTAGGCTCATAAGCAAATAGATGCAAAATATAAAAGTTAGTTATCATTAAAAAAAATAAAATCTTATTCATATGACATCATATCATGTTATAATAGGAATATGAAAGACTATAAATTAAAAATAATACTTAGTATGTTAGCTGGTGTTGTCTTTTCGTTTGTATTTATTTTTCTGGCATTTATTTTACCAGTAAAAAAACATGAACAAATAAGAAAACTACCCCAAGGGATGCTTGAAAAAGTTTCTGAACATCTTAAGTAAATAAAAAAGGACTACTATGTTAAAAAAAGCTCTCCTGCTCAGCTTATTAACCCTCTCTCTAACTGCCAATTCATGTTGGTCATCTTTAGAAGTATCAAATTTTGCACAAGATGAGTTTAGTGATTATGCTCGATTTTCAATCAAAGATGCTATAACCTGTGAACCCCTAGAAGGTGTGCTTATAAAGTTAGGTGAAAACATTTACAAGACTGATAAAAACGGACAGATAAAAGTCCCCTTACCAGATACAACTATAGATAAGCGAGTATCTATTAAAATGAGGAAAAAAGGCTATATAGCGGCGGATGAAAAAGTGATGACAGTCTTTGGTTCCTATTGGAATAACTTATTTTTAATGAGTAAAGACTTACCTCTTGAGAGTACTCGCATAGTACTAAGCTGGGGAAGTTCTCCTCAAGACTTAGACTTACATCTTATTTCCAATACTACACATATAAGTTATAGACATACAAGAAGCATTAGTGGAGAGATGAAACTAGATCGTGATGCTAAGAGAGGCTATGGTCCAGAAACAATCACCGCAAAAAATTTAAAGAAAAATGACACTTATAAAGTTGTAATTTATAAATATACTTCAGGTGGAAACATAAATGATAAAGGGCAAGTAAGAATATATGCAAACTCAAGATTAAATAAGATTATAAGACTTCCAAATACACAATCAAGGTGTATAGAAGTAGCAAGTATTCATGATAACAAAATTACTTATCAAACAAAAGTTTTAGATGATTCTATTTGCAGAAAATAACTTAAAAAGAGCTCTTTAGTTTCATAACTTGAAGCAGGTTGAATGCGTGCGGAGGGTTTAGTTTAAAGGCACAAACTTCAAGTGCCTTTACGCAGTCTTCTAGATGCTCAATATCATCTTTGTTCATCAAGTCATTTAAAAAAATTTTTGCATCTTCAATACGTAAATTTTTAGCTACCCCTAAATTTTTATGTGCCAAATTTTTTAATTCAAGTTTCTTCGCTTCTCTATCTATACTTTTAAGCTCTCGTATATTACTTATAATATTATCAAACTGGTGTATAGTGTTGAAAATTTGTGATATATAATCATTTATCAGCTCCCCTACGAGTTCATCATCAAGTCCGAGTTCACGAGATGCTATAGATGGGTCATATTTATAATTTTTTAACTTATCGTTATTAAACCGATAGATAAATACTCGATGAGATATTTTGATAGCTTCACTTAAAAGAAGTTGAATTTTTCTTTCTTTGGAGAGAGCAGAATCTAACTTAAGTGTTTTTAACAGTAACATAGGCCCTCCTCAATAATAATTGCATAACTTAACATAATTGATTTGCTAAATTATGAAATATCACTTATTGGAGATATAATAATATATAAGTGCTACAAAAGCACTCATATAATACTTATTTATAAAGCCTTAACTATGATTCTATTTAAACGAGAGATGAAGTCTGCAGTATCAGGCAACTCTTGACCATCAAATAACTTTGCTTGATCTAGAAGTACATGAGCAGCATCATTAATAAGGTTTTGATCAGCAGAATCTTTTAATTTTATAAGTAATTCATGCTTAGGGTTAATCATAAAAATTGGCGCTGGTTCCGGAGCACCTGAATCTTGTCCCATCTGTTTCATCATCTGAGCCATCATATAAGAAGGATCTTCTTTATCAACTTTGATAGCTACAGGGGAATCAGTTAAGTCAGATGTAGTTTCTACAGACTTCACAGCATCACCAAGTGCATCTTTAAATTCTTTAGCAAGACCTTCATAAGTTTTTGCGACTTCTTCTTCAGCTTTTTTCTCTTCTTCACTCTCTTCAAACTTAGCATCTGCTACTGGAACTAGTTTAAAATCTTTATAATCAGTCACCATAGGAAAAATAATAGTATCTACTTCTTCATTTAGTACTAATACATCAAGACCCTTCGCCTTAAATCTCTCTAGTGCAGGAGAAGCTTTAAGCATAGCTAATGAACTTTTACCAGTTATGTAATAAATCTCTTTTTTCTCTTCATCTATATTTTTAACAAACTCTTCTATCATAACTGTTTCATCAGAGTTAAGAGTATTAAACTGCATAAGTTCTAAGATTTTCTCACGATTATCGAAGTCATTATAAAGACCTTCTTTAAGAACATTTCCAAATTCAGCATAAAAGGTATTATATTTTTCTTTATCTTTTTTAGCCATTTTAGCTAGTTCTGATAAAACTTTTTTCACTGATGTTTTTTTGATTTTATCCATAATTGGATTAGACTGTAAAATTTCACGAGATACATTTAAAGGTAAATCTTTAGAGTCTATAACACCACGCAAGAAGCGTAAATAAGTTGGCATCAACTCTTTTTCATCATCAGTAATAAATACACGGTTAATATAAAGTTTAATACCAGTTTGATAATCTACACGGAACAAGTCCATCGGTGCTTTGCTAGGGATGTAAAAAAGTGTAGTGTACTCTATTGCCCCTTCTGCTTTGTTGTGCATCCAAGCAAGAGGTTCTTCTGAAGAATGTGCTATAGAGCTATAAAAATCTTTATATTCATCATCTTTAATCTCTTTCTTACTTATTGTCCAAAGTGCATTAGCTTTATTTATTTGTTCATTTTCTATCTCTGTACGACTTGGCTCTAGCTCTTCTTTGCCCTCCTCATCCATAACAGCAGATATATGTTTTTCTTTATCCATAAAGATTGGAAAAGGAATATGATTTGAGTATTTTTTTATAATTGTTTCTATTCTATGTGTCTCTAAAAACTCATCTTCATCATCCTTGAGATGCATCACTATAGTAGTGCCATGTCCATCTTGAGTAGCATTATCTATCTCAAAGCTCCCATCACCCGCGCTAGTCCAAGTGAATGCTTGTTCCTCTCCAGCTTTCTTAGTAGTAACTTCTACTTTATCTGCTACCATAAAACAAGCATAAAAACCTACGCCAAACTGACCGATAAGGTTGGAATCTTCTTTTTGATCACCAGTTAAGTTTTCTAAGAATGCTTTCGTTCCAGACTTCGCAATAGTTCCGAGATTATTCATCAAGTCTTCTTCGTTCATACCGATACCAGAATCTTTAATAGTCAAAGTCTTAGCTTCTTTGTTTGCTACGATGTCAATACGCGGTGCAAATTTCACATCTTTATATTTATCTTCTGTAAGTACCAACATATTGAGTTTATCTAGTGCATCTGATGCGTTAGATACTAACTCTCTTATAAAAATCTCTTTATTTGAGTATAGTGAGTGAATCATTAAGTGTAATATTTGATTTGCTTCTGTTTGAAACTGATGTTTTGCCATTTCAAAATCCTTTTCTAATTAATTTAGCGAATTTTATCAAAAAAAAGTTAATAGGTATATTTTATATCAACTTATCTTAGTCACTTAGACTAAACTTATCTTAGTATCCATACATACTTATATAATTTTGCTATAATTACACATGGAAAATAATTTTATAGATATGATACGAGAAACACCAATGCTTCATTCTAAGAAGTGTAGATTTATTTCATTTATGCTTTTAATGATGCTAAGGTATAGTGTCTATCTAATCACAATAATGGTATGGATGAAATATGATTTCTTTATCGCTTTTTTCATTTTAATACTATCCTTTATAGTTGTTGGTATAATTCGTGCAAAACTTAGAAATATCGCTATTCCACTACAACAACAAGAGTATCAATATAGCGATAAAGAGATTGCTGATTGGTATACTGCACGTGAAATATGTAACGATGCATTAGAAAAAGAACTAGAAAGAATATAATGGCACTCATAGACCTACAAAACATCTCAAAACACTACTCTGCGCAAAAAATACTTACAGAAGTAAACTTTCATATAGATGAGGGTGAACGTATCGTTATCATTGGTAAAAATGGGAGCGGTAAGTCTACTCTCATGAAAATTGTAAATGGAACGTTAACTCAAGATGCAGGTGAGCGTATCATCCAGAGAGGCTTACAAGTAAAGATGCTAGATCAACGACCTAACTTTAAAGAGGGTCACACAGTAAGAGAAGCTGTTGAAGATGGGCTTGTCGAACTTAATGATGCTAAGGACAAGTACAACGAGTTATCTCTAAAACTAGCTGATGATTTTGAGAACAAAAACTTACTTGACGCTCATGAAAAACTCTCTGCCTTCATAGACCACCATAATGCTTGGAACTTAGATGATAAGATAGAACGTATCATCCAACATTTTAATTTAAAACAGTATGAACATAAGCCTATTGATTTACTAAGTGGTGGAGAACAACGCCGTGTTGCCTTAGCATCACTACTACTACAAAAACCAGATGTACTTTTGCTAGATGAACCTACCAACCACCTTGATGTCTATATGGTTGAGTTTTTAGAAGAGTTAATATTAAAAGAAAAATTTACCCTTATATTCATATCGCATGATAGATATTTTATAGATACGATTGCTACTAAAAGTATAGAGGTTGATGAATGTGCCTTACGTGAATATAGTGGTGGGTACTCAAATTACCTCACACAAAAAGCTGAGTATATGCGTACACTTCAAAAACAACATGATAACTTACTAGATATACTAAAAAGAGAAAATGCTTGGTATGCCAGAGGTGTCCGTGCTAGACTCAAGCGAAATGAAGGTCGAAAAGAAAGACTGATGCAACTTCGCAATGATGCTAAGAACAACCCAGCCAAGATAAGAAAAATGTCAGTTGAACTCCAACGTGAAGCTAAACATTTTAACCGTGACAAGAGCATCAACAAACAAAAAATGCTCTTTGAAGTAGAAAATGTAGGGCTTACCCTTGGCAACAAAGAGCTCCTAAAAAACTTCACTACTCGCATACTTCAAAAAGATGTTATAGCAATAGTGGGACCAAATGGTAGTGGGAAATCAACACTCCTAAAAGCATTACTTGGAAGAATAAAACCAACAAATGGAAAAATAAAACAAGGCGAATTTAAAATAGGCTACTTTGACCAGCATAGAGAGATGCTAGATGATGACAAAAACCTTATGGAGACCTTTTGTCCACATGGTGGCGATAGAGTAAGTGTTCGTGGGAAAGATATGCATGTCTATGGCTACTTGAAAAACTTTTTGTTTCCTAGAGAATTTTTAGAAAAAAAGATAGGTGTACTTAGTGGTGGAGAAAAAAACCGTATAGCCCTTGCCCTACTTTTCACCCTCGAGGTAGATATACTCATACTTGATGAGCCTACAAATGACCTAGACATCCCCACTATAAACATTCTAGAAGAACAACTCACAAATTTTGCAGGAGCGGTTATCATAGTAAGTCACGATAGGTATTTCGTAGACAAGATTGCAAAAAAACTCTTTATATTTAAAGAAAATAAAGAGATAGAAGAGTCCTACCAAAACTATTCTGAGTATTTAGAACTTGAAAAAGAACTTAAAGAACTAGACTCAATGGAGCATGATGCTAAGAAAAACAATGATGCTAAGAGTATCGGAACAAAAAGCATTAAAAACAAAACAATAAAACTTACATATAAAGAGACTCTCGCCTTAGAACAATTACCAAAAGATATAGAACTCTTAGAGTCACAAATAGAAGAAAAAAACAAATGCCTTGCAAGCAAGTCATGTTATGAGGAAATAGGGTTAACAGCCTTAGCATCACAACTCCAAAAACTTGAAGAAGTTTACGAAGCTAAGGTTGAAGAACTCTTAGATATAGAAGAAAAAGCCGAGTCTATTTTAAGTTAGACCTCACATATACATTGTTTGGGTCTAACACTAAGATATCTTCATATAATTTTTCTAAATATGGAGAATTTGTTTGCTTATAAACTACAGATAAAAGTTCTAAGAATGAAATATCTGTTGGATATAAAGCTAACATTTTTTGAATAATTTTTATTGATATATCATATTTTCCTTGGGCATTAAGTGATTGAATCATATAAATATTTGCATAGTAATTATAATAATCTATTTTTAAAAGTTCGTTTGCTACTTTTTCTGCTTCTTTATATGAGTGTGTATCAAGATAAACCCTCATAAGTCCTAGTCTTGGATCGAGAGCATAAGAGTTTATCAGAGATGCTTTTTTATAATACTTTATAGCATCAGCATAGTTTTTATTGAGATAAAACAACCATGCAAAACGAAGATTAAGTGTATAGCCTTTTGGATATTTACTATATAATGGAGACAAAACCTTTATTGCTTCTTTATACTTCCCCAAAAGTTCGTAATCATAAGATTTAAAATACTGAGACTTTACCTCATCAAAACTATCACTTGCAATACTTAACGATAAGCTTACTAAAAGTACAAGTAAATATTTCATATTAAAACCTATAATTTACACTAGCGGTGTAAATCTCATTTTTTGCTTCATCAATGAGTGCGTATTCTACATAAGTATTTTGTGCATAAGAAAGATCCACAATGAAATCTTTTGAGAGGTAGTATCCAAGCTTTGACTTAACTCCATTTTTTTGTAAATCAAGAGAGTTAAAAACACTCATTCCTCCATCTTTTACACCACTTCGCATCTCGCCTAAGTATCCAGAGAGCTCAATAAACAAACTTTTATAATAAAAAGTATCAGAGATACCATATGAATAGTACTCTTTTTGAATATAATCCTCTGTTGTCTGATAATTAAACTCCAAACTTACAAAATTACTCATAGTATAACTTATACTTTTAAAATAAGAAAAGTAAGGACTGTACTGAATAATACCTATTTGCGATGAGGCATCCGTAATATCACTATTTTCATTGCGTCCTTTGTTGTAGTAACTATAGTAAAAATTCAATCCATACGAATACTTATCATAATCAACGTAGTTGTATCCACCTAAACTGACAATAGCTACTACCCCATCATCGAGTATTAAATCATTTGTAGCTATGTAGTGTCCACCAAGTTTAAACATAAAGTTAGCATAGTAACTAGAGTAGGCTAAACTTATATCATGTTGCGTTAAGTTGGGTATCTCAGTTTCAAGTCCTGTTTGCGAAGCTTTTTTGTAGGTAGTATCTATATATCCGTACGAACCCTCAAGTAGGTAACTCAAGTTCCCTACATTTGCATACACACCAAGTAAGGAACTACTCTCTTTATATGATTCATTTACATTATCACTATACGAAATATTGCCCACATAAGGCACAACCCTAGCTACATCTGCAAAAAGAGATATAAGGCTCACAACTAAACCTAAAATAATTTTCTTCATAACACTCTCCTTAATTCTATATTTTTATATTTAATCAAACTAAAACCTTTAGCATTTGCTTCTATATGAACCTCTCCATCCAATGATGACACACAAGAGTTATCAAATGTATATTCCTTCTGCGCCTTATAAAAGTTTTTATTTACAGTTGATGCCAATTCTATAAGACTTGTTTGCATTTTTGACTTGAGCAAATACAAGGGAAGATAGTCTTTGTAGCGTACACCCTGTTTATTTATAAAAGGTATCCTCGGCGCCAAAATAAACAACTCTTTTAAGAAAGATGCCTTACCCTCATACTTGTAAAAATAAAATTGCTTTAAATCGTTGTAAAAATATAATTTATTATTTTTTACATCATTAAAATAAAACTCTCCAAAGCTATTCATCTTGACACTAAAGAGAACTATCTCTTTTTTAATGCCCTCTTCATATACCTCATATCTATACTCATCATCTAAGATAAAAAGAAGTCTTGAGCTGATGCTTCTGTCATTTACAACACTACTTACTACATCACCTCGTAGAAGCTTAGAGTTAAAAACGAGTAAATCATCTTGAAAAAATTCACTAAAACAAAACTCTCTTGTAAAAGCACCTATTACACCTAAATCTTGCACTTGAATATGTATATGGGGCTCAGGAGAGTAACCACTGTTCCCACACTTCGCTATAATTTCATTTACTTTTACATAATCCCCAACGTTAAGTTTAATGCTATACTGCATAAGATGACTTATCTCCACATAAAAGCCTAAATCACTTTTAATGATGATGTAGTTCCCCCAGTTGTTTACTCTATCAACCTCACCTATGATGTTATCAACCAAGTCATGCCTAGAATCAACTATATAACCATTCACAGGACTTAAAACAGACTCTCCAAAACAATAATAATCATCAAGATACAAACCTTCTTTCTCGTAACTTAGTCCATCTTTTTTTTGTACAAAATCATAGGCATATTTGTATTTTCCCTTATGTGTCCACTCGTCATCCTCACTTTGGTATACAGTCCAATCTCCACTAAAAGGTAAAGATATTTTAGTATAGAGTTCACCAAACCTAAATATACTAGATAGATATGAGGACAAAGACTCTTCTGGTGTTGATTTGATGTTTAGATTGAACTCTTTATAGTAAATAATAGAGAGTATAAATATAAAAACTATAACCGTAATGTTAAATGGTATAGTAAACACAGGAATAGCATAATAGTTAAACAATACAGCGATAGCATCTGTTAAAAAAACACTAATAGCTACCCCTATAAGTGCAAGGAAGAAGTTCTTTATAGTTGGCAAAAGAAATATACCACATAATGCTATGGCTACTAATATGTAGTTAAAAGAATATGGGTCGCTAACAGCTTGAACATAGGAACCTAAAAGATAACTATGAACTAAGACACCAAAGTAATATCCTACAAGTGACATTATCGCAATGATTCTAGAACTATACAAAAGAAGTAAAAATATTAAAATACCTGCTATATTTGTCGGCAGAAAAAAGATAGTGCCAAGGGATTTTAAATAACCACTCAAAACTAATGGAAGCATTATGTCAAAAACTGTAGAGTTATTTACAAGTGATGAGAGTAAACCGGAGTATTTCAATGATGCTAAGTATAAAAACATTGTTACTATGGAAAATGGTAAGGATAAAATTGGAATTTTATGTACACTAAAGAGTTTGTTAAACATAAACGAAAGCATAAAAGTAAAAGATGCTGCAATGGCAATAAGAGATATACTCAAAACAGAGGGATAAAATATATACCCAATACCCATTCCAACTAAGAGTGAATTGTAGATATAAAATCCCTGAGATAGATATGCCTCTTGTAGCGATAATAGCTCAGCAAAAAGAATGGTAAAGATAACTGCGGCAATACCACTAAGTGCCACAGATGGATTTACAAAGGTAATAAGCAACATAGCTAAGCCTATATATTTATTGTTTAAAAATAGTATAGAACTATATGGCTTTAAAACCACATTTATAAAATTTGTATATTTTTGCATAGGATTTTCTATACTTCTTTATAATTTATAGTAGCCAAATCATCGACCTCTTTTATATACCTAGCTTCTCCCTCTTTGTCTATAAGAACAACAGCTGGTTTATAACGAATAAATTGCATAGCTTGAGTGTAGTTGTATGCACCAACAGGAGATATAGTTATAACACTTCCTCTATCAAGCGGTGGTAGCATTACGTTTTCTTCTATAATATCTATATTCATACAAAGTGGCCCATTAAGCATAGATGGCTCATTGTCACCATCGTATCGTTTATCTAACTCTATATTGAAGTTATACCAAGTAGAGGTGTAGAGTAGATTTACTCCAGCATCTAAGATATACCCTTTTTTAGCATCAGGAAATCGTTTATGTCCCCAAACTGAAGTGAGAAGATATCCAGCTTCATCTATAAGGTGTCTTCCTGTTTCAAGATAGAGCTTAGGTAGCTTTTCACTTTTGTTATATTCGTAGATAGCATTTGTAATAGCTTCTGCATAATCATCAGCAGTAGGAACTACAACTTCAGCAGACTGGTATATACCCTTCAAGTTACTCTTAGAAGCAAATCCACCTCCAAGGTCTATGTACTCTATCTCTGAGTTAAAGTCCATCTCAACTCTCTCTTTTAGTTGCATTATTTTTATAGTCGCTAACTTGTATGCATTAGCATCTAACATAAATGTACCTATGTGTGAGTGAAGCCCAACAAGATAAAGTTTCCCACCATCATACATTCTATTTATAGCCTCATATGCATCACCATTTTCATAGTTAAACCCAAATCTACTCCACTGAGGGTATACACCTGTATCCATATTTATACGAATTGCAACTGCTATGCGAATCCCGAGTTCATCAGCAATCTCTTCAAGGTCATTTATCTCAAATAGATTATCTACATGAATTTTTGCACCCTCCTCTACTGCTATTTTCAAATCAGCCTTTGGTTTATAGGGACCATTAAAAATTATATCTTTGCCCTCTACACCTAAGGCTCTTGCTTTTTGATACTCAAACTCACTTACAACTTCTGCAACAGAGCCTAAGTTGTGATATATTTTACATATTTCATTTAAGTAGTTAGTCTTATATGACCAGCCAAAAGTTACATCTGGATAACGAGATGAAAAAGCAGAATAAAGAGTATTGTACTTTTGCTCTATTTGACGCTGTGAAAATACAAATATAGGGCTACCAAATTTTTGTATCAACGTGCTTATTTCTACACCATCTATCTCAGTACGAATTTTTTGACTTTTTACAGGACTTCCATATTTTGAAGCCATTGCAAAATCTATTTTATTTATGGTTGGTATTTCATATTGTAATTTACTCATTTTATAATTCCTTTGTCGATAACAATTTCATAAAATCTGTAAAATCAGTTACAAATTCACCTGTATATCTTACATACATCTTATTTTGAGGATATGTCAAATTGACTTGAATATCTTTTTCGTTCATTATATCTACAACCATTTGCGGTAAGTTGACACCTAATTCAGTTGCAAAATAGACCCATGCAGGAAAACGAGGATTTATCTCTATCATATAGATTTGATTCATGTTAACCATACATTCAAGTTCAAAAGGTCCCTTCCAACTAGTAAAGGCAACAAAGTCTTTTGCTATTTGCATAAGTTTTTCATTTTGTATAGTTACACCGGTCCAGATTTTTCCTATCTCAGTAGTTGTAAGTTTTTTTATGGCTACTGCGCCACAAAGTTCACCCTTACCATCGCCAACTCCTACAAGGTTTATCTCTTCACCTTTGACTACTTCTTGTATAAGTATAGGAAAACCCCATTCGTTTGATATTTTGTAAAAACTCTCTATAGCACTCTCTAAGTTCTGTGCCATATATGCCTTGTAGTAATTACCTTTGACCATAAGAGGAAAGTTTGATGTTTTGGTTATTTTTTCAAGTTCTGCTACTGAACTTATCTCATAAGTTTTAGGATATGTGATGTTTAACTCTTTAGATAAACTATCTAACTTATTTTTATTTCTTAATTCAAAATTTTCACTAGTTGGAAGACAAAGTTTAATACCCATAGACTCAATCTCTTTTTGATATTTTATGTACAAAGGAAGTTCAGCATCAAGATTTGGGATAATTACTTCAATATTTTCTTTTTCTTTAATCTCAATAAGTCTATTTTTCAACTCTTCAAAACCCAAAGAAGGAAAAGGCATAAGATATGTTTTACGAACCATATCTGACATATAGTTTCCAGGTTCATTTGGATCATAAGCAAAACCTATAAGGGTATTCTTAGCTTGTAAACTTTTTATGACTGGTATACCTGGTGCGGGGTTATCTGTATTGTTTAAACCACTGACTGCTACTATCATTAGAGGAGTCCATAAACTTTTAATTTTGTGTAGAAATCACTTACATCTATAAAAAGCTCCTCCTTATTTACATCATATTTTCCATAGAGCGCATCGATTATTTCATTTTTATTTTTATTTGACTTTAATAAACTAATAATCTCTTTAGCTAAAAAATTCAATTGATAAGAGTTTCCCATCATTGGGTGAAATGCTACATTGTTTTCATCTAAAATTAATTCTGAAATTTGCTTCATTTTTGTTGCCTTTTACTTGAAAGATAACAAAAGTATATAGGGTTTGCGTTAGTGGAGTATTAGTAGCAGAGAGATAATCTTACGCTTAATGCGTAAGATGTTATTAAGGGAACCTCGAAAGTTATTTTTTAGCTTCTTTAAGAGTATCAGCTATTAAAAATGCTAACTCTAATGATTGGTCAGCGTTTAGTCTTGGGTCACAATGCGTATGATAACGAGAGCTCAGATCTTCTTCTGTAACAGTAAAGCTACCACCGATACACTCAGTAACATTTTTACCAGTCATCTCTAAGTGAACACCGCCACCATAACTTCCCTCAGCTTTATGAACTTGGAAAAACTGTTTCATCTCAGTCAAAATTGCATCAACTGGACGAGTTTTATAGTTGTTTGAAGATTTGATAGTATTTCCATGCATTGGATCACAAGACCAAACTACATTCATCCCCTCAGCTTCGATAGCACGTATCAGTTTAGGCATACCATCGCCAACTTTATCTGCACCCATACGAACGATAATGTTCATACGACCAGCTTCATTTTTAGGGTTAAGAGTATTACAAAGTTTTACTAAATCTTCAGGGTCCATAGATGGTCCAGCTTTTACACCAATAGGGTTATTTATGCCCTTCATATATTCTATATGCGCACCATCAAGCTGACGTGTTCTATCGCCTATCCAGACCATATGCGCAGCAGTGTTGTACCATTCACCAGTTAAGGAATCTTTTCTAGTAAAAGCTTCTTCATAAGGAAGGAGTAAGGCTTCATGAGATGTATAAAAATCTGTTTCGCGTAAATTTCTATATGTTTTAGAAGTGATACCACAAGCCTTCATAAATTTTAATGAACGTTCTATCTCTTGAGCTAGTTTTTCATACTGTTCTGCAACTTCACTTTTATGTGCAAAGTCTAAATTCCACGAATGTACTTGGTGCAAATCTGCCATACCACCTGTAGCAAAAGCACGAAGTAAATTTTGAGTAGCTGATGCTTGATTATACGCTTGTATCATACGCTCTGGATCAGGTATTCGTGCTTCTTTTGTGAACTCTACACCATTAATAATATCTCCACGATAGGAAGCCAACTCTATACCATCAAATGTTTCAGTATCGCTTGAACGAGGTTTAGCAAACTGCCCAGCTAATCTTCCTACTTTTACAACAGGTACACCTGCTGAGTAAGTCATAACAACTGCCATCTGCATTAAAACCTTAAAAGTATCACGAATATTGTTGGCATGAAACTCAGAAAAACTCTCAGCACAGTCCCCACCTTGAAGTAAAAAAGCATCACCATTTGCCACATCTGCAAGTTGTTCTTTTAAACGTCGAGCTTCACCAGCAAAAACTAATGGTGGATAAGATTTTAACTCTTTTAGAACCTTGTTTAATGCTACTTCATCTGTATATGTTGGTTGTTGTAAAATCGGCTTATTTTTCCAGCTATCTGGTGTCCAAGTACTCATATTCTTGCCTTAAATGTATTATTTTTGACATTCTACAAAAAAGTACCTAAAAGCTTACTTTATGCTTTAGATAGTATAATGGCAATAATAATTTTCATAAGAAGCAGAAATGGCAAAAATAAAATTTCAATCACTTATCCAAGAGATGTGTACAAATATACATAATTTTGTAAACGAAAATGAGCAGATTTCAAAAGAGCATATTGTTGATTATCTGAAACACACGGCAGATCTAATCTCAAGTATTTCAAATGAAGAAATCAATTCATATCAAACGAGCAACCATAATTTTGTAGAAGACTACAAAGAGATTGCCAAACAAACTCTCTCTTCTTATCAAGCAACAAATATAAAATTTACTGAACTTTCATCTCTACAAGAGGAAGTGATTACAGAGTGTTCAAATGTTTCACATATAGACTTACCAAAACTTACTAGTAAATTCACAGATATACAAACAAACATGATAGATGAAGTAAATAAAGCAAACTCTATAATAACACAACTTTCAGCTCAAGTAAAAGAACTAGAAGAAAAATCAAACCTAGATTCCCTTACAAAAGTATTTAACCGTGGTGCCTTAGATACTTACCTTAACAAGTTGTGTTCACAAGAAAATATAAAGTACAACTTCCATCTTCTTATCTTAGATATAGATGATTTTAAACTTATAAATGATCAATTTGGTCATGTCGCTGGGGATAAAATATTGATTTTCATCGCAAATATTCTGAAGAAAACTCTTCGTGATGGAGATAAAGTCTTTAGATATGGTGGTGAAGAGTTTGTCATCATCTTAAACCGTATAGAAGATGAACAATGTCAAATGATAACAAATAGAATACTTAAACTCATCAGTGGAAACAAGTTGATATATAAGGGACAAAACATTGGAGTAACTATCAGTATGGGTACCACTAAGTATGTAAATTCTGATACACAAGACACCATTATACATCGCGCAGATAAAGCCTTATGTAAAGCTAAAAACAATGGAAAAAACCAAGTAGTAGTGGAGTTAGCATAATATGGAATTAAATTATTTTGACTTAGGTTCTATAGCAATTATTTTGCTATTGGGCTTAAAGGGTATCATTAATGGATTTTTTAAGGAACTTTTTGGTCTTGTAGGCATAATAGGTGGTATATTTATAGCTTCAAGATTTGGTTCTAGCGTAGGCGGATATCTCAATGAAGCTATATTTAACTTTGATAATGAGGGTGCGATTAGTTTTACTGGATTTTTAGCTACATTAGCATTTTTTTGGCTTCTCATGGTATCAGTAGGGTATGCATTTAAGAAGCTCTCAAAACTTAGTGGACTAGGTATTTACGACCGAATCTTAGGTTTTTTATTTGGGGCAAGTAAATTTTTTCTTATAGCCGCGGTCATTGTTCATGCTATGTATAATATAGCGGCATTAAGACCAAGTATAGACTCTTTTATGAGTACAAGTAAACTTTTTCCTGCTTTTGTTGCTACAGGCAGATTTATTATGAAACTAGACCCTATCGAGATTAGTGATGACATAAATGCGACTGTCGACAAGGGTACAGAACTGATTGAAGAGCAAACACAAACGATGATTGATGAAAACTCAAAAAGTATTATTAAAGATGTAAAAGAACAAATAGCAAAACAGTTTGAAAATAATGTATCAATAAGTAATATCATAAATAAGGAAAATTAGATGTCAAACATCTCAACTAATTTTACAGAACGAACAATAGAATATGAACAACTTTTAGGTGACTTTAAAGTTTTACTCAAAAAAAATAATTTAAAATTTACGATTCAACGCGAAGTGATACTTGAGAGTCTCTATAACTCAGATGAACATCTCACTCCAGAATCACTGCACCACCTATTACAAGATAAATTTTCAGAATTAAAAATAGGTATAGCAACCGTATACAGAACGCTTTCTCTTCTTGAAGACTCCAACATGGTTACCTCTCTCTCTTTTGGAGCACAAGGTAAAAAGTATGAATTAGGTGCGAAAGATCACCATGACCATTTGATATGTACAGAGTGTGGCTCTATAACAGAGTTTGTTGATGAAGAGATTGAGAGCAGACAACATAGTATAGCTGATGAATTAGGCTTCATAATGAAAGATCACTCTATGCAAATCTATGGTATCTGTAAAGATTGTAAATAAAAATAAATTAACTTAATTAAGGATAACGATTGGCTTTTGAAAATAAATATGTGCAACAAAGAATTGAAAAAGCACAGCTACTCAAAGAGGCAGGTTTTAACCCCTACTCTAACGACTCTCAAAGAAATACTACTATTGAGAAATATTTAAATGTAAATGAAGACATAGAAAATAAAGAAAATAAAAGAGATGAAAACCGTCATTACATTGTAAGTGGACGCATTAAACTTCTTCGAATTATGGGAAAAGCTAGTTTTGTCAAGATAGAAGATGAAAGTGGAATGCTTCAAGTATATGTAGCTCGTGACAATCTTCCCCAAGATTTTTATAATACTATTTTTAAGAAACATATTGAAGTTGGAGATATCATAGAAGTTGAGGGTTATCCTTTTATCACAGGTAAAGGTGAACTTTCCATCCATGCAACTGCACTTAAACTTCTTACAAAAGCAATTGCTCCACTTCCTGAAAAATTTCACGGGGTAACAGATAAAGAGATTCGATACAGAAAAAGATATCTAGACCTTATTATGAACGCAGAGGTACGTAAAACTTTTCAAACTCGTTCAAAAGTCATCTCTTTAACAAGAAGATTTTTTGAGGATAAAGGCTTTTTGGAAGTGGAAACTCCTATGATGCATCCTATACCAGGTGGAGCGAACGCTAAACCATTTGTAACTCATCATAATGCATTATCTATTGATAGATACTTAAGAATTGCCCCTGAGCTTTATCTCAAAAGACTTATAGTAGGTGGCTTTGAAGCTGTGTTTGAGATAAACCGTAACTTTAGAAACGAAGGTATGGATGCTACACATAACCCTGAATTTACCTCAATAGAATTTTATTGGGCTTATAAAACCTATAAAGATTTAATAGAAATTACCAAAGAGTATTTTCAGTACCTCTTTGAACATTTAGACCTTCCATCTCGTTTACCATATGGCGAATTGGAAGTTAATTTCAATAATTTTATGGAGATACCTCTCATAGAATCATTAACAAGTGTTGGCGGGGTTCCTGCAGAAGTAACAAATGACAAAGAAAAAATAATAAACTTCTTAAAATCAAAAAATATTACTGTTAAACCTAAACTCAACTTAGGGCAACTTCAAGGTGAACTTTTTGATGAATTTGTTGAAGAAAAACTCATTGACCCTACATTTATAACAGAGTACCCAGTAGAGATTTCTCCTCTTGCTCGTCGTAGCGATGATAATCCAGCTATCACTGAAAGATTTGAACTTTTTATTGCTGGACGTGAGATTGCTAATGCTTTTAGTGAACTTAATGACCCTATTGACCAATATGAACGTTTCAAAGGTCAGGTTGATGCTAAGGATGCTGGTGATGATGAGGCACATGAGATGGATGAAGACTTTATAGATGCTCTTAGCTATGGAATGGCTCCAACTGCAGGTCAAGGAATCGGTATTGATAGACTTGTTATGTTACTGACAAATGAGCATAGCATAAGAGATGTACTTTTATTTCCTGCGATGAAACCTATTAGTAATGAAAAAGAAGAAGAAGAAAAATAAATCTATTAATCGTTATCCATGCACTTATGCATGGACAATGATTTAAATTTTTGCGTAATTTACAGTTATTGTTGCTTCAAGAGTATCCAAGGCTGTCATAGTATTTTCACTTACTGCACCGTCAACCAAGATAACTGCAAGAGCCTCACCCTTATCATTTCTCGATAATGAAAAGTCTGAAATATTAACATTATTATTTGCTAAAATGGTACCAACGCTTCCTATAACACCAGGAACGTCAGTATTTTTCACCATAACCATATCACCACGAAGAGCAACCTCAATATCGAAACCATTGATGGCTACAATACGTTGTACATTATCATCAAAGATAGTAGCACTTATAGTGGTTGTGCCTTCAGATGTGGTAAGTTTAATAGTAATGAGATTTTTAAATACACTTGAATCTCCACCATTCTCAGCTTCAATATTAATACCTTTTTCTTTAGCAACAAACTCTGCATTTACATAATTAATAGTATCGCTAGAGTTTTGACTCATTGCACCAACAGCAACAAAGGTAGAAAGAGACTCAACATACTCAGCTATTTCACCGTAACCACTTACTTTGATGCTAATGATTTGGCTTTTATTCATCTGAGACTCTAAGAAACCAATCCTTTGTCCCATCTCTAAAAATGGTTTAACAAAGGAAGGGATGGTACTTTCATCTATTGGTAAGTTCATAGCATGAGCATAAGAGATACCTTTAGCAGCAGCAATAGCATTTTGGGCTGCTTGTGTACCGATATTATACTGAGACTCAAAAGTATTAGCACCTAAGTGCGGAGATACAGTCACATTGTCAAGATCTAAAAGAGGATGATTTATAGCAGGCTCCTTGATAAATACATCAATACCAGCAAAACGGATTTTACCAGAAGTCAAACCTTTATAAAGTGCATCTTCATTATAAAGACCACCACGTGCACAGTTTATAAGAACTACACCATCTTTCATCTGAGCTATCTCAGCATCATTGATAATATCTAGTGTTTCTTTATTTTTTGGTGTATGGATAGTAATAATATCACATGCCAATATATCTGCAAAATCTTTTGTATATGTCATATCTAAGTCAGTTACCTTAGATGGATGGATGTAGGGATCAAATGCAACAATATCCATTTCAAAAGCAGCTGCACGTTTTGCGACACGACTTCCTATATTACCAAAACCGATAACACCTAGTTTTTTGCCTTTAAGCTCATAACCATACCACTTTTCGCGTTTCCAGATTCTATCAGTTTTTAAATGATTATGCGAATACGGAAACATTCTCATACAAGAGAGCATGTGTGTCATAGTAAGTTCAACTGCAGCTATAGTATTAGCTGTTGGTACATTCATAACTATAATACCCTCTTTTGAGCACCCTGGCATATCTACATTATCAACACCTACCCCAGCACGAACAATTGCTTTCATGTTTGTAGCTTTAGCGATAAACTTAGCATCAACGTCTGTTGAACTTCTAGTAATCGCTACATCAGCTGTAGGAATAATTTTTTCAATTAACTCTGTTTTATCAACATCAGCTGCCATGATAAAATTAATATTTTCATCATTTTCAAGCATCTCAAGTCCAGCTTGGTGAATATGGTCACACACTACTACGTTATATTTTTTTTGCATCTATTTATCCTCTTTATGCAGCCTAACTTCGGCTATAATTTGGTAATTTTTCAGTACGCTAACTAAAGAATTTAGCTTTTTTATATCTTTTGAGTAAATATCCAACTCTACTCCTAGTTTATCGCGTTTAAGATAGTACTTCAATTCATGTTGGGTTAGCTCCTCTTTTAAACAAAAGAGTTGATATGGGTCAATAAGAGAAGCGGATAATTTATAAATTATATTGCTAGTTATTTTTTCATCAAGGGAGGTTTCAACATAAACCTCATTAACAGGATAAAAATACCCTAGTCTTTGTGTTTTTGAAAAATGATTAAGCCAAATTTTTGCTTTATCTTTCGTAGATATAGCATTTTGAAGCTCAAGTGGTTCTAAATTATTAATTTTTTTTGAAGCATTAATGTTTATTAAAAACATTACTATAAAAATGGCAACCCCTACCCCAATAAGGGGAGTTAGCCACTTTAAAAGAGTATGCATCTTACTTTATTTTGTCTTTAATTAAATCACCTAAAGAGTGTGATTCATTATCATTGATTTCTTCAAGCATTTCTTGAGATTTAATATAGTCTAATTTTTTAACACTTAAACGGATACGGTCACGACGTGTATCAATAACAGCGATAGCAGCTTCTATCTCTTGACCAGCTTCTAATTCTTCTTTAACTAATGGAGTCAAGTCTTCATCACGAATAAGGGCATCAACACCATCTTCAAGTGAAACAAATACGCCAAAGTCTTTAATATCACGGATAGTTCCAGTGATAGCAGTGTTTACTTTATGAGTTTTAGCAAATGCATCGATTGGTGACTCAAGTAAAGTTTTACGATTAAGTGAAATCTTTTGATCTTCTTCATTAATTTTTGCAATTTTTACTTCTATCTCATCACCAGATTTAAGAACATCTTTACATTTAGTATTTTTATCCCATGAGATATCTTGGTTATGTAAAAGACCTTCAACGCCTTCGATACGAACAAAAGCTCCAAAATCAGTTAAAGATGTTATCTCTCCAGTAACAACGTCACCTTCTGAGAATTTTTTCATAAACTCGTCAAATGGTTTTGGAAGTAATTTTTTAAGAGATACTCTTAATTTATGAGTTTTAGGGTTAATTTCTATAACTTCAACATCAATTTCTTGACCAACTTCTAAGTAATCATTTGGATTTTTTACATTTTTATTCCAGCTTATTTCAGAGATATGTAAGAAACCTTCTATATCATTTCCTAGGTCAACAAATACACCATACGCTTCTACATTAGAAACTGTTACAGTGATTGTATCACCTTCATCTAATTCAGACTCAACCTCTTCCCATGGATCGGGATGAACAGCTTTAATAGAAAGAGATAAATGACGTTTATCTTTGTCGTATGAAATAGCCTTAACAGTTACTACATCGCCTTCATTGTAAAGCTTAGAAGGATTTACTGGACCCTTATAAGAAATCTCATTATAATGCACAAGACCATCAGCTCCACCAACATCAACAAACATACCATAAGAAGTAATTTTCTTGATAGTACCTTCAACGATAGTATCTTCTTCCATAAGTTTATCAATAATCTCTTTTTTACGCTTACGCTCTTCATTGAAAAGTTTACGACGAGAAACTACTATCGAGTTTTCTTTTTCATCTACTTTAATAACTTGCGCTTTAATCTTACGACCAACAACTTCATCTGTATCTTTAAATGCTGCCAATGAACGTGGCATAAAGAAAGAAACTGCATCTGCTTCAACAACATATCCACCACGATTTTTCTTTGTGATTATACCTTCGATGATTAACTCTTCAAAGTCATCTTTATGTGCATCAATAAACTCAATAGTTTTTTCTTGCTCTAAAACTTTTTTATATGAAATTTTTGGACGTTCATTATAGTATCCAATTATCATGACTTTAATCTTATCGCCCGTACCAAACTTAAGTTCACCAGATTCGTCACGAATCTCATCAAGGTTTAAAATACCTTCTAGCTTATCACCAACACCAACAAGTGCTCTATTGTCTTCTGCTTGCATCTCAACAATCTCACCCTCAACTATACGGCTTGATTCTTGTTTCTTTTCTGTTGCAGCAAACATCTCTGCAAAATTTTCTTCTTCTTCAAATGATTCGTTATCGAACGCCATTACCTATACCTCTGTGTTTAAAAATTGCGTGATTATACCAAAAATTTCATTATATAGGTATTAATTAGAAAGATTTTTATTGATGTTTTTTTCTATCGCGTGGACTACGTTTTGAATTATCCAATCAGGAGTAGATGCTCCTGCACTGATTCCACAAAAATGCTTGCCTTTAAACCAAGAAAAGTCTAAGTCGTTTTCATCTTCGATATGGTAAGAATCTTGACAATTATCATGAGATATACTAAATAACTGTTTTGTATTAGAGGAGTTTTTTCCACCAATAACAAGCATGATATCAGCTTGTTTAGAAATATTTAGAACTGCTTCTTGATTTTCAAATGTTGCATTGCAAATAGTATTAAAAACTCTAACCTCTTTATAGCGAGGTATCAAGTAGTTTGCAACTTCCATATAATCTTCAACTTTTCTCGTTGTTTGTGCTATAAGAGCAATTTTTTCTTTTAATTTTAAATCTTTTAATTCTTTTGAACAAGTAACTACCAATGCACCATGCGTAGCGTAAGATTTAACACCCTTGATCTCAGGATGAGCTTCATCTCCAAATATAACTACACTATACCCAGCTTCACTCATCTCTTGAGCTATCTCTTGAGGTTTTGTTACATATGGACAAGTTGCGTCTACTACATTTACTTTATTTTTTTTAAGTTCTGCAAGTTCATTTTTTTGTATTCCATGTGTACGTACTATTGCTTTATCACCCTCTTTAAACACATTAAAATCATCTGTTAAGCCTACTTGGAAATCTGCATCAAGTCTTGCTATCTCTTTAGAGTTATGAATTAAAGGACCATAGGTTGAAGCATTTTTATTTTCTTCGGCTATCTTAATTGCACGTTTCACACCAAAACAAAAACCATAATTTTCAGCTAACTGTATCTTCATTTGTTTAACTCTACTTTCGTAATCTTTTGTAAAAGTTCAAAAAAATTAGGAAAAGATGTATTGATACAATCTAAGTCAGTCACTTGCATTCCACACCTTAAGCCTGCGATGATAAAACTCATCGCTATACGATGATCACCATCACTATCTACAATTGCAGATTTTAAAATACCACCAGTTACTGTATAACCATCTTGATATTCAGTTGTTGTGATACCACACGCATTGAGTCCATCCACAACAGTTGATATTCTGTCAGACTCTTTGACCCGTAACTCCTCAGCATTTTTAACTACACTCACACCATCTGCACATGCAAACGCAATACTAAGTGCTGGAAGTTCATCTATAAGCCAAGAGATATTATCTTCTATGGTTATCGCTCGTAGAGGGGCATATTCTACATGAATGTTTCCTATAGGCTCATATTTATCATCTGTAAGTTCATACCGAATAATTGCACCCATACGCTCTAAGGCTTTAAAAGCTTCTATTCGTGTTTCATTGAGAGTTACACCCTCTAATACTATCTTAGCATCAGGAGTAATAGCAGTAGCTACTGCAAAGAAAAATGCAGAAGAAGGATCAGCTGGAATTCTAATATTAAGAGGGGACAAAAGTTGTTTCATAGGGGTTATAGTAGTTTTTAAGCCATCAACTTTAATATCCGCACCCATCCCTTTTAACATTCTTTCAGTATGATCACGAGAAAGTTCTGGTTCAGTATACGTACACACACCATCAGCACGTAGAGCTGCTAGTATCATACAAGACTTGACCTGTGCTGAAGCTATTTTAGATTGATAATTAAAAGCTTTTAAGGAGGAACCTCTGATGCTAAGAGGTGCTAAATTTGCATCATCTCTTCCATCAAATATTGCACCAATATCACGCAAAGGCATTGTCACTCTCTTCATGGGACGCGAACGAAGATATTTATCTCCAGTTAAAACGAAATGTCCCTTTGCAGAGGAGAGTAAGCCACAAAAAAGTCTCATACCGGTTCCAGAATTTCCACAATCAAGTATCTCAAATGGCTCTTTTATTCCATCAGAAGATATTTTTATAGTCTCTCCATCATCATAAACTTTTGCACCAAGGTTTTTTACAATTTTTAAAGAGTTAAGTGTATCTTCTGCTCGTAAAAAATTCTTAATTTCACTTGTACCATTAGCAAGCATAGAAAACATTACACTTCGATGTGAAATAGACTTGTCTGGTGCAATTGTAGCTATACTAAGAGAAAAACCTTGTGCTACATCTACCTTAACATTACTCATAGTTATCTAAGACCTATCTCTAACTTAGATTTTAAAGCTTCTAAAACTGTTTCCATAGATGAAGTTATGTCTTCTTCTTCTAAAGTTCTATCATCTCTTTGAAGTGTAAAACGGATAGTCAAACTCATGGCATCACCTAAAGACTCATCACTATACATATCAACTGCATCAAACGCTATAATTTCATTTGTTTTAGCAGTCTCAATGACAGATTTAACACTAGAATATTTCATGGACTTTGGCATTATGATGCTAAGATCTCTTTGCGAAGTTTGATATTTTGAAGTTTTCACTGCCGTTTTTAACTCAGTTGATAGTTTATCAAATGAAAGCTCACACAAAAAAGTAGTATCTAAATCATAATCAGTTTCTACATTTGGATGGACTCGAAAAAGTTCGCCAATCACTTCTCCATTTAAAATCACATTTGCACATTGATACTTGTGTGATAAGGAGTGAGATGTTTCAAATGCCTCTAATTCAAAAGAACCTATAATATCCGTTACTTTTTGAACAAAATAGGCAAAATCAATCTTTGCTGGCTTTCCAGAGTTTGCTAAAGAATATTTTGTTTGAAACCCACTAAAAAGCATAGACATTTTTACACTTTCTGTACGTTCCTTATCAAAAACAGAACCAATTTCAAATAACTTGATAGATGAATAACCATTCTTCGCATTCGCAGATGCCGCCTTTAACATTCCAGTTAAAAGTGTTGGTCTCAAGGTATCTAGCGTATTGACAATGGGATTCAGTAACTCTTTTTGTGACACTAAAATTTCAAAGCCGTAACTATCTAATACTTTTTTCTCATCAAATACAAAGTGAAGAGATTCAAAAAATCCGCTATTGGCTGCTTTATGTCTATATGTTTTACGTTTTTTATACCAAAAGTAGTCATCTTCTAAACGATTTTCTTCTTTTAATTCAAATGGTTTTGAAGGGATGTTATCTATACCTACTAGCCGAACTATCTCTTCAACTATATCTTGCTTGTTCTTAATATCATGGCGATACCTTGGTACCGATATAACATAAGAATCACCTTGAGACTTCGAAGTGTCAAAACCTAAATTTTTAAGTAGTTTAGTAATCTCTGATTTATCAACACTAAAGCCTATAATTGCATCTATTTCATCTTTAGAAATTGTAACAATTGAGTTTTCATAATTATCACAAAGTTCTATAACTCCACCATAAATGTCTGATTCTGAATTCATCTCTATCATTTTCATACAATAATCAAGACCTTGATTTAATTCAGGTTCACTTCCACGTGATGTTTTGTAATAAAGTGGTCCTGACTTTATTTTAGATTCTTGCATCTGCTTAGATATAATTTCTGGAGGGATATAGCTCGCTTCAATTAGGACTATTCCAGTATCAATTTTTGCTAAAGAATCATCTTCTTGAATAATTCCTACAGTAGATGCTTTTTTCTTATCAGTGGTATAGATACATGCAAAATTATTTTCACATTCAGCTAAATCTATTTTAGCCATACTCTCTTTATCACATTGAAAAAAACTATGTTCATAAGCCCTTAAAATAACTCCACTGCTATGTGTAGCATAAAGCATTAAAGCAAGGATACAAGACTCTCTTGTTTCCTCTATTTGAGATAATCTAAGTTTAATAACTAAAGGAAGTACTAAGTTATTTAAATCAACTGCCTTATACCGAAGATTTACATGATAGTCTTTATCGTGAGAAAGGTTTAATATGCGACCTATTCCAACACGTTTATCTTCATTTGTATTAATAACTACATCTTTTAATGGACGATTAAATGCTGCACTTAGATCACGAGCAACTCCGCGTATACTTAAGCAGTCTCCACGATTTGCAGTCAACTCTATTTCTATTAAGTCATCACTAAAAAGAGGATGCTTGTTTACTTCATCCCCGAGCTTTACATTTTGAACAGATTCATCTATTTCTATAATTCCATCCATAAAATCTGGTAACCCTATTTCAGATGCTGAACATATCATACCTTCAGACTCTACACCACGAAGCTTAACCGGCTTAATAGTTAAACCACTAGGCATTTGAGCACCTATTGTTGCAACAACTACTTGCAAGCCTTCTCTTACATTCGAAGCTCCACAAACAATTTGACGGATGCTTGTTCCGATATCTACTTTACATACATTCAGCTTATCAGCATCCGGATGCTTTTCACACTCAAGGACTTTTCCAAAAATTATCTTCTTGGGGACAGCATATGTTAAAAGTCTATCTACTTCTAACCCAATAGAATTAAAAGTTTTACACAATGTATCTGTAGCAATATCTTCTAAATCAATCCACTCATTTAACCAACTTCTAGTAACTATCATCTAAATTGCTCCAATAGCTTTATATCACCCTCAAACAAAGAGCGTAAATCACCTATTTGGTGTATGAGCATAGCAAAACGCTCTACTCCTAGACCAAAGGCATATCCACTTACATTTTCATATTTTACCGCTTCAAAAACGTTTGGATCGACGATACCACAACCTAAAACTTCAAGCCAACCAGTATGTGAACATACACGACAACCATCACCTTTACAAAATACACATGAGATATCAGCCTCTGCTGATGGCTCTGTAAAAGGGAAAAAAGATGGGCGAAATCGCACCTCTACTTCTCCAAACATAAACTTTAAAAAATCTTCAAGTATAAACTTTAAATTTGCAAAAGACACCTTCCCTTTTTCATCCACTAAAAGTCCCTCTATCTGATGAAACATAGGAGTATGCGTTATATCGTAGTCACGACGGAATACTGCTCCAGGAGCTATCATACGAATAGGAGGTTTTTGTGCCATCATGGTTCTTATCTGAACAGGAGAAGTATGTGTACGAAGAAGCATCTCATCTTTAAAATAAAATGTATCTTGCATATCTCTAGCTGGATGGTATTTTGGAAGGTTAAGTGCTTCAAAATTATTAAAATCATCTTCTACCATACCACCAGTTTTCACTGCAAAATTCAAGGCTGCAAAATACTCAACTATTCTATCCATCGTTTCCATCACAGGATGCAATGCACCTGCTTCACTTGAGGTGCTATACAAAGAAACATCTAGACCCTCTGCTTGCATTGCTAATTCTAGCTCTTGTGTTTGTAGCTCAGTTTTTTTAACGCTAAGCTCATTCATTAGTGCACTTTTATGAGTATTTAACTCTTTTGCTATCTTTGATTTGTCTTCATTTGATGCTGTTTTCATCTTAGCAAACTCTGTTGCTAAGACTCCTTTTTTACCAAATATAGAGATTCTTATCTCTTCAATTGCGTCAACGTTAGTAGCGTTGTTTATCGCATCATACCACTCTTTCAATAGTCTCACCCGTATGTTATAAATTTTAAAAGGATTATATCTAAATATATTTACAAACAGCTTTGTTTATCATTTTATATGATACAATTATATACGTAAGAGTATTAAATAATTTCACCTATCAAAGGAAAAAATATGTGTTTGTTTTGTAAAATAATAAATGGAGAAATTCCATCAAATAAAGAGCTTGAAGATGATAACTTTCTCGCCTTCCATGATATAAATCCTAAAGCTCCTGTTCATATCTTAGTCATTCCAAAAAAACATATTGAGAGTTTCAACGATGTGAACGCAAAAACTATGGCTAGCGCTACACCATTTATACAAAAATTAGTAAAAAAACTAAATATTGACAAAAGTGGATACCGAGTTATTACAAATATTGGGGACAATGGAGGGCAAGAAGTGAAACACTTGCACTTTCATGTTCTGGGTGGGAGTAAACTAAAATGGGGACATTTTACAGACTCTGATCCAAAGGGTAGTTTTTAACTACTCTTTAGTCAAGATTATTAAAAAAAACCTCTACTATTTTCTCCCCATCTTCTAGTCTTGTTCGCAGAAATTTCATATGCCATTATCACTAAAATACTACTTGATACTAATACTATTGCCATCTCTATCATAATTAAATCCTTATTTTTATTTATGATAGAGTATATTAAGAATAAATGTAGAAAATATGTCAAATTGACATATTTATGTGTCAATTAACTATCCCTTTAAAAAATCTTTAAAAAATTTCAACTGTTCTATTGTTCTAATAGTAGCAGTTCCACCAGCTGACTTTCTTGCATTCATAGAATTACGAAGAACCAAGAATTCCATTACATCTTCATTAATTCTTGCATCAATTTTTTTAAGTTCACTAAAATCAATTGAACTTAAATCAATATTCAATTCTTCACTTTTTGCTACTGCATGTCCTGTAATAAAATGCGCTTCACGAAATGGAATATTACATTTTTCAACTAAATAATCAGCTAAATCTGTAGCAGCTAGATGACCTACTGCACATGCTGCTTCCATGTTATCTGCTTTTACATCCATCGTTTTAATAGCTTCAGCTAATATTTCTAAAGAAATTTCAGCAGTTTTCACTGCATCAAACACACCCTCTTTATCTTCTTGGGTATCCTTATTATATGCAAGTGGTAAACCTTTCATCACAGTTAAGAGTCCCATCAATGAGCCATATACTCTGCCAGTTTTTCCACGTAGTAATTCTGGAACATCTGGGTTTTTCTTTTGTGGCATGATAGAACTACCCGTTGAATACTCATCACTTAACTCAACAAAACCAAATTCATATGATGACCACATAACTAATTCTTCACTTAAACGAGAAATATGCATCATCATGGTAGATATATTAAATAAAATCTCTAAAGCAAAATCTCTATCACTTACTGTATCTAAACAGTTTGTTGATACACTATCAAAACCTAAAAGCGTTGCTGTCATATCTCTATCGAGATTATGAGGTGTCCCTGCAAGTGCAGCACAACCTAGCGGTGAAATATTATTTCTTTTATAAGAATCTTCAAACCGAGCTATATCACGCTTGAACATAGCTAAATATGCACCAAGATGAAAACCAAAGTTTGTAGGTTGTGCATGTTGCAAGTGAGTCATCCCAGGGATTAAAGTTTCTGTATGCTTGCTTGCTACAACTAACACCTCATGCATGAGATTCTTAAGAGCATCAACAATTTGCAAATTCTTCTTTAATGTCCAACGGCGAAAATCAACAGCAACTTGATCATTTCTACTTCTACCTGTGTGCAGCTTCTTTCCTGCATCCCCAATAAGAGCTGTGAGACGTTTTTCAATGCCCATATGAAGATCTTCATCTGCAATATTCCATTCAAACGTACCCTCTTCTATCTCTTGCTTGACAGTATTAAGACCATTAATAATATCTTTTAATTCTTCAGTAGTTAAAATAGCTTGCTTAGCAAGCATAGAAGCATGCGCTAAAGAACCTTCTATATCTTCTATATAAAGCTCTCTATCATACATAATTGACGCATTAAATTCATCTAAAAGACTTGAAGCATTCGCACTAAAACGACCAGACCACATTTTTGACATAGAATTTTCCTTATTAAATAATAATTAAAGTTTGGTATTTTAGCTAAATAAGGTTAAATAGGAGTTTATAAAAGAGAGTGATTAATTACAAGCAGGGACGTTACCACTATCTTTTGCATATTCTATTACGAATTGTTTTAAGTGTCTAACTTTCTTTTTAAATTTTTTACTTGTAAAATATTTTTTATATTTTTTATATTTTTTATGTTCTTTAAATTTTATTGATTTAAGATGAACACTAGAAAGTTTTTTCCCTTTCTTTTTCATATATTTTTTCCAAGTACGTTTCTTCATTGATGAAACAAAGGCTTCACCATCTATATGGCATTTCATGCATACTTTACTAAACTCCCTTTGACCTTTATATAAGGCGGCTTGAGAAGGTATAGCTATAAATAAAACAAGTAACATAAATATAAAAATTATTTTTTTCATTAAGAACCTTAAACTTTACTAATCATATTACATTAGTAAATATTATATTTAGCTTATACATCACGAAATTTTGTTACATTTGAATGATGTTATTTATAATTGATACCTTTTATATATAGATTCATCTAAATCCCAAATACCACGGTTCTTTAAGGACTCTACAATGTGAGGGGTACATTCAACATCATCAGGCCACTCTCTGTCAAAATTATCTAATGCATTTTTATTGGTTGCGTCAATACCAACCATGAGGCCTGACACAAAAATATCACGCTGTGCATCTATGTTATTTGATACACGCCAAAGAGTCATATAGGAGTTTTCTATATCATTATTTTCAGCATCAATAAATATAACTATGCGAATATTTGTACTTAAATTTATAATATTATCAAAACACTTTTTAAGATTTTTAGTTTTATTTATACTAATAACTGTAATAGGATTCTTCGTTCTTCTCATAAACTGATGCAGATCTTGTACCTCAGGGATAAGCTCTTTTACATATGTAAGTAATTCTTTATCACCAAGTAGATGTGGAGCTTCTACTTTATGAGCTATAGTAGCATCTATACCCAATTTTCCACCAACTAAGCTTTCAGGGGAGGAGTGATCTAAAGCATCTAAAATTCCTTCAGAAATGAACATAGACTTAGGAGAGAATCGATTAAGGATATATGTAGTTAAGGCCTCATAGTTTTCTAACCTTGGAGCAAATTCATCTAAAAAAATTGCATGTTTCACAAAGCTCATCTGTCCTACACCCCAAAAGGCATGCATAAACTGTTTTGCATGACCCTTATAAAGAGGTTTCATTTTCGCTAAGATAAGATTATGAAAACCAGCATTTTCTGGCATATGATAGTCTATTAAATCAGGCGTCGTAGTTTTTAGTAAAGGAAAAAATATCTTTCCAGTAGCCCAACCCATATACTTATCTTCTAAAGGTGGTTTTCCAACTACTGTAGCTAAAAATGCACGCTCTTTTTTCATAGTTATTGCACTTACATTCATATAAGGGTATGGCTCTTTTAAAGTATAGTATCCAGTGTGATCACCAAAGGGACCCTCTGTTTTTAAAGTTTGGGTTTCTACCCATCCTTCGATTACATAATCAACATCTTGAGGAATATACAAAGGCGTAGTAAGAGATTTTACCAATCTCGCTGGTTTTTTAGTAATTAAACCATACATTAACAGTTCATTTACTCCATATGGGAGGGGAGCTGTTGCACACCAAGTATAGAGTGGATTACCACCAATCGCTATAGATACTGGCATTTTTTTACCAGCTTTTTGATACTGATCAAAAAAGTGAGAAGAGTCTTTATGCACTTGCCAGTGCATACCTAAAGTATTTTTATCATAAACTTGAAGTCTATACATACCAAGATTTACCATCTCGCCATCAAAACTTTGAGTATAAACCTGTCCCATAGTTATGAAAGGACCACCATCTTGTTCCCATGTAGTTAATACTGGCAATTTGTAAAGGTCTACATCCTCATCTAAATATTTAACTTGTTGACATTCACCCTCCCCTTTTAAACGCTTAGGAAAAATATTTTTCAAAGAAAACAACTCTTTTGCCATTGATATTTTTTCACCAAAGCCTGATGGTGGTTTCATATGAAGAAGTTTAGTAATCTCTTCAGAGATAGATTCTATTGTGCGGCCAAAAAGTATTTCACATCTTTTATAAGAGGAAAAAACATTCATTACAATTGGCTCTTCAAATTTAGTTCCAGATTTTCTATCAACTACATTTGTAAAAACAAGCGCATAACCCCCATCTTTTTTCTTCACTTCAGCATAGGCTAAATGAGGAATTTCAAGATATATATCTAGTTCATCATCAATAAATCTTACTTCATTATATTTTTCTAATAATTGAATAGTTTTTTTCATATATTTTAATTTTTCCTGTTTATGTGATAAAAGATTATAGCATATACTATACTAGTATATTACTAAACCTTAGCAGTGCCTCTATCTGTTTTTTTTCTAACACTTCTAAGATAACTTCTACAAGCGACTTAAAGTCATAATTTGCTTCTTGTTTATCTAAACGAATTTCATCATATTCATCTTTTAGGTTTATATTATCCGGCTCTTTCAATATTTGTTTTTTTAAATCTGCTTGTTTCGTTGCAAACTCTTTGTCTAAGTCTAGTAATGCTAAGTAGGAGAAACGCAATGCTTCTAATAGATCTTTTTGTTTTGCATCAAGGTCTAATTCTATCTCTTCAAATATAAGATTATGTAAAACTTTTGGAATATTAAACGGTACCGGCAATGAAAGAGTATTTTTATGGTTAAGAGCATGATGAAAAGTTGATCCTGCAGAAGAGTTACCAAAACCAGCTATCATTTAACCCACCTTATAGTCTTTGAGGCATCTCTTCTTTAAAAGCGATATCTTCTGCATTTTTTAGTAACTCTATGGCGCCATTGCTAATCATCTTTTTTGCGATATCAAAACCAAGCCCTTTAGCATCATCAATACTTACAACAACTCTTTCTTTCATGATGTTTGTTCCATCTGGAAACCCTAGCATCACTCTGAAAATAATTTCATCACCAACTTTTACTGCATTACAAGCAACAGGAGCGGAACATCCAGCACCTATACTTGATATAAAATCTCTTTCTATTTGTGTACAAATAAAAGTTGCATCATCTTTTAAAAATTCGGCTATCTCTAACAGTTTAGCATCACCCTTTACTATTTCTATACCAAGGGCAGCTTGTCCCATAGGTGGTATCATTATATCTAAAGATAGTTTTTGTGTAAATGGAATATCTTTTAATAAATCTAGCCTAAATAAACCAATATATGCCAAAATGATAGCATCATACTGCCCCTCTGCAAGCTTTCTTAATCTTGTATTTACATTCCCGCGTAAATCTTTCACTTTAAGATCAGGGCGTAGTTGCAGTAGTTGCATCCGTCGTCGAAGACTAGTTGTTCCAACAACCGCACCCTTTGGTAAATCTTCTAATGATTTATATTTGTGAGATAAAAAAACATCACTTTGGTCTTGTCTTTGCGTCACTGAAGCTAACTCTAATCCGTCTGGAATATAGGTTGGTACATCTTTAAGAGAGTGAACAGCCATCTCAGCATTTCCAGCTAACATTTCATCTTCTAACTCTTTTGTAAAGTGACCCTTCCCTCCGATGAGGGCTAATGGTTTATCTAATACCTTATCCCCATTACTAACTATCTTATTGAGTTGTACCTTTATTTCAGGATATTTAGCTTCTACTCTATCTTTAATATGGTATGCTTGCCAGAGTGCTAAATCTGAAACTCTTGTTGCAATTGTTAAGCTAGTCATTTATTATTTAACTTTCATATATTTATTTTTAGATTTATCAATTTTTCCATCAAAAAATACAGTTGGAGTACCTTGAACCATAAGCGTATCAGCTAAATCTAAGTCATTTTTATAATGTGTTAGAACTGCCTTTGATTTAATGTCTGATGGTTTTACGTTTGTATTAAAAGTTTTATTAAATGCTTGTAATATTTTATATACATCACGTTCTCTTGGATTATCTAGTTTTACATTATATAGATAAAGTACAACATCTCTTAGACCTTGCTTTTGAGCCACATGGGCAGCTTTAACTAGTTCTACAGATGCTGGGTGAAGAGAAGCTAATGGAAAATGATAATAATATACAGCAAACTTTTTAGGATATTTTTTCATATATTTTATGGCATTAGGAACATAAGATTTACAAAATGGGCATAATGGATCTGAAAATATCACTATCTTATGTTTAGCATCAGCATTTCCGTATATCAAATTATCTTTGTTATAATATTCATCTTTAAAAACTGGTGACACCAAATCTTTTAAAGTTTGCCCTGTTTTTATATCTATCAAATCTTGCGTAATAACTTGGCCATTTGAAAACCATATCATCTTTTGTTTTACTTTTCTGTTACCTTTTTTTAATACAGCATTCATCTCAACTATGAAAGCTCTCCAACCTTTGATAGTTTGCACATCCATGCTAGATACTACTTGTATATTTATAGACTTAATATTTCTATTATTTGAAAAAGATTTGTTTAAAAAATCCTCTACTGCCTTATTGGTAACTCCTGCTTGTAGTGAACTACTTAGTAGTAGCCCTATCACTAATGATTTCAACATCAATAACATCTGATTCCTTTATATAGTTTTCATTTTTTTGCTTGTAGCTTGCATTTACTATGTCACATTTTTGTGAATGCATATTGTACTTATTGACTAGCATCGTAGTAAAAACACTAAACTGCATCAGTACACCGAGTATATCTGTCATAAAACCGGGAACAATCAAAAGTATAGCTCCAAAGAGTGTAAATAAATTTAACTTTTGAAACTCTTCTAAGTCTATGCAGTTATACGATACCGCAGTTAAATTCTCTTTTAAAGATTCTTTAAAATTTAACAATATCATTATACCAAAAGCTGCACTCAAAAGTATTTCGAAGAAAGTAGCGAAACCACCAATAGATGATGATATATTCACAGAGATTAAAACTTCAAAAAAAAGATACACCACAAAGTAAATCATCTACATTAGCTCCATTATTTTCTTATAAATCTCACCAGTTGAAACTGTTGTTTTAAGAGTAGTTTTTCTATCATAAATCTCAACTGTTCCATTTGCTAATTCTTTGCCAATTATAACAGTGTAAGGAAAACCAATCAACTCAGCATCTTTCATTTTAAAGCCAAACCTCTCTTTTCTATCGTCTATCATAACTTCTATATTTTCACCTAAAAGTTTTAAATATAATTCCTCGCCCAAGGTGTTTTGTGCCTCATCTTTGATATTTGAAATCATAATATTTACCATATACGGAGCAGTCTCTTTTGTCCAAATACATCCATTCTCATCATGGTGCTGTTCTATTACAGCGGCAACTAAACGAGAGACACCCATACCATATGTACCCATGATAAAAGACTGACTTTGTCCATTTTCATCTAAGTACTTCGCTTTTAATGCATCTGAATAGGTAGTACCAAGCTTAAATATATGCCCTACTTCTATACCCTTAGTAAGGCTAAGCTTCCCTGCGCAATGGGGGCAATTATCATCACCTTTAATAGTTTTAATATCTGTAATAGAGTTAGCATCAAAATCTTCATCTAACTCATCCATATTAAGAAAAACTTCGATATTTGCTCCATATTCACACGTATCACAAACTGCTATATTATCCTCACCAGAGTCAGCTATAACCATAATCTCTTTAGAACCACTACCACCAATGGCACCACTGTCAGCTTCAACTACACGAAAATCAAGTCCAAGTCTGGTAATGATTTTTTTATATGCTACTTCAAGTGCATCAAACTCTCTATCCAAGTCCTCAGTCGATGTATGAAAACTATAACCATCTTTCATGATAAATTCACGCCCACGCATCAAACCATAACGAGGTCTTACTTCATCACGAAATTTAGTTTTGATTTGGTAAAGGTTTAAGGGTAAATTTTTGTATGAAACCACACGATTACGAACTAAGTCTACCATCATCTCTTCATGAGTAGGTCCTAAAACAAAAAGTTTTTCTTTTCTATCATAAAACCGTAAAAGTTCTTTTCCAAACTTATCTATTCTTCCACTTTCTATCCATAAATCTGAGGGTGCTACAAATGAAAGTTCAACCTCTTGTGCCCCAACTTGAGCCATCTCATCATGAATTATATTTTCAATTTTACGAATAACTTTTTTTGCTAGTGGCATATAAGAGTAAAGACCCGATGCCACTTGAGAGATAAACCCTGCACGTGATAAAAATATATGACTTGCTAGCACCGCATCAGAAGGCACCTCTTTTGTTGTTGGGATAAATGCTTTACTTCTTCTCATTGTTTTCCTTCATATCTTTGATTACATACTGCATTACAGTTGAAAGTTTATCTGTTTTTGCTTCATGAGATACATTACGCATATTTTTAGTCATATCGTGTAAAAACCTTTTTACTGTTTGCTCGGCTAACTTATGCACTTGTTTCTCGTATTGCTTAGGAATAAATCCCTTCTCCAAAACTCTTTTTGATTCAATTTTAGCAGATTTATAAGCTTTTTGGTATATCTCTTTTATGAGTGGCTCCATGTTTAATGTGTCTAAAAACTCAAAAAAATCAACAACACTTCTACCTATAATACCATGTGCCTTTCTAGCTTCCATCTCTCGTTCTTGTTTATTACCATCAGCTATAGCTTTTAAATCATCTATCACATAAAGATTTATTTTTTCACCCTTATGATAGCTTATATCACGAGGTAAAGCTAAATCAAACCAATACCTGTTAAAATCACAGCGCTCTATAATCTCATCTGTAATAATAGGATCATTAGATGATGTAGCACTAAAGAGAATCTCACACTCATTGATAGCACTCTGTAACTCTCCATATGGTAAAACTTTTGCACCTAATTCTTCTGCTAATATTTCAGCCTTATGCAATGTTCTATTCATGATAAAAACTTCAGCACCATCTGCTATCATATTTTTAGCAGTAATCTCACTCATATCACCTACACCTATGATAAGTGTTTTTTTATCTTTCACATCATCTAAAACAGACTTGAGTTTTGCAACTGCTACACTTGCTATTGAAACTGGTTTAGTTGATATATTTGTAGCATTTCTTACATTTGCTGCGCATTTAAAAGCTTTTTGCATAACTCTAGCTATCTTTTTTCCTGCATATCCGTTGTCATATGCATGACGAAAAGCATCTTTTAACTGCCCTGCTATTTGTGTCTCACCCACAACCATAGAGTCAAGTGAAGATGCTACTGAAAAGAGATGGTGAATAGCGGAGGCGTTATCATAAATATCTGCACGTCCTTGTAGTTCTTCTAAAGAAATTCCTGCTCTATCGCATAACATCTCAAAGATATGCGTCGTCGCAGTTTCAATATCATTACACGAACAAAATATTTCCATTCTATTGCAAGTAGAGATAAGCATCGTTTCATTAACTGCACCACTTTTATTAAGTTTAGTTAAACAACCATTTTTATGTTTATCATCTGGATAAGTTAATTTTTCTCTTATCTCTAGAGATGAATTTTTATGAGAAAAACTTATATTTAAATAATGCATTAGAAAGTTCTTTTTATCATGGTATCTAAAATAGCAACTAAATCGCTATCCTCATGCATAACACTCTTTGCTTCATTAGAAAGTTTAAGAGCAAGTTCAAATGATTTTTCAACTGTTTTATATTTTTTCATAATATCTTTTATCCATATAGTATCTACTTCATCTAATTCTTTTTTATGTAAAGAAATAAGCCTACTCTTTGCATCATCCTCAAGTTGTTGATAAAGATAAATATATGGAAGGGTACATTTACCTTCTACAAAGTCATTTAAAGCTGGTTTTCCCAAGGTCTTAGCATCAGCTGTAATATCAAGGATATCATCAATAATTTGAAAACTCAAACCTAGATTTCTTCCATAAGTTGCGTACTTACTTGCATCTTTATCAACAAGAAGAGCACTTGCTTTTGCGGCAGCTTCTATAAGCGTCGCTGTTTTTAGATAGAGCATATCAAGATACAACTTTTCATCATAATTGAAACTCTCTGACATCTTTACATCCATCATCTCACCTTTAGAAAGTGCTGTTACACAAGAGGCTATAGTACGGGCTACTTCCTTATCAAAAGAGACTAATTCGGTAAATGCTTTTGAGTAAAGAATATCCCCTAGCATCACAGCTGTTTTAGAGTCCTCTGTAGCATTGACAGATGGCACACCACGACGAAGCTCGGCGTCATCAATAACATCATCATGAAGTAAAGATGCCGCGTGAATAAGTTCTACAATGGCTGCTAAGAGTGGTGCATCTTTATGATTTTGTGCTATTTTTAAGATTAATTTTGCACGCAGTCTTTTACCACCACTCAAAGTACTAAAGAGTCGCGTAACTTCTTTATAGTCACATTCATCTATTAATCTAGCTATCTCTTGTTCTACTCTTTGCATCTCACCTCTTTATAAAATCTATATATACTTTAAATTTATTTGAGCTTTTCTATCAGACAAAAGAAGTTCAAAAACTGCTTCTCTTGTCTCATAGTTAAACTCTTTAAATTTTACTAACAGATATGGAGTTGTAAATATATCTGCACCACGGGACTTAAGTTCTTGTTTAACAAATTGATTTTTATACTTTAAATACAATATATTTTGAAAGACATATTTATCATACGAATGAAAAACAACTAAACCATCATTTTTATACAAGGTCCATCGCAAAGTAAAAAGTTTAGAATATGTCCCATAATTTACAAGAATTTTTTGTTGTTTATCTTTTTTCAATTTAATAACTTTGACCTCCTTAAACTCACTCGCTTCAAGAGAGTTTAAAAAAAGGCCTAAAAGAAAAACTACTTGTAAGATAAGTTTCATTATTTCTTATTCACTCTTAGAAACAATTTCACCCGTTAATTCTATAGCTAAACTTTTTGTTTTATTTTCAAGTTCATCTGCTCTTTGAACTTCTAACATTTTCATTTTATCAAAGTAGTCCTCGCCTACACTCTCTTCTAATAACATCTCCATAGCAGCTCTCTGACGAATAAAATTTTCTAAATCAAATCTTACGACATCATTATTTGCAGTAAATATTATATCCATTAACTTGCTCACTGGTGAGCCTAAAAACACATCATCTTCATCTTCAAATAAAGCACTATATTTACTCATATTAAATTCCTTGTATTGATTTGGGATTATATCTAATAATGGTTAATTAAGACTTGTTGGCTATTATTTGAGTGCCTACACCCGCAGATGTAAAGAGTTCAAGTAACATAGAGTGTTCTAACCTACCATCAATAATATGTGCTTTTTGCACTCCCCCATCAATAGCTTCTAAACAAGCATCCACCTTTGGCACCATCCCACCATGGATAGTACCATCTAGTTTAAGAGCTTCAACTTCTTTCTTTGTTAAAGTAGAAAGTAACTCTTTATCTTTGTTAAGTACCCCTGGAGTATCTGTCAAAAATATAATCTTATTTGCACCAATTGCCTTGGCAACTTGAGATGCACACAAATCTGCATTTATATTGTAACCAGGGTGACCCATCTCATTGCCAGCTGCTATAGGAGCAATCACAGGCACAAATTTTTCCGCTATAAGGTTCGAAACCACTTTTTCATCTACACTAGTGATATTTCCCGTAAGTCCCCATTTTGAAAAATCTTTGGCTTTGGCTTTTATAAAGTGTGCATCTTTTCCACTTACACCTATCGCTTTAGCTCCGTGTGTGTTTAAGAGGGAGACTATCTCTTTATTTATCTCACCACTTAAAATCATCTCTGCTATACGCATCACCTCTTTAGTGGTTACTCTTTGTCCATCTATAAACTTAGTTTGGATTTTTAAAGCATCTAACATATCGGTAATTTTTTTACCACCACCATGGACTATAACCGGTTTTATCCCTACTAAGTACATAAGTAGAATATCTTCAGCAAATTTTTCTTTTAACTGTGGTGAAGTTTGAGCGGAACCACCATACTTTATAACTATAGTTTCTTTGTTAAACTCTTTGATAAATGGGAGAGCTTCAAGTAATGTTTGTACTGTTTCAATCTTTTTTTGCACGGTAGTCCTCTATGTATGTGTATATTTTTTCATCTACTTCCACCTCTAAATCTAAAAGAGAAAGCTTTATATTAAATTTTTCTAATTTTACATAATCTTTATATGTCACTAATGCCGATTCTGTTTTATCTTTTTGCAGAATTGACTCTACCTCATTTTTTGTAAAGTTATGATGATCTTCAAAATAGTTCTTACTCACTACTTTTGGTAAAAATGAATCTAGTCTTTGCGGTCTTGCAATAGCAGTTATAAGTGACATTTTATCACATCTATCTTTAAGTGTAGTTTTTCTAAAAAAATCTATACCATCCACTAGCACCAAAGCTTTTTTTGAGTGCCATAATCTTTCTCTAAATGCACCAGAAGGTAAACATCTATTGTTTTTTGTTTTAACCTCTATAAGAAGGTCACATTTTTTTATATCATGTTTTGAATAGGCATCATCTAAAAAGATAATATCTACACCCATCCTCTTCGCTTGTTGTATCGCTATCTTTCTGTTTTCACTTACAATTACTATGGCATGAGGAATCTTTTGTGCATATATCATAGCTTCATCACCGCTAACATCTACATCTTGTAATATATTTTTACCATCACTTACTATATACATTCCTTGTGAATTTCGTCCATATCCGCGTAATATAATGGCTACATTTTTATAGTGTGATGCTAAGGTAGTTGTTAATGGTGTTTTACCACTTCCTCCTACACTAAGGTTTCCTATACTAATAATATCAACGCCAAAATCTATCTCTGAACTTATTTTATACCTTATAAGCATAATGGCACAGTAAAGCCAAGAGAGGGGAAGTAATACTAAGGATAATAAATTTTGAAAAAATGTGGGGTTAAAAAGATATCTCTCACCCCAAAATATAAAATACTTACTCACCTAAACTCTAGTTTTTGCAACTTTTTTAATAGTCTCTATTACAAATTTAACTTCAGCATCACTCATGCTTCCATAAATAGGGAGAGAAAGTACTTGTTGGTAAGAACGAAGAGCTACACCAAAAGCATTAACCTTTAATGAATATTTCGACTTATAGTAACTTATTAAGTGAAGAGGGATGTAGTGAAGCCCCGTATGCACACCAGCATTTTTTAACTCTAATGCAAATGAATCACGATTTTTATCTACTTTTATGATAAATAAAGTAAAAGGGTCTTCACTTGTGTAGACACTTGGCATAGTGATGTGTGGAGTATCGCTTAATTCTTTTTTATATGTAGAAGCAATCTCTTGAGTTCTGTCTATGCATTTATCTTGTTTTTGAATCAGTGCACGGATATATGCCGCATCAAGTTGACTCATAGAATAGTCATTCCCAATATCTACAATATCATAAATATAGTCTAATTCACCTTCTGATTTCACCAATGCATGATTATTTAAAAGTTTTGCTCTTGTCATAATCTCTTCATTATTCGTTACTAACATTCCACCATTACATATATTTTCTCTCATATGAGATGAAAAATTAAAACATGTTATATCTGCCCCAGTGGAGCCAATTTTATTTCCTTTGTATGTAGCACCAAGAGCATCACAAGCATCTTCAACTATTTTAACATTATAAAGTTTTCCCATACTATAGAGTCTTTCTAAGTCAACAGTAACGCCAGCTATATGTGTAACTATAACCGCTTTTAATTTTTTAGATTGATTTTCTTCTAAGAAAGCTTCTAGTTTGTCTAGATTAATATTATAAAACTTTTCATCAATATCTATAAAAATAGGTTCAGCATCAAAGTGCCTTACTACTTCGGGAACATTTGGATGTGAGTTCACTGAGCAAACCACTTTATCTCCACGCTTCAAGTCTAATGCTAACATAGCAAGGTGAAGAGCTGATGTTCCGTGCGAAGTAGCTACACTATATTCTGCACCAATATATTCACAAAATTCTGATTCTAACTCTTCTACTTGGTTAAGTTGCTCACCATCTAACACATCACTCACATTGGAGTGCTCGTTTACACCATTTTCATACTTACTAAATAATACTTCCATTTATCACCCTTTTAAATGTAATTTTTATAACCTTATATCCCTAGGATAATTAAAGTCATGATTGATAGTTCTTGATGTTAATTTAGCGATAACTGGCATTTTTCTTTTAAAATGGTTCCGAAAAATTCTCTCAATTATCATATCTAACATATCACTATCAATTCCCTTTTTAACTATCTCCTCTTTGTCTAATCTATCTTCAACATATAGCTTTAGTGCCTCATCTAACTGAGCATATGTGTAACCCAAGTCATCTTCATCACTTTGCCCATCCCACAAATCTGCTGAAGGTGGCTTTTTGATAATTGACTTGTTTACACCAAGATACTCTGCTAACTCAAAGACTTCACTTTTATACAAATCTCCTATAGGATTTATAGCACTTGAGAGATCTCCATACAGAGTCCCATAACCAAGCATAAGCTCACTCTTATTACTTGTTCCCAAGACTAAAGCATTTTCTCTAGCTGAAATATCAAATAAAGTAGCCATTCTTAATCTTGCAGAGAGATTACCACGTCGTAGATTATTCATCTGAGGGTGTAGATTCTCGTATGGCTTTAACATTTCATCTATTGATACTGTTATAGACGGCATTGAAAACAACTTGCACAACTCTTGTGCATCATTGAGTGAACTTGAAGAAGAATAATGAGATGGCATTTTCACACAAAGAAGTTTATCTTGAAATACCTTGTGTGCCAAAACTGCTACAACTGCAGAATCTAAACCACCACTCAAACCAACAACAACACTATTTATACCCGTTTTATTGACTTCATTTTCTAAAAAATGCTCTAAATATGATGCGATTTGACTGTACTTACTCAACTATAACCTTTGATAAACATTAACAAAATAAATTATATCTAAGTTTAGTAACAATTATGTTACAAATAGTTTAAACACTAAAGACAGAAACTTTTTTATCTAATTCTTTAGCTGTATCCCTTAAATTATTTGAAACTTCTGAAATACTTTCTACACTTATTAAGTTAATTTTAGAAGAACTTTCGATTTTTTCTATCTCTGCGATAATTTCCATAATTTTGTCAGAAAGGTTGTGTGAAATCTCAGATGATTTTTCACTCATTCGTACAGCCTCATTCATTACACTTTCAACAGAGTTTGCTTTTTCTTTTATATTTTGAGTCACACCCGCTAAATCTTCATAATCCTTTTTATTCACAACCATATCAGCATTTGCAGTTGCAATTGACTCCATAAATACAGATATCACACTATTAATTTCGTTTAAAGAACTTTGCGTTTTTTCTGCAAGCTTTCTGACCTCATCAGCAACGACAGCAAAACCTCGACCATGTTCACCCGCTCTTGCAGCTTCTATGGCCGCATTTAAAGCTAATAGATTCGTTTGATCAGCAATATCATTAATAGATCCTACTACATCTTTTATACTTTGCATTTGCGATGAAAGTTGCTCTAGTTTATCAACGATAGCTTGTTCTTGAACTAAGCCTTTTTCAACTGTTTCACCCATATGAGATATCCTCTCATCCATCTCATTTAGTGATGACTGCGCATGAAGTATATTCTCTT
>Ga0256840_1000357_pt1 | contig 47160 bp, 42 predicted proteins | sample 355202metaG_FD_185969 | JGI IMG/M metagenome (GOLD analysis project Ga0256840, IMG submission 185969) | Hydrothermal vent microbial communities from Mid Atlantic Ridge, Atlantic Ocean - 355-202 | ecosystem: Environmental > Aquatic > Marine > Hydrothermal vents | place: Atlantic Ocean: Mid...
TATTTATATTGGAGTTATAGATTTTACAGCTATCAATTTTAAAACGCAAAGTGCAAAAATAGGCATCTATGCAAATCCAAAATTAACAAGAATTGGCAATATTTTGATGGATTCTATTCTCTATTACGGATTTTATATTTTAAAGCTAAAAAAGCTATCCTCAGAAGTCTTTCAAGATAATATTACCGCTATAAAACTCTATAGACGCTATAACTTTAAAGAAACAAGTAAATACTTTAGTAATCAAAAAAACATTCTAGCTATGGAGTTAAATTATGAAAATAGCCAATTTTAATCTACAAACTGATGGAATTTTTATTGTTGCCGAACTCTCTGCCAATCATAATGGCTCTCTTGAAAATGCTAAAAAAACCATAAAGGAAGCAGCAAAAACAGGTGCTAATGCTATAAAACTTCAAACATATACGGCAGACACATTAACACTTGACTGCGACAATAAATATTTTCGTATAGATAATGGCTCTTTGTGGGATGGAGATACTTTTTATAAACTCTATCAAAAAGCCTATACTCCTTGGGAGTGGCATGAAGAGCTTTTTCATGTAGCAAAAGAGGAGGGGCTTGTCTGCTTCTCTTCTCCTTTTGATAAGAGTGCCGTTGATCTGCTTGAGAGTTTGAATACTCCAGCTTATAAAATTGCCTCATTTGAAATTCAAGATATTGGGCTAATTCAATATGCCGCAAGTAAGATGAAGCCTATGATACTCTCAACTGGTATCGCAGAGCTTGAAGATATTGAGCTTGCTATCAAAAGTATCAAAGAGATGGGTAATGAGGAGATTATACTTCTAAAATGCACCTCAGCCTATCCTGCCTCATTAGAAGAGATGAACTTAAAGACCATCACAGATATGCAGTCTCGTTTTAAACTCCCTATAGGACTTTCAGATCACACCCTTGGGATTAGTGTTCCTGTAGCTTCGGCAGCCCTTGGTGCCTGTGTGATTGAGAAGCATTTTATTGCCGATAGAGCCATTGGTGGGGCGGATGCCTCGTTCTCTTTGGAACCACAAGCGTTTAAACAGATGGTAGATGCAGTACGAGATGTAGAAAAAGCGATGGGAAAAGTAGAGTATAATTTAAGCGATAAGATAAAGAAAAATCGTATTTTTGCACGAAGCCTTTTTATTAGTGAAGATGTTGAAGAGGGAGAGCTCATTACAGAGAAAAATGTCCGCTCAATCCGTCCAGCCCATGGCTTGCACCCAAAATATCTGAATGATATTTTGGGAAAAACCTTTACATGTAAGGCTGAAAAAGGAACACCTTTGGATTGGTCATATATAAAATGACTTTTGTAGTAGTAGGTAATGATGCTGGTGGTTCAGAACTTCTTTGTGCTTTTATAAAAGAAAATTTCACTCAGGCATCGTGGCATATTTTTGCACAAGATTCATCACCAATGCAGACAATAGCACAGAGAGAATCTTTACATGTAAATCCAATCAAAAATATAAAAAATCAATTAGAAAATCTCCCTTTCGATGCCCTTCTTTTTGCAACTGGTTGGCAGGAAAAACCCGAGCGTGAGTTTGTAGAATTTGCGAAAAATCACAATATCGCAAGTTTCGCTTTTTTAGATCACTGGAGCAATTATCGTGAGCGTTTTGGTTTTCCAGAGAAAAATTGGAAAAAAAATCTTCCTGATTTTACAGTAACTCATGATAAAAAGTCTCTACAACTTGCCAAAGAGTTAGCACTCCCAAGCCCAATAGCTGTAGAAAATTTTTATCTTAAAAAGATTGTACAAGATACAAAAGTGCAAAAGAAGCTCTCCACGCTTCTTTTTCTGGGGGAACCCACAGACAAGGTGGCAAAAGCACACTATAATGATGAGAATTATTGGGGATTTACTCAATACACCGCCTTAGAAATGATATGTGATAATTTTGAAAAATTTGAATGTGCTTCACTCTCTATTCGATTGCATCCATCCGAAAAATCTTCCGCCTATAAAAAAATTCTTAAAAAATATCCTCATATTAAAAGTCGTATTAATGAAGCTTCTGTGTTCGAACTTAGTGCTCAAATCATGCAGGCAAAAATGATTATCGGTTTTGATACGATGGCACTATATATTGCTGCACATTTAAACAAAGCCTTAGTCTCTTTTTTGCCCTCACAAAAGCGTGAATTTCTTTTACCTCTGCCCAAGTCACACCAGATATCCAAGCTTTCGCAGCTTAAAAAATTTCATCTTCAACCTTTGCACCTAAAAGAAGAAAACTTCGGTATAGATTTTGCTTTGTTTAAGCAATTAATTAAAGAGTTCAAATGAAAAAAGCTGCGATTGTGGGATGTGGAAATATTGCTGGGTTTTTAGATGCTCCTGAGAGTAAAACTATTGTAACCCATGCTCACGCCTATAGTATCAACAAAGATACTCATCTAATCGCTTGTTGCGACCCTGATGATGTACAAAGAGCAAAATTTTGCTCACGCTGGGGTGATGAAATCCATGCTTATGAAAGCTTACATGTAATGCTTGAAAAAGAGAGTATTGACATTTTATCCATCTGCTCACCGACTGAGTTTCATGCCCATGATTTAAAACTAGCGCTACGAGACTCAAATACCACTACTATTATCTGTGAAAAACCTTTTGTGCAGACGCAAAATGAGCTTGATGAACTGCTTCCTCTTGTGCAACAGACTCAAAAAAAAATCCTTATCAACTATATGCGCCGTTACGATCCCTCCATGCAAGAGTTGGCAAGATTATTAAAAAGTAAAAACTTAGGAGAAATAGAGCACTTTAGCGGGACATTTACTAAAGGACTCTATCATAATGGCTCACATATGTTAGAGCTTATCGAGCATCTTTGTGGAGAGATTACTCTTATTAAAATGCTTACATGTAAAGATAACTTACAAGGTTCTTTCTATCTTGAAACGACTCAAACACGAGGCACTCTCAATAATGAAAGCGGTGACAACTATGCGCTCTTTGAGTTTGATATCATCCTCTCTAAAGGACGAGTTCGTATTAAAAATGCAGGGCATATTATAGAGATAGAAACGCTAAAGCCCTCGCAAGAGTATGCAGGTTATTATAATCTTTCACTTGAAAAAACACTCAAAGATAGTATGCAAAGAAATATCTACAACACCTTACATGTAAGCCTAAATGATGATACCCGAGATATCTTTTTATCACATCTTAGGCTCTCGCAAAAACTTTTGGATATACAAGACAAACTTTACAAAAATAGAAAACTGACATGGGAGCCACAATGAATATTTTAGCCATTAATGGAGGTGAAAAAGTACGCACAAAACCTTTTCCAGCCTATAACACCATAGGCAAAGAGGAGGAGGAGGCCGCTTTACGAGTGCTACGCTCAGGGAAACTCTCTACTTATCTTGGAACTTGGCATGATGATTTTTATGGTGGGACTGAAGTGCAAGCCTTAGAGCGAGAGTGGGAATTATTTTTTGGTGTCAAGCATGCCATCAGTGTCAATTCTGCCACCTCTGGACTCTACGCGGCCGTTGGAGCGCTTGGGATACAAGCTGGAGATGAAATTATTGTTAGTCCTTACACGATGAGTGCTTCTGCTACAGCTGCGCTTATTTATGGCGCTATTGCTATTTTTGCAGACATAGAAGAGGATTACTATTGTCTTGATATTGAAGATATTGAGAGAAAAATCACCTCTAAAACTAAAGCTATTATTGTTGTTGATATTTTTGGTGGCGTTCATGACAACGAGAGGCTTCTAGTCTTAGCTGAAAAATATAATCTTAAAATCATAGAAGATAGCGCTCAAGCACCTGGGGTAAAATATGAAGATAAATATATCGGAACACTCTGTGACATTGGTATCTATTCGCTTAATTATCATAAGCACATTCACTCTGGTGAGGGTGGAATTATCGTCACAAATAATGATGAGCTCGCTCATAAATTGCGACTTATTCGCAACCATGGAGAAGCTGTTTTAGGCGCCAAAGGCTTTACATGTAAAGAAGAGTTAAACAATATGGTCGGTTTTAACTATCGCATGACAGAGATAGAGGCAGCTATCGCACGAGAACAGTTAAAGAAACTGCCTGCTCTTATCAAGCAACGCTTAAAAAATGTTGCATATCTCAATGAAAAACTTTCACAAATCCCCTGTTTAAAAATACCAAAAATTCGAGAAAATTCTCAACATGCCTTTTATGTGCACCCCTTACAGTTTGATGAAAATATTGCAAAGGTTCATAGAGATACTTTTATTGACGCAGTTAAAAAAGAGTTGCCTCGCACCCTATTGCGTGAAGAGAGTGAGGTTTTGCTCTCTTATGGCTATGCAAAACCTCTGTATATGCTTCCTATGTATCAAGAGCGTATAGCTTTTGGAGAATATCCTTTTAATCTAAGTGATGTTGATTATAAAAATGTGAAGTGTCCTGTAGTAGAAGATATGCACTACAATAGACTTGTAACTCATGAGTTTATGCGACCAGGGATGCTGGAGTCTGATATGGATGATGTCGTAAAAGCTTTTAAAAAAGTGTGGGAACATAGAGATGAACTTGAACGCTAAAAATATTTTTCTTCGTCCCTTGACTCTTGAAGATGCTGAGGGGAACTATCCGCATTGGCTTAATGATAAAGAAGTTACAAAATACAATTCTCATGGCGATATTTACTATACTAAAGAGATGGCTATTGAGTATATCAAAAGTGTTACATGTAAGGATTTTATCAAGGTTTTCGCTATTGTTTTAAAAGAAAACAGTCAACATATTGGCAATATTTCACTTCAAAATATTGATATCAAAAATAAGAACGCGGAATTTGCCATCTTAATAGGAGAAACTCAAACTTATTCCAAAGGTATCGGATTTGAAGCATCTTCTTTGATTTTAAAATATGGTTTTAATGATTTAAACCTTCATCGTATCTACTGTGGAACAAGTAGCGAAAATATTCCAATGCAAAAACTAGCTCTAAAATTAAGCATGACTCAAGAAGGGATAAAACGAGAAGCTCTATTGAAAAATTCTCAATTTGTCGATATTATTGAATATGCTTTGTTGAAAGATGAGGCTACTAATCTGTTTCAGTCTCATCAATAATGTGAATAACATTTTCAATAACACCACTTAAACTAAAAAGCCAAAATCTGTGTGCCAATATCCATTGTAGGGCTTTAATCTGATTATCTTTCGCATTATCTACATATGTTACTTTAATATCAGCTATCTCTAGCTCCATAGAGTACATGAGCGGTTGGATTATACTTGCTAGAAATTTGGTGTATATTTCACTAGCATCTATCTTTTTGCGTATTTTAGAGATCTCTTCTAGTAGATATATCGTTTTTTCCATACTTAGTACCTCTACTGCCTCCTCTACGCTCTTGTTTTCTAGCTGTTCGCACTCTTTGGCAACAAGTAAAAAACTATCATTTATCTGTTTTTGCAAGGCTAAAGATTGCTCTTTGATTGAGTGTAGTTTTTTCTTGGTATCTAGTTTTAATTTTTCTATCTCTTTTAAATCAACTTTATCTACATGTAGGGCTATCTTTTTTTCTTTAGCAAGTTTTTCAAGAATCTCTTTGAATGTCACCTCTTTTGAGCCTATAATCCTTGAGCCACCCTCGGTAGCATTATAAGTTGTCATAAAAGAGTTTGTCTCTTCAATATGATGTTCTATAAAATTTCTAAACATATTCCAGTATATATTTGAATAAACTACCCCACTGCCTCCATACGCTTCAACTTCTATATAATTTTTATTTTTGACTGCGTCATCTAGCAAAGCATTGCTTTCAATTATATGATCATCTGCGTGCGTTTTAAAATCCTTTCCAAATGCCAAGTCTTGACCTATTAAAATGGTATTTTTAAATCCAAAAGCAGATGAAAACTCATGCGCCATATTGGCAGAACTCATCCCTTTGCAGAGGTAGCCATACTCATGTAAATCAAGATAGGTATTGTAAGCAAAAGGTCGCATAACTACAAATATTGAATCTGATTTTAGTGACTCAAAGAGTACTTTATGTTGCAAGGAGGCAGAGATTATAATGACATCTTTTTGATCTTTTTCATCTATCTCTTGAAAAAATTGTGCTGTTGGCTCGTCTCTTTCCATGGTAAAAACAAAATCTGGCTTAATTCCATGTTTTATCAAAATAGGAAAAGAGGCATCCACAGAGAGTATTGCTACCTTGTCTTGATACTTTTTTAATAAAGGCAGTTGTTTATCAAGACTAGGCCCGGTTGAAACGATAACAGCAGTTTTTATAAACTCTTTTTTTAAGAGGGATTGGTATTTTCCATTTTCTAGCATAAGATTAAGATTTTGAATATGTTGTCTAAAGCCCCTAAAAGTATCATTTATATCATTTCCATTGGCTTGTGCTACATAATTAATAGCCTTGAGAAATAGTGTTAGTAAGGTTTTGTACTTTTCAATATAAAACTGTTCGTAATAGCTTCCATTTATAATTAATTTGAAATTTCTTATATAATATTTTGCATTGGAGATATGTATCATGTTAATCAACAAAGAGTAATCTATCTCCTCATAATCTAAAACAACAAGTCGATTGTTTTGCAAATCCTTGGAGAAATCGATAAGATTAAAAGCAATATATATTAATTCTACATCTGCTTCAATAACAAAGAGCTGATGAAGCTTCTCGTTTTCTAGTAATTTTTCAATATTTTTACCATCAGCAATCCCAAAAAAATATAAAAAAAGATACTCTCTGTACTTTTCGTACTCTTTCGCATTTTTTTCTATAGCTTTTTGGGCATCATCATAAAAGAGAAAATTATTCTCTCTATCTAAAATATTTGCATACACATTGCCTTTAGCTAAAAAAACATCAAATCTATCGTTGCTTTCAATTTTTCGTAATTTTTTACATAAATCAGGACGATTTTTCTCTAAAGATTTTAAATTTTTTTCATAAGTATCCATAAGTTCTCTCTTGTGTGTTGAGTGTGTATCATAGCATAAAGTGTTGTACATTAAAAAAGGAGGGGAGCTTGATGAAACTGCCCAAGGGCAGTTTCAGAAGTATAGCAGTAAATTAGATTACTGAAGCAATCTAAGCACATTTTGTTGTACAGCATTTGCTTGACTCATAGCATAAGAGCCAGATTGAGCAAGAATGTTGTATTTTGAAAATGCTGCAGATTCTGCCGCGAAGTCAACATCACGGATTTGAGATTCTGCTGCTTTAACATTTACTTGAGTTACAGAGATATTGTTTACTGTAACAGTCAATTGATTTTGAACTGCACCAAGGTCAGCACGAGTTGCATCAAGTTTGTTGATAGCAGATTCAGTGATATCCATTGCTAACATTGCACCTTTTTGCGTTAACATTAAACCTATTTGGTCGTTTGAGTCAATTTTACCATCGTTGTTGTCATCAACTTGACCATATTTTACATCACTGAGCACATTGCTTTGTTCAATCTCTTTGAGTGTTGATGCACTTGCATTTGTATTTACTAAACTAGAGTCTTCAAAATGTTTAGAAGAGACATCAATATTGCCACCACTTAAGTTTGTAAATTGCAACTCTCCAGCATGAACACCATCATTGATACCAGCTACTGCAGAGAGACCATCAGTTACCATTGCTCTCCCATCAGATGTGAGTGTTATGGTGCCATCAGCCTCTAAGGTTGCGCTTACGCCAGTAAGATTTGATTTTTGATTAATAGCATTGATTAATGTGTTATTATCATCAGCATTTACAAGTGTAGTACCTTTATCCAATATGCGTTCACCATTGATAAAGATATCTGAAGTAATTGCACCACCTTGAACACGAATATTACTATTTTGTTCAACCACTGCTACTGCTTTAATGCCTGTTTTATCGCTTGTTGCATTGATAAGATCAGCCACACGACCAAGACCACTTTGATCCACACCAGCTGCTTGAGTTGCTGTAGAACCATCAGATTTTGTCACAGTCACCTCTGCAGTAAGTTGCACACCTTGAAGCTGTGTTCCATCAATAGTATATTGAACATAATCATTGCTTGTAAAGTCAGTACCAAGGCTTGATCTGTCATTTACTCCAATGCTTCCTAATGAAAGCGTTCCTGCTGTACCAATAACATCAGTACTTGAGAGGGTAATAGTACCTGAAGTTAGACCAGTAGAGCTTCCTGTCACGGTAGTCACTGTGAATGTTTTTGTCTCGCCTAAGCTTGTTGTTACATCAAATTTGTCACCTACTGAAAAACCTGTTATATCACTACTATTAACAGTTATTGCTCCTGCAGCAGTAGCGATTGTAGCTGCGCTTAAACTATTTAAATCTTCAGCTACTGTTTGTACTAAAGAAAGTTGTAATGTTGCACCAACAGACAGAGTTTTTTCTAGTCCTCTATCTAAAGTAATTGTAGCAAGAGACATAGCGCCTGTTGAAAGCGAACCATCAATATTTGTAATTGTATAATCACCAACACCATCAATGCGAATAGTATCACCTTGTGCTAAACCTTGCGCAGCCATTCCTGAAGGAATACCTGTGATTATTTTTGAATCTTTTGTTAATGATGTTGTTAAAGTACCCTTAACTGTATTTCCAACCGCTGCAATATCAGCTTTAGCAGTAATATTACCAATCGCTAAAGACTGAGTATTATCAATAGATGCGCCAATAGTTTGATTTGAGTAAGCACCTACTTGAAACTCTTTGCCAGTAAAGTTACCAGAAAGAAGTGATTGTCCATTAAATGAAGTTGTTTTAGCAATATTATCAAGTTGCTCTAATAGTCTATCAACATCCTTTTGAATCGCTTCACGAGAGGATGCATTCTGCGTATCAGAAGAGGCTTGAATTGCTTTAGTTTTGATCGTATCGAGGATTTTTAGTTGCTCATCCATCGCTTTGTCAGCAGTTTGGATAATACTAATCCCATCATTTGCATTAGCAATAGCTTGACCAAGTGAGTTAGCTTGTGAACGAAGATTGTCCGCAATAACCATACCTGATGAATCATCTGATGCTTTTGTGATACGAAGACCTGAACTCAATTTAGAGAGTGAACTATCTAAATTGCGATTATTCACTACCGCGTTTGTGTGCGCATTTAATGCCGCAATATTTGTATTAATTCTAAAACCCATAATAAATCCTTTAAGGGAGAGAGCTTAAAGCTCTTTTCAAATTTAGCGTCCTTGCTGTTAAGAGTAATATCGACTGCTTTTAAAAAAGCTTTAGAGTTTAAGGATTATTTTTCAACTTTTTAACTTTTTAAGCACAAATTAACTAAGATACTTTAGACTTCTTCAAAAAAATTCTGCTAGACTTTCAAAATTTTAATTTTTCTTACATAATATATAGGATAGCTATTTTGAATCTCATTATCGTTGAATCACCCGCCAAAGCGAAGACAATTAAGAACTTTTTAGGAAAAGAGTATGAGGTTATTGCCTCAAAAGGACATATCCGTGATCTTCCTAAATCCCGTTTTGGAATAAAAGTTGAAGATGACAACTTCATTCCCGAGTATAGTGTTGCTAAAGAGAATGCTCCTATTGTCAAGCAGATAAAAGCTCTTGCCAAAGGGGCAAAGACCATCTATATCGCGACCGATGAGGACCGTGAGGGTGAGGCTATTGGGTGGCATATCGCTCATGCTATGAAAAAAGACCCCGAGGAGTTACCTCGGATTGTTTTTCATGAGATTACAAAAACTGCTATACAGCACGCACTCGATACTCCTCGTAAGATAGATATGAATCAGGTTAATGCCCAGCAGACTCGTCGTCTGCTTGATAGAATAGTGGGTTATAAACTCTCTCCGCTACTCGCCTCTAAGATTCAAAAAGGGCTTTCAGGTGGGCGTGTTCAATCTTCTACTCTAAAGATTGTTGTCGATAGAGAGCGTGAGATTAAGGCCTTTATTCCTCAAGAATATTGGAGCATAGATACCAGCTTTAAGCCTGGGATTGATGCAAATTTAATTCTTTTTGATGGAACAAAGATAGAAAAACTCACTATCAAAAATGAAGAAGAAGCGCAACTTATCACCAAGGCAGTCCAAAGTCAAGAGTTCACAGTAGATTCTATTGAAACAAAACAGCGTAAAAGCTCTACGCCTCCGCCTTTTATGACCTCAACACTCCAGCAGACTGCTTCAAGCAAACTTGGATTTTCTCCGAAAAAGACGATGATGATTGCGCAAAGTCTTTATGAGGGGGTAAAAACACCTAATGGAACCTCTGGGGTTATCACCTATATGCGTACGGATTCACTCAACTTAGCCAAAGAAGCAGTAGAGATGGGACGAGAGCATATTTTAAACACCTATGGCGAGAAGTATCTTCCTAAAAAGCCAAAAGTTTATACAAAAACAGCCAAAGGAGCGCAAGAGGCTCACGAGGCTATTCGTCCGACAATGATAGATTTTACTCCCGAAATAGCTGCAAAATTTTTAAAACCTGATGAGATTAAACTCTACCGTCTTATCTATAACCGCTTTTTAGCTTCACAGATGATGGATGCGCTTTTTGAACAACAAGTTATTATCTTTAAAAGTCCACGCGCGAGTTATAAAGCTACGGGACGCAAGCTCCTTTTTAACGGTTTTTATATTCTTGAGGGGACTGATGATAAAGACAAATTGCTCCCGACTCTGATAAAAGGTGATGCAATAGCGTTAGAGCATATCACGCCAACACAACACTTTACGGAGCCACCGTCACGCTATTCTGAGGCGAGTTTGATTAAAAAACTTGAATCAGAAGGCATAGGTCGTCCTTCAACTTATGCTCCAACTATCTCAACCCTTCAGGCGCGAAACTATATCACTATAGAAAAACGCCAAATTATTCCGACAGAGGTAGCTTTTACAGTGACCGTGATGCTAGAAGAGCATTTTGAAGAGATAGTGGATGCTTCTTTTACAGCAAATATGGAAGAAATTCTTGATGAAATTGCTGAAAAAGGCAAGGATTGGCAACAGATTTTACGCGATTTTTATTTTCCATTTATAGAGAAGATAGATAAGGGTAAAAAAGATATCAAAAGCCTTAAACTTGCAAAACCCATGGGACGCAACTGCCCTCAATGCGGAGAAGAGCTTCTTATGCGCTCAGGACGATATGGAAACTTCATCGCATGTAGCGGTTTTCCAAAATGTAAATACACAGAGCAGATTGATGAAGATGGCAATACGATAGAACGCCCTGCTGATGAAGTAAGTGAAGAGAAATGTGAAAAATGTGGTAGCAATATGGTCGTCAAAAATGGTCGCAATGGGAAATTTCTCGCATGCAGCGGCTATCCAAAATGTAAAAATACAAAATCACTTGACGCAGAGCAGAAGACCTGCGATATCCCTTGTCCAAAATGTAAAGGCAAGCTTCTGTGGAGAACTTCACGCCGTGGAGCTTTTTGGGGTTGTGAAAATTATCCCAAATGTGACTTTATCTCTAAGTTTGAACCGACAAGTATTCCTTGTTCTCAGGAGGAGTGTGACGGCTTTCTAGCAAGACGAACTTATAGAAATAAAGAAGTTTATGAGTGTATTACATGTAAGACTCGTACACCTTTTGAAGAGGCATAATTGAAAATTGGCATTTTTTCAGACACTCACACAAAAACAAAGTTAGCAAAAAAAACAGTTGCTCATCTTATCAGTGAGGGGGCAGAATTTTTTATCCATGCGGGTGATATCTGCGACAGGAGGGTCTTAGAAGAGCTAAGTGAATGCGGTAAGCGTTATGTGGCAGTCTATGGCAACAATGATGCCAATATAACCAAATACCATAATCAATATAATCTCGTCCAAGAGCCTTACTATTTTAAACTTGCCAACACAAAGTTTAAGCTTATGCACCTCCCTTTTTATATGGCTCCCGATAGCGATGTAGTTATCTTTGGGCATACGCATGAATTTGAGTGTGATTTTAAAAACAATACTCTTTTTTTAAATCCCGGTGAAACCTGTGCGCGCAATAAAAATCTCTCTGAGTGTGTTATGCTTGAAATTGTGCCTGCATTTTTTCATGTTACTTACTACATGCGCCCTACTGAAGATAAAAATTTTCATGCGCAACATTTTAGTTTTGAAAGGCAAAATATATGAAAAAAAAGATTTTTTTATGCTCTATTAGCAATATTAATAGCGGTACATGTAAGGAAGATTGTAAATTCTGCTCACAGAGTGTAAAGTATCGTGCGGATATTGAGCGTTATGTTAAAAAACCTATTGCTGACATTGTTCAAGAGGCGCGAAATCTTGAAGCCATTGGCGCCTTGGGTTTTTGTCTAGTAACTGCGCACAAAGGGCTTGATGATAAGACCTTAGAGTTTGTCTGTGAGATTTCACACACTTTGAAAAAAGAAGTACCGCGTTTGCGTCTTATCGCCTGCAATGGAACTGCCTCTTTAGAGCAGCTAAAAGAGTTAAAAAAAGCAGGTATTTCAGCCTATAATCACAACCTCGAAACCTCAGAATCTTTTTATACTGAAGTTTGCACCACCCATCCTTGGAGCGAGCGTTATGAGACCTGTGAAAATGTGAATGCCTCAGGCTTAAACCTTATTGCTGGTGGTATTTTTGGGATGGGTGAAACGCACGAAGATAGAGTCTCTATGTTAGAATCTATAAAATCGCTCCACCCCGTTTCGGTCCCTCTTAATTTTTATCATCATAATGCGTCGCTTCCTCTTAAGTCAAGTACGCTTAGTGTTGATGAAGCCTTGGATATCATTCGACTAGCAAAAAGCATTTTAAGCGATACAGATCGTCTTATGCTTGCTGGTGGTCGTGAGATCACCTTCAAAGAGCGTCAAGATGAGATATTTGATGCTGGTATCAATAGCATCGTTATCGGAAATTATTTAACCACATTGGGGCGCGACTCACATAAAGACTTAGAGATGTTAGAAAAACTTGAATTTACTATCGCTACGGATACTAAAGTAAAAAAATAATGAGTCAAAATATCGTTCTCATTATAACGCTCTCTTTGGTGATAATATTTTCACCATTTTTTGCAAAGCTTTTTCGCGTTCCTACAACCCCTGTAGAGATTGTTGCGGGTTCACTTTTGGGCTATTTTGGTTTTTTGCATGAAAATCATCTCTTCGAGCTTGTTGCAGAAGTTGGCTTTTTATTTTTAATGTTTATTGCTGGGACAGAGGTAGATGTTAGAAAGGTTCTGCAAACAAAAGCCTCTTTGATGAAGCGTATATTGTTTTATCTAGCAACATTGTATATCTTGGCTATTGCTATTAATCTCTATTTTGAGCTAGGGAAAATCTTTATTATCTTGCTTCCACTTATCTCTGTTGGACTTGTTGCGGCTCTTTCAAAAGAGTTTGGTAAGACCCCTTGGCTAGAGCTCTCTATGACAGCAGGAAGTATAGGAGAGGTTATCTCTATCACTGCACTTACCCTCGCTTCTGCCTCTCTTGAATTTGGTGTAGGGGTAGAATTTTTCGAAGTGATTGGCGCTTTGATTGCTTTTATTGTCTTTATTTTGCTTCTTTTTCGTGCCTTAGAGCTTTTTTTCTGGTGGTATCCTGAAGTTGCCTTAGCACTTATGCCTCACAAGGACAACAAGGAGCAAGATATCCGCCTCTCTATGGGAGTGCTCTTTTTACTTATTTCTGGCATGATGTATCTTGACCTTGAGCTTGCTTTTGGTGCCTTTATCGCAGGGATTTTTCTTCCTACATTTTTTAAACATAAACATGATTTACCTGAAAAACTTGCAAGCCTTGGATTTGGTTTTCTTATCCCGATATTTTTTATCTACATCGGAACATCTCTAAATCTTGAGGCGCTTTTGGTTGATGGACTTATTCTCACTGCTCTTCTTATCACCGTTGCTATGATAACAATGCGTCTTGTAAGTTCTTTGATATTTATACGCTCTTTGGGTCTTCGTGACTCTTTACTGATGGGACTCAGCCACTCTATGCCATTGACACTACTTATCGCGGTTGCCACACTTGCGTATCATGCCAATAGTATAGATAAGTTACACTACTATGCTCTTATCCTCGCCTCACTGTTTCAAGTTATCATTGTGATGATCTCTATAAAAGTAATAGTAAATTATTGGCACGAGGAAGCCGTCAAAGAAGATACGATATAATGACGCATGTCACTTTTACTTGAGATCGCAAGAGAATCTATCGCCGAAGTTTTAGAAGCATCACGCAGTATTGATGTTGGTGTTCTAAAAAAAGAGCATCCTATTTTAAATGAAAAGATGGCGACTGCTGTTACTCTTTATCTTGATAATGAAGTACGCTCGCATTACTGCTCTTTGCACCCGAGTAAAAGTTTGTTAGATGATCTGATTTGTACTGCTAAAATAGCTGCTTTTGAGTCTGAAATCTATCCACCCATAACAACATCACAATACTTACATGTAAGCATTCAAGTCTCTCTTTTAACGCCTCTAAAAGCCTTGTCTTATGAAAATATTGAGCAACTTATTTCTCAAATTTCCCCACATGAAGATGGTATAGTGATGTCATATCAAGAACGCGAATCGTATCTTTTTCCTAATGCATGGGCAAACAAAAGCATTAAAGAAGTACTTGAAAAACTCTCAGAAGCGATAAAGACGAAACCATCTTTACAGGAAAGTCCACGCATTTCAACTTTTCAAGTACAAAACGCAAGAGATAAGGCGATTTTGTCTTAAGACTTTAGATTTTCAGGAAATTTCATCATAAATTTCTGAATTTTTGGAGCAATAACCATAGAACAATAACCCTGATTTGGATTGAGTGCATAATAGTTTTGATGATACGCTTCAGCAGGATAAAAAGTCGGTGCAGGTGAAAGTTCTGTGACGATTGCATCTCGTAAATCTTTTTGTTTTGCTTTTATACTCTCTTGAGCACTCTTTTTCTGCTCTTCACTTTGATAGAAGATAACAGAGCGGTACTGCGTTCCACGATCAGCGCCTTGAGCATTCAGTGTGGTGGGGTCGTGAATTTCCCAAAAAATCTCTAAAATCTCTTCAAATGAGATAATTTGGGCATCATAGGCAATCTCGACAACTTCCGCGTAACCACTCACGCCTGTACAAATCATCTCATAGTTTGGATGAGGACGCTTTCCGCCCGCATAACCACTTACTACTGAAATAACACCCTTGACTTTATTATACACTGCCTCAGTGCACCAAAAGCATCCTCCACCTAAAATTGCTAGCTCTTTTTTCATCTAAAATACCTCACTTTTTCCTAATTATGACAACTTTTGCTTAAAGAGTTCGCTTTCTCAAGTTAGTTTAATTATTATTTTATTATTATGGCTTATGGATATTTTACTTTTATTACCGCCATTTTTTTATGCGCTAACGGCTCTGTTTTGGATATTTTTAGTTGTCATATCATTTCAAAAGTTTACTCAATACCGTTTAAGGCAACCGCTTTTTTCAAAATTTTCTATCATTATTGCATTTTTTTCCTCCACAGCAACTATTACTAATATCATATTTACATATCATTACCTTAATATAAGCCACTCTGAAATTCTACAGTGGGTTGATTGGGCGATACTGGCTCTTAACACTTCAGCAGCTATTGTTACATCCATTTTATTTACACATCGCTCCATAGGTGACTCTATGGAAAATATTCTCGCTAAAATAGAGCAATTAGAAGCGTTCAATAACGAAAAAGAAGACCTTGGTGAGATTTTTGATGAAAAAGATGATTTGATTACTTTGCAAGAGGTGTTATTAGATGTTCAAGAAACGATGATTAGTGCAAGTGAACCTAATGCAATGTTAGATAAAATTTGTGTTCAGCTTTGTGTTCATCCTGCTTTTAATGTTTGCTGGATGGGTTTTGCTGAGTATGGTGCCGATACACTTCCTATCTCATTTTTCCATGACCTCGCTGAACCGCGTTTTCTTTCAAATGACTTTGTTACTATCTTGGATGATGAAGACCCTTACGCTCATGGACCAAGTTCTCAGGCACTCCTTACGGCTAAAACTGTTGTTATTGAAGATACTCAAAATGATTTGCGTTTTTCACAATGGCACAGTAGGGCAAAATTTTCTCAAATTGTTTCAGTTTTAGCTTTTCCTATGATAGCAAAAAAAGGCAATAGACCTATTGGCGTATTAACGCTTTGCTCAACAAATAGCTACACACTAGAAGATAAAAGCACTATTCTTCTTAAAAATATGGCACTTGCTATCACTAAACGAATCATCTCTCTTAATCAAACGATAAAAAATGAGAGACAAAGACAAAGAGAGCTTGATAATGTTCATACCCTACAGCAGATAATAAATACTGCTCCTATAGAGATATATTGGAAAGATAAAGATTTACGATATGTAGGTGCAAATACGACTTTCTTAAAACATAAAAATATTCCATCTCTTTATAGTATCCTTGGAAAAAATGATGCACAATTAGGCTGGTATAGTGAAAATCCTGATATTGCTGCTACTGAAGGAAAAATTTTACTAGAAAACAGTGAAATTCATAATCAATTAGAACATATAGATAAGCGTTGGCTCATTACAACAAAAATACGCTATCGCAATAGAGAAAACATGATTTTAGGACTTCTTGGTATGCATATAGATATGACTCATCAATATAATGCACAAGCAGATCTAAAGCGAAATGAACAGTGTTATCATGAGATTTTAGATAGTGTTCCCGAACTTGTTTTGCAGTATTTTGATAAGGATCGATGTATTACAAAATGGAATGTTCACAACACTCTTCTTTTTGGATACTCAGAAGAAGAAGCGGTTGGCAAAAAAGTGGAAGAGTTACTCTATCCTGAAGAAGCACGAAACATCTTTATAAACAAAATAGACACATGGCTAACGCAAAATCGCCCTCTGCTCCCTACTACAGTAGAGTTAGTGCATAAAGATAAAAAACGTATCAATATCCACGCTTCTTATATTCTAGTAGATCGCCTTGGAAAAAACCCTACTTTCATTACTGTCTTCCTTAAGAACTGATGTTAAAATAATAAAAATATTTAACTTTAACGTCAAAAAAGCTATTGTTCTCAATAGATTTTATTTATAATTAAAATTAGGACTTCTTATGAAACATGTATTAATCCTAGGTGGTGGCTTTGCTGGACTTGAGGCTGCTATCTTTTTGCGTAGAGAAAATTACAATGTTACACTTGTGAGCAATAGAGATTACTTTTATATCTATCCAACTTCCATCTGGATACCAACAAAAGAGGCAGAATTTAAAGATCTGTGTGTTGATCTAAAAGACCTGCAAAAGGCACATGGATTTGAACTTGTTATAGATGAAGTTACGGCGATCCGCTCTAAAGAAAACAAAGTAGAGCTCAAAGAATGTGGAATTATCGGTGATTATGATTATCTTGTGGTTGCTATGGGAGCGCACAAGATGAAGCACAAGGGAATTGAAAACACCCTTTCTATTTGTGGCGCTCCTGAGATGTCATTAGAGATTCGCCATGAGTTAAACAGACTTATAGCCAATGGTGGTGGTAAGATTGCCATGGGTTTTGGTGGCAATCCAAATGACTCCTCTGCAGTGCGTGGTGGACCAGGGTTTGAGCTTTTATTTAATGTCCATCATATGCTTACAAAACTAGGTATTCGTGATAATTTTGAATTGACTTTCTTCGCTCCTATGCAAGAACCAGGTGCAAGAATGGGGCCACAAGCCCTCAAAATGATGGATATGTTTTTTAATAAACTCAATATCCACCGTCATTTTGGTAAAAAAATTAAAGAGTTTCAAAAAGATGCAATACTCTTTGAAGATGATACAGAGCTAGAGAGTGATTTTACGATGTTTATTCCAGCAGGTGATGGGCATAGTGTTATCAAAGAGTCTGACCTTCCGTTAAATAAGGCAGGATTTATTCATATTAACGATCACTGTGAAGTTGATTACGAGCATGCAGATCATTTCTTTGAAGATTTAGATGGCGAAAAGCCACAGCATTCAAATGTTTTTGCTATTGGTGACATTGCCTCTATGGATGGTCCTGACTGGCGTGCAAAGCAGGGTCATGTAGCTGAGGTTATGGCTCGAGTTACTGCTTTTAATATTACTGCGAGAGATAACAAACTAGAAGAGCGTCAGGGCTATCAAGAACATATCAATATTCTCTGCGTGATGGATAGTGGTGATGGAGCTGCGTTTGTATATCGTGATGAAAAACGCGCAATGATGATTCCAATGCCTTTTATTGGGCACTGGTTGAAAAAAGGCTGGGGGCTGTATTGTCGCTATTCAAAACTTGGTAAAATACCTCGAATACCTGGTTTATAAAAAGGAAAATTATGCAAGAGAAATTATTTAAAGAAAAATACCCTATCCATACTATTATTATTAAGAAAACTGAGACAAAATACAAGAGCGTCGATGAGATAGTAGAGACAATCAAAAATAGTGTAGAAGCGCACCCAGTAGCTGTATATATAGGTCTCTTCGATCATTATGCACACACGACAGGGCTTCAAGAGAGTGAAATAAACTCTGAAATAAATGAGGCTAAAAATATTATTTTCTGTTTTGGTAAAGAGCTTATGGATCCTATGGTTTTAGCCGTAAGACCTCGCTCTATTGGTATTGCTGATATGGGTGAAAATTTTGTTCTTTCATTTCTTGAGGCTCCAAATCCTGTAGCAAATCAATCAATGACAGCATGGTGCAAATCAATCATTATTTAATTTCAGGTTTTCTTGAATTATTTGAATCTGATTGATTTATATCTTCTATTTTTACTGCTTTTTTTATCTTCTTTGGGCTTCTTATTGGAGCGATGGTTATCACTTCTTTATCCCAAAGATTCGCTTTATCAAAATGTGCTAAATGATTATAGTTGATCATTTTTTTCAGATCTGTAACATACTCATCTCCTCTTTCTGAATACTTATCCAAGGTTTCACATAGAGCAAGACCTGTTGCAATTTTCCCCTCTTTGCGCAGATTAAAGCGTTTTTGGCGTAATTTGTTATAAGCATTATGTGTATTAAGATTTAGCATATATGAGTTTACAGAATCTTGCGGTGTCTTAAAGCGTGCTAAGCCAAAATTGGAAAACTGACTTCTCTGTTTTGAGGGAATCATTGCTGTTTTGCTTGTTGTCCACTGCCCAAAAAGTGCGTTGCCTTCACTTGCAAAGCGTGAAGTTGCCCATCCGCTCTCTTGGGCTGCTTGAGCTAGAGCTAAAGAGGGAGCGATAGTATCCACTCGTAGCAGCAGTTTATCTATTGTTGTATCATTGATAGTTAAATTCTCATCTTTTTTGACAACTTTATATTTTTTAGCAATTTTCAAGAACCATTCTTTTGCTTCATCATTGAGTGAAGCAGGATTTTTAGCTAAAGCGATAAGGTGGTTTCTCTCTATCTGAATTAATTCATTAGCACGCAAGATAGCAGGAGTTATCAGTTTGAAAAATATATCTTTTTTTGTCTGGGTTGAAATTTTAGAGGATTGATCTTTCCAGCGAGATGAGATGCGTTTGAGATAAACTCTAGGAATAATCTGAAAACCTTTGTACCATTTTTTCTTTGCATAGCCTATGCTATTAAAAACAGTATAGATATCATCCATGGAGCTTGTATATATCACTCTATGGGGGAGCTTCTTTTCATCTATAACAGAGAATGTTTGCATCTTCAAGGATTTGCTTTCTTGCTCTTTCTGTATTGATGCATTACTCTCTTTTGTGCTGTTTTTATTTTCACAGGCAAGAAAAAAGAGTGCTAAAAGTGGTAGCAATATTGGTTTCATGATATCTCCAAAAAAACGATGCTATTATTATAGCTTACATGTAAAGAATTTTCTTCACATCATTTTATGTTCTACTTAGATAAAATAAACAATTATTTTACATGTAAAGAGTTTCATGAACACAAAACAAGAACTTTTAGAGATTATAAAAACGCGTCCACTGATCATAGATGGAGCAATGGGAACGCAACTGCAAGAGCGTGATGCACAGATTCCTGAGTCTGCTTGGGAAGGCAATGAAGGCTGCAATGAGCTTCTTAATGTTACTGCTAAAGAGGTGATGGAGTCCATATTTAACGCCTACTTGACAGCGGGAGCTGACCTTATCACCACAAACACTTTCGGTGCATTTGATTGGGTTTTAGATGAGTATGGCATAGGAGAGCGTGCCTATGAGCTCGCTCGTGCAGGCGCTGAAATTGTGAAAAAAAAGTGTGATGAGTTCTCAACTCCTGAGCAGAAGCGTTATGTTTTAGGCTCCATCGGGCCAGGAACAAAACTTCCTTCTCTAGGTCATATGCATTATGATGCAATGTTCAAAGGCTACAAAGAGTGTGCTATCGGGCTTATTGATGGTGGAACTGACATTTTTATACTAGAAACTTGTCAAGACCCTCTACAGATAAAAGCTGCTCTTCACGCATGTGAAGCGGCAAACGCAGAGAGAAATAGTGAGCTTCCTATCATGGTTTCAGTCACGATTGAGCTTGCTGGAACTATGCTTATAGGAACAGATGCGCAGACTATTGCTGCTATTTTAGAGCCTTTTGATATTTTTTCTCTTGGTTTTAACTGCGGAACAGGACCTGAACAGGTTTTAAAACATGTCAAAACTCTCAGCGAAGTTTGGTACAAACCTATCTCAATCCATGCCAATGCAGGACTCCCTCAAAATCGTGGTGGCCATAGCTACTATCCAATGGGGCCTGATGAGTTTGCAGACCATCAAGAGGCTTTTTTACAGTATGATGGAGTAAGTTTTTTAGGAGGCTGCTGTGGAACAACGCCACAACATATCCGCGCCTTAGTCGATAGAGTTACATGTAAGACTCCAAAAGCACCGACAGGCTCACAAGCAACATCTCTAGCCTCACTTTTTAATACTGTCTCACTAATGCAAGATCCCGCGCCTCTACTCATAGGAGAGCGTGCCAATGCTACAGGCTCTAAGGCTTTTAGAGAACTACTTTTAGCTGAAAACTATGAGGGAACTTTAAGCGTAGGCCAGCAACAAGTTCGTGCAGGTGCCCATGTTTTAGATGTTTCAGTCGGCTTTGCTGGGCGTGATGAAACAAAAGATATGAATGAGGTTATGAGTCGCTACGCACAAAAGATTGCTCTGCCTTTGATGCCTGATTCTACGCAAACTGATGCACTAGAGACTGCCTTAAAACTTATCGGTGGAAAACCTATCATCAACTCTGTTAATCTTGAAGATGGCATTGAAAAATTTGATACCGTGTGTCAGTTGGCTAAAAAATATGGCGCTTCTCTTGTCTGCTTGACTATTGATGAAGTGGGTATGGCAAAAACAGTCGAACGCAAGCTTGAAATTGCAGAGCGTATCTACGAGCTCGCTACACAAAAACATGGACTTAATCCAGAAGATTTAGTTTTTGATCTGCTTACCTTTACGGTAGGAAGTGGTGATGAAGAGTACCGTGACGCTGCTATTATGACTATAGAAGCTATCCGCCAACTACGACTAAAACATCCTGAAGTTGGAGCTATTTTAGGACTTTCAAATATCTCTTTTGGTCTCGATAAAGATGCCCGTCCTTATCTCAACTCCATCTTTTTAGATCACTGTATCAAAGCAGGGCTAACATCTGTTATCATTAATGTCAAACATATTATACCTCTCAATAAGATTAGCCAAGAGGAGCAGGAGATATGTAATAATCTCCTTTTTGATAAAAGACCAGAGGGTCAGGCTCTTTTTGATTTTATTGAGCATTTTGACTCAAAAGAAGCAGTTGATAGCGAGGCTGAAGATGAGGCGTACAAGGCATTAAGTGATGAAGAAAAAATCGCTAAACTCCTAATGGATGGTGATAAAGACAGAATGATTCCTCTTGTGGATAGTTGTCATGAAGCACTTGGTGCAGAGCGTATCGTCAATGAGATTCTTATCGGTGCTATGAAAGTTGTTGGAGAGCTTTTTGGTTCAGGTCAGATGCAACTGCCTTTTGTGCTTCAAAGTGCGGAGACCATGAAAGCAACTGTAGATCATCTCAATCCCCATCTTCCTAAAACTGAAAAAGAGGTCGATACGACACTCATTTTAGGAACTGTGAAAGGGGATGTCCACGATGTGGGTAAAAACCTTGTAGATATAATCCTCTCAAATAACGGCTTCAAGGTGATCAATCTTGGCATCAAAGTCCAACTAGAGCAGTATATAGAGACACTCAAAACTTCTAATGCGCAAGCGATTGGAATGAGTGGGCTTTTAGTAAAATCAACTCAGGTGATGAAAGAAAATCTTATCGCCATGAGAGAAGCAGGCATCAAAATCCCCGTACTTCTTGGCGGTGCGGCGCTGACGCGTAGTTTTATTGATGATTATTGTCGTGTGAATTATGATGGACCTATCTTCTACTGCAAAGATGCTTTTGATGGTGTGACCGCTATGGCACGCATCGAAGCAGGGAATTTTGACACTGACTTACATGGCAAAGAGGGCATAGAAAAAGTTGTGAAAGAGAAAAAAGAGGTAATTATTCCTCCTTTTTCACAACTGAAGATGCCTCGTCGTGATATCCGTATTCCTACGCCACCTTTTTGGGGACGGCGTGTTATTGAGCTTAGCCAAACACAAAAACTGATGGCATTTGAGTGGATAAATCATAAGATTTTATTTAAACAACGCTGGGGGTATAACCCAAAAGGCTTAGACAAAGAGGCGTATCAAAAACAGCTAGATGAAGTTGTCTGGCCAGCGTATGAGCGTCTAAAAGCACAATTTTTAGATGAAGATCTTTTTCAACCGACTATTATTTATGGATATTGGCCTGTTCGTAGTGATGATACTAGCTTGTATGTTTTTGATGAGAGCGAAGGCTTTCACAGTGAAAAAGATGCCAATAAAGAACCACTAGAGCAGATCATCGGACGTGCCTCGCATGAATACCATTTTCCACGCCAAGGTAAAAAACCTCACCGAGCTTTAAGTGATTTTTTCCATCATGACCGCCATGACATTTTAGCAATGACTTGTGTCAGTTCAGGTTCAAAACTGAGTGAATATGAAAAAGAGCTCTATGATGAAGGAAAATATACCGAGTATTATCAAGTCCACGGCTTAGGCGTTGAACTAGCAGAAGCCCTAGCGGAGATAGCCCATAAACAGATACGCCTTGACCTAAATATTTCAGAGGGTGAGGGTAGTAAACTTAGTGATGTACAGATGAGCAGATACCAAGGCTCACGCTACAGTTTCGGCTATCCTGCCTGTCCTGATTTGGAGCAAAACCGTGTTCTTTTTGACCTGCTAAAACCCGAAGAGTACGGCATAGAACTCAGCGAAACTTTTCAAATGCATCCAGAACAGTCCACCTCAGCGCTCATAGTCTATCATCCCAATGCGACATATTATAATATATAGAAAAAGAGAAGCAAGCTGAAATTTTAACTTGCTTTCTATTTATAATCATAGAAGTATTTGATTTTTTATAGTTTTATAAGAATTTTACAGTGAGAATTAGAGAACTGAAGCCTAGAGTGCTTCAAGTTCCTCAAAAAGATTTTTAGCCATTACTTCATAGTTTCGACCTAAATTTAGTAGTTTTTCTTGTCCTTTTTGACCTATTTCTATAAGTTCTTCCTCGCTCATAGCGATGATTTTTTTCAATTTTTCACTTATCTCTTCGCTATGAAAATCACTAAATAGCGCCTCTGTGTCAGAATCAAAAATACTATGATTTTTTTCAGTATTGCTTAAAAGCGCTGGAGCACAGCAGTTGTAGTAATCTGCTACTTTAGCAGAAAGTGCATTGTTATAAAGCTCATTATCTGGCAGTAGTCCTAGACCTACATCAGATAAAGATACTTGTTCTTTGATGCTAGAGAGTTCATCAGCACTGACAATGTTTACTCGCTCTTTTATATGTGGATAAACCTTGAGTAGTTCATAAATCACTTCAGGATTTACAACACACACGCTTAGTTGCCAAGCTAAGTCAGCTTCAAGCGCATTAAAGGCATCTAAGACTACTTCAAACTCTCGCAGTCTATCTAAGGAGCCAACATAGATAAAGCGGCGCACTCCGTCATTGCGAAGCTCTCGTTTGCTTATGAGTTTTGGATCGAGTGCTATGAGAAGTGGATATATTTTACATGTAAGGTTGGGATAGAAAACTTTTTGCATCTGGTGTGAAGTAGGCATAAAAATATCAACCTGATTAATCAACCTATTTTTCGTAAAATTTCCTATTTTTACGCGAAGTGCTTTTAAGATCCCTTTTTTCTCTTTTTTGGCTTTTTCATAGGCATGTGTAGATTTAGCAAAAGAGGCACGAAAGCCAACTTTATAGTTGTATTTTTCACGATACGAGAGTACTGTCTTTAAAATATGTTGCGCATTGCGTACAAAAACATAGTCATACTTTGCAATATCTACTTTGCCTTTAATACGGAGATATTTAATCACATCCTTATCATGATGTGAAGGTATTACAAAATCATCATCTTTTATCTGAAAGCTATCCTTATATTTTGTAAAATAGACTACATTAACATAAAGATACTCTTTAAGGTAGCCTTGAAAAAGCGAGCCTATGGTTCCGTGTTGGCTATATTCTTGCTGATCAGTTATATACAGTAAATGTTTCATCTCTTACTCCTTGTTGTCATCAGTTAGTTCATTAATGAAACGCTTTTCATCAAACTCTAAACCTAAATATTTACTCAAGGCTTGTGCATCACGCAAAGCATTGCCTAAACAACTTGTAGCTCCTGGCGATGGAGTCATATTAAAGACAATTCCTTCGCCAGTATTAATGGATGCCTCACCTAGCATCAGTTTCTCATTCTCTTTATCTAAAACTTGAGGTCGAACGCCACCAAAGCCCTTAGCATATTTGATATCTTCTTCTTGAAGCGAGGGGACGATTTTACGAGCATCTTTGATAAAAAACTTCTTATTAAAATAAGGAATCTCAAATAAAAAATTTCTAAAGATATAGTTACGAATATCAGTATCTTTGAGTAGATCGTAAAAGATTTTAAAGATATGTAAATCAAGACGCAAGGTCTTAAAAAAATCAATTATAGTAGTATTGCCATGAAAACGCTCTAGCTTTGGCAATACTAAGGCTGTTGGACCAAAGCGGGTATAGCCATTTAATAAAACATCAGGATCACCATGAAGCGCAGCAAAAGGAAGTTTTGGATTTTGCACCATATACACTTTTCCTTTTAAGATTTTTTTTGTAGAGACATAAAAACTCCCAGCTATCGGCAGGGTTGCATACTGATGCCCATATCCCATTTTATGGGCCAAATAGAGACTATGTGCCCCTGCGTTCACTACAACATAATCAGCTGTAAAGTGTGCTCCTTTTGTTGTTTCAAGATGAAATATGGAACCTAGTTTTTGAATATATTTTACTTCAGAATTAAAAAAGATATCAGTGATTTTATCCTCTTTTTTTAAAGTATTATCGATAAAACTATCCGAAAGTGCTTTGAAATCAACTGTTGTCCACTCTCCTTGCGCTCCCATACCTACTATATCTTCTCTCCGTTCATTGCCATCTGCATCATAAACAAGTGCAGGCTCTATCTCTGCAATCTTTTTCTTGTCATAAAACTCAAGATAGTCATATAGAGACTTAAATTCTTCGTAGCGTTGCCTGATAAACTTAGCTTCATCGTACCCCACGCCGATAGCCATTTTTTGATGTGAAAACATTATCTTGTTTTCATACCCGTGCTGCAGACAATACTTCTCAATCATCTTGGCGGTGCGTGTCACTTTTCGTGCTTTTTCTAAGGTATAATTTGTTTCAATGTCGCCACAGTGAAGAGTTTGAGAGTTTGCCGAACCACTAGAATTTAAGACTGAGAGTGATTCATATTTTTCTAAAAGACAAATTTTTTTAGCATTTGTGTATTCGCCAAGCTCATAATAGAGTGCAGCGCCAGAAACACCGCCTCCGACGATAATAACATTGTAGTGATTTTGTGTCATATATTTCTCCGTTTATAATTACTTTTTTAATAAATCCGCTCTATCATAAGCTGAATCGAGGTGCGCCCGTTGAACTCATTTTTATTTACTGTATAAGAGCAGGTCATTTTTCTATCTTCTGGAACACTTAAGACCTCTCGAAAGGCTAGGAGTTCATGACTTTGGCGTTCATGGGGGCTGAAGCGTAGACTGATTCGGCTGTGTGATCTGTCTGCTCCGAAGAGTTTCACGCCTAAAACCTCGGCATTTTCGGCTAAAAATCGTGGTCTAGGGTTGGCTTCGCCATAAGGCTCGAAACGCTCTAAGATTTCAAGGAGTTCAAAGTCGATGCTACTACTCTCTATCTCCCCGATAATCTCCTCTTTTGGGATAAAATCATCGGGGTCTAAGCTCTGCGCCTCTTTGTTGATAGCTTTTTTAAAGGCTTCTATATCCTTTACATGTAAGGATAATCCTGCTGCCATTTTATGACCACCAAACTTCTCTAAAAGATGCTTTTGAGACTTTATAAGTTCATATATATTAACCTCTCCAATGGAGCGAGCGCTCCCTTTTGCCCTTTCTCCTTCAATACTAAGAACAAGAGCAGGACGACCAAATTGACCGACAAGACGCGAGGCGATAATGCCTACAACTCCCTCATGCCAACCCTCGCCATAAGCGACAATTATCTTATCATCAGGGCTTACATGTAAGGTAGCTATCTCTGTAGTGTCAGCTTCGGTTGTTTTGCGTAAATCATTGAGTTTATTAAGAAGTTCAAACTGCTTAAATGCGCTCTCTTCGTCCTTGGCTATTAAAAACTCCAGCGCTATGGAAGCATCTTCCAAGCGCCCAGCAGCATTTAATCGTGGGGCTATTTGAAAGCCTATATCTTCTGAGCTAAGACGGCTTTTGTTGATAAATTCTCTTATGATAACAAAAGAGGGACGCTTACTTTTCGTCATCTGCTTTAAACCTGCTTGAACAATAGCGCGGTTTATGCCGATAAGAGGCATCACATCAGCCACAACTGCTAGGGCTAAAAGCTCTAAGTATTGAGACATATTGACGCTTACATGTAACTCTTGTTTGAGCAGACCTAGGAGTAACCAAGCCACTTGCGCACCGCAAATATCTTTAAAAGGATACTTACATGTAAGGAGTTTTGGGTTTACTATCGCATAAGCATCGGGGAGTGTTTCAGAGGGGGTATGATGGTCGGTGATAATCAAATCAATACCTCGTTGCTTACAGATATCCGCCGCTTCTATGGCGGTAATCCCATTATCCACCGTAAAAACTAAGTCCGCATCAACGCGCTCTAAAATCTTGGGCGAAACACCATAGCCATCTTGAAAACGATTTGGGATGATAGTTTCAAGAGGATAGCCAATCTCTCTAAAAAATAGCACACAGATAGAAGTAGAGGTGACACCATCGACATCATAGTCACCTACAAGAGTGATACGCTCTTTATTGTGTATCGCTTGGGCAATTCTACTTGCCGCGCGTTGCGCATCATGCAAAAGCGAGGGGTGGGGAATATCGCTAAGCTTACTAAACTCTCCACCAAAACGACGCTCTAAAGTCTCAAAAAGGCTCTTTTTATCGAGCTTTTTAACCCTAGGCGTTTTTGACATTGGCAGACGCTGCTTTTACAAAAGAGAGGATGACAGGATTTGGAGTCTGTAAGCGTGAGGTAAATTCTGGATGAAACTGCACGCCTAAAAACCAAGGATGTTCTGGAATCTCTACGGCTTCAATCAGTCCATGAGACTCACCAGTGACTACCATTCCCGCTTTTTCTAGGGCATCACGGTATGTTGGATTTGCCTCATAGCGGTGACGGTGACGCTCATATACGACATCTTCATTCCCATAAGCCTCTGCTAAATGTGAACCTTTTTTCGTCTCGCATGGGTACTCGCCTAAACGCATTGTTCCTCCCATTGGAGATTCATGTGTGCGTAGTTCAGTCTGTCCTGATTGGTTGATAAAATTATCGATAAGATAGACCATAGGATTTGCTGTTTGGCTATCAAACTCTATGGAATTTGCATCTTGCAAGCCTAAAACATTGCGCGCATACTCTATCAGTGTGAGTTGCATCCCTAAACAGATGCCGAGGTAGCTTATCTTGTTTGTTCGCGCGTACTCTATGGCTCTTATCTTCCCTTCAACACCGCGCGCTCCAAAACCACCAGCCACAAGAACCGCGTCACAATCACCAAGAAGCTCTTCACTGCCTCGTGCCTCTACCTCTTCACTATCTACCCAGCAGATATCGACACGAGTATCAAGATGCGCTCCTGCATGAATGAGTGCTTCGGTGAGTGATTTATAAGACTCTTTGAGCTCAAGGTACTTTCCTACAAATCCGATAACAACACGTTTTTGAGGCGAGACAATCTGCTTCACCAAAGAGTCCCATTTTTCCATATCGGGATTTAGCTCACCAAGCTCTAACTCTTTGGCGATAGGGGCTAAAATATTTTGCTGTAAAAATGTGAGAGGCACAGCGTAGATACTTGCCGCATCGAGCGCTTCTATGACAGAGTCGTGAGAGATGTCGCACGAAAGTGCTAGCTTCTTCTTGAATGTCTTAGGTAGAGAAGTCTCCGCACGAGCAATAAGCATCTGTGGCGTAATTCCGATACGGCGCAACTCTTGTACTGAGTGCTGAGTCGGCTTGCTTTTAAGCTCTCCTGCGGCTTTAATAAAAGGGATAAGCGTTACATGGATGAAAAATGTTCCTGAGACCTCATCATCATGTTTCATTTGACGAATTGCCTCCATGAATGGCAGTCCTTCGATATCGCCAACTGTTCCACCAAGCTCCACGACAAGGATATCATGCCCCTCACCCGCTTTTTTGATACGATTAACAATCTCACCAACGATATGAGGCACAACCTGAATCGTCTGCCCAAGATAGCCACCAGCGCGCTCACGCTCTATAACAGAAGAGTAAACCTGTCCTGTGGTAAAGTTTGATGATTTGAGATATGAAGAGTCAAGAAAACGCTCATAGTTTCCTATATCCAAATCCGTCTCTGCTCCATCTTTAGTGACAAACACCTCGCCATGTTCTAGTGGACTCATAGTTCCAGGGTCAACATTGATATAAGGATCGATTTTAAGCATACCGATAGTTTTACCTGCATGTTTGAGCAATGCACCTACACTCGCTGCTGTAATTCCCTTGCCTAAAGAACTCAGTACCCCACCTGTTACGAAAATATATTTTGTCATCTCTTGTCCCATCACTTACATGTAAAGCATTTTAATTATTGGCATTATACTTTGTATAAGCTAAGCCCCCTCTAAAAACAACTCGCTAAAATACCTTATGGAATCTATTTTACTCTATACAGTTGTCGCGCTTGGCATCTCTGTTATCATCAATCTTATCTTAAAAAAGCTAGGTATATCGCAGATTATCGGCTATATCCTGACGGGGACTATTATTGTCTATGCTTTTGATCTACATCACGCTGAGGATTCACACGCTTTAGAATTTCTTGCTGAATTTGGTATCGTCTTTTTAATGTTTACAATAGGGCTTGAAATCTCTTTGGCAAAGATGAAACTGATGAAAGTAGAAGTTTTTGGTAATGGTTTTTTACAAGTAGGTATCAGCACTCTTGTGTTTTATCTCCTTGCTTACTTTGGTTTTGGTATTGATGCCTCAGCCTCTATTATCATTGCTCTTTCGCTATCGCTCTCTTCAACCGCTGTGGTTTTAAGCTATTTAAAATCCTCTAAACAGATACACCAGCCTTATGGCCAGCGTGCTATGGGCATACTTATTTTTCAAGATCTCGCTGTTATTCCTATTTTACTACTAATCGGGTTTTTGAGTATGAAAGATCTTGATTTTGAAACAGTGCTTATTGATACGGCTTTGAGTGCTATTGTTGTAATCGGACTTCTCTTTATCGTAGGCAAACGGGCAATGACTTGGCTCTTACATTTCTCTGCTGATAGTAAGCTTGAAGAACTTTTTATGGGCTCTATCATCGTTATTTTGATGGGAGCTTCACTCTTTGCCCACGCTATGGGATTTACCTACTCTCTTGGGGCTTTTGTTGCAGGAATGATTATCGCAGAAACCAAATACCACTATAAGGTAGAAGCCGATATCGCTGCATTTAAAGACCTTTTACTTGGAATATTTTTTGTAACGGTAGGGATGAAAATTGATCTTGAGTATTTTTCGCAACATATTTTTGAGATTGCTATTTTAATACTTGCCATCTTTACCATCAAGACTATTATCATTTTTCTCAGTATCTTACTCACTTCCAAAAAAGATGTTGCACTTAAAACTGCACTTGCTCTTGCACAAGTTGGGGAGTTCTCTTTTGCTATTTTTGCTCTTGCAGGAAGTGCCAATTTGATTGATCAAGATTTGATAGGAATGCTTATTTTAGTTGTAGTTATCTCTATGATTTTAACTCCGTTTATGATTGCTAAGATTGATGAAGTCGTGGTGAAACTTCTCAAAGAAGAGACCTTTAATAATGATTTTGACTCTTTAAAAGACTCAAAAGACCATATAATAGTCTGTGGGTATAGCATTGTTGGAAAGGTAGTTGCGCAAGATTTACGACTGATGGGGGTAGAGCATATCATCATAGACAATTCACTCAAACATGTCAAAGAGGCTCTCCAAAGCGGAGAGAAAGCCTATTATGGAAATATGTCAAAACCCTCCATGCTCAGCGCCTTACATGTAGAAAATGCAGCTGCGATTATTATCACCCTTGACAACTTTGAGAAGAAACTTCTTATCTGTGAGGCGCTTCGTGAATTTAGTGCAGATGTGAAGATTGTTGTGAAGGTTATCTCTCTTGAGGAGAAGGAGATTTTAGAAGCACTTAATATAGGAACGGTTATTGATGCAAAGAAAAAAATTGCCCATATTTTAGTGGATGCTGCGAGATTTTGTAAGATTTAGATGAAAAGATTTTTATTTTTACTGCTTCTCTTACCTCAATGGTACAATTAGTACCAATAAAAGCAGTTACAACATAAGGTTTACACTATGAACAAATCTGTACTGATTGTTGAAGATGAAGCTATCGTAGCGATGGAGATTGAGAGCTATATTAAGCACTTAGGCTGTCATGTTGTAGGTATTGCCTCTGACGCCAAAGATGCCTACGCTCTTGCTCTTGAAAAAAAACCTGACTTGATTTTGATGGATATCTATCTCAAAGGAGATATCGACGGCATAGAAGCCGCCTCAAAAATAAAATCACAGATGGATGTTTTTATCATCTATCTCACTGCTTTTAGTGACAGTGCCACTATCGAACGCGCAGTCATGACAGAACCCTCTGCCTATCTCTCCAAACCATTTAACCGCCAAGAGCTTTTTGCCGCTATAAAAATCGCTTTTGCGCAGGTAAAAAAACTTGAAAAAAATATCCCTCACACCATAAAACTAAATGAAGAATTTCACTACAACTCACATAAAAAACAACTATTTTGCAGAAGGGAGCATATAAATTTAACGCGACAAGAGCAGAAACTTTTTGAGCTTCTTATCGCTTCACCAAATACTACACTCGATATCTACACACTAGAAAGCACCCTCTGGCCAGAAAAAATTCCCAACGAAAACCGCAGACGCGCCCTTATCTCCCGTCTGCGAGCCAAACTCAAACATCAATTTTTAGAGACACTCCCAGGCATAGGCTATCGTCTAAGTTTTTAAAAATTCTTCTTTTGCAACGCTTTTACAACGCTCATGTGTTATCATTGCTACAAACAAACAAAAGGATCTCTTATGAAAATGATAACAACTCTCTCTTTGGCGGCTGTGACTGCTCTGTTTATTGGTTGTGGTGGCGGAGGCGGTGGTGGTAGCACTCCTGCTTCTTCTGTTGCTTCTGTCTCAAGTAGTGCTAGCTCTGTAGCATCATCTCAAGGTTCATCAAGTTCTAGTTCAATAGAAGGGCTCCAAAGCATAGATGCTCGAAATATATCGGGATATACAGTATTTACTGATAATCGCGATATTGGAATAACTTCTGATGTGTTAACAATTATCTATATTTTTGAAACTGATACACAAGTGAAAGTTATCGTAAAAAATAAAAATGGCACATTAGAGAGTTCTAGCGGAACCTATGAAATAAAAAATCATCCTTTAATTAAGATGATTGAAATGCTTACAAACAGTGACACAACAGGAGGTTCTGAAGAGTATGCTCTAACTCTTGATGACAACTATGTACTTCATGTAGGGAATACTCCTCCTCAAATACAAGGTCATCCTGTAAGTAAAATAGTTACTAATGAAGAAAATGGTATTGATTAAAGTGGTATTACACAAGCGAATAATAACTTATAATTAAGCTCTTTTGCCTAGTTCTCAAGCTTACGCTTGGGAGCTTTTAGCCTTACATGTAAGACTTTTGAGGCTTACATGTAAGGCTAAAGGAGAGAGAATGTTAAAGATTATTTCTATATTAGTAGTAGCCTTTTTTATAGGTTGTGGTGGTGGAGGCGGAAGTTCTGCGCCTGATACGGGCAATGATAATGACACCCCTGCGGTTGTAAACGCTTCGTATAATTATAACAGTGATGGTAGCGCGGCAAGAGTGCTTAATAATGAGTATGTAAATCAGTACAAAGCTATCGAGACAGAGCTAAATACGCTCAAAAATAATAAAACTGCTTTTACGAAAAAGCTCAATCTTTTTCTTACTCAGATCTTACAAAATGCTTCATCCAATGATAAAATCCCCTCTTTTGCCCCTCGTGGTGACGCTAAAAGTCTTGTAGTGAAGGTGAAAAATTCTCAGATAGATTATAGTGCTTATCTTCTCAAAGGGGACATAAACGCCGATAATAGCGTTGATTTTAGCGATGTTGATGCCTTAATAGATGCGCTTTTTTCCTCATCTGGGGCAGATATGTATGATATCAATGCGGATGGCACAGTTGATATCAAAGATATTGTAGAACTGAGTGCGAGGTTAAATATCCATATAGCCTATTTTGATTTTTATACTACTTCTGGTCAAAAACTTAATATTGCGACACGAAGTGTAAATGAGAGCAAAATTTTTGCATATAGTGGAGATGAAACCGAAGTGATGGTTGTCGCCAAAGATGAAAATATGGCAAGTGCTTTTGAAGATACCTTGAGTGATTTGGATGGTGTCTGGTATAAAAGTAGTGGCTGGGTACATCAAGAGACGACAGAACTTAGAGTAAGCAGAGGAAGCATGATTAATAGTGCCATAGATGAAGCCTTAAATGTCACCCCAGCACCATATCTTATAGGCTGGCATTTTAGTGTGGATTATGTGGAGACAGGGTATTTCGCCGAGTTAAACGAAGATGGACTAGAGGGGATGGAATTTTATCTCAACAAGACAAAAGATAAGATAGCACACTACTTTAGAAAAGCCGATATGGATAAGCCAGAAAAAACGCATCTCTCCAAGACGCACTATTTCTACTCCATTGGCTCAAACAATGCAAAGCAAAATGAAGTCACAGGAAAAAGAGTCAGCCTTAAAGAGAGCTATACCAAAGATGGAAAAACTATCTATATCCGCCAATACGCGGCTGCCTTTTCTATCTTGTACGAGTCACTCGCAGATAAAACCCTCACAGGTAAAATCACAAAAGAGCCAGCATTCAATGGAAAAATCAGACTCAAAAGAGTGGGTCCCGATAAAGAGGGTGATTTTGAAGGCACAATAAAAGAGAACACAGTAGAGGTGAAAAAACTTCCCTTCGGTGAGTTCACTCCAGAGCTAGAAGATGCCTGTAGCTGCGCATTTAGCGGTGATAAATTTGTTTTTGATGAGGGAGCAACATTTTCTCTCTCTTTAGATTCAAACAAGGTCAATGTCGCACTCACAATACTTGATACAGCACAAAATCCACTCAAAAACAAAAATGTCTCACTCAAAGCAAAAGCGTGTCTTAATCAAGCATCAATGGGAGCAAATGAGTTTTATGAAGAACCAGAAGAGCAGACAAGCGATAGTGGGGGAAAAGTAAACTTTAGTGATGTCAATATTGGTGATTATGAAGTGTATGTGGATGGGAAAAAAGTGAAAGATATCCATTTTTGTGCCAGCTACAATGACACCATAAACATAAATTCTCTCTGGAAATTTCATGTGGCGTATAGCAGTTTTCTTGGCGCAGGTTCTATGAGTGTCAGAAACTTTAAACTTGATGTTAATAATGAAAAAAAGGAGTATGGTGCCATCTATCTAGCGCAAGTGTTTAATAGGGATGATGAGGGTGTCAGTATCTCTTTTGGCGGTAAATTTTCATATGATGATGGATTGATGCCATTAACGATAAGTATTATCAACAACACAACAGTTGCCTCTTACAATGCCTTGATGCCTATTGATGGAATGGAGTGGCAGATGAGTTCTACATATAGCGCATGGCTTATAGGAGCAAATGGAACTCAATGTAGTGGCGATCTTCCAAGTGGCAGTCTTGTTCTTCTTAAAGAAAGAGAAAGTGTTGACTGGAAATTTAGTAGAGATGGTATTACATGTAATTTCTCTCTTGCGCCTTGTGATGATGTAGCGTGTAGATAGTTTTATGCTTACATGTAAGCGAATCTCTCTTAGCTCATTATCTCAATTAGCGATTGACTTGTCTCCTCAAACTTCGTCTGAAATGTTGCGCCTTGAATCATGAATCTTTCCATGGCTTCTTTTTTCTCTAAGGCTTCATCGAGTTGTGCGTCAGCTCCTTTAGTGTAGGCGCCGATACGAATAAGCATTTCATTTTCTTTAAGAAGTGTATAAAGTTTACGAAATTTTCGTGCAGCTTCAAAATGCTCAGAAGAGATAATATCATTCATAATTCTTGAGGCAGAGTTTAAGATGTGAATGGGAGGATAGATGCCAAAATCAGTGAGTTCACGAGAGAGGACGATATGCCCATCAAGGATAGAGCGTGATTGATCGGCAATAGGGTCACTCAAATCATCACCCTCTACTAAAATAGTAAAAAAGGCAGTAATAGAACCCTTGCCTTGCTCTTTTCCGGCACGCTCCATAAGTTGAGGCAGAAGGGTGAGTGCTGATGGTGGATAGCCTTTTGAAGTAGGAGGTTCCCCTAAGGCAAGACCGATTTCGCGTTGTGCCATAGCAAACCTTGTAACAGAGTCCATAATAAAAAGGACATCTTCACCTTGACTCTTGAAATGCTCTGCAACGCTCATCGCCGAAAAAGCGCCATATTTTCGCATAAGAGGAGAATCATCACTCGTTGCTACGATAATAACAGTATTTTCAAGATTGCCAGCAAGATTTTTTTCTATAAATTCAGGTACTTCACGACCACGCTCACCGATAAGGGCAACTACTTTGATAGGTGCCTCAGATCCTCGAACAATCATTCCCATAAGGGTTGATTTTCCTACGCCACTTCCTGCAAAAATACCCAGCTTTTGACCTTTTCCACAGCTAAGTAAGCCATCAATAGTCTTTACCCCAACGCTAAATTTTTCATCTATCATCCCACGCTTCATGGCAGCGATAGGAGCTTTCATGATAGGCTCATTCTCATGGGTATGGATAGTGCCTTTTTCATCTATAGGATTCATAAAGGGATCAACAACACGCCCTAAAAGAGCTTTTCCTACGGGGATATTCATGCCATTTTTATTGATATAGACCTTATCTTTGACACGAAATCCCTCGATAAAGCCAAAAGGGGAGATGAAAAATTGTCTTGCATCAATTTCTGTTACCATCCCAAGCGTAGATTGTCCATCAACTTCAGAGACAATAGTCACAGTATCACCAATACTTACATGTAAGCCTTTTGCGATAATCATTGTTGAGCTTATTTTTGTGATTTCACCAAAACTGAGTGAATAGTTTTGTGCTGATATGCGTTGCCTGAGTGATTTAAGAGACATTAAATGTAAGGCTAGTAGCGAGTGCCAGCAGGTGCATTAATGAGATTAAAAAACTCTAAACGTGTTTTTTCATCACGCTTAAATAGACCACGCAAAGCACTTGAAGTGGTAGTAGAATTTATCTTCTCAACACCACGCATCTCCATGCACATATGACGTGCTTGGATGACTACAGCGACACCCTTAGGCTGAATTGTTTTCATAATGGCATCTGCAATTTGCTCTGTGAGTTGTTCTTGAATCTGCATACGGCGTGAAAAAATATCCACAACCCTAGGAATTTTGGATAAACCAACAACTTTGCCATCAGGGATGTACGCCACATGTGCCCTTCCGATAATAGGTAAAAGATGATGCTCGCAAGTAGAGTAGAGTTCAATATCTTTAATCAAAACCATCTCATCATTGCTAGAGGTGAAAAGTGCGGACTCTAAAACGGCTTCAGGATCTTTATCGTAACCACCAAACATAAACTTGTAGGCTTTAAAAACACGCTCTGGAGTTTTTATCAAGCCTTCTCTAGTGACATCTTCACCAACACTTTGCATCATCGTTTTGACGGCATTTTCAAATTTTTCTTGTTCTAAATCTTTCAATTATCATTCCTTACATGTAAAACAATAACACTATTATACTTATTAATCAGCATATTATTAACTATATTTCGATATTATTGCGCAAATTATTATGCCTTACATGTAAAGAAAGGCAGTACGAATCAAAGGGACTAAATGGATATCAAAGCCAATAAAATCGATAACGCAAATGCGGAAATTGCAGCGACAATTTCTCAAGATGAGATCAGTGCAAACGTTGATAAGATAGCTAAAGAGTTAGCTAAAACAACTAAGATAGCCGGTTTTCGTAAAGGTAAAGTACCTACGAGCGCTGTAAAAAAACAGTATGGTGAGAAGCTTATTCAAGATGCTGAATCAGAAGCGCTTCGTAATCTTTTGGCAGATGCTTTAAAAGAGATGGATATTGATAGTGCATCACTTATTGGTGAGCCTCAAATTACAAAATTTGATAAAGGCGAAGATAAAATTGATGTAGAAGTGAAAATTGCTATGCGTCCTGATGTAAATACTGAGGGTTATGCAGATATGGTTGTTGAATTTGACAAGCCCGCTGTTAGCGATGAGGATATCGAAGCGCGTATTAAAGAACTTGCTGAGTCTCAGGCAGAATATATTACAGTTGAAGAAGATCGCGCTCTTGTTGCGGGCGATACTGCGAAACTTGATTTTGAAGGTTTTGTTGATGGTGAAGCTTTTGAAGGTGGAAAAGCAGAAGGTTTTTCATTAGTCTTAGGAAGCGGTCAGTTTATTCCAGGTTTTGAAGATCAGGTTATTGGTATGAAAAAAGATGAGGAAAAAACTATTGCTGTAACATTCCCACAAGATTACAATAGCGAAAAACTTGCAGGAAAACCAGCAGAGTTTAAAGTAAAAATTCAAGAGATTCAGACAAAAGCTGAGGTCGTTATTGATGATGAACTTGCGAAAAAAATGATTCCTGGTGATGAGAATGCTGATGTAGAGATGCTTCGCTCTCAAGTAAAAGAGCAACTGGAAAATGAAGCCTTAACAAAACTTTACAATGATGAAATGAAGCCAAAACTACTTGAAAAATTTGTAGAAAAATTTGATTTTGCATTACCAAACTTTGTTGTAGAGCAAGAGATGGATATGGCGCTCAATAAGCACGCACAAAGCATGGAAGAAGCAGAGCTTAATGCTCTTAAAGATGACGCAGAAAAAGTAAAAGAACTTCGTGAAACTTTCCGTGATGATGCTACTCGTAGTGTAAGAGCGACATTTATTATTGATGCTTTAGCACAAGAAGAGGGCATAGCTGTTACAGAACAAGAAGTCATGCAGACTATCTATATGGAAGCGATGCAAATGGGTCAAGATCCAGAAGCTGCTTTTAAGCACTATAAAGAGTCAGGATATTTACCAGCAATTCAAATGGCAATAATAGAAGACAAGGTTCTTGTTGAATTGCTTAACGATAAAATCAAAGAAGCGTAATGAGTTATATACCTTATGTCATTGAGAAAACAGGGCGTGGCGAACGCTCGTATGATATCTACTCACGCCTTCTCAAGGATAGAATTATCATGCTTAGTGGCGAAGTAAATGACGCAGTAGCCTCGTCTATCATCGCACAGATGCTCTTTTTAGAAGCAGAAGATCCTGAAAAAGATATCTACTTCTATATCAACTCTCCTGGTGGTGTTGTTACTGCTGGTATGGCAATGTATGATACAATGAATTATATTCGTCCTGATATTGTGACTATCTGCATCGGTCAAGCGGCTTCTATGGGTGCGTTTTTGCTTAGTTCTGGTGAAAAAGGGAAGCGTTATGCTCTGCCTCATTCACGCATTATGATTCACCAACCCCTTGGTGGTGCGCAGGGTCAAGCAACAGATATCGAGATTCAAGCAAATGAAATTTTGCGTATGAAAAGAGAGCTAAATCAGATTTTGGCTAAAAATACTGGGCAAACTTTTAAAAAGATAGAAAAAGATACTGACCGTGATAACTTTATGAGTGCAGCTGAGTGTGTGGAATACGGCATGATTGACGAAATTTTAACAAAAAAAGAGGAAGCTAAATAAACCTATGAGTAGTAGCAAAAAAGATCTTTTTAGGGCATCAAAAAAAGGCGCTATTAGCGTTAGTAGTCTTGGTGAAGCCACTAGTGATCTTGAGATTTACTCTAAAGAGGTTTTGACGGCTCTCATTCGCGACAACCTGCCTCCCACTCCCAATAACTTTAACATGTATTTTGATCGTCTTATGGAATCAAAAAGTGAGAGTTTCAAAAAGCAGGTTAATGGTATTTTAGAACTTGAAGATGATAACGGCGATGAACAAAGCATGGAGCTTGAAAAAAGTTTAAAAGAGGGCTTTTTATCCGTTAAAAATATTCTTCAGGTGGGCGCTAATCTTTATAAAAATATGGCGTTAATGAGTAAAATTTTAGAAAAACATAAAAAAGAACTGCAAAATTCACCAGAAGCACAAAGCGTCTTGCGTGTTGTGACTAATCTTGATAATGATGTGACAAAGCTCAACGGTATCTTGAAAAAACAGACTACTCATATGAAAACACTCTATGAGGAAACTGCCGCTATTGTAAAAAATGTTGAAAATGAAACTATTTTTGATAATCAATATGGCTTATATAATCGTCGTTATTTTATGAGTAAGCTGGAGCAAGAAGCGCAGTTGATGGTTGAGTTTAAGCATAAAAGCTCACTAATTGCGCTTAAGCTCTCTAAGGAGATAGATTCTCAAATCAATAGTGAAAAAGCACTGCATTTGATGACTCGAACAATTGCGCGTCTTTTGCTTAAAACATCACGACGCAGTGATGTTATTGCACATTATGGCAAGGGTGTTTTTGTAATGATGCTTAAACATACCAATATTGACAATGCAAAAAATGCAGCCGAGCGTCTTTATGAGCTCGTCTCTTTAAGTAACTTTTTCTTAGCAGAACAAGAGATTAATCTTAAAGTTGCTATCGGTGTGAGTGAAATTTCTAATAAAATGAACGAGGATGAGATAATAATTTGTACTATAGAAGCTATGGAAAGTTGTAATAACAATGAAGCGTCTCATTATGAAGTGTGCGAGCGATAATAAATGAAGTTACCTATTGTTGTGTATCCAGATAAACGCCTCAAGGAGATCTCTAAAGAGGTTACTGTTTTTGACACTGCCTTGCATACATTTTTAGATGATATGTATGAGAGCATGATGAGTTCTAATGGTATAGGTTTAGCAGCTATTCAAGTTGCAAATCCTATTCGTGTCTTGATTGTCAGTCTTCCTGACGAAGAAGGCAATCAATCAAAAGAGAGTCTTCTTGAAGTGATTAATCCTCGTATTGTAAGTTCTAAAGGGTCTATATTCTATCAAGAGGGTTGTCTCTCTGTTCCTGGTTTTTATGAAGATATTGAGCGTTTTGAAAGTATTGAACTTGAATATCAAGATCGTTATGGTGAAGTGCATATGTTAGAGGCAGAGGAGCTTTTAAGCATTGCTTTGCAACATGAGATAGAGCATCTTCAAGGTAAGCTTTTCATAGAGAAACTCTCTTATTCGCGTCGTAAAAAATTTGAAAAAGAGTATAAAAAAAAGTTAAAAGAAAATAAAAAATAATTTAGTAAGAAAAATCTTACTAATTGCCGCGAGAACCTGGTTTTATAGCTACAGAACCATTTACACATAGTGGACATGCCTCAGGTGCATACATCTCAAAGGTAAAATCTTCTAAGGCGAAAAATGGCATATCTTTTGGAAGTTTACAGTTCTCTTTTTGTGGTGTATCACTTCCTTGTCGTTTGCAAAAACCACGATTAGCAAGGGCTGCAAAAGCAACAATCTCACCGCCAAGTGATGCAACAACACTCGCAGCCTCTAAGGCAGACCCAGCAGTAGTGATAATATCTTCACATATTAAAACTTTTTCACCTTGACTGACTTCAAAGCCACGACGAATGCTCATAACACCCTCAACACGCTCCGCAAAGATATAACGCACATCCAGAGCTTCAGCAAGTGCATATCCAGCGATAAGACCACCAAGAGCAGGTGCGCAAACTGTATCAATTTTGATACCACTTGCTTGAATCTGCTCCGCTAGTGCTTTGGCTAAAAGCTTTGCGGTACGAGGATTTTCAAGCACCTTTGCTGATTGAAGGTAAAATTGTGAATGATTTCCAGAGCTGAGTTTAAAATGCCCTTCTAGAAGAGCATTAGCGTCCATATATATTTTTTTAACATCCATCATTAAACCGTTAAAATGTCTTGCTCTTTGGCTTTTAATATGGACTCAACAGAAGCGATGTTTGCATCAGTGATTTTCTGAATTTTATCTTGAGCAGTTTTAGATTCATCTGTTGTAATTTCTTTATCTTTTTCAAGTTTTTTTATAGCGTCATTAGATTTTTTTCTATCATTACGGATAGAAATTTTGGCATTTTCACCCATTTTTAGCATTTTCTTTACTGTATCTTGACGTTGTTCAACAGTCATCGGAGGAAAAAATAGTTTGATTTGCTCACCGTCATTGTTTGGATTTACGCCAATATTTGCACGTGAAATTGCACTTTCAACATCACTTAAAAGATGTTTTTCCCAAGGAGAGACAGTAATAGTTGTTGCATCTATTGCTAAAACTGTTGCTACTTGAGCAAGTGGTGTTGGCGTTCCGTAATATTCGACCATAACATTATCTAAGATACTGACAAGAACTTTCCCTGTTCGTAGTGATTTAAAATCACTTCTCATATGTTCTATCGATTTTTCCATTTTTTGCTGACATTCGTCATAAATTTCTTCTAACATGTTGCTCCCTTATTGTTTGACTAAGATTATACTGCTTTGATAGTTCCCACTCTTCAAAAACAGCCTATTGCGTGAAAACTTTAATTTTCGCTTGAGGGTGATATTTACATCACCTTGAGTAACTTTAGTGTCTTTCCATCCATAACCAGAGATATAATATTCCACACGGTTAATTGATGGGGTAATTTTAGCGTGAATTCTTTTAAGATTCCCATCTTTAGGATAATTTTTTGGCTCAATCCAGATTGCATTGAGTGCTTTTATGGCAAGCTTAGGTTTAAGATATACATCGCCCGTTAAAGCAATGCGGTCTAAATCATAAGGATCACTCAAATGATTTGTTGCTCCACTATTTTGGTTCATAATAAGATCAAAATCAAAACTTTGTATAGCCTTTTTAGTTGCCTCGGTATATTCACCATAAGGATAGGCGTAATATTTTGGTTTAAATCCCATTTTAGCCTCAAAAATATTATAAGCTTTTTGAGTATCCTTGACGATTTCTTCATGACTTAAACTTGTCATATGTGGATGGGAATAACTATGTAGAGCTATCTCTCCATATCTTGAAGCATCTTGAATCTGCCTCCAACTCATAAAATCACCATAAGATTTTTCTGTCGCTTCTATATAAACAAAAAGTGTAAAAGGGTAGCCATATTTTTTAAAAACTGCCAAAGCATTTTCATAAAAACTTTTATAACTATCGTCAATATTGAGAACAACCCAGTTATCTGGAATTTTTGTACCACTTTTGAGCGCATGCGAGAGTTTGCTTAGTGGTATAACTTCATAGTTATGTTTTTTAAAGTATTCAAAATGTTTTGTAAGTATCTCTATAGAAGTATTTGTAGAGGCGTGAGTAGCATCACCAAAACGATGATATACAAAAATATGTGCATCACCCAAGAGACTAAGACACATAAGTGCCGTTAGAAAAAGGGTTCGCATAAGATTAGTGAGAACTGTTGCTCTCAGGAGCAGCTGCTGGTGCAGCAATATCCAAGGTAGGCGGTATTGATGTTGCTACTGGTGCTGCAACATCAGTGTTCTCAACCATGGAGTCAACTACAGATTCGTTTTTACTTAATCCGTAATAATATCCTAAAGCGATAGTGTTGGCTATAAATAAAAAACCAATGAAAAATGTCATTTTTGCTAAAAACCCACTTGGGCCTTTGGCACCAAATACAGATTCATTCGATCCGCTATATGCGCCAAGTCCGATACTTGAGCTTTTTTGAAGCAGTACAGCGATGACTAACATGACTACTAATACAATTTGCACGATAAGCAAGGTGCCTGTCATAATATTCCTTGATAAAAAAGTGCGCAATTATAGCGAAATTCTCCTTTTACATGTAATAAGGTATAATTTCGTAATAATTTTAAGGATTTTTGTATGAAAAAAATTGCAATAATAGTAGCCATTATTTTAATCGGTATTGTGATATTTGTATCCTCCTTGAAAAAAGATGAGAAGTCCGTTGTAAGTAAGCCTCTCGTAAGTGTATCAACATTTGCTCTGTATGATGTAAGTCAAAAACTTTTAGGACAATATGCAGATGTGAGTATGCTAGTGCCTTTCGGGCAAGATATCCATAGCTATGAGATGACACCTCAAGATCGTATTAAAATTGAAAAAAGTAAATTTTTTATTTATAGTGGAGCAGGACTAGAGCCTTGGGCACATAGTTTTAAATCACACCCCAACACTATAGAAATGAGCCAATTTGTCACACTGCACCATGCTGAGGATGATCACCATCACCACAAAGAGACATCTATACACACTTTTGATCCGCATTATTGGCTAGATATTGATAATATGATTCTTATTACAAAAAAACTTCGTGATATTTATACAAAAGCATTTACTCAAGAAGCATCAAAAGAGATTCAAGCTAATGCAAATCAATATATTACTATGCTTAAAAAGATAGATACCTTGTATAAAAAACATCTGCTTACATGTAAACATGATGAGATAATTGTAAGTCATAATGCTTTTGGTTATTTAGCCTCTCGTTATGGCTTTCATGTGAAGGCACTGACGGGATTTTCACCTGATGCGATGCCTAGTGCAAAAGATTTAGCAAATTTAAGTGATATTGTAAAAGAGAAGGGCATTTCAGTCATATTTGGAGAAGCTTATATGTCTGATAGGCTAATGCAGAGTCTCGCACGGGAGACAGGAGTTCGCGTAGATACACTGCAACCTTTGGCAAATATAACAAAGTCTGAAGCTCAAAAATCAGATGATTATAGTTTTTTAATGCTAAATAATCTTAAAAAACTCTCAAGCGCTTTGGAGTGTCGATGATTTTTGAACCCTCGGTTTTTGATGTTAAATCTTTAAGTTATATTATTAATAATCAAGAGATTTTAAAACCACTTTCTCTTATTGTTAGAAAAGGTGAATATTGTGCGATTATTGGTCCTAATGGCGGAGGAAAAACTACCTTGATGCGTCTTTTGTTGGGATTAGAGAAGCCAACATCAGGTGAAATTAAACTTTTTGGAAAAGCTATTAAAGATTTTAGAGAGTGGAGCAAGATAGGGTATGTTCCTCAGCGTGCAGTCCAAATCGACACAAATTTTCCTGCAACTGCTTATGAGGTAGTTCAGATGGGATTGACTGCTAGTCGGAGCGATAAAGAACAAGAGAAAATACAATTAGCTATGAAGAAAATGGATGTTACCCATCTTAAAGATAAGCTTATTGGTGAACTCTCGGGAGGACAACGCCAACGAGTAATGATTGCACGAGCCTTGGCTTCTAGTCCAGAAGTTTTAATTTTAGATGAGCCAAATACTGGCGTTGATATAAAATCTCAACATAGATTTTATGAGCTTTTACGAAAATTAAATCTCCATGAGAAAATGACAGTACTTTTTATTACTCATGATGTAGGAGTGATTGCAGATGATATAGGTCGTCTTTTTACGGTAAACCAATCACTGCTTACATGTAATAATCCAAAAGAAGCGATGAGTTGTGAAGCGATGAGTAAGCTTTATGGTATAGAAGCTCATGCAATTCATAATCATCACCATCATCATTGAGAAAGGGTAGCTATGTTTGAAATTTTTCAATACCAGTTTATGGCAAATGCCATTCTCGCAGGTGTTGTTATCGCTATTTTAGCTTCTGTAAGTGGCTCATTTATGGTATTGCGTCGCTACTCTTTGATGACGGAGACCTTAGCACATTCAGCTTTGGTTGGTGTCGCCTTAGGTATTATTAGTGGCTTAAGCCCTTTATGGATGGCTGTAGGAGTTGCTTTGATTAGTGCATGGAGTATTGAGTATTTACGGAGTTTTTATAACCTATACTCAGATGCAGTGTTGGCAATTTTCTTATCAGCTTCTTTGGCATTGGCTGTGATTATTGTCTCCTTAGCAGGTGCTTTTAATAGCTCGTTGTTTTCTTATCTCTTTGGTTCTATCCTCTCTGTGAGCACAGATGATGTTTTGCTTATCGTAGGTTTTGGAAGTGTGGCTATGACGCTCTTGGGCTATTATTATAGAGAGCTCTATTTTATAGCTTTTGATGAAGAAGTTGCACAGGTAAGTGGTATCCCAGTTAAAGGGCTTAATTTTATGATGGTGAGTATTGTTGCGGTTATCATCGCACTCTCCATTCAGATTGTAGGAACTCTACTGATTGGTGCTTTGATGGTAATGCCTACGGTTGCGGCTTTACGCTTTCGGCAAGGATTTGGTAAAACTGTTTTGTTGGCAGTTCTCTTTGCGCTCTTGAGTGTATTTGCAGGAATGATACTTTCATTTTATCTCTCACTTCCTAGCGGAGCTACTATCGTTTTATGCATCTTGAGTATTTTTATAATCTCTTTAGCGGTAAATAGACGGTGAAAGTTGCGCAAGAATTTTCAAGATATGCTCCATATTACAATAATTACAATGTCATACAAAATAAAGTAGCTAAAAAATTAGTCTCTGATATGAGAGTAAAGCCAAAAAAAATTTTAGATTTGGGTTGTGGTAGTGGCGCTATTTATAATGAAATCTCTTGGGAACTTGAAAGTTTTTTGGGAGTTGATTTTGCTAAGGGTATGCTAGAGCAACATCCTCAAGCCAAAAATATTACATGTAAGTATGGAGATTTTAATAAAGAAGCATTTTTTGAAGACCTAAAAAATGAAAATTTTGATTATATTATCTCAGCATCTGCTCTGCAATGGTCTGATGACTTGGATTTTGTATTTAAATCACTCGCCTCTTTTGAAGTACCACTTTCTTTAGCAATCTTTACATGTAAGACTTTCGACACACTCTATAAAACGGCGAAACTTAAGCCACTTTTACGCTGTTCGGATTCTATTATTGAAAATGCTAAAGTATATTTTGATGCTAGTTATGAGTTGGTCTCTTATACATTAGAGTTTGAATCTAAAAAAGAGCTCTTTCGTTATGTCAAGCGCAGCGGAGTCAGTGGAAATAGACGAGTATTAGACTATAAACAAACAAAAGCTTTAATGCAAGAGTACCCACATAAAAGCTTAGAATTTGAAGTTCTTTTCATGCATTCAATTCCTAAGATGTTCTTTTTCTAGGCTATAAAGCTCATAGCGAAGCGTTTTAAAGATTTCTGATGTTGATGGCTCAACTATCTTGTACATCTCTTCAAGAACGCGTGAAGACTCCTGTGTGCGTTTATAGTTTGCAACTATTATGCTTTGTAAATCACTACGATTCATCTCAATGCCAAGAGTTGGACGCAAGACATCATTTATACTATCACGAGAATGAAGAAGCTCTTGAAGATTATCTATGCGACTTTGATGACGAAGTGATTTGAGTTGTGTTGCGATTGTTTTATTGTTTTGTGAGTAGCGCGCTATATCTTCGATAACGCGAATGCCTTCTCTAAGGCGGTTAAGATTTGCATCTATCACCCGATAAAGTTCGGGTGATAAATTTTTAGTCATCATTTCCAAAGATGCCAAAGAGTTGCAAAAGAGCAGTGAAAATATTTAAAAAGTCTAAGTAGAGAGCAATTGCCCCATCAATAGGTGTTTCGTAAGCCCCACGGATGATGTTTTGCGTATCAAAGATAACTAGAATACTAAATAAAACAACAACAGCTCCAGCAATAATTACTTGCAAGAGTGGATTGCCTAAAAATATATTTAGAATAGAAAATCCAATAACAACAAACAATGCAATCATAAGTGGCTTAGAGTAGCCAGTAAAATCTTTTGTAGTTTTAATAGCAAAAAAGCTCATTGATCCAAATACGACAGAAGTCATAGCAAAAGCATTTCCAATAACAGCACCGCCACCGCTCATTCCAAGCGTACGTGCCAAAAGAGGCGCCAAAGTAATTCCTGTCATAAAAACAAATCCAAACATTACTAAAAGATTAATCCCTGGCTTATGTTTTACAAAGTGCAAACCAATTAGCAAACCAATTTCTAAAATAAAAAGCCAAATAAAGTTAGCCTGTATTGTCTCTGCCATTGGAATACCAACATAAGCACCCACAGCGCCAGCCATCATTGAAGCAGCAAAGAGCTTGTAAGTCTCTTTTACAAATGAAACTATTTGTGCTTCAGGTTTACTAGCCATCTCAAAACCACGACTTCCTTCGTGAGCATATTCTCTATCATATAATCCCATAATTAATATCCTTGTATTTATTACTTGAATTTACTATCTGTAAATCTGATACGTAACTATATGTAATAAGGGATAATAGATTGTAAATCGTAAATTAAAGCAAGATTAAATCCAAAATAAACTTCTATATATATGGTAAGCTTTTTTCGATAATTTGAAGCATTAGATTTCTACTTTTTACATTTTGAAGCACTTTCCCCACAAATTTCAAAATTCCTCCCCAAACCCCTTGACATTCATTTCCTTTTCCCCTATAATTCCCGTCCACAAATAGAGAGACCTTATTTAAAAGGCTTCTAAGAGACTTCGAGTTGA